>Ga0210044_10004579_pt1 | contig 19231 bp, 20 predicted proteins | sample CryGey13umfilter_2_FD_183959 | JGI IMG/M metagenome (GOLD analysis project Ga0210044, IMG submission 183959) | Groundwater microbial communities from aquifer in Utah, USA - Crystal Geyser 4/9/14 3 um filter (SPAdes) (version 2) | ecosystem: Environmental > Aquatic > Deep subsurface >... | reverse complement strand
GTGCCTGGCTCTGCCCGTGCCCTTTTGTCGCCAGGGTTTTCTTCCTCCACCTCTAACCTCTCCCCGGCCTTTGGTATGAGCAATTACCTTTCTCCGATTAGCCAACTGGGAAACCACCACCTGATGAACCAAATCAGGATTCACTTCAACTCCAAATATCTCCTTAGGCAATAAGGTAGTTCCCACTTCTTCTCCGGTCTGATTGTAAACTGGTAGTTTCATAATTTTTAACTTCTAATTTCTAGTAATGTTCCTTTTCTCCCCGGTACCGCGCCTTTGACGGCTATCAAATTTTTTTCTTTATCAACTTTGGCTATTTTTAAATTTCTAACCGTTACTCTTTCAAAGCCCATTCGGCCGGGCATTTTTTTGCCTTTAATTACTCTTCCAACACTAGAAACGCCGACTGAACCCGGAGTTCTTAATTCATGTTTTGTTCCGTGGCTGGCCGGCCGGCCCGAGAAATGCCAACGCTTTACCACCCCGGCAAAACCCTTGCCTTTGGAAAGTCCGGTGACTTTAACTAAATCCCCTTCTTTGAAGACAGAAACATCAATTCTCTCTCCTCTTTTTAATTCTTTATCATCAATTTTCGGCTCTTTGTTTCGAAACTCTCTCAAAAAAAGTAATTTACCAAGTTTTTTCAAATGTCCAGCAATTGCCTTGGTCACCTTTTTTGCTTCGCCAAAACCAATCTGAACTGCCCAATACCCATCTTTTTCTTTGGTTTTGATTTGAGTAACAATACAGGGCCCAGCCTCAATTAAAGTCACTGGAACAACCTTTCCCTTTTCATCAAAAATCTGGGACATGCCAAGTTTTAGACCCAAAATAAACTTCATAAGACGCTGATTTATGCTGATTTTGGCAGATTTATGCGGATAATTGAAAACCGGGCATGGCCCGGTTTCATAGCCATTGCTTATTTTGAAAATTATGAATTTAAAAATTAAATAACTTTAACATTTTAATCTTAAAATAAATTTTATTAAAAGTAAATACTTTATCAGCATCAATCAGCTAAATCCGCATTGATCAGCGTCTTACATTTTGATTTCAATATCCACCCCGGCTGGCAAGATCAAACTCATTAAGGCATCAATAACTTTTGGGGTGGGATTGATGATATCAATCAATCTTTTGTGAACTCTCATTTCAAATTGCTCCCGGCTGTCTTTATGAATAAAAGAGGAACGATTGACAGTATATTTATGAATCTCGGTTGGCAGAGGAACCGGTCCCGAAACCTCGGCTCCATAACGAGTGGCTACCTCAATAATTTGTTTAGCCGAATTATCAATCACCTTATTATCATAAGCCCGAAGCTTAATTCTAATCTTCGGCCTGACTTCTTCTTCAACTGTCACAGCCGTCTTTTTTTTCGCCATTTAAGTTGTAAAACTTTTATTTCGCTATTTTGGTTACTACTCCTGCCCCAACTGTTTTTCCTCCTTCTCTAATAGCGAACCTCTGTTTTTCTTCCAGGGCAATTGGAGCAATTAATTTGATTTTTAAAGTAATAGTATCACCCGGCATAACCATTTCCGTTCCTTCAGGTAAAGCAACCTCTCCGGTAATATCAGTAGTTCTAAAATAAAATTGAGGTTTGTAGCCGGTAAAGAAAGGGGTATGCCTTCCACCTTCTTCTTTGGTCAAGATATAAACCTCTCCATCAAACTCAGTATGAGGAGTAATGCTACCCGGTTTTGCCAAAACCTGACCTCTTTCAACATCTTCTTTTGCCAGCCCCCGCAAGAGAATTCCCACATTATCTCCGGCCCTTCCTTCATCTAAGATTTTTCTGAACATTTCAACTGAAACGGCAACAGTTTTTACCGTTGGCTTAATTCCGACTAACTCCACTTCCTCATTGGGATGAACTATTCCTCTCTCAATTCTGCCGGTTGCCACTGTCCCTCGGCCAGCAATTGAGAAAACATCTTCAATTGCCATTAAAAACGATTTATCTACTTCCCTGACCGGCTCAGGAATATAATCGTCAACTGCTTTTATTAAATCCAAGATTGGTTTGGCTGACTCCTCGTCAGCTGATTTTGCCTCCAGAGCCTTTAAGGCCGAACCTCGAATAATTGGAATTTCGTCTCCGGGAAAATTATATTTTTTCAAAAGTTCTCTCACTTCTGATTCCACTAAATTGATAATCTCCGGGTCATCTACTGTCTCACATTTATTCAAAAATACAACCAGAGCCGGCAATCCAACCTGTCTGGCTAAAAGAATGTGCTCTCTGGTCTGGGGCATGGGACCGTCAGGAGCCGAAACGACCAAAACTCCGCCATCCATCTGGGCCGCTCCGGTAATCATATTTTTGACATAATCAGCATGGCCAGGGCAATCAATATGGGCATAGTGGCGTTTATCAGTTTCATACTCCACATGGGTAATGGTAATTGTTAAACCTCTGGCTCTCTCTTCAGGAGCAGCGTTAATCTCGTCAACCGTCCATTCTTTGGCTGCCAATCCTTTTAGTTTTAAAACATGGGTAATGGCCGCGGTTAAGGTACTTTTTCCATGGGCAACGTGACCAATGGTGCCAATATTAAGGTGGGGCTTTGCCCTGACAAATTTTTCTTTTCCAGCCATAATTTTGTAGAAGCAGATTTACGCCGATATCTACGCTGATTTACGCTGATTTAATTTCTCGGCGTTTATCAGCGTTGCCATCAGCGTTTATCAGCTTCTAAAGATTATATTACTATTTTATTTATTTCAAAAAAAAATGTCAATAGTGAATTAACGCCTCTTCCCTTCAATAATTTCCTGAGCTATGTTCTGGGGCACTTCTTCATAATGGTCAAATTCCATTGTAAAGGTTCCTCTTCCTTCTGTCAATGACCGCAAGCTGGTGGCGTAGCCAAACATTTCAGATAGGGGAACTTTGACATCAATCACTTTTAGATTTAATCTGTCTTTTGTTTCTTCAATTTTCCCCCGTCGGGCTGACAAATCACCAATGACATCACCAAAAAAATCGGCCGGAGAAATTACTTCTAATTTCATGACAGGTTCCAATAAAATAGGTTTGGCTCTTTTGGCAGCTTGCTGCAAGGCAATGGAACCTGCAATTTTGAAAGCTATTTCTGAAGAATCAACCTCATGAAAAGAGCCATCGTATAAAGCGCAAGTTATGTCCACCATTGGATAGCCAGCCAATATCCCTTTATTCATTGCTTCTTTTACTCCCTTTTCCACGGCTGGAATAAATTCCTGGGGAATAATTCCGCCTTTAATCTCATCAACAAATTCAAAACCTTCTCCTCTCATTTTAGGTTCTATTCTCAGCCAGACATGGCCATATTGACCCCGGCCGCCGGTCTGTCTAATATATTTCCCTTCAGCTGTAGCCATTTCTTTTATCGTTTCCTTATAAGCCACCTGGGGCCGGCCAACATTTCCTTCAACTTTAAATTCTCTTTTCATTCGGTCAACAATAATTTCCAGATGTAACTCTCCCATACCCGAGATAATTGTCTCCCCGGTTTCCGGATCTCCTTTGACTCGGAAAGTGGGATCTTCTTCAGCCAATCTTCTTAAAGCTGAACTCATTTTTTCCTGGTCAGCCTTGGTTTTTGGCTCAATGCGAATTCCGATTACCGGCTCAGGAAAAGTAATTTTTTCTAAAATAATGGGCGAAGCTTCGTCGCAAAGAGTGTGGCCGGTGGAAGTATTTTTTAATCCAACAGTAGCTACAATGTCTCCGGTAAAAATTTCTTCCACCTCCTCTCGCTGATTGGCATGCATTCTTAAAATTCGACCAATTCTCTCTTTTTCTTGAGTAGTGGTATTGAGTAAATAAATGCCTCTTTTTAAACTACCAGAATAAACCCGAAAATAGCTCAAGGCGCCAACATAGGGATCTGAGGCAATTTTAAAAGCCAAAGCAGAAAATGGTTCATTGTCATCAGCTTTTCTCTCAATTTCTTTTCCAGTTTTGGAATCAATTCCCTTAACCGGCGGGAGATCAGTCGGGCAAGGCAAATAATAATAGACGGCGTCTAAAAGAGGCTGAACTCCTTTATTTTTTAAAGCGGAGCCGACAAAAACCGGAATCAACCGGTAATTACAGGTTGCCTTTCTTAATGTCTTTCTTAGCTCCTCAATTGAGATTGCCTTTTTAGTTAAATATTTTTCCAGAAGTTCAGCATCTTCAGCCACAATTTTCTCAACTAATTTTTCTCTCCATTCTTTAGCTTTTTCTAATAAATCCTTAGGAATTTCTTCTTCTGTCACCTTTTCGCCAAAATTCCCTTCAAATTTTAGGGCCTTCATTTTTAATAAATCAATCACCCCTTCAAAGGTACTCTCCCGGCCGATTGGTAATTGCAGGACGATGGCATTGGGCGATAATTTTTGCCAGATTGATTCCATACTATTTTCAAAATTAGCTCCCAGTCTATCCATTTTATTAATAAAACAAATTCTGGGAACATTGAATTTGTCTGCCTGACGCCAAACCGTTTCTGATTGAGGCTCAACCCCGGCCACCCCGTCAAAAACAACCACCGCTCCATCTAAAACCCTCAAAGACCTTTGAACTTCAGCTGTAAAGTCAATGTGGCCAGGGGTATCAATGATGTTAATCCGGATTTCCTCGGGATTTCCTCGCTCTCGGTTCTTAGCTTCCATAGGGGTCCAGAAACAGGTGGTGGCAGCAGCCGTAATAGTAATTCCCCTTTCCCTTTCCTGGGCCATCCAATCCATGATTGTTGTGCCTAAATCAATCTCCCCAATCTTATGAGAAATTCCGGTATAAAACAAAATCCGCTCGGTAGTGGTTGTTTTCCCGGCGTCAATATGAGCAATAATTCCGATATCGCGATATTTTTCAATGGGGTATTGTCGCATAAATTACCAGGCGAAATGAGCGAATGCTCGGTTGGCCTCTGCCATTCTATGGGTATCTGTTTTCTTTTTTACCGCAGCACCTTCATTCTTTGAGGCTGAAGTTAATTCCTCGGCTAACTTCTCTTTCATTGTCTTTCCTTTTTTGTTTTTGGCAGCCTGAATGAGCCAGCGCATAGCCAGAGTTTCTCCCCTAACAGCCGGCACCGGTCTCGGTACCTGATAGGTTGCGCCACCAATTCTTTTTGGCTTCACTTCTAAAGAAGGTTTTACATTGCTGACAGCTATTTCAAAAACTTCCAAAGGCTCTTTTTTGGTTTTTTCTTTAACAATATCAAAACTCCCATAAACAATTTTCTGGGCAACAGTTTTCTTCCCCCGGCGCATCACCTGATTAATAAACTTGGCAACAGCAACGTTGTTATAAACAGGGTCTGGCGATATTTCTCTTTTAATTTTCTTTTTACCACGCATAACTTTTAGCCAATAATCAATAACCAAGATACAATAACCAAACGATTTGGTTATTGGTTATTGGTGTTTGGTTATTTCTCTTTTTTGGTTCCATACTTCGACCGTTCCTGCTTACGTCCCTCCACCCCCCCTGTATCCAAAATTCCTCTCACAACATGATATCTCACCCCTGGTAAATCCTTGATTCTTCCTCCCCGAATCAAAACAATCGAATGCTCCTGTAAATTATGGCCTTCACCAGGAATATAGGCAGTTACCTCCTGGCCGTTGGTCAATCTCACTCTGGCCACTTTTCTCAGGGCCGAATTTGGCTTTTTAGGAGTAACCGTAAAAACTTTCAGGCAAACTCCTTTCTTAAATGGCGAAGGAAATTCTCGGGGTCGATTTCTCGAAATATTAAAACCAAATTTCAAAGCCGGCATTCTCACCCGCTTTTTAATCTTCTTTCTTCCTTTTTTGATTAGTTGTCTGATTGTTACCATGGCGTTTTCAAAATTAATTAAGCGCGCTTTGCGCTTATATTATAAATTAACAAATATTAAAAGTAAAGTCAACCTAATGTACAATATGAGGACATCGGTAACACTTTTAAGTGTTTTTGGGCAAATAGGATAGGTGAAATTAACCTAGGGCTTGATGGGACCTCTTGAAGTTATACTCTATCAACCACTCGGTAAGGGCCCAGTTAAACTCTTGGACATTCAGAATGAAGTTATTCAGTTGAAGAAATTCTTCTCTTAGGGTTCGGTTAAATCTCTCATTGGTAGCATTGTCCTGAGGAGTTTTGATTCTGGAGAACCATTCCGAGATATTTAACTTCTGACATTCCTGATGAACATAGTCACTCGCTTCGCTCGTGAGCTATCTGCGCCAGAAACCTCTCGGTTTCTGGCGCTCGCCTTTGGCTCGCTGTTTTCCTACACGGGGAAACACCCACTGTTCACACACAGCCCAGTTTCTCCAACCCCTTTCTGTTGTATAGGAATTTAGAAATTCCTATACAATAAAATTTAGATGGAGTTTTAGAAAGGGTATTAAAATTAAATTGTTTCATAGATTTCCAGGAGAATTGTGGATAAACTATGGGGATAGCTTCTGTGGAAATCTATGTTCATTAGAGAATACTACTTTTATTTTAACTCCATCTTAATTAAAAATCACTACCCTTTAAGCTTAAAATTGTAAAATTACTATCTTTTTACCTTATTACGCATTATCTTTATTAAATTATTTCTCAATTATTCTTCGACTTTTTAAGAAAGCGTTTTACTTTCTAAAGCTTCCTCAAATTCTTTTTTTAATTTCTCGTTGTAAAAAGGCAACCCAATTAACTTAAAGTGTTTATTTTTTAATTTTAAATCGGTATTGGCTTTTTCCTCTGCTTCAAGCAAAAATTTTTGTTTCCAGCCCTCTTTAGAATCTTCAAATCTCCCCTGTTTATCTTTAAACTGATCGCCTTTCGGTTCAATAAAAATCTGGTAAATGCTGATAACTTTATTCCTTTTCTTTAAAATCATTATGAAGTCCGGCTCAAATGGTCTTCCTTCATCAAAGTCAAAAACTTGAAAAAATTTTTCATTGCGAAGTAAGGCGATATCTGAATATCTTTGCCTCAACTTTTCTATAAATCCATCAATAAAATTGATAAATCTCTGTTCTTCCTCTGTGCCATAAAATTCATTCTGGGCATACCAATCTTTCTTAGCTAAATTAACATCTGTTAATTCTTTGTTTTTAACTTCGTCAATATCTATTTTAATTTTCTTATCTTTGAAAACCTGCCGTAACATTCTGGCTTTAAATAGATTGGTTCCCACAAACTCTGAAGTGTTGACTTTTGCTTTCTCTGATATATTTCTCACTACAAATAAAACTACCCCCAATTTCTCAATTGGCGTTAGTTTGTTTAACTTATTTTTTGGTCCCGAAACTTCTATCTCAACTCCGCCCAAATAATTAGAAGATAGAACAAATTCTCTAACCGATTTTATGTGAGGAAAATATTGTCTTAGTGTCTCAAATTTATAAAACTCAAATTTATCTAATGCGCCTCTAATTATATTTTCTCCAAAATCAGAAAGTTTATACTTTATTTTACTTCGCACTATATTTTTTGTAGGCCTTGGTTTTCTCTCTTCCTCCAGAATAACATCTTCTCTGAGTTCGCCGGTTCTCATTTCATATGAGTAATTCCGCTCAATTTTTGCATCGTCTAAACTAAAATTTGTTGTTCTTGGGTTCGGCGTTCTATCATTTATAAAAACATATCCCTCTCTCCAGAATTCAGTTTTTTTGAAAGAAGGTTTAATAAACAAATCTCTCTGAACATACTTTTCCGGTATAATACCCATTTCCGTAAGAGCACTCTTTATTTCTGTAATATAGTCAGGATTGTGTGCGCTGTGATAATGTAATGTTTCCACAATTCGCAATTCGCTTTCGATGTCCTCCTCATCAAACTTCCTTTTATACTTATCTTCGGTTTCATCCAACTGAAAAGGAAAATATCTTGCTCCTCTGCCAATAAGTTGCGCCTCTCCCATTGTCGTATTGCCCGGCTTATATTTACCGCGGACCCATTTTCCATCACGCGTATCATATAATCTTACAATGTCAAACAAATTCAGCACATCCCAGCCTTCATTAAGCATATTAACCGCAAAAATTGCTCTTGTTTCGTTGTTTTTACTCTCTAAAGAGTTCAGTCTTAGTTGCTTTTCTTCATCAACATTTTTAGAGTCCAAAAGCATACACTTTTCTTCGGCAAAATCCTCCTGTAATTCTCTAATCAAATTTTCAGAAGTTATATTCTCTTTCTGAAAATAGTTAAATGCCTTTTCTAAATCTGTTCCTTTTGCCCGCGAATTTATCTCTTGGATATCATTAGAAGTTAAATTTTTTATTTTTTCCAAAAAGCCGTCGTAATTTTCTTTTGATTCTTTAATGCTCTTTGATTTAAGAAGGAGCACCGGCTTTAAGTACAGCTTGTTTTTCTCGGCAATTTTTCTGCGATACTGACTTAAAATCACCGCTTGTAAAGCCCTGTCAACCGGTTCCAAATCCGCCTGCAAAACCTCTATTTCTTTTGAGAATTTATCCAAACGAAATTGCTTTAAATCGTATCGGAAAATGATTTTGTCTTCATATTTCTGCGCGATATTTTGATTACCCAAATCAATCGTGGCGGTAAATTCCAACAAAATGTTTTTAAGATTACTCTTGAAAATTCTCTCAACCGTGAACTCCCAGCTTCTCTCTAACTCAATTTCTTCTCTGCTTTTCTTTGTTATTGTTTGCAAATGATGTGCTTCATCAGAAATTAAAACAATTTCCTTATCGGCAAAATCTCCATAAGTTAGAGCATTTTCTTTGGGGAAATTTAGACGAATATGCAATCCCTGAATAGTTGTAAAAAGGATATTTATATCTTCGGGATTAGCCGCTTCAAAATTTTGAACTTGTTTAACTTCAACTTCTTTCTCGCCAAACTTAATTTTTGGAGCAAAAAGATATTTTTCTGACAAAGGATTTAGGAAGTTATCCTTTGTTTTTTCAATGATATTTACGCTATTTACAAAAAAGATAAAATTGCGGTAGCCCTGCTTGTAAAGTTGTAAGATATTGGCGGCCATAACCAGCGTTTTGCCGCTTCCGGTCGCCATATGAAAAAGCAACTGCGCCGGATGGGCTCGCTTTTGATATCCGCCAAAATAAAAATCAAACCTCCCCAACGCTTCTTTCTGATATTCCCGTAACCCAAACTTCGGATTGAGATTTTGGACTATTTCATCGTCAAGCCGAGAAATAAAAAAGTCTTCCCCCAACGATTCTTTATTTGCGTTAAATGTTTCGTAAAGCATAATTAGTTATTCACATTGTTACTATTGACATCATTGATAGTACTTGCTAATATGTAAATATCACGACGAAAAGGGATCCGAACGGTTAATTACCTAAGGAGCCCTTTTCTTTTTGTCTGCCTATTTTCTTTCTCATCGGTTCAGTATTTAAATCCGCCCTATATTTTAAATCAATCTTTTTATATAAAGACGATGCTCTCTTTTGGTCCGGAAAAAGAATCTTCTCAAATCTATTTTCTTCAATTAAAAAGTCAACCAGCATTTTATAATCTCCGTCACCCGACACCAGCACGATTTTATCAAAGGTCTCGTTGCGATATAGTTTTTTCATTACGGCAAAAACAATGTCCGTATCAACATTGCCCTTCTTCTTGCCGAGCATTGCTGGACTATGTTCCTTGAATTGTAGAATAAATCCAGCTTCTTGTATCTTATTGTAAAGCTCTTGATGTTCTTCTCGCGTGAATCCTAAAAAATAATAAGCCTTTCCAACTTTATATTTTTGTCTCAAATACACCCGCAACCGCGCCAAATCAATGAACCACGGCTTATCATCCGTCGTGGTACTCATATATAAATTCTGCCCATCCACGAAAGCAATGTTGTTTTGCTGTGCCCCGTATTCAGCTTTGCTGTAATACTGGGGTTGTTTGTTGTCCATTGTCATATCTTAAAAATTATTTTCACGCGCATATTTTAAACTGTCAAAAACTTCGTAGGGTATAGATTTCTATCCTTAGCGCCATTTTCAACCCCCATTGAAAATGGATAATGGTCAAGTTCTGTATCAAAATTATATTTTTTATTGCCATTTTCACTGCTTTTTGAAAATGGCAGCGGCAAAATAATCCTGCCCGTGCACTTCTTTTGGTGAATTAAAAGTTTCGTAGAGCATAAATTTTTATTTTTGCTCATTATCTATCTTCGTTAATCTTTCAGAAAAATTTTTTGCTAATATGAAAATCATTTGAAAACCTATAAAATCGTTAAAAACCGGTTTGTTTTGTAAATTTCTATCTATAGTATAATCACCCCATCGAATAATTTCATTATTTTTCAATGTCCATTCGCCATTTCTATTTTTAAAATTAAATTTATTGTTATGCGCCGCGCCATTTCTTATATATCGAAGAAACCTAAATTCTTCCATAACTTGTAAATTCGAGTAATAATCGGACGCCTTTAATAACTCATAAAGATTTATCGCCATTGTTTTACCTAAAAGTATAAATTGATTCAGTGGTTGCATAGTTGTTTGATATCGATTAATAGAATAGTCTATTCTTGTTTGTAAACTAGTCCAGTTATTAAATTTTTCTAGCATTGATATTATATTTGGTTCTTGCTGGTTTTTAATTTCTTCTTGAATTTTAGGATTAGCCAACACAGCATTGGATAAAATAAAAAACCAGAAAATATTTTCTATGTCCTTTAAAACTGGGTGAAAGTTAATCTCGTTAATATTTTTAAAACCAATTCCATTTTTCATACTGGTTTATTTTATTGATTCCAGATTTGTTTAATTTTTATTATAGCTTCAAGTAACATGCCTAAAATCATCTTCGGTAATTCTGGTGTCTTTGATTAGTTGTCTACGTAAAATAACCATACTATGGGCAATCTTTCTTTTCTTTTCTGCCATTTCTTTGATATCAACAACTGGAACAAGAGTTAGTGTATCTAATATATTGTTTATCTCTATTATAATTTCGTCGCTAGAGTACAAAAACATTAATCTGTAATTTAAAAGAAAATCGTTTTTCTTTTTCATAATATCTTCGCTACTTAAATTAACACCACTATAAATAAAATCGATATTTTTCAATACTTCTCTATAGGCATTTTCTCTGATCTTAAACAATCTTTCTTTTTCCTGCTCTCTTTTCGTCAAAACATCTTTTATCCAAGTTCCTACAAAAACAATCACTGTTGATAAAAGTCCAGAACTTATAATTGCTAATAAAATTGTTGATTCGTTTACGTTTATAGTGTCCATATATTTTACTTATAAAACTCCCTATTTATTTTCTTATCTTCCCTACTTACTCCATATTCCTCATCATCAATCTCACTGTAATTGACATAGAGATGATTTTTATCTAAACATTCAAGCAAAAATCTTTTTTGGTTCTCAATAGATAAATCCTTAAAATCTCTTGCGTTTTCATCAACTGCTTTTATATCCACCTTATAGCTCAAAAACGCTTTTTTCTTCATTGTTTCCCATAATTTTTTCAGTTCATCTTTTGTTTTTGCTTTTTGTATTTTCTCTACAAAATTTTCATTCCATTTCATAAGTTCTAAATAGGCAAAATCACCACTACCTAATTTTTTAATAACCTTCTTCACCCGCGGTATTGTAACAGTATCTACATAATCAAGCTGTTCACAGAGAATAAACTGTCTGTTGCCGCCATCTTCTTTATTAAGTTCCAAAGCTGCCTGTGCAGTTGTGCCACTTCCAGTAAAAAAATCTAAAATTATTCCTTCTTTTTCAAACATCATCACTGATTTTACTAAAACTTTTATTAGCCCTACGGGTTTTGGATATTCAAATCCCTTCATCCCCAATTTCTCTAAATCATATTTACCTTTCTCAGATAAAAAGCCTTCAATAACTGGACTTCCTGCATCGTTGATATTCTTTATTATCGAATAAAAAGTTGAATAAGCTGTTTCTATTGGTTCTAATCTACATACTACATGTTTACCGCTTGGATGTTTCTCTAATATGTATTCCCCAAATTTAATTTTCTCATCAACCTCTTTTTTCTTCTCTTTTCCTTTATATTTTTCTATCTCTTCATAAAAACACCTTCTATCGAACTCCTCGCTTTTATTTTCGCTATATTTTCCAAATACTTTTCGCAAAAAATCGTCGTTCTTAATATATTTCTGTCCATTAATCTCTATAATTGGCTTCTGGATACTCTTTTGCCTTTTTAAAGTTATAAGCTCATCAAAATTTCTATAAACCAAAATGTAATCATGCCCCCGCACAATCTCTTTTGCCTGTCCTCCTCCTTTCGCTCTTTGCCAAACTAAAACCCCTACAAACCTGTCTCTATCAAAAATTTCATCACATAATACTTTTAGATAGGCCTGCTCATAATCGTCACACTGAATAAATATAATGCCCTTGGCGCTAAGTAATTTCTTAGCAACTTCTAACCTATTCTTCATAAAAACAAGCCAGCTAGAATGATTAAAAGCATCATTATATTTAAACCCATCATTTCCGGTATTATACGGAGGATCAATGTAAATTAACTTTACTTTTCCTGCGAAGCGTTCTTTGAGGGAGTGAAGGGCTAAAAGATTATTACCTTTGATAATGAGATTGTTTTTGATGTCTCCTTTTTCATCAGTTCTAAATCCATCAAATTTATGTTCGCCGTTTTTATCAATTCTTTTTGCGTTAGTAAAAACTTTTGGGTCAAGAAGGCGACTTATTTCATCCGGGGCTAAAATTTTATTCCAGAAAACTTCATCTCGCTTTTGGTCTTCTTTAGTCATTCCACCCTCAAGCACACAGTCCTTATACGGCTACGAAAGCACAACTTCTTTTTTCTCGCTTACAAACCCGTCGTCTTCGGTCAATCCAATCTTATTTTTGAACGCTGTGTAGCTATCCGGCAGAAATTGTTTATTTGAAACAAACTTAATAAATTTATCCTTATCAAAAATCGTGGCATTGCCCACTTCTGTAAAAAATATCTCTTTCATCTGCTTGTCCGACAAGAGAAGTTCAACTAAATCCTTATCTAGTTTTATCGCTAGTTCAATAATTTTATTCTTCAAAAGTTCGCCTTCACTGACTAGACGCTCATCTTTTTGAAGTAAAGTTTTTAAATTGTCTAATAAGTTTTCCATAATTTAGTAATTAATTTAATGATTATTTCCTTTTGACATTTGAGTGTTTATCTCAAAAATTTTTCGAGGTCGGATTGTCTGATGCGCCATTCGCCAATTTTAAAAGCCCGGAGCCGGCCGGACTGAATATAACGAAAAATTGAGTGTTGACAAACTCCCAAATAATCCGCTGCTTCTTCTGTACTGAGTAGTTTACCATATTTGGCAACTGTCCTTATTTTAGCCCACCGAAATTCTTTTGTCAAAATTTTTCATAACTTGTTGTATAGGAATTTCTAAATTCCTATACAACAGAAAGGGGTTGGGGAAACTGGGCTGTGTGTGAACAGTGGGTGTTTCCCCGTGTAGGAAAACAGCGAGCCAAAGGCGAGCGCCAGAAACCGAGGGTTTCTGGAGAACATATCTCACGAGCGAAGCGAGTAACTATGTTCGGTGATTCTCTTTTTCTTTTGAGCTCTCTGTCGCTTTCTCCTGATATTAATAATTCTCTCTTCCTCTAATTTTGAGGAACCAATGGCGTCTTAATTCTCTTTGTCTTTCCTCAGTGGGGGTGATATAATAGCTCATAGAGATACATTGGCTGCCCGGTTCCTCTATGAGGTTCCGGGCAGGCCTTTTAATGGTTAGTTAAAAGACCTTTTTCTGCCCCTAATTCTACCAAATTTTGGAGCTTTAGGGGTGTTACCGATGTATCTCATATTCTTCACCTAAAACAGGGGGGCGCCGACGATGAGGGCGAAAATCCAATTGATGAATAAAAATAGCCAGCGGAAGAAAAAGAAGATAATAAAAAGTAAAATAAATAAACCAAATTGGCTTAAAAATATTTTGATATTTTCCATTCCTGGAGGCAAAAAAGTGAAAAGAATATGAGAACCATCTAAAGGAGGAACTGGAAGCAAATTAAATATTGCTAAAAGTATATTTATAAAGACAATATAAGAAAACATTAAATAAAGCCCAGGAATTGCAGCAATTGCCGGGAAGAATCTTAAAGCCAATCCAAAAACTAAAGCTATTGCCAAATTTGATCCCGGACCAGCCAGAGCCACCTTGGCTGAGCCATATTTTTGGTCTCGAAAATTATAGGGATTGATTGGTACTGGTTTGGCCCAGCCAAAAATAATTCCCCCTCCCATTAATTTTGCCATTAAAATTAAAAAAAGAGGCAAAATCACTGAGCCAATCGGATCTAAATGGCGAAGGGGATTTAGAGTTAACCTACCCGCATATTTAGCAGTTGGATCCCCCAAATAAAGAGCCATTGTCCCATGAGAAACCTCATGGATAACAATGGAAAATAAAAGAATGACAATTAAGAAAAGATATTCCATATAATTTGTTAATTATACTACATTCTTGAAAAGATTGAAAACTTCTGATAGAATAAAAATAAAATAATTCGTTTATTCGTAAATTCGTAACAGATTCGTTATTCGTTGATTTATGAAGCAATGTGCAATTTGCGCTAAAAAAGGAATAATGGTTGGGAAATTCAGGAAACTTCGAGGAAAATATAGTAGAATTCCCATCAAAAAAAGAAAATATCCCAATTTACAATACAAATGCAATGGAACTATGAGTAAATAACATAGATCGAGTATGTTACTTCGAAATTTAAGAACTAAAAAGAAAGTAGTAGCGGTAGCAATGTCGGGAGGAAAGGATTCTTCTCTAGCGGCAGCAATTTTAAAGAAAAAGGGGGTCAAAGTGGTGGGCGTTTTTATGAAACCTCAGGAAACACCTAATTCTAAGAACCTAATAGAAATCTGGAATAGAAATTTTTTTCAAAAAGCTGAACAAAGAGCAAAACAGATAGCCTCCTTATTAGGTATCCCTTTCTACATTTTAAATTTTGGAAAAGAATTTAAAAGGGAGGTGATAAATTATTTTTCCAATTATAATAAAAAGAGGGGACTTTTCAATCCTTGTGCTATCTGCAATAAAGAGATAAGACTTGAGTATCTTTTAAAGAAAACTCTCAGTTGGGGGATAGATTATATTGGAACTGGTCATTATGCTCGCCTCATACAAGAAACTCAAAGTTCAGGTTTCCATCTTACGAGCAAAAAAAATTGTGAGTATAAATTATTTGTAGCGAGGAATAAAAGGAAAGATCAATCCTATTTATTATGGAAGTTAAATCAAAAGCAATTAAAACGACTTTTATTTCCTCTTGGAGATTTAGCAGCATCTGAAGTAAGGTTTTTAACAAAAGAATTTAAGTTACCTGCATTAGATTTTTCAGCCTCAAGGGAAACCTGCTTACTACAGACTATTAGTAATAATTTTTTAAAAAAACACTATAAGCTCAATTTAAATAAAATTAGGAATTTTCAAAAGCAAATAAGTGATCAATATCAGATATATCAAGGATTTTCATTTTTTCCTCTAAATAAAAAGGTGAAGCGAAATCGATGGAAAAAGGAATTTCTTGTAAAAAAAATTAATTGGATCTCAGGTAAAATCCCACAACTGCCGATAAAAGTAAAAATTAGAATTAGATATAAAAACACTCTAGATACAGCTACTATAAATTATATTGATGACGAAACCATTAAAATTGTTTTCAATAAGCCGCAGCTAGTAATTCCTTCTGGCCAAGTGGCAGTATTTTATAAAAAGGAGGAGGTTTTGGGAGGGGGAGTTATCTACTAAATTTAGAAAAATCTCTTTACTTAAAATCGAACCTTTGGTAATATAAACTAATAAAAACTATCGGCTGAGGGTCGAGCAGCCAGTATTCTCAACTTGATAATAAAACAAAAAATATGCCCAAAAGTAAACTTAAGTATTCAACAACAGAACCTGAAAAAGATAGATTGAACCAAAGAGAAAAAGAAAAAAGTAAAAAAGAGGTAGAAAGAAAAGAAAAATGGACGAAACCAATAATCCATGAAACTGACGTGTTTATGTACTGTATGAAAGAAGGGTAATTAATAAAGGATTAGAAGATCCCAAATAATAAATTTCAAATTTAATTAATATTCACAGAAAGATGAGGCCCTATTGTGCAAATATCGAGATTACCGATAGGTGTAATTTTAGTTGTATTCATTGTTTTAATTTAAGGAGACAAAGAGGAAGAGATATGAGTTTTTTTAAATTTAGAGTGATTTTTAATAAACTACTCAAGGGGGGAGTCTTTTATTATAATCTTATAGGCGGTGAACCACTACTTAATAAAAAATGGCGAAAAATAGTTGAATATATAAGTAAGAAAAAAATATGCTACAGTATCAGTACGAATGGAAGTCTTATTAGAGAAAAAGATATTCAATATTTGAAAAATAAAGGAATCAACCATGTTGGAGTAAGTCTCGATGGCCCAAAACATATCCACAATAAAATAAGAAAAAATAATAAGGCGTTTGATTATTTATTACGATGTACTTATCTTTTGAAAAAATATGAGATACCTTTTACTTTTCAAATGACCTTAATGAAACTTAATTATCCATATATTTCCCAAACTTGCAAAATAGCAGAAAAACTTGGTGCTTCGTTAATAAGATTCAATTTTTACAAAGATTTTAATGATCCTTATAAACTTCTTTCTTTGCCAAATGAAAATTTGAAAAATGTGATCATAGAAATTGAAAAATCAGTTAAATTGCCAAAAAGAAACTTGAACTTTAAGGTTTACTTTGAAGACAGCTTAGCTGTTTCACTAAGAAATAAAACTACATGCGGAGCTGGTACTCATAAATTGCAAATTGATCCAGAAGGCAATGTAACTCCTTGTAGATATTTGCAAATTAATATGGGTAACTTATACACCAGCAAATTATCAACCATCCTAAGCCATTCTATTATGGATAAGCTAAAAGTCTTTCACAAAACAGTTAAACGAGGATGTGAACATTGTTATGCTTTAAAAACCTGCAGGGGCGGCTGCCCTGCTTTTATATACAATGCCTACAAAAACTTCTCAACAAAAGATCCCAGATGTTGGGAAAATTGAAAAGCTTCTACGAGCACCATTGTCGGTTGGTATTGAGATTACCAATAAATGTAATTTTAATTGTGTATATTGTTATAATAAAAACCATGGCAATCAAGATATGAAAGTAAAAGATTTTGAGAGAGTTATATCAATATTAGAAACTGTAGGAGTTTTCTCTATTAGTATCTCTGGGGGTGAACCTTTATGTCATGATAAATTTAAAGACATTTGCAAGATAATAAAGAAATCAAAGCTAAATACCGCTTTAATGACTAATGGATATTTTGTAAAAAAGTATACTCAATTGATTAATACTGTTTTCGATCAAGTATATATAAGCATTGATGGGCCAGAAAATATCCACAATAAATTACGAATGGGCTTTCAGGTTATTATTGAAGGATTAAAAGAAATTAAGATAAGAAAGATAATGGCTGTTACTTTAACTAAGGCGAATTCTAATTATCTTGAGGAGATTATTAAAATTTCTAAAGAAAACAGTTTTGATGCTATATGCCTTTTTGTATTAAAGCCTGTGGGTAGAGGAAAAGAGGTAAATGATACTCTTTCTTTAAATGGTCAGGATTTGCAAAGAATAAAAAAGAAAATTACAAAATTAAAACAGAAAATAAAGATAACCTTCGCAGATCCAACATCTGAATCATGTTATGCAGGAAAGCAACTTCTTTATATATTACCAGATGGAACAGTAAAACCGTGTGCTTACTCTCCTTTCAAAGTTGGCAATATTTTACATGAGGATTGGAATACATTATGGAAAAAATGCCAAAACTTTCCAACAACATGCCATGCTTTCTTGTAACGCCTGAAACTGTTTACGTTGATATTACTCCTAAATGCAACCTTCGTTGTCGTCATTGCTATTCTGCTGATAAGAACATTAAGCCTAAAGAAAAAAGCTATAAACAAGTATGCAAAATATTAGATGATTTAGCAGCAGCTAAAGTATTTAAAATACATTTGGTAGGAAGAGAACCTTTGATGAGAAAAGATTTTGAAAAAATCATTAATTATGCCTCTCAACACAAATTTGTTATTGGAGTTGCAACAAATGGAACATTAATAACTCCAAGTATTGCAAAATTATTATCAGAACGTAATATAGATGGAGTTCAAATAAGTATTGATAGTATCTGCCCTGAAAAACATAATGATTTCCGGAGAAACCCCAATGCTTTTTCATTAACCTTTCATGGGATAGAATTGTTAAGAAAATATAATGTAAAAGTATGTATTGCTACTACTTTAACTAATTTTAATTTCAATGAATTAAAAAAAATAGCAGACTTTGCAAACGAACTCGGAGCTTATTATTACAGAACACGGCTTTTAATTGGAAATGATATTAATCAAAATTTCCAAATAACTAGAAAACAATACAAATACGCAGTTCAAATATTATTCAACTTAAAAAACCATTACAAAACTATGAAAGTAGAACAATTGCATCACAGTTTCTTATTTGAAAATAAAATACAATATGACCCAAGTCGAAGTCTCACTAAACTTCCATGTAACGCTGGCTATTCAAGATGCAGTTTAACATATGATTTCAAAATTACTCCGTGTATTGCTTTAGCAAAATTATACTCAGCACCAATAAAAAAAAGTTTTAAAGAAGAATGGCAAAATAATGCTGTGTTAGATAGATGGCGAAATATAGTAAAATCAATAAAAGGGAAATGTGCCATTTGTGGGTATAGGTACATCTGCGGAGGCGGATGCAGGGCAAACGTCTTTGGAGCTACCCATGACATTCTTTCATCGGATCCCTGGTGTTGGTTTAACCCTTATAAACATGGAATTAAATAAAGATATAATTAATTATAGAAAAGAAACTTTTGGAGGACTAATAATAAATCTTAAAACAGGAAAAATTTTTAAATTAAATAAAACAGGGTATAAAGTATTTTTAGTGTTGTATAAAGGTATAAAATCAAAAGAGGAGCTGATAAGAAAATTACAAAATGATTTTAAGGGAAATAGAAATCAGATTAAAACTGATGTAAAAACATTCATTAAAAAACTAGTCGAGAATGGATTTTTTATAAGAAAGTAATCGATATAAAAATCTCTCAAAGAAAAAATAAATTTCTATTTTTATAAACTTATCGAAAAAATTTTAATTAATCTAAACTCAAATTAGTGAAAAAAATAAACCATGAGACAATGTGTAATTTGTAGTAAAAGTTCA
>Ga0210044_10004578_pt1 | contig 19234 bp, 14 predicted proteins | sample CryGey13umfilter_2_FD_183959 | JGI IMG/M metagenome (GOLD analysis project Ga0210044, IMG submission 183959) | Groundwater microbial communities from aquifer in Utah, USA - Crystal Geyser 4/9/14 3 um filter (SPAdes) (version 2) | ecosystem: Environmental > Aquatic > Deep subsurface >... | reverse complement strand
ATTTGCCCAGGAGGCCGAGGCGGGAATATTCAGTCCCCAGCTTTGTGGCAAAAATTTGTGAAGTGACAAGCCGCCTCGAAGGCTGCTCTGGGTAGTGACCGCGCCGCTACCGCGTTTTTCGAGGAGCGTGCGGAAATCCGCGCCCTGCCGTTGATACGAGGCGGAGAAATCGAATAGGTCGGCAAATTTGGAAGTAACCGCGAGCCTTGCGGCCCAGTCGGTATTGTCCCGTGCATTGGTTAGCCGCAGTTCATCGATCCAGATTTCGCCGGAGATGCCCGGTGGGCCGGAGCTATCAACCTCGACCGCCACCCCGAAATATCTTATTGCTGTCAGACGCGGGTCGCCTCGGATAGCGTAATTGCCAGCGGTAGTATCGGGTACACCGGTGCTGTCGAAGTTGATCTGCATATAGTTCTTCAGAGCGGTAATCTGGGCGAAGTCGATGAACATTTCGTTTTGAGTGTCCCATCCACGCCTGGCCGGAGTTTGGAATTGGTAATAATTGAGGGAATCCTGTCCCATCCTGAAAATGAATTTGGTATATCCATCCGCGATCGAAGTGTCCCCGTGAACATACATTTTCATTTTTTCATAATTGGAATAGTCCTCAGCGGAGTAGAGCACCCTGAACGCTGAAGCAGTGTGGCCACGCCTGAGGTTCTGAAATTCCAGAACCAAAGATTGTTCTTTCCGTCTGAGTCCGGTGGTTAGATCCCGTTCTCCGGAGACGCCGGGGGGGGATTCGTAATCGAGGTTTTCTTGAGTATTTTTGACCGAAATATCGAATCGCTCGTCGGGATGGACTATATCGATGATCGGAATATCCGCACTTGCGGAGTCGCGCGGCGCATGAATTCCGCTAACTTCCCATTTATTGCCGGCCAGTTGGAATTGAGCGACCTGGATGGTGGTAGTATCCTTGCCCTGCAACCAGAAGCGGGCATATTCTATCTGGCCCCAATCCGGAAATCCTATTTCTTCGTAGAATTGAGGGTCCTTTATGGGGATGCGGTAAAGTTTCCATCCGGTGGGAGCTCCATCTTTGTAGGTCTCTTCCACAATATAATTAGGATCATCAAGGTTGAACCCGAAAGAGAAATAGCTATCATTTCGGTCCAGGCCACCATTACCATTGATATCCTCCGTGTCCGGCCTACGTCCGCGGTCCGGGTCTTCGCGGTTGTTTTCGGTGCCATTGATACGGGTATAATTGTAGCGGTCAGAATAGTCCCAATTATCGCCATGGGGATCACCCGGCATCCAGAATTTATTGCTGTCTTCCTGGGCATTAGATATTCCATCGATGCCAACATCCTCATCATCATCAAGCACTCCGTCCTGGTTTTTGTCTTCAGTATCGAGAATGCCGTCGCCATTGGCATCTTCATTTATTCTGCCTAATTCGATATTCATAATGACATTGGCGCTGTTTAGTTTTCGAGCCCAGACCTCAATGAATTTAGTGCGGGTCTGGTCGCGTAAGCCTTGTGGCATGGCCCGCATAAGAGCGGCCCAGGCCGAATCGCTGTCCGGGAGATACTGCAATTCCATAATATTGGTTCGATTCTCAGATTCTTTGACCTGGCGTTGAGGCCAAATATCGGTTAACCGGATCTGGTCATAAGGATTGTACCATCGCAACCGCGAAGGAATCGGATCGAGTGATTCAAGAGAATCTATGCCCGGTTTTGAACCAAGGGTCCACGAGCCACGCAAGATGGAAAGATCGGTATATTCTCGGCTGGATTCAAAATCATCGATATACGCCTCTCCCTTGGTGTTGGGATTGGGCATTGACTCCGCGAACTCCGCCTGAATATTCAGAGATGAAGGGGCTTCAGTTTCTACTAATGGTATCGCTTCTGCAATATCGGTCATAAATTGAGGTTCGAACGCCATAGAAAGGTCAGTGTCCCAGACAAAGTTACGGCTCGGCTCCTGGCCGACGCGCGGTTTTTGTTCGCCGCTGGATTCTCCCTTATAGAGAGCGGTGAATCCCAGTTTGCTGTTATTGCTGAAGCTGTATTCCAAGCGGGAACCGAAGAGCGATTTCTTTTCGACCATAAAGAACGGGGCGAATTCATAATCGATAGTGATATTGGCATTGGGATCGGTAGCGTCCTGGTTTAAGAATGTTATCTGGCCTAATTCGTATATAATGTTATAGTCTTTGCCCCTCTGTAATGCACGTCCATTCAGTTTAACTACCTCGGACCCTTCAATGATATTGGCGTGGCCCAAAGAATAGGTCACATCTCTATTGGCGGTTTTGATAAGCAGATAATATTTGGTAGATTGCTGGATAATGGTCGCATTATTTGACTTATAAATGATATTTACCCTGTCCACCGAATCCAAGGCGGCACCGGAGAAGGGGTGAGAATCAGGAAAAATCAGTACGCCGCTATACAGATAGACATATTCTGGATCAACTATGTTGTCTGGTTTGGGACTGCCGGAGAGGTCCTTGGCATCAAGCCCCAATACTTCGATGTAAGGTTTCTGTTTGTATTGCCAAGAATCGTTCTGGGGGTCTTCGGCGCCATCGACACCTCGATAAATGGATATTTCCAAGCCTTCACGATTGATATTAGTGCCGCCGAGGCTGTACACATTACGCCATTGGTTTTCCCAAGTGGTAAAGGTGCTATCAGCGTTGTCCTTCCAAATCAACTTCAGGACCAAAGTAGTATCTGGCGTTTCCGGATTGGGGGCTGGGAAGTAATTTGTGTTTCCGATGGTATCAACGGTTCCATCGGCATGGTGAATAACCATAAAAGCGCCAAGCACAACATCCCGGGAGAGGGTGCGGTTGAGAACCACATAGAATTGCTTACGGTATAATTCGTAATCGGTGTAATCCAGCCTATGGAAATAGTGGTATTTGTATTCATCACGGGTTTCTTCTTCCGAGGTCAGGTTGGGTTTGGAATTGGGAGAAACGGTTACGAGAGCGTGATAGTCGGTCTGAATATCATAGTTCTCATTGACATAGAGGTCGAAAGTTCCAATGGAATCGCCGGCTTGGAAATACCCGGAACCGGGGGGCGCCAGCCAGAAGAATTTGCGTTCCACATATTCATAATCGCGGACGATGTTCTGACTCGGCTTGGCGCCGGCATTAAAGGTTGTCTTTTCGGTTGATCCTTTCTCCTGGCTGGCGATGACAGTCATGTCGAGATTGCCTACCTGAGCCTGGGCCTTGATGCCGAATAGTCCCTGTACATTCCCGGAATAACCTACAAATTGGGATCCGCCCAATGAGAGATTGGTATTGCCGGCTTCGATGTTCTTGATTATCTCATCTTCCTCGCCGGTGTATTTCAGATGTATGCGGTTCTCCAGATCGGTCATAGCTTTTGAATCCTGGTCAACATCCACCTGAATTTTGGAGCCGATAGTGCCGGTTATTTTGAATTTGGATTCCTGTTCCATGTGGAGGTTGGGGAATTTGGACTGTTTATAGGTGGCAGTGTTTTTTAAACCAGAATCCCAAGTCGATTTTCCTGAAAGCGAGATTTTGCGATAACCGGTGACTTTGAGGGCCGGCCCTCCTTCGCCGATGATGCTGCGCACCATCTTGGGGAATTTTATCGGGATTTCGTAACGAATTCCTCCTTCATCTTTCCCCTTTTTCTTTTCCAGGAGGTTCTTGGAAAGCTCATCTCTCCAATCTCCTGCCGAGGTCATAGATATCTCGCTGGGGAGATAGGAATCCAGGGGAACATAAAGTGGTTCATAGAGGCGATAACCACCCTCAGAATATTCAATTTTGACCCATCTGTCCGCGGCGTAAAAGGCTACGGCACGGCTTATTTTGAACTTGGTGGAAAGGAAAGGTTGACGTTTTTGAATTATGGAGAAGCCGTAGGCAGAAGGCTGTTTATGGAAATTCAAATGACGCAACTTGGACATATCCAGCGACATTTGAAAAGATTGAGCCCGCAGGATTGATGGGAAAAATATTAATACCGCCGATGAAAGGAAAAGGAAAGCGGTTTTTCTAATCAGAGATATGAATTTTGATAAAGCCCTTAAGGACATTATTCCATTGTATTGATATGTGTTTCTATCGATTACCGTGTCCCGATAGGCTCCTCCTAAATTATATCAAAATCGAGTTTAGTAGTTCCCGGCAGGGGCCAAAATCCCCGACTGCACGAACTTCCATCTGCAAGCTCAAGCCAAATCTCGCGAAGACTCTCTTTTTCAATTCGGCAGCCAGTGCAACAACATCGCAAGCGGTGGCATTCCCATAGTTGATAAAAATGTTGGCGTGTTTCGGGAAGACAGCAGCATCTCCCATAAGGAATTCGTGCGCTCCAACCTGCTCAAGGTACCATCCGGCGGCGGTTAGATTGCCGCCAATATTGGGGTCCTTAAAATTTTTGAAAAAGCTGCCTGCGGAAGGCAGATCAACCGGATGTTTGCCGGCGCGTATGTTACGGTGTTCTTTTATCTTGCCTTTGATTTCTGAGCTGTCGCCGCGCTTTAGTTTGAATGAGGCAGTCATTACCAAATCTCCAGAATCTTTTAGACACGAATGCCTATATTGAAAATTGAAATAGCGTCGATCAACGCATTTTACTTGGTCGTCATCGGCACAGATCACGGCCCTTGTAAGAATGTCGGAAATTGACCCGCCGAAAGCGCCGGCATTGCCGCAAACCGCGCCGCCGACAGTGCCCCAGATACCTGCGGCGAATTCCAAACCAGAGAGCGAAAGATCCTGCGAGATATCGACCAGCCTATCGAGCGTCATTCCAGTCTCGGCAGCAATCGTTTCGCCATCGACCAGGTACCCATCGCATTCGTTTTTAATTACTAATTCTCTCACACCATTATCTCCGACAAGGATATTCGACCCGCCTCCCAGTATCAAATGATTTGCGTTACAAGCTCTGGCAATCTTGATGGCATCAAGAAGCTCCAGAATTGATCTGGCCGGCAAGAACCAATCTGCGGGACCGCCTATTTTAAATGAAGTGTGTTTTGAAAGAAGCTCATCCTCAAGTAAAGCTTCTCCAAATCGCTCCTTAAGCAATTCCTGACATTCGCGGTGTCGTAATTTCATACCCCTACTTTGCGGGGCACCTGGTGATTTTTCTAAACTTCCCAATATAACAATATTACCTTATAAAGCAAGTTCAATATGAAGTAATCTTATTAATCTTTGGTGAAAATATCGGAAAAGCGAAGAATAGTCATTAGAAATCGTCGTCGTCCCTTTCTTTCGGGAGAAACTCTTTGATTTCGTAGAAATTTGCGCCATCTTTTTTAGGGATGCTTTTTGCAGGAAGATCCCTGACCTCTATTACTTTGTAGCCGGAGGAGAGTTTTAAGGCTAGGACATCTCCGATTTTGATTTCCCTCCCCGGTTTGGCGGTGAGGCCATTAACTTCGACTCGGCCGGCATCACAGATCTGTCTGGCCAACGTTCGACGCTTGACTAAACCGGCAATGGAGAGGAATAGGTCCAATCTCATCAACTGATTTTACGAACCTCCACATTATAACGCTCATGGGCCTTGGCAATCATCTCCTGAAGCTTATCGCTGGCTTTTTGTCTTCTGGCCAGCTCTTTTAGTTCATGCCAATCCAGGTCAAGGTTGACCGGCCTCTCCGGTTGGCGGTCCAGAACTTTCAAGATGTGAAATCCGGACGGGCTTAGAGTAGGGGCGATGATAATACCGGCTTCACTTTCGCCGATAGCTTCTTTGAATTCCGGCGTTAATTCGTCCACCGCATACCATCCCAATTCACCGCCGAATATTCGGGATTCAGCATCTTCGGAATGCTCTTTGGCTACCTGTTCGAAAGGAGCTCCGTTCAGAATCACTTTATAGACGCTAACTGCCTTGGCCTGGGCGAGAACGGTATCTTCAGAAGTGGGACTAGTTGCCAGTAGAATATGACTGCAACGGATCCGCTCGCCATCACGGTCGGTGCATTTGATTATGTGATAACCATAATCGGTTTTGACGACTCCCGATACCTGGCCGGGCATCAACGAAAATGCTTCACGCTCAAATGGAGGTACCATATCTCCTCTGCCGAAATAACCGAGGTCGCCGCCCTTGGCTCCGGTAGGATCATCGGAATAGTTCTTGGCGAGCTGGGCGAAATCATCACCATTAAGCAATCGAGTATGAAGGCTTTCGGCTAAGGCGAATTTGGCCTGGAGGGTAGATTCGCCTGGTTTAATATAAGTTAAGATATGTGCCAGTTTTATACTGGCGGGACGTTTGGGCAAACTGTCACCGTAAATCTCGAAGAAGTCCTTTACCTCTTGATTATTTACATTGGTAGCGTTCAATTGTCTTTTGAGGAGGCGATCCTTCAGCAATTGTTTCTTTACTTCATCTTTATATCGATTTCGCAAATCCTTGACCGTGAGGCCCTCGGTCGCCAGTTGGTTGATGAAAGACTCCTCCGAGGGAAAACGGGAACGAACATTTTTAATATGATCTTCCAGGGCTTCATTTATTTCCTGGGAAGTGACCACTATACTGGTGTCCCCCCGGGCAATGATTAGAATTAGTTTGTCATTGATCATCTGGTCAAGCAGGTCCCCTTTTGCTTTCTCCGTCTCATCCTGGGTCAATCCCTTGAAAGCGCCCTGTGTTGCCATCATCTGATATTGCGCTGTGAATTCACTATTTAGGATAATTTCCGAATCAACTATGGCTAAAATCCGGTCAATGTTTTCCGCAAATCCTATACGGGATAATCCGAAAAGGGCAAGCAGTATCGGAATCAAATTGAATCTTATCTTCATCGGTTGCTGTTCTCCATATCATTGGCGATTTTGAATTCTTGAATCCAAGTTACTTCACCCTGAAATTATTTTCAAGAATTATTATTGGCGAGATTATGCAACTAACTTATACGTTTTGAATTGATGGTTGTTTTAAGAAGGTCGTAATTTATTTTCATTTCATACTTATTCTTCAATTCATTTATATAAATTTCTTGGGCTTTTTCACGGGCGGTGGCCAGCAAATCCGCTTTGATAATGTGCTGGATGGATGTGAAGGTTTTGGGCGCCGAATCCCTTTTTTGTTTCAGGCGGATGATTCCGAAGCCATCCTGGATTTGAATCGGGCCGAGGATATCTCCGGGTCGGGCATGCCGGGCTTTAGCATAATATTCAGGGTAGCGTTGTGTATTTACCCAGCCGAGATCTGCCCCTCTCTTGCCAGAATATGATCGGACGCTGAATTCTTTGGCAAGCTTATCGAAGCTGGCGCCTTCTGAAAGCTTCTTCAAAATCATCTCGGAATCCTGGCGGGAAGCCAGTTTAATTTCATCCACTTGTGCCTGCCCGGGTTCCATATATTTCTGCGGATTGTTCTGATACTCGGATTTGACATCATCTTCGGTTATCTTGATTTTACTGGTTATCGCCCCGATGGCAAAGTCTGCCAGCATCTTCATATATGTTAATCTCCATTGAAGCAGGTAGCGGGGATCGCTGGAGTAATTTTCGCTTTCGGCTTGAAGGTAAAGAAATTCATCGAACAAACATCTGTTGATAAATCTCTTATAGCTCTCCCAATTCCCCGAAGCAGGATAAAGCGCGGGGCCAAAATCGTTAAAGCCATCAAGGAATTGGGAGAGTAAAAAATCGCCGCCATCGTATTTGGCGAAGCTCCGGCCCTTTTCCTCCTCTGAGAAATATTCATTTTCGAAGCCTCGGATACTATTTAAGGGTTTGCCGCGTTCTCTGATGCGGTCTTCGAAAAGGTTTATCATGGATTTATCAATATTGGTATCGAATTTATTCCAGAGTTGCTCGGAAATAGAGATAGTTCTATATAGTTTCTTGAAATCTCTGGCAACCGCCGCAATTTTTTGATCGTTATATTCCTCGCCTGAATTTTCAACCGTCTTGCCTTCCAGGACTTTAATGATCCAATATGAATCGTTGTCGAAAAAAGGGGTAGTATAGACCATTTCTGTCAGAGTATCGATTGCGGCCCGGACCCGTGATGGATAGAGGGTTATGGGTCGCAGGCCGGTCAGGCCGCCATTATTCCGCGAAAAAATATCATCAGAATAGTTCAAGGATAGCTTGGCCAGATCTTCACCATTCAGAAGCCTTTCATAAATGCTCAGGGCGGTGTCGAATGGCGCAGATAATCTGATCAGCGCCAGGTTGACTTGAAAGCGGGATTCACTTTTGAAGTTTTCGATTTCCTCGGGCGAGGGCTGGGATTGGGCAGTAATGTTATCATCAAAGTATAGGGTTGAGACTATCAGACGGCGGTCATTTTCCAGACGTGACGAAAATTCGGAACGAAGATGCAAGTTGGAATCAATCGCACCCGAAGCCAATAGTTGTTTGGAAGCCAGATTCTCAAGAATCACTTTCTTGACTTCATATTCCTTATCCGAAGGAAGATTTCTATTTCTGGGATTCTTGTCAAATATGGAATTGACCATATCGGCGGTGATGGTGCTGTCTCCAACGGAGGCCAGGATTATCTTTTCAGGTTCCGAGCCGCAATTAAGTGACGCAAATAGTGGTATCAGGATTACCAATAAAATAATAAGGAATGGGACTAATTTGGGTTCTTTTTGAAATGGCTTCGACGTAACTCTCATAAGACAGATTCAGCTTTCTGGGGAGCGAGGCTGGCCGCCATATTCCGAATAATCTCAGTTACTGCAGAAAGGCCATTCTTGCCTCGCAAACCGTCAAGGGAAATATCCATCTGGAAATTCTCGGTAGAGTAAAACTCGATTCGCTGGCTGACGGCTTTGACCAAGCCAGCAACCATATTTCTGGTAATCTGTTTGCCGGAGGAAAATTCCGCCAGTATTTTTTCTCCTTTAAGCGAGACACGTGAAAGCCCCAATTTTCGGGCGGCGATCCGTATCTTAGACATTTCGAAGAGATTGGCGACAGTTTCGGGCGGTTTGCCGAAGCGGTCGGCGGTTTCTTCGAAGATCGAATCGACATTGCCATAATCGATAGCATCAGCCAAACGGCGGTATAAATCGACTCTCAAGTCTTTATCGGGGATATACCCTTCCGGCACATACAGATCGCAATCAAGGGCTAATTTAGTATCGACCTCCTCTGAAATCTCCTCGCCTTTTAGCTCGGCCACAGCTTCATCTAACAATCGGCAGTAAAGATCGAAGCCGATTTCTTCGATGAATCCGTGTTGTTTTGAGCCCAGGAGATTCCCGGCGCCGCGGATTTCAAGATCCCGAAGTGCAAGGTGGAATCCGGAACCCAAAGCCGTGAATTCCTCCATCGCCTTCAGTCGTCTCTTGGCAGTATCAGAGAGAAGCCTGAAAGGCGGAATTAAGAAATAGGCAAATGCCTGGCGGTCGGAGCGCCCGACTCGGCCCCGCAATTGATATAATTGTGCTAAACCCAGCTGATCCGCTCGGTGGATGATAATCGTATTCACGGCCGGTATGTCGAGGCCCGATTCAATGATCGTAGTCGAGATCAAGCATTGGAATTCAGCCTTTGAGAATTGGTGCATTATTTTCTCGAGCTGGCGCTCGTTCATCTGGCCATGGGCTATTCCGAAGCTTACACTCGGAAGCAGCTTTTGAAGATAGCGATGGATCGCTTCGATTGATTGGACACGATTATGGACAAAGAAAATTTGCCCGCCGCGATCTACTTCCCTCAAGACAGCTTCGAGGATTATCTTATCGCTGAATGGCGAAACCTCGGTGATGATGGGGCGACGATCTTTCGGGGGCGTATTGATGATGGACATATCGCGGGCGCCCATCAGGGAAAGTTGCATAGTCCGCGGGATGGGGGTCGCCGTAAGGGTCAGAATGTCAATCACGGTCCGCCATCTCTTGAGTTTTTCTTTATGGGCTACGCCGAAACGTTGTTCCTCATCGATGATTAATAAACCTATGTCGGCAAATTCGACATCTTTGCCCAGCAAGCGGTGGGTGCCAATGATCATATCAGCGTTCTTTGCGGAAATTTCCTGCAGAATTTTCTTTTGCCTGGCCCTATCCACAAAACGGGACAGCATCTGGATTTTGATGGGGAATTCGGCCATCCTTTCTTTAAAAGTATCGAAATGCTGCTGAGCCAAAACGGTTGTGGGAGCGATAAGCGCTACTTGTTTTCCGGCATCGATGGCTTTGAAAGCGGCGCGCACGGCCAATTCGGTTTTGCCATAACCGACATCGCCGCATATAAGTCGATCCATTGATGCGCTTGACTCCATATCGGCCTTGATTTCAGCCATTGCGCTTATCTGATCCTGGGTTTCCTCGTAGGGGAAGGAGGCTTCGATCTGCTTTTGCCAATCAGTGTCAGGGGGAAAGGCGAAACCTGGCGAGACTTTGCGGCGGGCATAGATAGCTATCAGTTCCTCCGCCATTTCCATCACCGCCTTTTTGGCGCGATTTACCGCCTTTTTCCAGGCGGTGCCGCCCAATTTGGAGAGCTGGGGTCGGCTTTCACTCCCAGAATATTTCTGAACGCGGTTGAATTGCTCGATAGGAACATATATGCGATCGTCATCTTTATAGTCAATACAAAGGCAATCCCGCCGCCTTCCTTCGACAGTGATAGTCTGCAATCCATTATATTGGCCAATCCCAAAGTCGATATGCACGACGTAGTCGTTGGCATTCAAGCTACGATAGTCCGGCAGGGATATGCCTTCCTTGAAGCGACGGGGGCGTCGGCGGATATGGTGGCCAAAGAGCTCGTGGTCGGTCAATACTGCCAAATTTCCATCCGGATAGACAAAGCCCTGTTCCAGCCGGGAAACTCCGAAGGTTAATTCGGGACGGTCTTCTCCAAGCAGTTCTTCTACACGATCCTTTTGCCCCACATTATCGCAGGCGACAAAGACTGCGGCGCCATCGCCCAGGAATTCGTCGATTTTATTCCGTATAGCCTCCGGCTTGAGGCTGATGATAGTGGGGCGATAGGAGCCGAAATCCAAAAATTTCTTGCCGGCAATCTTAAACGGGAACGGCAGAATTTTCGAAAATCTTTCAATATCTTTTGAGAATTTATCGAAACTATCCAACAATTTTTCCAATTCGCAGACCGGCCAGCCCTCAGATTCGGCAGACTCGCGATGAGAGATTGAGAGTGTTTCGAATTCGTTGAATTTGCCTTCAATCAGCTCAGATTCGAGCAGAACAATGATGGCATTGTCGGGAAGATAATCGACAACCGCGGCTGAAGTGCTTCCGGATAATGGCGCCAGCCATTCCAAACCGGGCAGAGGATCATCGACTAATAAGCCCTGATGAAGAGCTTCCTCTTGAGCTGGCGGGAATTTCTGCAGGAGATGCTTTAGATCATTGTCGGGCATCTGAAATTCACGGCGCGGGAAAAGCAAAACCTTATCGATATCCTGAAGCGACCTCTGATTGGCTACCGAAAATTCCCTGATGGAATCAACTTCATCGCCGAAAAATTCGATCCGCACCGGATAATCGGAAGATGCCGGAAAGATATCGATGATTCCTCCTCTGACGGCGAAGTCGCCAACCTCCTCGACCATCCGGGACCGGCGGTATCCGGAATCCGACAGGTGGAGGGCAATTGCCGCCATATCGCGCTCTTCGCCTTTGGTTATCTGCATAGATGCGCCAATGAGATCGGTCGGAGGAATAGTTCGTTCCGCCAAGGAAGCTACCGAAGCCACAACTATCGGGGAATCATTCAGCAGGGCGTAAAGAGACTCCAGTTTGGATCCGGTAGTTTCGAAGTAGGTGGTTTTCATTTGAAACGGATATATTCCCCGCCAATTCAGATGAAATACATTGGCGGGTGCGATGAAATTTTTTAGATCACTCTGCAGAGGGCCGGCGTCATCCTCATCGGGGACTACAATGAGTATTGGTCGATGAAGCTCATAATACAGGGCGCCGATCAATACCGAAAAGAATGAACCTTCGATACCGGAGACATTTACAGTTTTATTCTGCGCTTCACCCAAAGCTGTAAGTAAGGCGGTGACCGCATTGGTTTTTGTTATCCGACTGCGAATGTGATCAAGCATAAATTGACCAATGGCAAAATCCCACTGCCCGGAAGAGGGGGTGGGTTTCATTGATGTATGTTATTTCTAAATGGCGCTTTCCGGAAACAATCAGGATTTCTGCGCCAGGATTATCATTCTGCGGCTGTCAGCGGAGTATTGATTCAGATTAAAATCACCATAAACCGCCATCGTTGACAAACCGGCTTTTTGGATCATGGCCAGCATCTCGTGAAGCGAGTATAAGCGAATTGAAAAATCGGATACTTCCCCATTGCGCTTGGGATTCAAATAAGTGCGTTTCATTTCAAGGCGGCTGGAGAAGAAATCAAACATCGATTCTTCAAGAACAGTAAAACCGCTGGAAGAGTACCATTGCCGGGGTTGCCAGCGTTTCAGGACATTCTCGCGATTAGCGAGGTCGATAAGGAACAGTCCATTGGCTTTCAGCAATTTGGCAACGCCATTTAATACCTTCTGATTATCGGATTCTCTTGTATAAAAACCGAATGCAGTGAAAATATTAATGACGGCATCGAAAGCACCATCGACTTGCTGCGTCAATCTTCGCATATCGCCAAGTACCAGCTTCAGCTTTACATTTGCGATTTTGGCTTGTTCCTTTGCCTTCTCGTAGAGGGGTTTGGAAATTTCAAAGCCGGTAACCCGATATCCCATCTTAGTGAGAGGTATGGCATGCCTCCCGTAACCGCAGCAGAGATCAAGGATTTTAGCCTTGGCTTTCAGTCCAAGGATGCTCACAATCGTTTTTACTTCGTTGGGAGCGCGTTCTTCGATATGCGCCAGCTCTTTTAAATAACTTTGATTCACGTGGCGGTTTTTGGGCATATTTGCTCCATTCTATCAATTATTCTTTCGGAAAATTCGGGCTATTATCTTATATATAATTTTGGCGGCGGTGAACTCCGAGCGGACCTCCCCGGTGATGGGCCGAAGCTCCATGAAATCAAATCCCACCACGTTTCTATTCGTGATAACCTCGCTTAGCAAATTATCGGTCTCCTGGTAGGTCAATCCTCCCGGTTCGGGAGTCCCTACGCCAGGTATTATCGATGGATCATAACCATCGGCATCGATGGTAATATAAATATTCTCGGTCAACTTATCAATAATCGACTTGAAATTATTCAATCGACGGAAATCATCAACGGTAATTATTTCGCCCGCAGTTCTCTTCTTTTTGAAAGCATCCAATTCTTCAGTCCCGACAGAGCGTATTCCTACCCCCACATAGGGGGCCGATTCAGCTATTCTGCTCATTGCACAAGCGTGAGAATATTTCGAGCCTTCGTAGCTGTCTCTAAGATCGGCATGGGCATCGATTTGTAAGACAGTCAGGTCGGGGAATTTTTCCTTACAGGCACGAACGCTTCCTGCTGAGATCGAATGCTCTCCACCCAATAACACTGGTAGCTTGCCATCATTTAAGGTTTTCTGGACGGCATCATAGATGAAGTCCTGCGCCTTTTCTGGTGAAAGGCCTTCGATTTCGGTTTCGGAAAGCGTGTGAATCCCCATCAGATGCGGTTCGGAGTCGGTCTGAATGTCATAAAGTTCAAGCTGGGAGGAGGCTTCCATGATAGCCCCGGGTCCTCTGGAGGTTCCCTTGAGATAAGATACAGTTTTCTCGTATCCGAAAGGGATAATTACGGCTCTGGAGTCTTCATAAGGAGGTTGTTTAATGTCTAAAAATGTTTTCATATTGGGAACCGTTCAGGGCAACTCCGAGGTCAACCGGCCATTCCCAGTATCCGTCCGCCCTGGTCAATTTCGTAGTCATGAAAAAAGCCTCTCATCGAGATATGTTGAAAACCGGCTGAAACCAGATGCTGATTCATCTCATCTATGGTAATTCCCCTTTCTTCGATGAATTGATAGAATCTATCATAATTGCCATCGGGCCGTTTGACAAATCCTTCAATCGAGATCATCGCACGTTTGCGGCTGGGAATATATTTTCCTTTCTGCAGAAGAAAATAATCATCCTTCGAGTTTAGGTCGGTTCCCTGCCATTCCTCCAGTCCTTCGGGAGTGAGGAAGTCAAATACAAAGATGCCCCCGTATTCGAGATGATGGTGGACATTCTTTATAAAGCGCCGCAAGTTTTTTTGAGAAGTGATGTGATTGATAGTATCAAAGAAGCAAGTGGCGAGGGGGAACTTACGATTTGCTTTCTTATCACAGATATCGCCGATAAGCAGGTGGAACTCCGCGGGATCCAGTTTGAGCCTGGCTTTTTCGATCATACCGGGGGAGGCATCGACGCCGATACCGGTGAAATCCAAATCCGCGAGACGAGAAAGCAATTCGCCAGTGCCGCAGCCAAAATCAATGATCTCTTTAGGGTTGATTTTGAATTGTCTGATTATTTTCCCCAATTTACTGAAGGTGGAATCAGTGAATCGTTTCCATCCCAGTTGATCGTAATATTGGGCGAAATGTCCATAGCGGTTTTGCCCTGCGGGTGTCCAGCGGTAGTCGCCTTGAGGATACTGAATATCGCGACCTTTCAATAGAGCCCCGTTAATCCACGATGAAGACCGCAGCGGCCAGAACAGTGGTCCACAAGCCATGAATATCTCCCTTTGCCGATTGAGTGATATTCATAGAACGCACTATTTTGCCGGAGATTTTCCACTGCTCTTTTTTTTCATCATAGCTCTTGTCGATGTCCAGTTCAATTCCAAGGGTGGAAGCCAACATTGAGGCGGCCAGGTCTTCGGCATAATCACCGACTTTCTTGGCGGGCTGGCCAAAATCATGGTGCTCGGATACATATCCATAATGGCTTTTATCAGTGGGGATGGCCAGGCCGATGGAGGCGGAGATTAGTCGGTTTGATTCTTTGGTGGCGTTTCTGCTCATCACCGCATAAATTATTTGTCCATCCGATAACCTTGATAGACCAACTTCCTGCGAGATCACCTGGCAATACGGCGGGAAAATCGAGGAGACCGAAACGATATTATATTTGGCGATTCCGGCCGCCCGCAAAGCCATCTCGAAACTGGATAACTGCTCGCGATGGATTCCCAATCCTTTGGTAAAAAATACTTCGCGTGGTACAATAGCCATTAACCATTCCTCCAAATTTCTATCAAAAAGTGAATCCCCAATTTAAGGCCCTTCCTTGAATTATGCAACAATAATTATGGCATCTCTTAATGGAACATTATCGATTGTGTTACCCTATCCGCCGACATATTCTTATTTCCGTAGGCCCTCCAGCACCGCACCTATTATCAAGGGCAGGGCAATAGTGGTATCGCAGTTGACCGTAATGTAATCGGCTTGGTCAGAATATTTGCCCCAGGAAGTTGACTCCGAAAAAGTGCAGCCGCTCAAACCGCCATAAACCGGCGTATCAGTCGTAATCGTTATCCCATATTTATAACCATCAAATTTGCGGACACGGTCGCCCGGCGAGAGATGAAGGTACTCAAGCAATGGGGTAACCTGCTGAGCCCAGTTCTTGGGAACGCCGCCGCCGCAAATCAGCAGTCCAGATGATTTGACGTTCTTGATTATCTCGGCGAATCTAATGTTATCCTGAAGGCCATTCCAGACAATGCGATTGGCATCGTCTTGTTTGAAGTTGTAGTAATTTAAAACCAATCCCAACTCCGAATCGTTGAGCGCCGGAATAAAGATGGGGACATTGTGCTCATAGGCGGATTTCAAGATGCAACGATTTTGAGCGATAGAGCCGAGGAAGCGGGTGAAATCACACGATGAAGTCCCCTTAAACTGAGGCAGGTGGGTCTTGATAATGGCGGCCGTCTCCAGAAAATCGTCATCATCAAGGAAAGTGTCGTAAATGCGATTGATGAAGGCCGCTTTCAATTCCGTATCTGTCTGCAGGTCCGCGGTGCGGTAGTGATGGTGTCCCGTTCCCTCAACAATGTCGTGCGACATATTGGCGCCGGTGGAGATGATGACATCGACCAGATGATTTTCGACAGCGTCACATATAGTGCCCTGTAATCCCCCCGGCACCAGGGCTCCCGCCAGAGTCATCACTACCAGAGTGTCGGGATTCTGATGCATCCTGGCCAGAAGCGAGGCGGCTTGGCCCAGATTTCTGGCCTGGAATGACATCTTTTCGTATGCTTTCATCAAATCCATCAACCCATTCAGATGGCTTGGTCGGACCCCCTCGACCGGATGCGATAGATGCTTATTTCTTTTCATTTTGTCTTCAGACATTAAGTTCTCCAATTTATCTCAGCCTTATTTATTTGGCGGAATCAACTATCTTGCGGATAATCACTTCAACTTCATCTGCAACTTGATGGATTTTCTTGTTATCAAACAGCTCACTCATTATTTGCGGATGCAATCCCGAAATATAGGTTTGGCCATTCTTGACATAAACATTGATTTTGCAGGGCAGGAACAATCCGACCTCAATATCCGCATTCAATACTTCGAAAGCGAATTTGCTGTTGCAAACCTCAACGATTCGGTATGGTTCCCGCTCGAATCCCTTTTCGCGCAGAGTATCATCTACATAGTGAATATGCAGGACACGGAAATTTTGATCCTGCGCCGCCTTTTCCACCGAAGCCACCGCCTCATCTGGGCTCTTACCTGTTTTGACTGTATAACCATAGTTTTCCATCTTAAATTCCTTTCTCTTAGCGAATGTTGACAAAGAGCATTTTAATCTTTTCCAAATGTCATTCCCGCGCAAGCGGGAATCTATCTCTTTGATTAATATGGATTCCCACTTTGGGGCTTGTTGAAAAAGCTGGGTTGCCATGAAAAAGAAAGTGCTTTAGAAAATTCTTTTCTTTCTCTCTTTCTCCCATTAATTGGGAGAAGGAGTCGGAGGATGAGGGAGCTTATGGGGTTGCACCCTCATCCGTCCCCGCTTCAGGCGGGGCCACCTTCTCCCGACGAAGCGGGAGAAGGTCGAGATCATTTTCGAGTTTCCTGGCTTTTTCAACAAGTCTTTACCCGTGAATGTATCTATTACGGAATCTCCTCGATTCTATATGTATTGATTATTTTCGCCTTCGGTCCCAATGTCTGGCCAACCGAACAATATTTAGTATGAGAAAGGTCTATAGCTCTTTCCACATAATCCTTATTGATATTTTCCCCCCTGACGACAAATTCGAGCTTTATCTCCGTAAAATATCTGGGATGATCCTCTGCCTGCACACCATCGATTTCAATCCAAAATTCGCGAACATCTTGCTTCTGCTTCTTGAGAATATTAACTACATCAATTCCAGTGCATCCGCCCAGCGCCGCCAGCAGCAGATCGACCGGTTTAAATGCCGATTCATCGCCGCCGCCTTTTTCGCCGGCATCCATCAGAACCGAGTGATTCTGCTCATCGATTCCAATAAAGCTCATCTTTCCGGCCCATCTGACTTTGACTTTCTTGCCCATTCAAGATAATCCTTTCTGCAACCATCCCGTCCTGACCGATTCGGCAGGAGACGAGATTTTGGTTAGTCTCGCACCTAATTAGATTTCGCGCCCTCAAGCGAAAGCAATAGAACTTTCAAGGGAAGTCCGCCTCCGAAACCGCCGAGTCCTCCATCAGATTTTATTACCCGATGGCAGGGGATGATTATCGGAATGGGATTATTGGCCATTGCCGAACCAACTGCCCGACTGTAGGCGGTACCGCCGGATTTTTGGGCCAGCTTGCCATAAGAAGTAATCTCCCCGTTTTTAACCTTTAACAATTGGTTGTAAACTTTCTTTCGGAAAGGAGTAACCCCGGATAAGTCCAATTTCAGGTCGAACGTTAAACGCTTCCCGCTGAAATATTCACGGAGCTGCTTGGTGGCGTCGCTGAAGAATCGATTACTCTCGATTGGAGCGAAGCCGTATTTTTTCTTGAGGTTCGCCGGAATATTCTTGCTATTTTTGAATTTGATATTGAGATCAATATTCGAGATGCCATCTTCGGATCCAACCAGTAGAATATCGCCAATTGGCGTCTCGGTCATAATCGCGTAGTAATGTTCCTTTGTCATCATTCCTCACTTGTGATTCAATGGACTTTTACCTCAGCCATAAGGATTCTATATTTCAATTTGACAAGCAATAATTTTAACTCTCTTCTCAGATAATTCGTCGCTCCTATATAAGAAGCCCTTTGATGAACAGATAAGGCTTCGCCCATTGGCTCTTCTGCCAAAAAGCTCCCCCACCGAACAGCATTTGACAACCATCGCGCCGGAAATTTCGGCCCCCTTGAGAAAAATGCCTTTGTCGCGGGAGAGCTTATCGTCCGGGGTATCTTCAGGATTCAATTTCGAAAATGTGGGAGAAAAAATGATGTCGGCTCCCAGGTCTCTCATCTTTGTGAATGAAGACTGCTGGAGCACATCGGCACATATAAGTATTCCGCAGCTGATTCCACTGAGGTTGAAAAGGCGAAAGCCATCACCAGCTGAAAGGACTCCGCGCTCGTTGCCGAAAAGATGCACTTTACGATGCTTACCGACTATCATTCCATCTTTGAAGATGAGGCAACTGTTGTAATAGTTTCCATTTTCAGGTTCAATCATTGTACCGCAGATGAAATATCCGGGGATATGGCGAGAGATCTCGGCGGCATCTTCGAAAGCGGAATGGAATCCATTGGCGGCTGATTTTAAGTCGGGAGTTCCCTTTCTTATCCAGAAATATTCCGGCAGGACAGTGAAAACGGGGTTATAGTCCGCAATCTGTTTAAAGTCCCGATAGGGGATTTTGGCCCCCAGTTGCCCTTGGTAAAGGACTATTCTTATTTTTGTATTTATTTTCATGCGCATAGACAATCCAATCTGCAGAAAAATAATAAAAGGCCTCGCGTGTTCAAAATAGATATTTTGCTAGGGCCAAACGTGGTAATCCATAGCTTGGGGAGTGCTGGGGTAGTTATCACTCTTTGAATGATAGGATACCATATTAGTAGCCAAGATACAAGGTCGGGTTCAGTGTCCCCCGATAAAATCAGGAGGGCGTAAAACCCGACGAATTGAAAATTAGGAAATATCGGGTTTCTCCGCCCCGATGAATCGGGGCTTCGGAACGCCGACCTGCTATGATAAGAGTCAAGGGAAAAGGTTACCGGATAGGGATCCTTTCTATTATTGATATATCAAATGGTCGAGACATCTTTACAACCTGCTATTCGTTGTTTTACAACATTATACTCGTTCGGAAAGTCGGAAACGGTGTCAACATTCTACCGGACGTGTTTTAAG
>Ga0210044_10004574_pt1 | contig 19242 bp, 17 predicted proteins | sample CryGey13umfilter_2_FD_183959 | JGI IMG/M metagenome (GOLD analysis project Ga0210044, IMG submission 183959) | Groundwater microbial communities from aquifer in Utah, USA - Crystal Geyser 4/9/14 3 um filter (SPAdes) (version 2) | ecosystem: Environmental > Aquatic > Deep subsurface >... | reverse complement strand
TTCCGGACGATGGAGAATTCCCTCTCCTCCTTCCCGCCGATGAACGAGGAGACGGTGGTACCGAAGGTGTTGGCGATCTTCACGAGCGTCCCGAGCGACGGCGAGACCATCCGGTTCTCGATCTGCGTCAGAAGCGCGGAAGAGAATCCGGTCCTCTCGGCGAACTGCTGTACGGTCATCCCCCGCTTCTCGCGGAATGTGCGCACGTGCTCCCCCACCTGGATTTCGGGATCTCCCGTTGGACCTTGCGGTTCCCCCGACTCCCTGGCCACTTCGGACAGGACGTCGTCCATCGTCTCGTCACGCGTGAAATCCGGCAAGGGCGGCTCCTTCCTTCAAGGCGTTGACGTTCAGGGGAATGAACTTTTCGTACTTCTTCGAGATCACCTTCGGGAGGCAATCGAACACCGTCTTGAGCTTCACGATGCCGGACCGGGCGACGTATGCCCCGAGGGCGACCATCGACGCCATCTGCCGGCTTCCGATCTTGTTGCGGGCGATGTCGTCCGCGGGGACCGACAGGAGCCGGATGTCGTTCCGGGTCACCTGCCGTTCCTCGACCAGGGAGCTGTTGATGATCAGGTCCCCGCCCGGGGCGAGCATGGGCAGGAACTTCTCCATCGACGGCCCGTTCATGATGAGAAGCCCCTTCGGGCGTCCGACCACGGGAGAGCCGACCTCCTCGTCGGAGACGACCACCGTGCAGTTCGCCGTACCGCCACGCATCTCCACCCCGTAGGCGGGGAAGTAGGTGACGTGCTTTCCCTCTTCCATCGCCGTGAGGGCCAGCAGGTTCCCGATCATGAGGATCCCCTGGCCGCCGAAGCCGGCCATGATGATGTCGCCCGTCACGCGAAATCCGCCTGCTTCCGCTCCTTGAACACGCCCAGCGGAAAATATTCCGACATCTCCCCGAGCACCCGTTTCTGGGCGTCCAGCGGCTTCATCCCCCAGTTCGTCGGGCAGGTGGAGAGGAACTCGACGATGGAGAACCCCATCCCGTTGATCTGCATCTCGAACGCCTTCCGTACCGACTCCTTGGCCTTCCGGATCTGGGCGGGGGTGGAGACCGCGACCCGGGCGGAGTAGGCCGTCCCCTCGAGTCCCGCCAGGAGTTCGGCCATCCGGATGGGATACCCGTCGCTGCGGAAATCGCGTCCGTACGGGGTGGTGGAGGTCTTCTGCCCCAGCATGGTGGTGGGCGCCATCTGCCCCCCGGTCATTCCGTAGGTCGTGTTGTTCACGAAGATCACGGAAAGGATCTCCCCGCGGTTCGCCGCGTGGATGATCTCCGACGTCCCGATCGCCGCCAGGTCGCCATCCCCCTGGTAGGTGAAGACGAACTTGTCCGGCTGCGCGCGCTTGACGCCGGTCGCCACCGCGGGGGCGCGCCCGTGCGGCGACTCGACCACGTCCACGTCGATGTAGTCGTACAGGAAAACGGAGCACCCGACGCACGCGACGCCGATCGTCTTTTCCCTCAGGCCGTATCGGTCGATGCACTCGGCGACGATCTTGTGGATCGTCCCGTGGTGGCAGCCCGGACAGAAGTGGCTCTTGACGTCGACCAGGCTCCGGGGCCTTGCGTACACGGGCTTCGTAAACCCGACCTTCCCGGGGGCGCTCATGATTTCCTCCCTGCCAGCTGGCGGATGCGTTCGAGGATCTCCTCGGGGGTGGGCATGGCGCACGGCTTGCCGAGAAACGCGATCCGGTCGTGAAGCGGCGTGGATTGCCGGACGTCCTCCACCATCTGCCCGGTGTTCATCTCGATGACCAGCAGGACGTCGACCGTCCTCGCCAGCTCGAACACCTGCCGGCCGGGAAACGGGAAGAGAGTGATCGGACGCAGCATCCCGGCGGCGATCCCCTCCTTGCGGGCCCACTGGATCGCCGTTTTGCTCACGCGGGCCGCGGTCCCGAACGCCACGATCGCGATCGTCGCGCCGTCGAGCATGTACGACTCCGCCCGCGCCTCGTCCTTGCGGATCCGCTCGTACTTTTCGTGCAGTTTCCAATTGTGGACCTCGATGGCGTTGTCTTTCAGGTGAAGGGACTTCACGTTCCGGCGCTCGCGGCCCGCGCAGCCGGTCAGCGCCCACGGTTTCTCCAGGATCGACGCCGGACCATACGGGGACGCAACGAACGGTTCCTTCATCTGGCCGACGATCGCGTCCCCGAGGATCATGGCGGGCGTGCGATATTTGTCCGCCAGGTCGAAGGCGAGCATGGTGAGGGTGTACATCTCCTGGACCGAGTGCGGCGCCAGGACGATCAGCCGGTACCCGCCGTGGCCGCCTCCCTTGACCGCCTGGAAGTAGTCCCCCTGGGAGGGGGCGATGCCCCCGAGGCCCGGACCCGATCGGGAGATGTTGACGATCACCGCGGGTAGTTCGGATCCCGCCATGTAGGAGAGCCCCTCCTGCATGAGGGAGATCCCGGGGCCCGAGGAGGACGTCATCACCCGCTTCCCCGAGGCGGAGGTCCCGAGGATGAAGTTGATCGTCGCCACTTCGCTCTCGGCCTGCAGGAAGGTACCGCCGAGGGCCGGGAGGTGCGCGGCCATGTATTCCGGGATGTCGTTCTGCGGGGTGATCGGGTAGCCGTAATAGTGACGGCACCCGGCCGCGACGGCCCCGAGGCAGATCGCCTCGTTCCCCTTGGTGAGGATCCGCTTCGACGGGGGCGACGCCGGCGCGCTCATCGCCACACCAGGATGCACGCGTCGGGGCACGTCTCGGCGCAGATCGCGCACCCCGTGCAGTCGTCGGAACGCTCGAAGACGGCCGACGCGTATCCCTGCCGGTTGATGGCCGCGCCCATCCCGATGCACTCCTTCGGGCAGGCGGGAATGCACAGTTCGCACGCCTTGCACCGCTCGAAATCGATCTCGATCCGCCCCGTCGCCGTAATCCCGTCCCGTTATTATTCGTACTTCGGTTTGAATTCGAAGTAGTGCGTCGTGTCGATGATGCGGGTGGTGCGGGAACGGGAGCGCATGACGACGGACTGGGTGTACGCGCCGCCGCTGAAGAACCGGACCCCCTTCAGGAAATCGCCGAAGGTGACCCCGGTGGCGGCGAACATCACGTCGCTGCTCGCCAGGTCGTCGAGTGCGTAGACGCGGTCCACATCGGTGATCCCCATCACCTTCGCGCGCTCGATCTCCTCCTTGTTCCGGAACTTGAGGATGCCCTGGAAGTCTCCTCCCACGCATTTCAACGCGGCGGCGGCCAGCACTCCTTCGGGCGAGCCACCTGTTCCCATGAGGACGTCGACCCCGGATCCCTCTTTGGACGTCGCGATCGCTCCCGCCACGTCGCCGTCCCCGATCAGCTTGATCCGCGCCCCGGCTTCCCGGACCTCCTTGATCAGGTCCTGGTGCCGCGGCCGGTCGAGGATCACCACGCAGAGGTCCTCGACGTAGGCCTTTTTCGCCTTTGCGATCCTGCGGAGGTTCTCCGTCGGGGACGCCGTGATGTCGATCACGCCGCGCGCGCCCGGTCCCACTGCGAGCTTCTGCATGTACGTGTCGGGGGCGTGAAGAAACCCGCCTTCTTCCGCGATGGCGATCACGGCGATGGCGTTGTATCCCCCTGCCGAGACGATGTTCGTCCCCTCGAGGGGGTCGACGGCGATGTCGACCTTCGGTGTCTCCGCTCCGCCTACCTCCTCCCCGATGTAGAGCATGGGAGCCTCGTCCCGCTCCCCTTCGCCGATGACGACGCGCCCCTTGAACTGGACGTAACTCAGGGCTTTCCTCATCGCGGTGACCGCCGCCTGGTCCGCCGCGACGTTGTCCCCGCGTCCCATCAATCGCGCCGAGGCGAGCGCCGCCGCCTCGGTCACACGGACGACCTCCAACGCCAGGTTCCGTTCCATCGTCAGCCCCCCTTTTCCCTGGAAATGTCGTTCGAAAGCGATAGAGCGCGGAACTCCGCGGTAGGCCGTACCGGCTTCCCGTCGCGTCCCGTGAAGGCGTGCACGGTGTGCCCCGTCACCAGCAAGGTTCCGTCGTCCCGCTCGATCCGGTATCCGAACGTCAGTCGCACCCCCCGGACGTCCCGGATCTCCGCGTGGACCCGCAGCACGTCGTCGTACCGCGCGGACGCGTGGTACCGGGCGACCGCCTCGATGACGGGAAGGAGCACTCCCCGATCCAACGTTTCAAGGTACGAAAACCCCTTTTGCCGCATCAGCTCCGCGCGGCCGATCTCGAACCAGCGAAGGTAGTTCCCGTAATACACGATGCCGGCGGCGTCCGTGTCGCCGAAGATCACCCGGACGGTGGCGACATGCTCCACGCGTTCCCCCGTCAGGCGAGCAGGTACTCGATCAGCTTTGTCCCCGCCGGGACGAATTGCCCCGCATCGCGGCCGTCCGCTTCCGTGTATCGCTTCCCCGGGGTCGTGGACAGGCCCGGGGGCGCCGGGTAGAAGACGAACGGGACCGGCTCCTGCGCGTGGGTGCGGATCTCGACGGGGGTCGGATGGTCCGGCATCACCAGGATCCGGAGGTCCCCCTTCTCCCGCACCCTCGCAAGGATCGGGGTCAGCATCTCGCGGTCGATCCGTTCGATCGCGCGGATCTTCTCTTCGACGCTCCCGTTGTGTCCCGCCTCGTCGGGCGCCTCCACGTGGACCAGGACGAAGTCCTTCCGCTCCAGTTCGCGAAGGGCGTACTCCGCCTTCCCCCGGTAGTTCGTGTCGGTGTACCCGGTGGCGCCCGGAACGGCGATCACTTCGAGCCCCGCGTAGATCCCGATCCCCTTGATGAGGTCCACCGCGGCGACCACGGAGCCGGTCAGGCCGAACTTTTCCTTGAACGTGGGGATCCGGGGGGCCTTCCCCTGTCCCCAGAGCCAGGCCGCATTGCCCGGAAGCTTCCCTTCCGCCGCCCTTTTCCGGTTCACCGGGTGGTCGGAGAAGACCTCGCGGGAGATTTCCATGATCGTCAGGAGGAACTCCGCGCCGTCTCCCTGGGGGAGATAGCTCGTGATCTTCTTTCCGTGGATATCGTGCGGGGGGGTCGTCTTCACGGCGTCGCACCCACCGGGCCAAACCATCAGGTGGCGATACGACACTCCCTTGTGGAACCGGACTCCCTTGTCGGCGACCGCCTGCTGGAGCGAGGCGAGGAGCTCCGCGGCCTCGGCGGTGGAAATATGCCCTGCCGAGAAATCCTCCATCTCGGAGTCGGCTCCGTCGTTTTTCAGCGTCACCAGGTTGCATCGGACCGCGACGTCGTCCGGTCCGAGGGCGATGCCGATCGAGGCCGCTTCAAGCGGCGAACGGCCGGTGTAGACCACGACGGGGTCGTACCCGAGGATGCTCAGGTTCGACACGTCGCTACCGGGGTACATCTCTTTCGGGACGACCTGGACCATCCCGAGGGCGCCATTGGCCGCCATGAAGTCCATGTTCGGTATCGAAGCAGCCTCGAGCGGCGTGCGGCCGCCGATCGAGGGGACCGGCCAGTCGGCCATCCCGTCCCCGATCAGAATGATATATTTCCCGCCCATATCGTCGCTCCTTCAGAAACCGAGGATGTTGAGGACGTCCCCGAGCACCAACGGGACCGTCACGGGCGCGACCGACTGCGCGATGGCGTTGTCCGGGTCCTTCAGGCCGTGTCCGGTCAGCGTGCAAACGAGCCGCTGCCCCGCCCGGAAAAACCCTTCGGACCCCAATTTTATCACGCCGGCGATCGAGGCGGCGGAAGCGGGCTCGCAGAAGACCCCCTCCGTTTCGGCGACCATTTTGTACGCCTCGAGGATCTCCGCATCGCTCACCATCCGGATGAACCCCCCGGACTCGTCGCGCGCGGCTTCCGCCTGTTTCCACGAGGCGGGGTTGCCGATGCGGATGGCGGTGGCGACCGTCTCGGGCTTCGATACGGGAGCGCCGCGAACGATCGGGGCCGCTCCTTCCGCCTGCCAGCCGAGCATCGCGGGAAGGCGTTTCGACTTTCCCGCGGCCCTGTACTGCTTGTACCCCGCCCAGTACGCGGTGATGTTCCCCGCGTTCCCTACCGGGAGGACGTGGTAGTCGGGTGCGTCCCCGAGGGCGTCGACGATCTCGAACGCGGCCGACTTCTGCCCTTCGATCCTGTACGGGTTCAGCGAGTTCACCAGCGTCACGGGGTACTTCGACGAAACTTCCTTGACGAGCGAGAGGGCGTCGTCGAAGTTGCCAAGCACCTGGAGGACCTGCGCCCCGTGGATCATCGCCTGGGAGAGCTTCCCCAGCGCGATCTTCCCCTCGGGGATGAGGACGAACGCCTTCATCCCGGCGCGGGCGGCGTAGGCGGCGGCCGAAGCGGAGGTGTTTCCCGTGGAGGCGCAGATGACCGAGTCCGACCCTTGCGCCTTCGCCATGGACACGGCCATCGTCATCCCGCGATCCTTGAAGGAACCGGTCGGGTTCAGCCCCTCGTACTTGAGGTACAGCTCGGTTCCCGGAGCGATCCGGCGGGCGAGCACGGGGGCCGGGACGAGGGGGGTGTTCCCCTCCAGCAGCGTGACGACGGCCTCCTCGGGAACGGAGGTGAAGAACCTCCCGTAATGCCGAATGATCCCCTGCCAGTGCATTTCCCCTCGGTTCCTTTCAGAGGTTGTTCTCGATCCGGATCATTCTCGTCCGGTCGAGGACATCGGGGAGACGGTCCACCTCGGCGAGCGCGGCACGCATGTCGCTCTCCTTCGCCCGGTGGGTGACGATGAAGATGGGAACCGCGTCCAGGCCCTGGCCTTTCTGGAGAACGGAGGCGATGCTGATCGCGTGGCTTCCCAGCACCCCCGCGATTCTCGAGAGAACACCCGGCTTGTCCACCACCCGGAATTTCAGGTAATACTCGCTGTGGACCTGGTCGAACGGGGCGAGGTCCGCCAGGGCCGACGGATCGGCGAGGAAGAACCCCCCCGGCGGTATCCGGCCCGCGGATCCCCGCCGAAGGTTTCGCGCGATCTCGATCACGTCGCTCACCACGGCGGACGCCGTCGGGAGCATCCCGGCGCCCTGCCCGTACGAGATGGAGGAACCGACGAAGTCCCCCTTCACGTAGATCGCGTTATAGGCGCCGTCGACGGTGGCCAGGAGGAAATGGGACGGGATCATCGTCGGGTGGACACGCGCCTCGATCCCCGAGCCGTTCTCCTTCGCGATCGCCAGCAGCTTGATCGTGTACCCGAACTCCTTCGCGAAGGCGATGTCCTCCTGGTCGATCTCACGGATCCCCTGGACGAAGATCTCCTTCGGCGGAACGTGCCCGCCGGTGGCCAGCCAGACGAGGATCGCCAGTTTGTGCGCCGTGTCGATTCCGTCCACGTCGAACGACGGGTCCGCTTCGGCAAGCCCGGCCGCCTGCGCCTCCGCGAGGACCTCGGCGAACGGCCTCCCTTCCCTGGCCATGCGCGAAAGGATGTAGTTGCACGTCCCGTTGATGATCCCGAAGATCGCCTGGATCCGGTTCGCCGCCAATCCTTCCCGCAGCGTCCGGATGATGGGGATTCCACCCCCGACGCTCGCCTCGAACCCGATGTCGACGCCGGCGGACAGGACGGCTTTTACGATCTCGGGGCCGCACTCCGCGAGCAGGGCCTTGTTGGCCGTCACCACCGATTTCCCGTTGCGGATCGCCTCGAGCAGGAAGTCTTTCGCGGCTCCCGTGCCGCCGATGAGTTCGACGACGATATGGACGTCGGGGTCCCGGGCGACCCGCATCCCGTCCTCGATGAAGACGCCCTCCGGCAGGCGAACGCCCCGATCCTTCGCGGTGTCCCGGTCCGCGACCCGGACGAGCCGGATCGGTATCCCGACGCGCTTGCGGAGGAGTTCGGCGTTCTCGAGGAGAAGCTTGACCGTGCCGGTGCCGACGGTGCCGAAACCGACGACGCCGACCCCGATCTCGCGATGGGATACGGTCATTTCTCCTTGACCTTCGGAGGCGACTGGAGCATCCCCTTCACGCCGCGGATCGCCTGGCGGATCCGTTGCTCGTTCTCCACCAGTGCGAACCGGATGAACCCTTCCCCATGTTCCCCGAAGCCGATCCCCGGCGAGACCGCGACCTTGGCCTTCGTCAGGAGAAGCTTCGAAAACTCGACGGAGCCCATCTCCCGGAACGGATCCGGGATGGGCGCCCAGACGAACATCGTCCCCTTCGGCTTCTCGAACTCCCACCCGATGCGGGAGAATCCATCGACGAGGCAATCCCTGCGCTTCCGATAGATCTCGACGGCCTCGTCCACCACGCGCTGCGGCCCGTTGAGCGCCACCGTGGCGGCGATCTGGATCGCCTGGAACATCCCGTAGTCGAGGTAGCTCTTGATCCGCGTCAGGGCTCCGACCAGCCGCTTGTTCCCGACGACGAAGCCGACGCGCCAGCCGGGCATGGAGTATCCCTTCGACATGGAGTACATCTCCACGGCCACGTCTTTGGCCCCGTGGACCTGCAGGATCGAGGGGGCCTTGTACCCATCGAAGACGAGGTCCGCATAGGCGAGATCGTGGATGACCAGCATCTTGTATTCCTTGGCGAACGCGACGACGCGCTTGAAAAAATCGAGATCCACCACCTGTGTGGTCGGGTTGTGGGGAAAGGAGAGGATCATCATCTTCGGCCGCGGCCACAGCATCTTGATCGCCCGCTCGGCGCGTTCGACGAAATCCCCCTCCCCGCTCGTGAGGGAGATCGACCGCACGTCCGCCCCGGCGATCACCACCGAGTAAGCGTGGATCGGGTACGTCGGGTTGGGGACGAACGCGATGTCCCCCGGACCCATCGTGGCCAGCACGAGGTGGGACAACCCCTCTTTCGCGCCGATCGTGGCGATCGCCTCCGTCTCCGGATCGAGGTCCACGTCGTATTTGCGCTTGTACCAGTTGCAGATCGCCAGCCGCAATTTCGGGATCCCGCGGGAAAGCGAATAGCGGTGGTTCCGGGGGTTGTGCACCGCATCGACCAGCTTGTCGACGATGTGTTTCGGCGTGGGGAGGTCGGGGTTTCCCATCCCCAGGTCGATGATGTCCTCGCCGGCGTGGCGCAATTTCGACTTGAGCTCCACCACGACCGCGAAAACGTACGGAGGCAAACGCTTGATCCTCGGGAACTCTTCCATTGGGCATTCTCCTGTTCGGTGTAATCGGACATGCTAATGAATCGCGCGCTCCAAGTCAATTTGCCTCTTTCCGACGGATGCGGATATAATTAGAAAATGGCGCCGCTGCCCCAGGATATCGTCGCCTGCCCCGACTGCGACCTCCTGCAGCGCATGCCCGCGCTCCCTCCCGGCGGGACGGCGCGGTGCTTGGGCTGCGGACTGATGCTCTGGCTCAAGAGGCCGGGGTCCCTCGACCGCACGATGGCGCTGGCGGTCGCGGCACTGATCGCCTTTCTCCTCGCCAACGTGGAGCCGCTGATGGAGGTCTCGTTCGCCGGCCGGACGTCGAGCACGACGATCCTTGGCGGCGCCCAGGCGATGTGGCTGCAGGGCGAGAAGGTCACGGCAGTCCTCGTCGCCCTCTTCGTCGTCGTTGCGCCGGCGCTGGAGATCGTTTTCATGCTGGCGGTACTGCTCGCCGCCCGGCGGCCCCCCGCGCCGCGTTGGGTGGGCGTCCTGATGCGCTGGACAGAGATGTCCGGCGTATGGTCGATGGTCGGGGTGATGATGCTCGGCATCCTGGTCTCGCTGGTCAAGATCGCGTCGCTCGCGACGGTGGAGCCCGGCATCGGAATCTTCGCGGTCGGCGCGCTCGTCTTCCTGCTCGCCGCGATCTCCGCCAGCTTCAATCCCCGGGAGATCTGGCCGCGGGTTCGGTGGACCAACGGCGAAGGACCGGGGGCAATGCGATGACCCGGCCCTTGCTGACCGGTGCGCGTGCGGGAGTCGTCCCGTGCGCGGCGTGCGGCCTTCTTTCCCGGAAGCACGGACCGGAGGAGGAGCCCGGGAACTGCCCGCGCTGCGGGGAAGCGCTCGCCTTCCGGCTCCACGACCCCATCCAGCGCACCTGGGCGCTGATCATCGCCGCGTCGATATGCTACCTGCCGGCCAACCTCCTGCCGGTGATGACCACGAAAACGCTTCAGTCCGTCGTGCCGACCACCATCATCGGCGGCGTCGTCCGTCTCTACGCGGACGGATCGTGGGTGCTGGCGCTGATCGTGCTGGTCGCCAGCGTCATGATCCCCCTGGGAAAGCTGCTCGCCCTCGCCTACCTGCTGATCACGGTGCAGCTTCGCTCGGTCCGCAGGAGGCGCGAACGGGCGCGCCTGTACCGTATTCTGAAGGCCATCGGGCGGTGGTCGATGCTGGATGTTTTCGTCGCGACGTTCTCCGTCGCACTCGTCCGGTTTCGGCCGTTCATGTCGGTGTCTCCCGGTAGCGGGGTGCTGTTCTTCACCGCGGTGGTCATCCTGACGATTTTCGCGGCGGACACCTTCGACCCTCGCCTGATCTGGGACTCCGGCGGGACACCGCGGGGGGAGAAATGACCGACAATACCGAAATCCCGAACATTCCGCAGGCCGAGAGCGTACCGGAAAAGCGCACCACGATCTCCGTCGTCTGGATCATCCCGATTCTCGCGGCGGCGGTCGGCATCGGAATCGCCGTCCAGCAGTACCTGAGCGAGGGGCCGTCGATCCGGATCGCGTTCCGTTCCGCCGAAGGGGTCGAGGCGGGCAAGACCTCCATCAAGTACAAGGAGATCGAAATCGGCAAGGTGACGGGCGTGACCCTCTCGAAGGACTATTCCCGGATACTCGTCACGGCGAAAATGGGAAAAAACACCGAAGGGTTGCTCGTAAATGACGCCAGTTTCTGGATCGTGAAGCCGCGCGTCACCTTGAGCGGGGTCTCCGGCATCAGTACCCTGCTTTCCGGGAACTACATCCGCTTCGAGCCGGGAACGTCCAAGGAGACAGGACGCGACTTTGTCGGACTCGAAGTCCCTCCCCCCGCCACTTCCGGCCTGCCGGGAAGGGAGTTCGTGTTGCGATCCGATACCCTCGGTTCGCTGGGCGTCGGCTCCCCGGTCTATTACCGGCGCCTGAACGTCGGGCAGGTGATCTCCTACGCCCTGGCGAAAGACGGAAGGTCGGTGGACATACGGATCTTCCTGAACGCCCCCTTCGACCGGTTCGTGACGTCGAACACGCAGTTCTGGGAAGCGAGCGGCATCGACCTGTCGGTGGGAGCCGGCGGGGTCTCCATGCGGACCGAGTCTCTCCTGTCGCTGCTGGTCGGGGGTATCGCCTTCGAGACGCCTGCCTCTCCGGCCGGGAACAGCGCCGTCGCGGACAATGCGGTCTTCCCCCTTTCGAGGGACCAGGCCACGGCGCTGTCCCCGCGCGAGGCCGATGCCGAGCGGTTCGCCCTGTATTTCCGGGGATCACTGCGGGGGCTGTCGGTCGGCGCGCCCGTCGATTTCCTCGGCCTGCCGATTGGCGAGGTAACGGGGGTCTTTCTCGCCTATGCTCGGGGGGAGGAAAGCATCCGCACGCGCGTGGAGATCGTGACCTACCCGTTCCGTTTGTTCGAGCCACGGGGGAAGCGGGATGCGATCGGCGGGAGGCGCGCCCCGATAAGGGAACGGCGTGAGTCCATTCAGCGCCAGGTCGTTGGAAAGGGGCTGCGGGCCCAACTGCGCAGCGCCAGCCTGATCAGCGGTCAACTGTACGTCGCCTTCGACTACTTCCCGGACGCCCCGGAAGCGAAGATCGCCTGGGAGCGGAAACCACCCGACTTCCCGGTGGTGCCGGGCGAGATGGCGAGCATTCCGTCGATGCTGAGGAATCTTCTCGCGAAACTCGACAAGGTGCCCGTCGAAGAGATCGGCAACGACGCGAGGAAGGCGATTGCGACCCTGGACCGGGCACTCGTACGCCTCGAAGGGGAAACCCTTCCCGAAGCGAGGAAGACGTTCGCGATGCTCGACCGGACGCTGGAACACGTCGACGGTGAAATCGTTCCGGAGGCGAAGAAAGCCCTCGAGGAACTGCGGCGGGCGATCGCCTCCACCGAACGCGTGCTGGCGGACACGGACAACACGTTTCTGCGGCCGGAGGCTCCAGGGCAGCAGGACCTGCGGGACGCCATGCGGGAAATCGCCCGCGCAGCAAGAGCCGTCCGCGCGCTGGCCGACTATCTCGAAAGAAACCCCTCCGCTCTCATCCGCGGCAAGACACGGGAGAAGCCCTGATGCGAAACCGGACGGCCTTTACCGTATTCAGTTGCTGCATCCTGGCCGCGGTCGGGGGGGGGTGCGCCTCTCCCCGGTCGGATTTCTACACGCTGAGCGGCTCGGCGAAAGAGGCTTCGGCGGTCGCGGACTATTCCGTCGCCGTCGGGCCGGTCTCCGTCCCGGAGATCGTCGACCGGCCCCAGATCGTGCTGCGCACCGGCCCCAACCAGGTCTTCATCGACGAGTTCCACCGCTGGGGATCGCCGCTCCGGGACGGCATCACCCGGAGCATCGCCGGAAACCTCTCCGCCCTCCTCGGCGCCCCCCAGGTTTCCGTCTTTCCGCAAGCCACGTTCTCCGCCGCAAAATACCGCGCCTCCGTCGACGTGGTGGTCTTCGACTCCGCACCCGGCGACTCCGCCGTACTGGAAGCCGTCTGGGGGATCCGCAGGGCGGGGGACGGTGCGGTCAGGTCGGGGCGCACCCTGGTGCGCGAACCCGTGCACGATGGCGGTTACGCCGCCCTCGTCGCCGCGCACAGCCGCGCCCTGGAGAAATTGAGCGGGGACATCGCCGATGCGATCCGGCGGTTGGAGCAAAGCGGCCATCGATGATAACGTAGAGGCATCCACAGGACGCGAAGGAGGGAACCATGGCCGTCACGAAAGCGATCCGGAAGAAAGTCGAAGCCGTCGAAGTCGATCTCAAGAAACGTGTGGTTTCGCTCGAGAAGGACCTCACGAGACTTCTCAAGAGACTGGATAAAAAGGAAACCGAGGTTAAAAGGCTCAAGGAGAAGATGACGTCGAAGTTCGTGAAGAACGTGAAGAAAGAGGCAAAAAAGGCAACGAAGAAGGTAAAAACCACAAAGAAGAAAGTGGCGAAGCGGTTGGCCAGGATCTTTTGATCGAATCGGTGGTCAGGCGGCGATCAGCGGCTTTTTCCGTCCTGCACGGACACGGGCCACCGGATCGCCTTTACTCCGGCGCTGACAGGATTGCATTTCTCATCTCCAAAAATCGCCGGATCCCCACGTGGTCCGGCGCCGACAGATCGGGGTCGTCGCGATACATCTCTCCCACGATCTCCCGGGCCACCCGGAGGATCGAGGCGTCCCGGACGAGGTCGGCGAAGACGAGATCGGGGATTCCCGACTGTCGCACGCCGGCGAAGTCCCCAGGCCCGCGGATCCGGAGGTCTTCCTCCGCGATCCGGAAGCCGTCGACGGTCTTCTCCATGACGGACAGGCGCGCGGCCGCTTCCTCCCCCGGCTCTCCTCCGGTCATCAGGAAGCAGGACGACGGGCGGGTCCCGCGCCCGACCCTTCCGCGCAGCTGGTGAAGCTGCGAGAGGCCGAACCGGTCCGCGTGCTCGACGACCATCACCGTGGCCTCCGGCACGTCCACCCCCACCTCGACGACCGTGGTGGAAACGAGCAGCTGCAGGTCGCCGTCCTTGAACCGCCCCATCGTCTCTTCCTTTTCCGCCGCCTTCATCCGGCCGTGCAGCAGCCCCACCCCCACGTCGGGGAACGCTTCCCGGAGTCGTTCGGCGGTGCGCACGGCGTCCCGTAGTGCGATCTTCCCGGACTCCTCCACCAACGGGAGGACGACGTACGCCCTCCCTCCCCTGGCGATCTCCCCGCGGATCTCTTCGAAGACCTTCCTCCGACCGTCCGCCGTGACGACCTTCGTGCGGACCGGAAGCCTTCCGCGAGGCATCTCGTCGATCACGGAGACGTCGAGGTCGCCGTACAGCGTGATCGCGAGCGTCCGCGGGATCGGCGTGGCGGTCATGACGAGGAGGTGCGGGGAGATCTGTCCCTTCCTGCGGAGGGAGGCGCGCTGGAGAACCCCGAACCGGTGCTGTTCGTCGATGACGCCCAGCGCCAGGTTGCGGAACGCGACGCTCTCCTGGATCAGGGCATGCGTTCCGACGACGATGTCCGCCTCCCCGTCCCGGATCCGTTTGCGCGCCGCCTCCCGCTCCTTCGTGGGGAGCGCGGCAGAGAGGAGCGCGACCCGGACCGGCAGTCCCGCCGACAGCGCGAGAAATCTCCGATAATGCTGCTCCGCCAGGATCTCCGTGGGCGCCATCACCGCGGCCTGCACGCCGTGCCGCCAGGCGACCATCGCGGCGATCCAGGCGACGATCGTCTTCCCGCTGCCCACGTCTCCCTGCAATAGCCGGTGCATCGGGTGCGGCTTCCCGAGGTCTTTCAGAATCTCGTTGACGACGCGCCGCTGGGCGCCGGTCAGGTCGAACGGAAGCCGACGCTTGATCTCGTCGACGATCTCGCGGTCCCACGGAAGCGGTATCGCCTCCTCCCGTTGCGTCCCGGCCCGCCGGAGGGCCAGCGCCCACTGGAGGGCGAACAGTTCGCCGAAGATCAGGCGCCGTTGCTGGGGGGAGGAGAATTCCCGGAAGCGCTCCGCGTCGGCGTCGTCGCGCGGGAAGTGGATGGAGGAGAGAGACTCCTGGAGGGTCGGGATTCCTGCCCGCTCGAGGATGCCGGCGGGGAAACATTCGACCTCCAGCGAAGCGTGCCGATGGACCACCTCCCACTGGATCTTGCGGAGGACTCGCGGTGGGACTCCTTCCACCTCCGGGTAGACGGGAACGATCCTGCCGGAATGGACCGGATCGGACGCGTCCTCCTCCGCGAGGATCTCCGGGTGGTGCATCTCGGGGAAGAAGCGGAACCACCGCGCGGATCCGCAGAGCGTCACCGGTTCGCCGACACGGAACCGTTCGGCGAGGGAGGGATGGAACCGGAACCATTTCGCGGAGAGGTGGCCGGTCCCGTCCGCGATCACGACTTCGAGAACACGGGCCGGGCGGAACCCCTTCCCTCCGCCCTGCACGGAAAGGATCTTCCCGCGGACGGGTACGGTCATCCCCGCCTTGAGCTCCCGGATGGGAACCACCTTGCGCCGGTCCTCGTAATCCTTCGGGAAGAAGTAGAGGGCGTCGTGCGGTGTCCGGATCCCCCGGGCGGCGAGCTTCTCCGCCAGGCGGGGGCCCACCCCCTTGACGTACTGGATGGGGTACGGCGCGGTCACCGCGCCCCTTGGGAGGGTCTCCGGAGCGTCCCGTGATACTCCTGGAGGCTCCGGACGGACAGCTCGCCCGCGATCAGGGCCGGGATCGCGAGGGATACGGCGCGTGCGGCGGCCAGAGTAGTGAAGTACGGGACGTTGTAGACCAGGGAGGCGCGCCGGATGTAGTAGGAGTCGGCGTTCGACTGGGCGCCGAGCGGCGTGTTGATGACCAGCGCGATCTCCCCGTTCCTGATGAGATCCGCCACGTGGGGACGCCCCTCGTTGACTTTTCTCACCGTGTCGCAGGGGACGCCGCGCGAGGAGAGGAACGCCGCCGTGCCGCGGGTGGCGACGAAGGTGAAACCGCTTCGCATCAGTCGCTCCGCCGCGGCGAAAACCCCCTCCTTGTCCTCGTCCCGCACGCTCAAGAACACCTTCCCGGAGCGCGGCAGGATCATCCCGGCGGCGATCTGCGCCTTCGCGAATGCGGTGCCGAACGTCCTGTCGATGCCCATCACCTCGCCGGTCGACTTCATCTCCGGACCGAGCAGCGTGTCGACGTCGGGAAACTTGATGAAGGGGAAGACCGCCTCCTTGACGCAGACGTGGGCCGGCACGACCTCCGACGTGAACCCGAGATCCGACAACTTTCGGCCCGCCATCACCTTCGCGGCAAGCTTGGCCAGCGGGACGCCGATCGCCTTGCTGACGAACGGGATGGTGCGGGAAGCCCGGGGGTTGACCTCGAGGATGAAGATCTTGCCTCGCTGGATCGCGAACTGGACGTTCATCAGGCCGATGACGGAGAGTTCGGACGCCAGCGCCTTCGTCTGCCGGGTGATCTCGGCGATCGTCTCGAGAGAGATGGAGTGCGGGGGAAGCGAGCAGGCGGAATCCCCGGAATGGACCCCGGCTTCCTCGATATGCTCCATGATCCCGCCGACGACGACCGACTCCCCGTCGGAAATCGCGTCCACATCGATCTCGATGGCGTCCTCGAGGAACCGGTCGACGAGGACGGGCTTCGACTCGGAGGCGGAGACGGCCTCCGTGAGGTACCTGCGAAGACCATCCTCGTCGTAAACGATCTCCATCGCCCGCCCGCCGAGGACGTAGGACGGCCGTAGCAGGACGGGATAGCCGAGCCGGGCGGCAATCGCGACCGCGTCGGGGGTGGACCGCGCGATCCCGTTGGGCGGCTGCGAGAGCCCCAGGTGGTTCAGCGTCTCCGCGAACCGCTCGCGATCTTCCGCCCGGTCGATGCTCTCCGGCGAGGTCCCGAGGATCCGGACCCCCGCCTTTTCGAGGGGGACGGCGAGTTTCAGAGGGGTCTGGCCGCCGAACTGGACGATCACGCCGACCGGTTTCTCCTCCTCGATGATGGCGAGGACGTCCTCCTTCGTCAACGGTTCGAAGTAGAGGCGGTCGGAGGAGTCGTAATCGGTGGAGACGGTCTCGGGGTTGCAGTTCACCATGATCGTCTCGAACCCTTCCTCGCGCAGGGCGAAGACGCCGTGGACGCAGCAGTAGTCGAACTCGATCCCCTGTCCGATCCGGTTCGGGCCGCCGCCGAGGATCACCACCTTCTTTCGGCCGGACGGGTTCGCCTCGTTCTCGCGCTCGTATGTCGAGTAGAGGTACGGGGTGTGCGCCACGAACTCCGCCCCGCAGGTGTCGACCCGCTTGAAGACCGCCCGCACCCCCGCGGCGTATCGGATCGTGCGGACGTCGTCCTCGCCGACCCCAAGCAGCTTCGAGAGTCTGCGATCGGAAAAACCGTTTCCCTTCACGCGGCGCAGGAAGGGCCCGAACGCGGCGGGAGCCTTCGCCGCCTCCTTCCGGAACGCCTCCGCCTTCGCGCGAATCTCGCCCTCCATCGCGATGATCTGCCGGATGTTCTCGAGGAACCACGGGTCGATTCCGGTCGACTCCCGGATTTCCTCGACCGTCCATCCGTCGCGAAACGCCTCCCCGATGTAATAAAGACGAAGGGAGTTGGGCTTGCACAGTTTTTCGGTGATCGTCTTCCGCCGGGCCGTCGGGTTCGGAGGGGTCGCCAAAGGGATCATCTCCTCGAAGCCGTACACGCTGTTTTCCAGCGAGCGGATCGCCTTCTGCAGGGACTCCTTGAAGGTGCGGCCGATCGCCATCACCTCTCCCACCGATTTCATCTGCGTGCCGAGCACGTCCTCGGTCTGGGGGAACTTTTCGAACGTGAACCGGGGAATCTTCGTCACCACGTAGTCGATGGTCGGTTCGAAGGAGGCCGGGGTTTCCCGCGTGATGTCGTTCCGGATCTCGTCGAGTGTGTATCCGACGGCGAGCTTGGCCGCGATCTTCGCGATGGGGAACCCGGTGGCCTTGGACGCCAGCGCCGAGGAGCGGGAGACGCGCGGGTTCATCTCTATGATCACCATCTCGCCGGTCTCCGGGTGGACGGCGAACTGGATGTTGCTCCCTCCCGTGTCGACCCCGATCTCCCGGATGATGCGCAGGGCCGCGTTGCGCATGATCTGGTACTCCTTGTCGGTCAGCGTCTGTGCAGGGGCCACGGTGATCGAGTCGCCGGTGTGCACTCCCATCGGGTCGAGGTTTTCGATCGAGCAGACGATGACCACGTTGTCGGCCAGGTCGCGCATCACCTCGAGCTCGAACTCCTTCCATCCGATGACCGACTGCTCGACGAGGACGGTGTGCTTCGGCGAGGCATCGAGCGCCCAGCGGATCGCCTCCTCGTACTCTTCCCGGTTGTACGCGACCCCCGCACCCGTCCCCCCGAGCGTGAAGGAGGGACGGATGATCGCCGGGTATCCTATGTCCGGGATCACCGTGAGCGCCTCTTCGAGGGAGCGGATGTACCCGGACCGTGGGACCGTCAGCCCCAGTTTCTCCATCGCCTTCCGGAAGAGGTTCCGGTCTTCCGCCTTCTGAATCGCTTCGAAGCTGGCGCCGATCAGCTCCACGCCGAACTTCTGCAGGACTCCCATTTCGTGCAGGGAAATGGCGATGTTCAACCCCGTCTGCCCGCCGATGGTGGGCAACAGCGCGTCGGGACGTTCCCGCTCGATGATCTTCGCCACGATCTCCGGAGTGATCGGCTCGATGTACGTTGCGCCGGCGAAGTCGGTGTCGGTCATGATCGTGGCCGGGTTGCTGTTGACGAGGACGACCTCGTACCCCTCCTCGCGGAGGGCCTTGCACGCCTGGGTCCCCGAGTAGTCGAACTCGCACGCCTGCCCGATGATGATCGGACCGGAGCCGATGAGCATGATCTTTTTCAGGTCGCTGCGCTTGGTCACTATATCTCCTGGATGAAAACGTTCCGGAATCCGAGCCGCGAAGCGGCCTCGATCGTCCGGTCGTACTCCTTTCGCGTCACTTTCCTGCCGAACCCGTCGGAGGCGGCCGCCCGCCACGCCGGGAAATATTGCCCCATCAGGGACAGGGGAAGGTCCGGGCCGTGCTTTTCCGCCAGCCGCGCCAGCACCGCTTCCGTCTCCCCCACCCTTCCCGGAAGGACGAGATGGCGGACGAGGACGCCGCGGGCGGCGGTCCCGTCGGCCCCCAGGGAGAGGAATCCGACCTGTCGCACCATTTCGGAGATGGCGGCGTCGTTGTGCAGCGCGTAGTCGGGGGTCGCGGACGCCGTGTCGGCGAGTTCCGCGGAGATGTACTTCGCGTCCGGCAGGTAGATGTCGACGACGCCGTCGAGGGCGGCGAGCGTTTCGAGCGCGTCGTACCCGTTCGTGTTGTAGACCACCGGGAGGTCGAATCCTTTTTCGCGGGCGAGGAAAACCGCCTCCATCATCTGCGGCGCGTGCGGCGTGGGGGTGACGAAATTGACGTTGTGGACCCCCCGTTTCCTCAACCGGAGCATCTCTCCGGTCAGCGTTTCCGTGTCCATCTCCCGCCCGTTCCCGTACTGGCTGATCGGGTAGTTCTGGCAGAAGAGGCACTTCATGTTGCAGTGGCTGAAAAAGATCGTCCCCGAGCCGCGCGTCCCCGAAATCGGCGGTTCC
>Ga0210044_10004573_pt1 | contig 19244 bp, 12 predicted proteins | sample CryGey13umfilter_2_FD_183959 | JGI IMG/M metagenome (GOLD analysis project Ga0210044, IMG submission 183959) | Groundwater microbial communities from aquifer in Utah, USA - Crystal Geyser 4/9/14 3 um filter (SPAdes) (version 2) | ecosystem: Environmental > Aquatic > Deep subsurface >... | reverse complement strand
CTTCAGCTCTATCATCAAAGACAATAATGTAAAATCCTAGTAATTTCAAAATTTTTGAAACAGACAAACCTACATGTCCGCTACCAATTATAAAAGCAGTTTCTATAAAACCGATTTGTTCTTTATATTCCCATTTCTCTTCATCATCCTTAAAACAAATATCATTCAAATCAGAATTATCTCGATAATTAAAATCAGATTTATTGATTAGTAATTCACCTTTTTTTCTTTTGATTAAATTTTTAATAATATGTTCGATTTTTGTTAAATCTTTTTTTGCTAAAATTTTTATAATTATTGTTTGCCTGCCGCCACAATTTAATCCGGATTTTTCATGAATAGATCCATTATTGTGGTACAGTCTTTTTATTACACAATCATTGTCTGTATTCATTAAACTAATTACAAAATTAGATATATCATTTTCCATAATACCGCCGCCAATAGTACCGATCGATTCTCTCTTTTCATTTAAAGCCATCTTAAATCCTTTTCTTCCAGGAGAGGAGTTTGAAGAATCTGCGACAACCAACAAAGCAATTTTTTTCTTTTTCTTTAGTTCAGATAAAATAAAATTCCAAAATTTTACTAAGTCCATAATTATTTAGTTTTTATAAATTGATGAATTAAAATATAACTAAATCATGAAGTAAAATTAATGTTTTCATAAATCTTATTATTGTAATTACATTTTGATAACTGCTTATTTTTACAACAAATTATATTATTTTTATTTGTTTACTGAAAAATATTTTATCATAATTATATAGTACACCATGAATAAATCAGAAAAAATTTTTGAACTTGCAAAAAAGCATGAATCATATACAGCACAAAACCTTTCAAAATTAGTTCAGCATAAATCTTTAAGCATGTGTGAAAAGGAAGTTGCTTCTTTAATAAAGAATATGATGGAAGATGCCGAATTTGATGAGGTAAAGATTGATGGATTAGGAAATGTAATCGGAAGAATTGGCAACGGAAAAAAAATTATTGCAATTGATGGACATATTGATACAGTTGATCTTGGAAATCTGGATGCCTGGAGTTTTGATCCTTTAGGCGGGGAAATTAAAGACGGATTTGTTCACGGGAGAGGAAGTGTTGATCAAACCGGTGGACCTGCTTCGTTTATAACAGCCGGAAAAATTTTAAAAGAAATTGGATTAACAAATGATGTAACAATTTACTTTGTCGGCTCAGTTATGGAAGAAGACTGTGACGGATTATGCTGGAAATATATTGTTGAAGAAGATAAAATTAAACCTGACTGTGTAATTGTAACAGAACCGACAAACTTAAATATATACCGAGGACACAGAGGAAGAATGGAAATTGAAGTTTCATTTTACGGACTTTCAGCTCATGGTTCTGCTCCTGAAAGAGGAAAGAATGCAATCTACATGGCATCAAAAGCAGCATTAGAAATTGAAAAGTTAAATGAAAAATTAATTACTGATGAATTTCTCGGGAAAGGTTCCGTAACTATTTCAGAAATTGTTTCCTCCAGTCCTTCTCTTTGTGCAGTTTCAGATTTTTGTAAATTTCATCTGGACAGAAGACTTACGAAAGGCGAAGATAAAAAATTGGCTTTAAAACAAGTTGAAGAAATTGTGAAAGGAATGAATGCAAAAGTTGAATTGCTTACTTACAAAGAAAAAGCTTATACCGGATTAGAATATGGAATGGAAAAATATTTTCCTACCTGGGTTATTGAAGAAGAAAATTATGTAATTCAAAATGGCATAAAATCTTTCAAAGAACTTTTTGGTAGTTATCCTAAAATTGACAAATGGACTTTTTCAACAAATGGTGTGACTATAAATGGAATTTATGGAATACCCGTTATTGGATTTGGTCCCGGTAATGAAATTATGGCTCACGCACCGGATGAAAAAGTTCCTGTTGAACACTTAGTAAAAGCTTCAGCTTTTTATGCTTACTATTGTTCAATTTTTTAAATAAAAATTATTGAGGCCTGAATATGTCGTCAAAATTTAAAGGAAAACATTTTCTTACTTGCCAAGATTGGTCAAAGCAAGAACTTGATACAGTTTTTGAAACTGCATCGGATTTAAAACAAAAATTTGCTAATGAAACACCAACAAGATATCTGCAAGACAAAACATTGTTCATGATATTTTTTGAACAGTCAACCAGAACAAGAAATTCTATGGAAGCAGGTATGACCCAATTGGGAGGGCATGCACACGATCTCACCGCTGATAAAATGCAGCTTTCACACGGCGAAACACCAAAAGATACTGCTATCATACTTTCAAGAATGGGGCACGGAATTGCATCAAGAAATTGTTTTTATGGAATTGGAAATGAATATTTAAGTGAAATGGCAAAGAACTCTACAAAACCGGTTATGTCTTTGCAAGATGATATTTACCATCCATTCCAAGGTCTTGCAGATCTGATGACGATATTTGAGCACTTGGGAAAAAATACAAAAAACTTAAAAGTAACAGTTTCCTGGGCTTATGCAGACACTCATTCAAAACCACTATCAGTACCTCAAACACAAATTTTACTTTTCCCCAGATTTGGAATTGATGTAACGGTTGCACATCCAAAAGAATTTCCATTGAGTAAAAATATTGTTGAAAAAGCCAAGAAAAATGCTGAAGAAGGAGGTAGCAGTTTAAAATTTACAAATGATATGGATGAAGCTTTTGAAGGTGCACAGGTAGTAATTCCCAAAAACTGGGGCGGCTTTGGTCATTACGATGTTAATGAATATCTTCAAAATGAAGATGAATGCAAAAAAGAAATGAAAGCAAATTTAGAAAAATATAAAAACTGGATTTGCGATGATAAAAAAATAAAACTTGCAGATAAAAATGTAAAACTTATGCACGCCCTGCCGGCTGACAGAGGAAATGAAGTTACTGATGAAATTCTGGATGACCCGAATATTTCAATTGTGTTTGATGAAGCAGAGAACAGACTGCACACAGCAAAATCAATAATGTCTTTAACAATGTAATTTTATTTTGAAAAAAGACTTTAAATATAAATGCGATAGCTGTGGACAAATTTATGAAATCAAAAAAGATTTAATGCTTTGTCAAAAATGCAGAGAAAAAGATATTGAAGGTAAACCGCTCAAAGGAATTCTAAAAGTTCAACTGCCTGAAAAATTTAAAAACACTCTATCGTCCAACAAGATAATTAATATTTATGACTATCTGCCGATCGAAGAAAAATATTTTCCATCTATTAGTGTTGGAAATACTCCATTGATAGAAGCAAAGAATATTCAAAAAATTTTAGGTTTTGAAAACATCTACTTAAAATTTGATGGAACAAATCCAACCGGATCTTATAAAGACAGGGCTTCTTATTTGGTTTCGGCATTTGCCAAAAAAAATAATATAAATGAAATTGCAGTCGCTTCCACAGGTAATGCTGCTTCTTCAATGTCAGGAATTGCATCAGCTGCAGGACAAAAAGCTTTTATTTTTATGTCAGAATCAGCACCAAAAGCTAAACTGGTTCAGTGTTTACAGTACGGTGCAAAATTAATTCCTATAAAAGGTGATTATGATAAAGCGTTTGATCTCTCGTTAAAATTTTCTGAAAGAACAGGTTACCTTAACAGAAACACCGCATATAACCCAATGACAATAGAAGGCAAGAAAACAGTTTCTTTTGAACTTGTTGATCAAATAGGAGAAAGAGAAATTGATTATATCTTTTTACCTGTAGGTGATGGCGTAATTTTAAGCGGGGTTATAAAAGGTTTTACAGATTTATTGTATTTGGGAAGAATAAAAAAAATCCCCCAAATTATTGGTGTACAGGCTGAAAATAGTTCTTTTATTTATAATGCTTTTAAAAACAATAGTTATGATTTTAACTATAAAGCCTCAACTATAGCCGATTCAATTTCGGTTAATGTTGCTAGAAATGGTTACTCTGCCGTAAAGGATTTAAAGGTTGTTAAAGGTGAAATGATCTTGATAAGTGATGAAGAAATTTTATCTTCTCAACATCAATTATCAAGTTCAAGCGGGGTTTTTTGCGAGCCTTCTTCAGCTGCAGCATTTGCCGGATTTTTAAAAATGAAAAAGAATATTTCACAGGATAAATCTGTTGTCATACTTTTAACAGGTCACGGACTTAAGGACATTGACACAGCTTTAAGAAGTGTAAAACTTCCACAAACATATGAAGCAGATATTAATTACATAATGAAAAATTTACATTAAGGAATTTATATGATAGAGTTAAAGATCGATCAAGCACAAAGAAAAAATAATATTAAAAGAAGTGTTGAAAAAAATATTATTTATCCAACTTATGAACAGATGAAAGATCCTTCTAAAATACCGCATGAAATTATTGAAAGACTAAAGAATGTTGGTTTATGGGATATAAATCCTTTAAACTTGTTTAGAATAAGCTGGAAGAATGAACCCAAGGAAACAGACGGTGGTTTTGGTGATGTGAATTTTATAGAATTACCTAGTACACTTACCGGTATAAAAGCAAAAGTAGTAGCTTTGGTGGGAAAGTGGTTTCCAACAGGTGCACACAAAGTCGGTGCAACTTATGGTTGTCTGGCTCCTTCTCTTGTTTCCGGTAATTTTGATTCAACAACTCAAAAAGCAGTGTGGCCGTCTACAGGAAATTATTGCAGAGGAGGATCTTTTAATTCTGCATTGTTGGGATGTGAATCAATAGCAATTCTGCCGGAAGAAATGAGTGATGAAAGATTTGAATGGTTAAAAAAACTTGCCGGAGAAGTAATTGCAACTCCCGGATGTGAAAGCAATGTTAAAGAAATTTTTGATAAATGCTGGGAATTAAAAGCTACAAGAAAAGACATAAAAATATTTAATCAGTTTGATGAATTTGGAAATTACCTTTGGCATTATGAAGTAACGGGAAACGCAATTGAAGAAGTGTTCAATAAAAATTATAACTCAAAAGGAAATGTTGCCGGATATATTTCGGCTACAGGTTCCGGCGGAACTATTGCAGCAGGTGATTATTTAAAACAAAAATTTCCACAATTAAAAATAGCTGCTTCAGAAGCACTTCAATGCCCGACTCTACTTCTTAATGGTTTTGGCGGACATAGAATTGAAGGTATTGGTGATAAACACGTTCCCTGGATCCATAATGTAAAAAATACAGATATGGTAATTGCAATTGATGATAATGACTGCATTGAATTAATTAGATTATTTAATGAGAAAGCCGGAAAAGAATATTTAATTAAAATGGGAATAAATGAAAATCTTGTTTCAAAATTAAATTTAATTGGAATATCAGGTGTTGCAAATATTCTCTCTGCAATAAAATTTGCAAAATATTTTGAATTAACTGAAAACGATTTTGTGTTTACTATTCTTACTGATTCAATGGATCTTTACGGATCAAGATTAAAAGAGTTGAACAATGAAAACGGAAATTTCAGTTACGATGATGCTGTAAGAGTTTATAATAAAAACTTAATGGGAACACATACTGCAGATATGTTAGAATTAAGTTTTATGGATAAAAAGAGAATTCATAATTTAAAATATTTTACGTGGATTGAGCAGCAACAAAAAGATTTAAATGAATTGAATGCACAGTGGTATGATTATGATAATTACTGGGAGAAAATTAGAAAATTAACACCAAAGATAGATAAACTAATAAAAGAATTTAATAAAGAAGCCGGGTTGTTATAATTTATTATAATTAAAAAAGCGTATAAAGATCAGTTAATCTTATCCATTTTTTCCCAAAGTTTTTTAGAGGCTTCTCTTGCTTCTGAATAGATGTTATCTATTGCAAATGGAAATTTTCTGTTTTCATAAACAATTTTTCCGTTTATAATAACAGTTTCAACATCTCTGGAAGAAAATCCGTAAATAAAATGTCCGGCAATATTATCATAGACAAAATGAGTTGGAGGTGAGTAATCATAAATTACAATGTCAGCGGCAAAATCTTTTTCTATCTTCCCAAAATTTTTATTAAAATATCTTTTTAAAAGAGTATTTCCATTCTGTAAAAATCTCATAAAATCATTAGGAGTTAATTTGCCTTGTGAATCGTTGTTTTTGAAAAAAGCAAATTTAGTTTCTTCAAACATATTAGAACTGATTCCATCAGTACCAAGACCAACATTTTTAACTTTATCAAGATTTTTCATGTAACCAACACCGTTGTTCATATTTGAACGAGGGTTATGAACAAGGAAAGAATCTCTTTCATTTAAAATTGAAATATCATTATCAGTTAAATAAACTCCGTGTACAATGATTGATTTTTCATTAAGCAGAGAAAAATCATCTAATCTTTGCATTACATCTTTGTTAAAATTTTGATGAGAAAAAGAATTATCTGTTTCATCTTCAGAAACATGAATGTGAAGACCTCGATTAGAAATCATTAACGCTTCGCTAATTTGTTCCAATGAATTATTGCTTAGTGTAAACGGAGCGTGAGCGCCAACTGCGGTTTCAATTAAATATTTTGAATCGGAAGATTTTTTTTCTTCATCTATAATTTTAGAAAAATCAATTGATTCTTTTACACCCTCTGCCATTCCCTCTATTCCGTTTCTATCGGTTATTTCGTAAGCTAAAATTCCTCTAAGTCCCGCTTTTTCAAATGCTTTTTTTAGTGTCGTGAGAGAACCCGAAATGAATGAAGGGGATGCATTGTGATCTATTACTGATGTTGTTCCAGCTTTAACAGCTTCAAGTGCTCCTATCAAACCGCTGTAATAAAGAATTTCTTCGTCAATTGCCCGGTCAAGTTTCCACCACAGATTTTTTAAAATATCAAGAAAATTATTGCAAGGTTTTATATCAGCCAAGATTCCTCTTGAAAGTGCAGAATAAAAATGATTGTGCGAGCAGACTAATCCGCTTGAGATAAATCTATTTTCTAAATTTATTTCTTTGCCAGCTTTATAATTTTTGCCGATATTTTTTCCGACATCAATTATTAATTTATTTTCTATCACAACATCAACATTGTAAGTGATTTTTGGCGGGTGGAATTGAATTATATTTGCATTTTTTAAAAGAATCATATTATTATTTTTAAAGATTCCCGATATCATTACTTGCCCGCATCTGGCGGGAGATATCGGTAATCTTCTTATTTAATTTTTTCCCTTTTCTTAATTGGCAGTTTGAAATATCTTATTCTGTCATATTGATAAAAAGCATTTGCAACTGCAGCTGCAGTCGGTACAAGACCGATTTCTCCAACACCTTTTACACCGTATGGTCCGTGAGGATCGGGAACTTCAATTCCTATTACTTCCATTTTGGGAGTTTCTTTTGCCCTTAAAATTCCCATTTTTCTTAACTTTGTACTTTTTGGTCTGCTGTTCTCTAATTCAATTTCTTCAGTTAATGCATAACCCAAACCCATATGAATCGATCCCTCTATTTGTCCTTCGAACAAGCCCGGATTAATTATTTTTCCGGCATCGTGAGCCGCAATAACTTTATCAATTTTCCCTTCTTCATTTAAAACAACAACCTGCGTTGCATAGCTGTAAGAATAATGCGTGATTATTTCTCCAACATCTTTGCCGGGTTTTGTTGTCCAGTTGCAGACCCATTCGCCTTTATATGTATTACCGACAAGTTCATTTATTGTTTTTGTTTTCAGGTCCTCTTTGAGTTGAATGCATGCATTTGCAATTGAGTTACCAATAATTGAAGTGGCTCTTGAAGCAGTTGTCATCCCGGCTGAAGCATTTGCAGAGGTATCAACAATCACCTTAACAATTTCCGGATCAATTCCTGTTTCGTGAGATAAAAATTGAACAGCCATTGTGTTAACGCCTTGTCCCATTTCAGTCCAGCCGTGATGTAGAATAATCTTTTCAGGCGAAACAATTTGAATAGTAACTTTTCCTTCATCAGCCATTCCGTTTCCTATTCCGGTATTTTTAATTCCGCAGGCAATGCCAGCATATTTAGAATTTTGAAAAATATCTTTCACAGCTTCAAGGGTTTTTCTTACACCGCTTCCTCTGTTAATAATTTGTCCGGTTGATGTCATTCCGCCTTCAGTTAAAGCATTATCATAACGGAACTGCCATCGGTCAAAGCCGCCTTTTTCACATAAGTCATCTATGCAGCCTTCAATAGCAAAAGCAACTTGATTTACACCAAAACCACGCATTGCACCGCACGGTAAATTATTTGTGTAAACAGCTTTACTAATTATATCAACATTTGGAATATGATAAGGACCGGTTGCATGTCCAGCCGATCTTTCAAGAACCTTCATTCCTACAGAAGCATAAGCGCCTGTGTCGCCTATCATATCTGCTTTTAGAACGGTAAGTTTTCCTTCTTTATTACATCCAACTGTGTAGTTCATTCTTATAGGATGTCTTTTGGGGTGCATTAAAATGGATTCGTCTCTGTTTAAAATTACTTTTACGGGTTTTTGTAATATCAAAGAATAAAGCGCTGCGTGACCCTGTACGGAAAGATCTTCTTTTCCTCCAAAACCACCGCCGTTTGGGATCAATATTACTCTAACTTTTTCTTCTGGCAAATTGAGAAGACCGGCAATTTGCTTTCTGTCTTCATAAATACCCTGACCTTGTGAATATATTTCAACCCCATTGTTTGCAGGAAGAGCAATTGAACATTCTGGTTCCATATAACCGTGTTCAATCATTTGGGTTTGGTAAGTTCCGGTTGATATAAAATCAGAATCTTTGATTGCCTTCTCTACATTACCTCTGTATATTTTTGTCTCTGAAAGTAAATTACCTTTTGGATGAAGTTGCGGACTTTCTTTATCAAGAGATCTTTCGGGATCAGAAAGTGGTGTTAAAACTTTATATTCTACTTCAATTAATTTTACAGCTTCCCTTGCAATTTTTTCTGATTCAGCAACAACTCCGGCAAGTACATCCCCCACATATCTTGTTTCTTCGCCTTCTTCTATTATTAAAGGCCAGTCTGAAATTATTAATCCTGTGTACCTGCTGCCGGGAATATCTTTTGAAGTGAAGACTTTTTTTACGCCGTGAAATTTTTCTGCTTTTTCAACATTTATTGAAATCACTTTTGCACGAGGGTGATCACTAAACTTTAAAGCTCCGTGTAACATATCTGGGAAATTCATATCGGCGACATAATGACTTTTACCCAGCACTAATTGATCGGCATCGTATTTTGGATGAGTTTTACCGATATTACCACTACTTTTTGGTTTTGGAATTTCCTTATTTTCTCTTATTGCTTCGGAAGCATATTCTATTGCATCAATAATTTTTTTATAACCTGTACATCTGCATAGATTAGGCGTTAATGCTCTTTCTATTTCTTCTCTTGTCGGCTGTGGTTTATTCTTAATTAAAACACTTGATTGCATTACAATACCCGGAATGCAAAAACCACACTGCACTCCGCATTTTTCTACAAAAGCATTAGTAATTGTTCTTTGATAATATTCGCTTAATCCTTCGGTAGTAATTACGTTTCCGTTTTCAACCCTGCTCATTGGAATTACACAGGACAAAACACCTTTTCCGTTCAGTTCAACCGTACACGCACCGCAGGCTGCCTGGGGTGCACACCCGTCTTTAGCAGAAGTAATTCCTTCCAGTTCTCTTAAATAAGTAAGCAAAGGAAGATCAGGATCGTCTGTATAATTTTTAATATTTCCGTTTAGTGCAAATTGCATAAAATTAATTTATGTAAATATTGGATTGTTTTTCAAACTCTTCAATAAAAAAAACATTTCTGCTGCGTGTTTTAAATTAAGCTCTTTAGCATCAGTTTTAAAATTTATCTCCATAATTGAAAAATCATTTTTGTTAAATTTAACAATCACATCATTAGATTCATAAAATAGAAAATCATTTGATAAACTTAAACTCTCTAAGTTTCCGTTGTTCTTAAATTTAATTGAATTATTTGTAATAAAATATCCCAATTTTTCACTGTTAAAACTTCCTTCTGTTAAATAAAAATGTGGTTTGGTTTTATACGGTGCTCCGCTGGTCGGACAAAATGTATCACAATTGCCGCACTCATTACAGAAGTCCCCAATATTTAAAATCTGATTTTCTTGTTTAACTACAAATGAATCAACCTGATTAAAAGAAAAATCATTTCCTTTCTTAATTATCTGCCAAACGGGCAGTTCGGTTTTTTCAACTTCAAAAGAAACATTAGAAAAATTAGGACACACTCCGACACATATATTACAAACATCTTCACAAAACAGGCATCTTTCTGCTTCCTGTTTTGCAGTTTCTTCATCCAACACAGGGTGGACCATTTTAAAACCTGTTCTTTCCTCTAAACTTATTTCAGGTAAATCGTCACCAAATTTTCTATGTGCTTGTATTTTTTGGAATTCATCAAAAGATAATTTCTTTTTTTGTTCGGCGGTTTCTGTCTTTAAAATTTTGTTTGAACGATTAATAATTTCTTCGGCAGCTTTTTTACCGTCTCCCATTGCATTGATCAAAGAATCAGCTCCTCTTAGAACATCGCCGCCTGCAAAAACATTCGGAATTTGTGTTTCAAAAGTTTTGTGATTTATTTTTATTGATTTTTCATCAATAAAATCATAAGAAATATCCTGACCGATTGCGGTAATTATTGAATCAAAATTTAAATTAAATTCTGAATTTTCTATCTGAATGGGTCGTCTTCTTCCGGATTCATCTTTATCACCGAGTTTCATTTTAATCAATTTAATATTTAGCTTTTCATCCTTTTGACTGATTGATAATGGTGCGGCTAGTTCTATCAAATCAATTCCTTCTTCAAGTACTGCTTTAATTTCATCATCTCCTACGGGCATTTCATTTTTTGTACGACGGTAGATCATCGTAACTTTACCGTCTTTTTCTTTTATTCTATTTGCAGTTCGAGCTGCATCAACAGCAGAAAGTCCTGCCCCTATAATTGCTATATTTTTGCCAGCCTTAATTTTGTTTCCAATTCTTGTTTTTGAAAGGAAACTTAATTGATCAAAAACATTTTCTAATTCTTCGCCGGGTATTTGTAATTTCTTACTAAGACTTGCGCCTATACCAACAAAAATAAAATCATTTTTTTGTTTTAATTCAGAGAATGATTCTTTCGTTATTTTTTGATCATAATTTATCTTAACACCCAATTGCTCTATTATTTTTATGTCATCTTCAATTTGTTTATCAGACAAACGAAAAACTGGTATAAATCCAGAAACCATTCCCCCCGAAAAAGAATTACTTTCATAAATATTTACCTCAAAACCTTCTATTGCTAAAAAGTAAGCGCAGGTCAATCCGGAAGGACCGGCACCAATTATTGCAGCCTTTAATCCATTTTTATCTTTTTTTATTAAGTCTATTTTTCCTTCGTATTTTTCAGAAATAAATCTTTTAATACCACGGATGAGCAAAGGATTGTCGTAATTAATTCTTGTACATTTTGTCTGACATAAATGATCACAGACATTTCCCGTAATATTTGGAAGCGGGTTATCTTTTAGAATTACTTTAAATGCGTTTTCATAATCACCTTTTGCTGTGTGATACATATACTCGGGGACATTTTGTTCAACAGCGCAGGTTTTTATGCAAGGTGCTTTGATGCAGTCATATTCTGTTAACTCTCTTTGTGTTTTAATATTTTCATAAGGGAAATTACTTTTATGATAGGTTTTATTTTTAAGAATTGATTCTGAATATTTTTTTAAATTACTCAAACTTGCAGAAGAAAGGGAAGAGTTGTTTTGATCTTTTGATCTTATAAACTCTTCAATATTCTTTGAACCACTTTCAGAAATATTTTTTTCTAAATTTTCTAAATATTGTGTCAGCCTTAAATAACCTCCGGGTTTCAGCAGATCAGAGCAGACAGTAATTGGAGTTAATCCACAAGCAAGTGTATCTGTTACATTAAAGGCATCAACACCGGCAGAGAATGTTAGATCGAGCGTGCCGTTAAAATCCGATTGAAGTTTCGAAGCAAGATTTATACTTAAAGGATGAAGTGCCCTTCCGCTTGTGTAAACCATTTTTTCTTTTTTAGGAAGCCAATGTGTTGAGTTTAATGATTCTAGTGTGTTGGTTAACTTTAATCCAAACTGAACATTATTTTCTTTGGCTATTTTTGTAAGTGATTTTATCATCTTAACCGCATCATCATATTTTAAGTCGTGTTCAAATGCTTCATCGGGTACTGTAATTTCATAACCAAGTTTTTCATTTAAGATATATCTAACTTTTTCAGGTCCCAAAAGCGTAGGATTTAATTTTATAGCTGTCTGAAGTTTTCTTTCTTCAATAAAATATTTTCCTATTTTTTCAATTTCATCCGGCGGACAGCCGTGCATTGTTGAGAGTGTAATATTATCAGATATATGATAAGGAATGTTTAAGTCTTTTATATCTGGATAAAATGGAATTAGTATTTCAATCTTTTCTTCTAATTCATCTTTACAATTATTCATTTTATCTAAAAACCATTGGACATTGTGATTTAGAATTCCTTTCAGATCGTAACCTACACTCATATTAAAAATGAATCCCGGTTCTTCTGTGTTCCAACCAAATTTATGTTTTAGAATATGAATTAATATCCAGGCATTTAAATATTCATCAAACGAATCTTGAACTTTTAGTTCTTGCGACCATTCACAATTGTAACCTTCGTCTTCCATATCAATGCATGGTTTGGTTACCTCTATTTCATCGAGTGTTTGAACTGTTTTAAGTTCTATATATCTGGCTCCACATAACCAGGATGCAATAATGTTGTGAGCAAGCTGTGTCTGTGGTCCGGCAGCAACACCTATAGGTGTTTCAAGAAGCTGACAGTATCTTGTCATTCTAAAAGTATCGTTAGATTTTGGGATGAAAAGATTTTTTTTGTAAAGACCAAAAATTCTTCCAAGCTCTTCTTCGTTTGTGATCCATCTAAAGAGTTTTTTTATAGGTATTCTGTAAAATCTATCGCTCATATTAATTGTTAAAAATTATAAAAAATGAACTATAATATTTTAAAAGATAATTATAAATATTTAATTAATGATAATTAAAGATGTGGCTTGGTTATTTCTTAACTGCCCAGATAATATCTGAGATTATAGTTTTGTTTTTTTCTAAGGAAAATTTCATTAAATAATTTGGATTGAAGCCTATCATATAGTGATCTATTATTTTTTTTAGCCAAGAAATTTCTGCCTTTAATTTCCAATGTTCTCCATCAGGTGAATATAAAACGATAAAGAGTCTGTTCTTTAAATGTTTTCTTTGCTGTTGTGATTGGTTCTTGTAAAACCATTTTATCAATTCAGGTGTTTGTTTTATAGCTTCATCAATTGGTAAATTATATTTTTTAGGGAAGACAGAAGTTTTATGGTCAAATGAAGCGCCTTCAATTGAAAAATCAATTAGCCTGTCTTTGCTGTTATGTGCTGGTTTAACATTTGGGAAAGAACAAAATATTTGTTCAACAGCATTTGCAGACCAGAAATTGTACCACCTGTTAAGAGCATAATTAAATATGTCATCATAGTTAGAATATTTTTCAAAATTTTTTTTAATCTCTGTTAAAAGTGTGTCGAATTGTTGAATTGAATAAATGAAATTTGTTTGTTTGTCAAAACTATCGTTTTGTTTTCGTCCCCAAATGTATGGATAAGGAAGTCTTTTTTTTAATTCATTTTCTATTTGTGTTAAAGAGTAATACATAAATAATTGTAGAGACATTATATATAATGTCTCTACTTTTGAAATATAAAAATATACTCGTGTTTAAAAATGTAGAATCCTCCTGCTAAAGCTCTGTATCTCCACAATTCTTTTTGTTTCATCTTACCTTTAGTTTCATCAAAATTTTTAACAATTGTGGATTTTAATTTATAGCCTCTATTCAATACTTCCTGCATTGTGTTAAATGCCAGTGGAATCCATTCTCCATTTGAATATTTATCTCCAATAACAACCGCTAAGTATCTTCCTTTTTGTAAGACAGGAGTTACTCCATCAACTATTTCCCCAAAATTTTTTAAAAACTCTTTTTGTGTTTTTGTGTTTGATAGATCTTTTTTGTTTTTGCTGAATTTTATTATATCCCAATAAGGCGGATGCATAATTACAAGTTGAAAGTTTTTTGTTTTTAATTTTTCTATTTCCTCTTTAAAATTAATAGAGGTGCTGTCTCCTTTTATTATTTCGGTTTTTATTTCGTAAGGATTATTTTCTTTATCGATATTTTCTTTGGCTAGTTTAACAACTTTTGATAATAACTCAACACCGACTCCGTTTCTTCCCAATCTTTTACATTCGATTAATGTTGTACCGCTGCCAAGAAATGTATCAAGAACCCAGTCATTTTTTTTTGTATATCTTTTAATTAATTGATTAGGAATTTGCGGTACAAAATTTCCCCAATAAGCTCCGTTGTGTGCGCCGGTTTTATCTCTTTTACCAATTAGCCAAAGACTGTCAGTAATTATATCATCGTATTCTTTCCATCTGTTTAAATTAATTTCATTAATTTTGTTTGTCTTTTCTTTTGTAAGAGCTTTTAAAGTTCTCCTCAAATAATATTTTGCACGCTCCAAAGTTTTACTGGAAAGTATTTGAGTTAAATCCTTTGATGCAAAAGAAAGGTCATTTTGATTTGCTGATTTATTATTAAGGGAGAGTCTTGTTTTAATATTTGCAATAGATTTTTTAAAAATATTAAAATCTGTTTCATTTATTTGTTTTTCTAAAAGGATATAAAATTTCTTTTTGTTCATTTGAATGACGATTTTAAAAAATAAAGGCGTACTTAAATTTGTTCGCCTTAAAAATATAAAGAAAAAATTATAAATTTTAATTATTTCTCTTCCGGGATATCTCCCATTGGAGCCCATGGATTTAAATTTGTATTCCAGATATCCACTTTAATTTTTAATGATCCGTCATCTTGTCTTTCCCAAATATTTACATATTTACCCATATCAGTTATTGGCGGTACACCACCTGGCATTTCGATGGCTAAATCATATTCACCAATTTCAATTACAAGATTACCTTCTTCAAAAATATCTTTAGTATAAAGATTAAAAGATAACCACTTAGAAGGAGTTTGTTTTTCAATTTCATTAGCAGCCATCATTTCTTCTTTTCCATAAATGATATTGGCATAGCTTGGTAAAGAAATAATATCATCAGTGTACATATTCAGTATATTATCAAAATCTTTTGCCATCATCAGTTTTGCAAATTGATTATTCAATTCCTGAATTTCTGTCATTAATTCTTCTTTTGATTGAGAATTAATTTGTGGTATGATTAAGCAAAATATTACAGCGATCAAAAATAATTTTCTCATAGTTAACTCCGGTTAAAATTTATTAAAAACTATTATTTGTTTTACAGGCTTTGAATAAATTATGAAGAAAAAATCTAATTAGCTAATATTTTTATATAGTGAAAGCAGCACATTTTCGGGAGTCATTGGAGCTTTAAATGGCAGTTTATTCTTTCGTTTGAATTCTTTAATTGCATTTCTGATCGCAAAATAGGCACCAATTCCATACATCAGAGGCGGTTCACCAATAGCTTTGGATTGATATGGTCCGTAAGGATTTGGTGAATTTTCTAAAAAAAGAACTTGAATATCATTCGGTGCAAAATGTATGTCCGGTACTTTATAAGTTGAAAGTGCATTTGTCAGCAATTGACCTTCATCATTGTAAAGCACTTCCTCCATTGTCATCCATCCAATTCCCTGAACAATTCCGCCTTCCGCCTGACCCTTGTCAACAATCGGATGTAAACTTTTTCCAAAATCGTGAACAACTTTTACTGAATCAATTTCATAAGTTCCTCGTATGCAGTCAACAGTAGCCTGAACAATACCGACACCATAGGCATGGTATGCAAAAGGCTGTCCTTTTTCTTTTGATTTATCAAAATGAATATTCGGGGTTGAGTGATGAGCCTGTGCTGAAAGTGAAACTCTGTTTAAATATGCAATTTGAATTAATTTATCAAAACTTAACTTTGTTTTTTTTCCTTTATTGTAAATAGTTTCTTGTTGTATTGTTATATTATTGTATTGTTTAATGTTGAGTTCATTTGCCACAACTTTTTTTAATCTCTCTAAAATTATTTCACAGGCTTTTTTAGTTGCAAATCCATTTAAGTCTGCAGCTTTACTTGCTGCAGTTGGTGAAGTATTTGCAACTCGTGAAGTATTAGTCGTCTCTATTTTAATTCTATTAAGATCTACCGAGAAGACATTTTTTACAACATTTCTTATTTTCTCATTTACACCTTGTCCCATTTCAACGGCTGCAGTGCTGACAGAAATACTTCCATCGGTATAAATGTGAACAAGTGCGCTGGCCTGATTCATAAATGTACTAGTAAATGAAATGCCAAAAGTAACCGGCATTACTGCCAAACCTTTTTTAAACAATTTGTTTTTTGAATTAAAAGCCGAAACACTTTTCTGCATTTTTTTTAGATCATATTTTTTTTCTGCTTCAGTAAAGCATCTTTTTATTCTGCAGTGTTCTGTTTTTTGTCCATATGGAAATTCATCACCTTCATCCAATAAATTTCTCTTTTGCAAATCAATTTTATTTAAACCCATTTCTTCTGCAGCTTTTGTAATTGCTGATTCAATCACGAACATTCCCTGCGGTCCTCCGAAGCCGCGGAATGCAGTGTTTGGAGGAAGATTTGTTCTGCAGCAATAAGCTGTTGCTTTTACATTGGGAATAAAATAACTGTTTGTGCAGTGGAAAAGAGTTCTTTCTAAAACTGCCGTAGATAAATCGGCAGCAGCACCGGCATTTTGATAATAGGAAGCTTCGTAAGCGAGAATTTTTCCATCTTTGTTTAATCCAATTTTAAAATCAGAAGAATATGGGTGTCGTTTGCCTGTAATTTTTATATCTACTTGCCGAGGTAAAACTAATTTTACTGGTTCATTTAATTTAAAAGCAGCAAGCGCAGCCATAGCTCCCCAAGGAGATGCCTGGTCTTCTTTACCGCCGAAACCCCCGCCTAATCTGAGTACATCAACTTCAACTTTATGCATTGGAATTCCCAATATACGCGAAGTAACTCTCTGCACAGCAGTCGGTCCTTGTGTGGAAGAATATATTTTTACTCCGCCCCCTTCAACTGGATGAGCAAAAGCACCTTGTGTTTCCAGGTATAAATGTTCCTGCCCGCCCGATTCAACTTTGCCTTCAAAAACAAAATCACATTTATTAAAAGCTTTTTCTGTATTACCTAAATTAAATGTTCTCGGTTTTTGAATTAACTCACCTAAAGCTGCAGCTTTTCTTGGATCAGTAATTACCGGAAGTTTTCTGAATTCATATTTAATAAGGTCTGCTGCTTCGTGTGCAATTAGTTGTGTCTCTGCAACAACAAGCGCAATAGGATGACCGACAAAGTGAACTTCATTTTCAGCAAAAAGATCTTCGTCCTGTATAATACCGCCTATCTGATTTTCGCCCGGAATATCTTTTGCTGTAATTATTGCTTTTACACCCTGTAGTTTTTCTGCTTCTGAAAGATCAATTTTTTTAATTTTTCCGTGAGCGATCGGTGAATAAGAAACATAAGCAAATAAAGTTCCGGTAGGTGTAAGTTGATCGTCTAAAAAAAGCGATTCACCGCGAACATGTTTTATGCTGTCATAATTTTTCATACAACTCCTCAACCTTTATAAGTTTTGGAAATAGTTTTATAAAATGAGCATAAAACAATTGTCGCAATAATAAACATTTATATTCTGCTGTTCCTCTTGCATCTGAAATAGGGGATATCTCTTTTTGTAAAATATCAGATGCTTTTTTTAAAGTATCATTATTTATTTTTTTGTTTGTTAAAAAACTGCAAGTGTTCTTTAAATAAAGAGGAATTGGTGCAACACCTCCGGCAGAGATATGAACCAAGCTGATTATATCTTTTTTTGTTTCTATATATATAGATGAATTAACACTGGCAATATCTAAATATTTTCTTTTAGAAACTTTTTCAAAATTAAAGAGAGAATTTTTCTTTGGTTTTGTAAAACTGATCTCAGTTACTAATTCATTTTCTTTTTTGTTTAATGATTTATAACCTTTATAAAAATCTTTTAATAAAATAGTTCTGTCTTTTTTTCCGTGGGTCAATTTTAATTCAGAATTTAAAACGAGAAAAATGTTTGTCATATCTGCAATCGGAGAGGCGTTTACAATGTTACCTGCAACAGTTGCTCTGTTTTTAATTGGCAGGGAACCGAACAAGCTTAAATACTCTTTTATTGACGGGAAATATTTTTGAATAATTCTTGAGTTCTCAATTTCAGATGCAGTTGTCATTCCGCCGATAATGATTTTATCGTTTTTTTCTTTTATGTAATTATACTTTTGTGATGAAATTAAGCAAGTATCTTTTCTTAGAATATCTTCCCATTGCTGAACCATCAGATCCGTTCCACCGGAAATTGTGTAACTGTTTTTTAACGGATTCTTTGGTGAAGATATTCTATTTTTTTTATTTATGGATTTTAACTTTTCTTTAACTGTTAAAAAATATTCAGGTAGAATATTTTCTTTAACCAATAATTTTAATTTTGGTTGATGACTTTTTGTCTTTTTATTTAAAGAAGTTGTGATTTTTTTTGCTGTTCTTCTTAAGCCGGCGTATCCTGTACATCTGCAGATATTCCCGTTCATTGAATCAATGGCATCTGCTGTATTAAATTTATCATTAATTAAATAATAACCTGAAAGTGAAACAACAAATCCCGGTGTACAAAAACCGCATTGTGTTCCGCCTTCATCCACCATTTCCGATTGAATTGAAGTAAGTTCATCTTTATTTAATCCTTCAATAGTTACAATGTGTTTTTTGTCTACATCACCAAGAGGTAAAAGGCAGGAGTTAACAGATTTGTATTTTATAGAGTTGTTAATTAATTCACCTATCAGAACGGTACAGGCTCCACAGTCGCCTTCTTTGCAGCCTTCTTTTGTTCCTGTTAAATGCTCTTCCTGCCTTAAATAATCCAGCAGACTCATTCCCGGATGCTGAGAAGTTGTTACTTCATTATTATTTAATATGAAATTAATTTTTTGTTTCATTCAATTGTAAAGTAGTTATCTTTAAAATATGGAGAGTGTTATAAAAAGGCAATTCGTCTTAGTCGTGCAAAGTCTGACTACGCGGGAATTAATATAATGGTAAAAAGAAAAAGAAGATTAAAAAAACCTCAGAGGTTTTGCTTGCCCGCCTTTGGCGG
>Ga0210044_10004563_pt1 | contig 19270 bp, 19 predicted proteins | sample CryGey13umfilter_2_FD_183959 | JGI IMG/M metagenome (GOLD analysis project Ga0210044, IMG submission 183959) | Groundwater microbial communities from aquifer in Utah, USA - Crystal Geyser 4/9/14 3 um filter (SPAdes) (version 2) | ecosystem: Environmental > Aquatic > Deep subsurface >... | reverse complement strand
GAGCGCTTGATTTAAAGGAGAAGACCAGGCAGATGGTGGAGAATAAGGTCGTCAGCCCGGTAAACCAAGCAACCGGCCGTATGCTCCGGTGGGCATGGCTGGCCATAATACCCTCTTTCGGTTCGTCAATTTTATGGATAAATCTTCATGTGTTTTTGTCATTCGTTTTCGGCGAACGGCTTTTCTGCAAATTAGGCCATGAATGGCTGCCGCTGGCGGAAGCTAAATCAATTTCCGGCCGGGCAACCGGCGACACAATCGGCATAGCGGAAAAAATGGGTCTGATTTTTTTGGATTTATTAATATTTTTTATTATTTTTGGCATAATAGCCATAATAGTATGGCTGGCGAATAGTATAATTTTTAAAACAGTAGATGGAATAACTGGCACTTGGGAATGGATAACCAACCCTTAGTACGCATAAATAATATTTTAATTAAATGAAAGAATTTTATTCAAAAAACAAAAAAATATTAAATAATTTTTTTATATTTTTTTTAATTATATTATCTTTTGGTGTATTTAATATTTGCTGGGCTGGAGCGATTGATAAAGTTGTGGTAACCGTGGTTGGTTGGATAGCAAGTTTATTTATTCTTATTTGTGGCTTAATATTAACCGTGGTTATAAAAGCAATAATAATTATTACAAATTATAATAATTTTATTAATGAACAATCAATAAGTGAAGCTTGGAAAATTGTCAGGGATTTGGCTAATATGTTTTTTATTTTAGTGCTATTAATAATTGCTTTTGCCACAATTTTAAGGATAGAAAATTATAATGTAAAAAAAATGTTGCCAAAATTATTAATAATGGCTGTTTTGGTGAATTTTTCTAAAATGATTTGTGGTATTTTTATTGATTTTTCCCAAATTATAATGGCTACTTTTGTTAAAGCTTTTTCTGACGGTGGGGGTAATTTTGTTAACTTATTGAGAGTGGATGAATATGTTAAAGTAGCAAAAAATTCTGCGACATGGACTGATAGCACTAATCAATTAAATCTTACCAACACAGTTGCGGCTATGATTATTGCTGTACTCTTTTTAATAATTGCCACCATTACGATGCTGGCGATATTAGTTGTTTTTGTTATGCGAGTAATAATGCTTTGGATATATGTTATTTTATCGCCCTTGGCTTTTTTATTAAGCACCTTTCCCGGCGGACAGAAATATTCTGCCCAGTATTGGGGAGATTTTACTAAATATTTAGTTAACGGTCCGATTTTAGCTTTTTTTATTTGGCTATCTCTTATAACAATACAGCGGTCAGGTGAATTTTCTAATTTAGCATTTCTTAATTCAAGTGATACATTAATTTTACCAGATACAAATGCATTAACTCAAATGCTTACAGATAAAAGTTTTATGTCTTTTTTAATCGCTATAGGTTTATTAGTCGGCGGCCTAATGGTATCATCCCAGATCGGTGGAATCGGCGCCAGCTGGGGTACCGGCGCGGTTAAGGGTTTGCAAAGCCGAGCTTCGGGAATGTTGAAAAGAGGGGCAAGTGAAATTGGAAGGGGGGCAAAAGACCTTACTTTTACAGCTGGCAGAAATTTAGATATAGCGCAAATGAAATTACAAAAGCGTATATTCGGCAAAGAAGGAGTAAAATATTATGCTAAATCTTTGAATTATCGTCAAATCAAAAAAGGTTGGGATGCATCCCGGGCGCAAGCTTTGCAAAAGTATGAAACTGGTGAAGAAACCGGTGGGCCAGTTAGTGGAGCTTGGCATGATATAGTTAATAGATACACCAGTATAGACCAATATAGGGCCATTAAGAAAAGTACGGGCAACATAACAAGAGACAAAGAAGAAGCTGCCAGATTAAGATTTAATGCGGGCAGATCAGGCGAGAGGATCGAAAATACAGGATTGGATGATGAGGATAAAAAGTTAAATAAAGAAAAATATAAAAGTGAACGGACTCAGATGTTGGCTAGTTATATTAAAAATGCTCCGCCGGAATTTACCACTGAAGAGGAAAAAAAGAAATATGCCAATGAGCAGTATCATTATGATATGGTGTCATTGGATGAGCCGGAAAAACTAGACAAAGAAAAAGACAAAAAAATAATAGAAGAAAACGAGAAGCAAGCTAGCATTCTTGAAGATCCACGGGCGACAATTTTTGGCAGAAAATGGGGTTCTGAAAAAGCGGCTAAAAGAGCAGGCATTGGTTATGTGTTTAGTGAAAGAGGGGCTGAAGAACAATATGATAGCGCCATGAGTGAATTAAGAAGATCTACGGGCGATGAGAGCGGGGCGATTGTTGAGGAAGTAATAAAGTCTTTTGAAAAAGGGGAAACCAGTAAAGTTGTCGGTGGATTTAGGCTGTTGGCGCAAAACAATGATATAAATGAATCTCTTAAAGATAGAAGAATGATAAGTTTAATGACAAAAAGCAACGGCCTATTAGAAAAATTAGCCAAAAGTAAAACCGTTAATGGATTGAATGAGAGTAATGTCGGGGCGCTCAAAGATGATTTTAGAAGTAATCCTGTGACGGCCGCCAATGCCCAGGCCATGATACAGTCAATGTTCAGCGAATTAGGATTAAATAAAAGTATGGGCGCGAAAATCGCCGCTGGCATTGGAGAAATTGGAATTCAAAAAGGCAATTCCATAACTTATGCTATGGGTAAAGCGGACCAGACTACTGGCGGTCATACCTATGACGAAATGACTTTTAAAGACGGCAGACTGCATGCCAGCGATGAGCGAAGAATGGCCGGAGCGAGCAAGCTTAAAACTTTTGAAAGCCAAGCTTGGGCAAGAAACCTGCACCCCGATTCCTGGTTCGCGGAGGATGTTAACGGCGCCGCGGCTTATTTAACAGACGAGGGAGAAACGTTATTGCGTAATATAACCGCGCATCAATTAGAGCAAATAAGACGTTTAAGGCCGGATAATTTTAAAGCAGCTTCAAATCCCAAACTTTTAAGACAGATAAAATCTTTAGCTGTCGAGGTAGCCAAAGAAGGCGATACCCAGCAAGCTGATTTAATAAAATATTTCGGCGGATTTATAAAAACCAAGCTAAAAAGCGGAAAGTTAGATAGTTTGGAAGAAATGAAAAAAGCTTTAGATGAAGATCAAAATGTCTAATGATTTTATTATGGAAATTATATGATAGATTTAAATAACTTTATCAAACAAGCCGAGGAATTGATTTTTTATTTGGATGAAGATAATGCCAGAAAAATATTGAAGAAAATCAGCATCGATGATATGCGATTAATCAATAATGATTCTATGTTGAAAAAAGCTTTTATAGCTTTGAGGTTTCTTATTATTCCCTTTTTACATACAAATGAAATTGTTGAATTATTGAAAGATAACATAGCCATCGGTTTAAATTTAGAGGAGCTGGATATAACAGAGAGAATTAGAAAAAAATTAATATTTTTGCATATAACAGACAGGGATAGTTGCAAAAAAATATTAAAAGACGCGATAGTAAAAAACCAGGAAACAATTATCAAGCTAGTTGAAATAGATAGCAGTAAAAAATTAAAAACAGTAGTGGATTGGCTTAAAGATTATATTGTCCATACAAGTTTAAAAGGCGGTGGTTCATTGGCTAGGGCTAATTATTTTCAAAGTCCGTATTTTAGTAAATTGGCAGATAAAGAAAAAGAAGTATTAAAAAGATTATTTGCTTTGTATAATTTTTTAAATATTTCATCTTTTTCGCCAGAGGGGTTTGAAGACGATTTATTATTAAAAACCAAAGATGGCCGTTTAGTAACTACTAATAAGGGGAAAGTGGTTGTTTTATATGATCCTAAAAAATCAGCTAAAAAGCCATTAATAACATCAGAAGTTCGAGCGTCCAAAAACCAAAAGATAGAAATAGAAAGAACATTAGATGAGTTGAGAAAAATTTTAGCGGATTACCCCGTCGGCTCTTTAGAGAGGAAGGCGATTGAAGAGGAGATTGAGAAATTGAATAAAGAATTATGAATTATGAATAAGGCAAGCAATGTTAAAAAATTTAGGCAAACATAAAATAAAATATTTATATTTTTACCATTTATAAAGTATACTTGACAAATAGTAGTACTTTTTGTAAGATAGAATTATGATAATAGCAAGAGATTTATTCAAACAAATAAAACCCTATATTTCTTCGCCGGAAGTCATTATCATCACGGGCATGCGCCGGGTGGGAAAAACTACCCTTTTGGAATATATAAGCGATTATATTGAGTCCGGCAATAAATTATTTATTGATCTTGAAAATCCATTAAACCAGAAATTGTTTGAAGAAAAAAATTATGAAAGAATAATGGCGGATTTTGAAAGCCGGGGGTTGAAATTAAATAAGCGGGCTTATGTTTTTTTAGATGAAATCCATTTTTCAAAAAAATTGCCGTCGGTTGTTAAATATTTATACGACCATTATAAAATAAAATTTTTTTTAACCGGATCGGCCAGCTATTATCTTAAAAATTTTTTTTCAGAATCATTAGCCGGAAGAAAATATATTTTTGAATTATATCCGCTTAATTTTCGTGAATTCTTGCGGTTTAAGGGCAGCCGGTTAAAAGTTCCGGCCGTCAGCGATAAAATAGGCGAAGCCACTCACGAAATTTTCGCTCTTCTTTATGAAGAATATTTGCGCTACGGCGGTTTTCCCGGAGTTGTTTTAAAAGAAAATATTTCGGAAAAAAAGAAATCTCTGGAAGCGATATTTTCTTCTTACTATCAGCTTGAAGTTCTGCAATTAAGCGATTATCGGAATGTTTCGGCCGTTAGAGATTTAATTCTGCTTTTAGCGCAAAGGACAGGCTCTAAACTTGATATTTTTAAATTATCAAAAGAGCTGGGCATTGCCCGAGAGACGGTTAATAATTATTTGTCTTTTTTGGAAGGCACGTATTTTATAAAATTAATAAGGCCGTTTAGCCGCAATAAAGACACTGAAATAAGGCAAGCGTCGAAGGCATATTTAGCCGACTCAGGACTACTTAATATTTTGGGAAAAATTGATGAAGGCAAAATATTTGAAAATAATATTTTTCAAAATTTAAGGCTCAAAGGTGAATTAAATTATTATCAGCGTAAAAATGGATCAGAAATTGACTTTATTTTAAATAAAGCCAAAGCGTACGAAGCCAAAGTGTCTCCGGACGAACGGGACGAAAAAAAACTCGCCAAACTTTGCGCCAGCTTAAAAATAAAAGAATATAAAGTTATTTCTAGAAATCACAGCGAATTGGATAATATTATTTATGGATTTATGGTGTAATATTAAATTTGCCGAAAAAAATTAGGAATAAGGAATAAAACGAGTAAAGTACATATTACTCTATGTTTAATATAAATACCGCTTGACTTTACTTTATATTTAATATAAAATAAAATGATAATATATTTTAGCTAATATAAGTTATTTTTATTATAATTTGAGTATTTTAAGCATAATATTTGACAAAATTTATGTATATGATATATTTAAATTATCATTAATTTTAGGATTTGTACTCCTTAAATTTCAAATTCATTATGCTTGAAAGAATATATAATATAGAAAAAATATTAAAACCCAATAAAGCATTGATTATTTATGGGTCAAGACGAGTCGGCAAGACCACTTTATTAAAAGGATTTTTAAATAAAACAAAGTTAAAATATAAATTTGACACAGGAGATAATATTACAATCGCCGATATATTGGGCTCAAGAGATTTTAAAAGAATTTTTGAATATTGCGCCGGCTATGAAATGATTGCCATTGATGAAGCGCAATTAATACCGGGCATTGGCATGGGCTTGAAAATTATAATAGATAATTTACCGAAAATTTTTATTATCGCTACCGGCTCATCTTCTTTTGACTTGTCGCGGCAAATCGGCGAACCCCTGACTGGAAGAAAAAATACCATTATTCTCTACCCGATTTCCCAAAAAGAACTAAGGTTGAAATTCAATAATTATGAGTTAAAACAGAAGCTGGAAGATTTTTTAGTTTTCGGGGCATACCCGGAGATAATAATGGCAGACACGAAAAATGAAAAAATAAAAATTTTGGAAGAAATAGTGAATTCTTATTTGCTAAAAGATATTTTGGCGCTGGAAAAAATAAAATCTCCAAAAGCTTTAGTAAATTTATTAAAATTATTGGCTTTTCAGGTTGGCAATTCAGTATCTTTAAATGAATTAGCCATTCAATTGGCTATTGACGTAAAAACCGTTGCCCGTTATTTGGATCTTTTGGAAAAAAGCTTTATTATCAAAGCTCATTGGGGTTTTAGCCGTAATTTGCGGAAAGAAATTGCCAAAAAGGGCAAATATTATTTCTTGGACAATGGCATCAGGAACGCCGTTATTTCGCAATTCAATAGCTTAAAAGACAGGAATGACATTGGCCAGTTATTTGAAAATTTTATTTTTTCTGAAAGATTGAAAAAATTAGCATATGACAATATTTACGGTTCGTTATACTTTTGGAGAACATATAACGGCCAGGAAATAGACATAATTGAAGAACGCGACGGCAAGCTTTACGGTTTTGAAATTAAATGGAAAAAAGACAAGATTAAGCCGCCGAAAGATTGGCTCTTAACTTATAAAAACGCGGAATATAAAATTATTAATCAGGATAATTATTTGGAGTATATACTTTGAATGGCATAACCCTAAGTTTACCTAAGTGCCAGGCGATTGAAGAGGAGATTGAGAAATTGAATAAAGAATTATGAATTATGAAGTCACAACAAATAAAAATAGATTGGCTAAAATATTAGCCGATTGGCCAATATAATAGTCGGTAAATAAATATAATTAAAATAAAAAGATATTTTTAATCGGTAATAAGAAATATTTTAAAAATTTTAGGAAATAAAAATTAAATGGCAGATATTATTTTACAAGAAAAAATTAGGAATAAAATATTGTTAATACGGGAACAGAGAGTTATGTTGGATCGTGATTTGGCGGAGTTTTACGGAGTTGAAACAAAAGTTCTTAATCAAGCGGTAAAGAGGAATATTGAAAGATTTCCGGGGGATTTTATGTTTCAATTAACCGAAGATGAGTTTAAAAATTTGAGGTCACAAATTGTGACCTCAAATAGTGGTGGCCAGCGTTATCGGCCCTATGTTTTTACGGAAATGGGAATAGCTATGTTATCCAGCATTTTAAGAAGTAAAAAGGCCATTCAGATAAATATTGCCATAATGCGAGTGTTCGTAATGGTAAGCAGGATTATAAATTCTTCCCAGGATTTAGCTGAGAAAATTAATGAATTGGAAAATAAATACAACAAGCATGATAAAAATATAAAAGATATTTTTTCCGCTTTGCATATTTTATTAAAAAATAAGGAAGAAGAAGGTCTTAATAAAAAAGAAATTGGGTTTAACTATGAAGAAGAAAAATAATATTTTAGTATCCGGGTCGTTGGTGTATGACCGGATAATGGATTTTCCGGGATATTTCAAGGATTACATCATGCCCGAGAAGGCGCATATCTTAAATGTCTCATTTGCGGTTAACGGCCTGACCGAAAGCTTTGGCGGCACCGCCGGCAATATTGCCTATAATTTGTCTTTATTGGGGTTAAGGCCGGTGATACTGGCAACAGCTGGCAGAGATTTTGGAATTTATAAAAAATGGCTGGCTAAGAATAGAATAGACATATCGCGAATTAAAATAATAAAAAATAAAAATACCGCTTCGTGTTATATCACTACTGACAAAGCCGATAACCAGATTACGGCCTTCAATCCGGGAGCTTTGGAAAGTATTAGTAGCGTGAATAATATCTCGAGATTCTATCGCTCCGCTCCGCTCCGCTCCAGAATGACATTAGCAATCATTTCCCCGGGGAATAATAAGGATATGGAGAATTATGCCCGGGTTTATAAAAAAAATAAAATTTTTTATATTTATGATCCGGGACAGCAGATTACCAGCTTAAAAAAAAGTTCTTTATTAGCCGGCATTGCCGGCGCTTCAGCACTTGTCGGCAATGATTATGAATTTGATTTAATAAAAAAAATAACCGGTTGGACAGCTAAAAAAATACTTGATAAAGTAAGTATACTGATAATAACCAAGGGGAAGAAAGGAGCGGAAATTTACGATAAAAATAAAATATTTAAAATACCGGCTGTTAAACTGAAAAAAATTGTGGATCCGACTGGCGCCGGCGACGCTTTTCGCGCCGGATTGATTGCCGGGCTGGCAAATAATATGGGATTAAAGGAAATTGGCAGATTAGCTAACACCGTTGCTTCCTACGCGGTGGAAAAAAGAGGCACGCAGGCGCATCGGTTTGGATGGAAGGATGTTAGGAGGAGGTATAGGGAGAGTTATGGAGAAAAATTATTTTATAAATAGAATCATGAATCATGAATAATGAATCAAGTAAAATAAAATCATTCACAGATTTAAACGCCTGGAGAGATGGGTATAAATTGATAAATGGATTAATTAAAAAATCTAGGGAAAACTATAATTTATGATTCACTATTCATGATTCATAATTCATTTTATGAACTATAAAATAAAAAACATAAAATTGGCTGAAGGAGGAAAAAAAAGGATTGCCTGGGCGGAAAGAGACATGCCTGTTTTAAATATGATTAAAGAAAGGTTTGATAAATTTAAGCCGTTAAGGGGCTTAAGAATTTCCGCTTGCCTGCATGTGACAGCCGAGACGGCTAATTTAGCCAGAACCTTAAAAGCCGGCGGGGCAAATGTTTTATTATGCGCTTCCAACCCCTTGTCCACGCAGGATGACGTGGCCGCGGCTTTGGTTAAGGATTATAAAATACCGGTTTTCGCCGTCCATGGAGAAAACAAAAAAAGCTATTATGCCAATTTAGAGCATGCTTTAAAACACAAGCCGCGGATAACTATTGATGACGGCGCCGATTTAATATCTCTCCTTCATTCCTTATATAAAAATCAAGCCCAGGATATTATCGGCAGTTTGGAAGAGACCACTACCGGCGTTATCAGATTGCAAGCATTGGCTAAATCGGGCAAATTGCGGATTCCGGTATTTGCCATCAATAATGCCAAGACAAAATATCTTTTTGATAACAGATACGGCACCGGCCAGTCCACCCTGGACGGCATTATCAGGGCGACTGATATGCTGATTGCCGGCAAAAATGTGGTGGTGGCCGGCTACGGCTGGTGCGGGCGGGGATTTGCCATGCGCGCGCGGGGCATGGGTGCTAAAGTAATCGTTACCGAAGTTGATGATATCAAAGCGCTGGAAGCGGCTATGGATGGCTTTGTTGTCATGCCGATGCGCGCGGCGGCTAAAATCGGCGATTTATTCTGCACTTTAACCGGCGATATTAATGTTATTAGAATTGAACATTTTAAATTAATGCCGGACGGGGCGGTCGTTTGCAATTCAGGGCATTTTGACGTTGAAGTTGACGTGGTTGGCCTTAAAAAAATAGCCAAAAGTTTTAAAAAGAATGTCAGAAATAATGTTGATGAATATATAATTAAAGTCAAAAGTCAAAAGTCAAAAATCAAAAGTATTTATTTGTTAGGCGAGGGCCGGCTGATTAATTTAGCCGCGGCCGAAGGTCATCCGGCATCGGTGATGGATATGAGTTTTGCCACTCAGGCGCTTACGGCTGAATATGTCATTAGAGCCAAAAAGAAATTTAATAATATTGTTTATGAAATACCGGAGGATATAGAAAATTGGATAGCTAAATTAAAGTTAAAATCAATGGGAATTTCTATTGATAAATTGACTCCGGAACAAAAGAAATATCTGGAGTCGTGGGAAATTGGAACATAATCAATTAACAATTAACAGCTTATGTCTAAAAAAAATATAAGATTAATTACTTCCGAATCCGTTACCGAGGGCCATCCGGATAAAATTTGCGACCAATTAAGCGATGCCATTTTGGATGAAATGTTAAAGCAAGATCCTGATACCCGCGCTGGCATTGAGTGCTATAATACCACCGGTTTGGTTTTGGTGGGAGGCGAAGCCAAAACAAAATCATACGTAAAAATAGATCAAATAGTCAGAGGAGTATTAAAGGATATCGGCTATGATAAGCAAGAATACGGATTTTGCTGTGATGATGTCGGGATATTGGTAACTTTGCATGAGCAAAGTCCGGATATTGCCCAGGGAGTGGAAGAAGACAAGGGCGAATACAAAGAACAGGGGGCAGGCGATCAGGGATTGATGATTGGCTATGCCACCAATGAAACGCCTGAATATATGCCGCTACCGATAGTCCTGGCCCACAAATTAACTAAAAGACTGGCGCAGGTCAGGAAAGAAGGCATCCTTCCCTATTTGCGCCCGGATGGAAAAAGCCAGGTAACCGTAGAATACCATGATGGCCAGGCGGTGAGAGTGGAGACAGTAGTGGTTTCTTCCCATCATAGCGAAAAGGTTAATATGAAAAAATTAAGGGCTGATATCAGGGAAAAAGTGATTGAGCATGTTCTGGGCGATTTAATAGACAAAGATACTAATTTTTATATAAATCCTACCGGTAAATTTGTTTTAGGTGGCCCGCCGGCAGACGCCGGCCTAACCGGCCGGAAAATTATAGTTGACACTTATGGCGGGGCAGTGGCCCATGGCGGCGGCGCTTTTTCCGGCAAGGACGCTTCCAAGGTAGACAGAAGCGGCGCTTATATGGCCAGATATGTGGCTAAAAATGTAGTGGCCGCCGGACTGGCGGACAAGTGCCAGTTGCAGGTGGCTTATGCCATCGGCGTAGCCGAGCCGGTCGGTATTTATATTGACACTTATAATACCAACAAGATTCCTGAAAATAAGATAATTGGTTTAATAAAAAAATATTTTGATTTCCGGCCGAAAGAAATTATCTCCAAATTAAACTTGAAAAAGCCGATTTATCAAAAAACCGCCAGTTATGGCCACTTTGGGCGGAATGGCAAACAGTTTACCTGGGAAAATACTGACATGGCGGAAAAGTTAAGCCAAGAGATAAAAAGAAAAAGACAAAAGTAAAGCTTAGTTTTATGTTTACAGGCATAATAAAAAAAACAGGCATAATAAAAAAGATTAATAAGCGAGCCGGAAAAGTACATTTTACTATTAATGCCGGCAATTATATCAATAAATCAAAAATTGGCGACAGTATTGCTTGCGATGGTGTTTGTTTAACGATTATCAAAATCAATAAAGATAATTTTATTGTTGAATTAATGCCGGAAACATTAAGATTAACCAAGTTTATAAATTATAAAGCGGGAGAAAAAATAAACCTGGAGCTAGGCATTAAAATCGGCGATCGGATTGACGGCCATTTCGTCATGGGGCATGTTGATGGCATCGGTTTAGTTAAAAAAATAATAAAAAAAGGAAAATATAAAGAAATAATAATAAAGGTTCCAAAGAATATAATTAGATATTTGCCCTACAAGGGTTCGGTATCAGTGAATGGCGTAAGTTTGACGATTTCCGGTGTTGGAGCTGGCTGGTTTAAAGTAAGCTTGATATCGCATACTTTAAAAGAAACGAATTTATCAGAATTAAAAGCGGGCAGTAAAGTTAATATAGAGGTGGATATGATAGCCAGATATTTAGAAAAATTATTAAAATAATATGGAAGATAATAAGTTTGGAAAATTAGACGGACATAAATGTAAAATAGCTATTGTGAGAGCCAGATTTAATGAAAATATTACTAATGATTTAGTTAAAGGATCTCAAAAAGCCTTGCAAGAATGCGGAGTTCTTTCTAAAAATATAAAAATATTTTCAGTTCCCGGCTCTTTGGAAATTCCTTTACTATGCCAGGCCTTGGCGCGAAAGAAAAAGTTTAACGGCCTGGTAACCATCGGCGCCGTCATTAAGGGAGAAACGGCTCATTTTGAATATGTGGCCAAAACAGCCTCGGAAGGGATCCTTAGGGTAATGCTTGACCATCATCTGCCCATTACTTTTGGAGTCATAACTGCTTATAATTTAGATCAGGCCAAAAAACGTTCGGAAAACAATAAAAGCAATAAAGGTTTTGAAGCGGCTAAAGCGCTGATAGAAATGATAGCAGTCTTAAGCGGAATTAAATAATTTATGATAAGCTTTGCAGCCAAAGTAATTGCCGGCCGGGGAAGGGGAAAAAGAATCGGTTTTCCGACGGCTAATTTAGACAAAAAAAATTTAGCCATAGATTACGGAGTTTATTTAGTGGCCGTGGAAGCGGCCAAGAAAAATTATTCGGCTCTTATGCATTATGGCGCCAAGCCGACATTTGCCGAGGGCATGGCGCTGGAATTATACATAAAAAATTTTAGCAATTATATTTATAATAAAAATATTAAAGTAAAAATTATAAAGAAAATCAGGGAAATAAAAAAATTTAAGAATAAAGACGAATTAATAAAACAGATTAAAAAAGACATAGAGTATGTTTGATTATTTGCAAAAATATAAAAATTTACCCAAAGATTTGCGGGATAAAATTTCTACGCCGGCGGTTTTATCCATGATTGCCGGATTAGAAAAAAAATATAATGTAAATTTAGCCGCTGTCATCATAAAGGCGGTGGTTAAAGATATTGACGCGAATAATCTGATTAATTATTTTATTCAGGAATTTAAATTAGATCAGATAAAAGCGGCTGCGTTGGCGGATGAATTAAATAAAAAAGTTTTTTCAGAAATATCGGCTTATTTTAATAAAGCCGGTGAGGTTCCGCTTCCTAAGGAGGCGGGAGCTAAAAGCGCAAAGACAGAACAGCCGGTGAGCCAATCGGCTAAAGATATTTTTATCCCGATTTCTAAGATTAATATAGCGGACAAAAAAATAGGCGGAGCCAATTTCTTTTTTTCCGCCGAGGACGAGGAAGAGATTAGAAAATTAGCTAAAAATATGGACGGCAGCATGATTTCCCATTCTAATAAAGAGCAGAAGGAAGAAATAATAAACGAAATTATCAAAGAAGTTAAAATAAATTTTGGTAGCGGATTGCTGGCCAGCCGCTTTAAAGCTATAATAAGAACTTATGTTAGGGGCATAAGGGATAGAGTGGATACGAGAGAATCTTTAATCAAGCCCATAGAACAAGGGGGGCTTTCTTTTGACGAGGAATCAACTGATAAAGTTATATTAATCGCCAATCAGATTATTAAGAAAAGAAATATTAAAATAGCCGCTGACGTAAATCAGAAAAATTTTTCCGGAGATAGACAGCCAATACCAAATCCGCCGCTTCCGGAAGAGTTAAAGCTTAAAACAAATTTAATAAAAGATATTGGCTTAAGGGACATTGCCTATAATTTTAAGGAAAGTTTAAAAAAATCTAAAAATAATGAAAATTTTAGAACATTAGATACCGCCCATGAATTAGCTCCGCTTTTGCCGAAAATAGCAAAGAGCACGCCGATTAAAAAAAATATAGAAGAAGAAAAATTCAAAAAGCAAGCTACCGGCAGTTTTATAATTTCCAAGCCGGAAAATAATAACAAGATAGATGAGCACCCAAGTATTATAAATATCCGCCCCCCTAAAGAATTAATCGGCAAGATTAAAATGGAAGACATAAAGTCAATGCCTAGGGTTATGGGCCCAATAGATGAATTAAGATCAATGAATCTGGTTAATTTTAGGCGCATAAACAACCAGCCCTTCCTGTCTGCTCAAAAAATAAAAGAAAAAATCAGCTTGCTGGAAGAGGAAGAATATGGGAAAAAAATAGAGGGGATAAGGGCCTGGCGCCAAAGCCCATTGTATAAATTATATTTAAGCATCGGCCAAGAAAGCATTAGCAATAACAAGCCGATTAATGCTATAATAGAGGAAAGAAAAGATAAAAATAATATTTATTTAACCGGCCAAGAATTTGAAGCTATAATGGATTTAAATAAAAGCTTAAGATTTTAAATTTTATGCGGCAATTTACCGTTCCCCAATTTATTGACGTGGAAGATAAAATTATCGGGCCAATTACCACCCGGCAGTTTATTTTATTATTAGTGGAAGCGGTTTTTATAGCTATTTTTTATAAAATTTCTGATTTTGCCCTGTTTATTTTTTTAACGGTTATAAGCTTGATAATTTGCATTACCTTCGCGTTCGTGAAAGTTAACAGCCGTCCGTTTCATTTTTTTGTCTTGAATTTGGCGCAAACGATAAGCCGTCCGAGCTTGAGGGTTTGGAATTATACATTTAGAAAAATTGAAATAGAGCGCGAACAAGACATGGCGGGAACAAAATTAATAAAAGAAAGCAATTTGCCCGCAGCCAAGAATATAACTTCAAGATTAGCTGAATTATCCCTAATAGTTGATACTCAAGGGGCTTATAAAGGAGAAGCTAAAGGAAGTAATATTATTTTAGATTCTTCAAAAAGCGCGAATATTTAATAATAGCCAGCATTATTTATGCCCAATAATAATTTAGCAAGAAATAAAGTAAGCGCTTCTACCCAGCGCTATTTGGATATAGCGGAAATAAAGAAAGACACGGTGCTTATACGCGATGGGTCCTTGCGGTCAGTAATTTTAGTATCCAGTATAAATTTTTCATTAAAAAGCGAAGATGAACAAAATGCCATTATCTCCGCTTATGTCAGTTTTTTAAATAATATTGATTTTCCCCTGCAAATCGTAATTCAATCCCGGGAATTGAATATAGAAAATTATTTAAACGATTTATTAATAAAAGAAAAAGAACAAACTAATGAGCTTTTAAAAATGCAAACAACCGAATATATCAGATATTTGGAAGAATTGATAGCTTTGGGAAAAATAATGAACAAGCATTTTTATATAATCATATCCTACAGCCCCATAATCAGCGATCGCAAGAATTTTTTATCTTCTTTTATTGAAGTTTTTAATCCCAACCGCATAATAAAATTAAAAGAGGAAAAATTCTTGCAAAGCCGGGCCAAGCTTAATCGGAGAGTAGAAAATGTAATTTCCGGATTGGCATCTATCGGCCTAAACGCGGTAGAATTGGACACCCAAAGTTTGATTGAGCTTTATTATAATACTTACAATCCGACCACATCGGCTAACCAAAAGATGGTAGATATTAAGAAGATGCGTTTTAAAAATTAATTATATTTTTATAGATAATAAAAAAGGCGTTTATGAAAAAATTTTACAGTTTTTATAAATATGTTTAATTTAAATAAATTTAAAAAACAAGCTAAAAAAGATCAGGCAGCCAAAGCCGCTGGAAGTTTAGCAGCCCCCAAAGGCATTTATGCAGAAACAGAATTAACCAAAGAAATGATTGAGGGAGAAAAGGCTTATCGGCGCGGCACTTTAACCGTTAGGGATCTAATCGCGCCTTCAGCCATGAAAATCAATTCCAATTACCTTAGGTTGGGAGAGAAATTTATCAGAACCCTGTTTGTTATTAATTATCCGCGGTATATCAGCGTCGGCTGGTTTTCACCGATTATAAATTTAAGCACTACTCTTGATATTTCTATGTTTTTTTATCCTATTAATTCGGCGATAGTATTAAAGCAATTAAAAAATAAAGTTGGCAACCTGGAAGCGCAAATTATTTCCGACGCGGAAAAGGGTGCGGCCAGAGACCCTTTGCGCGAAACCGCTTTGCGCGACATAGAAGCTTTGCGCGACGCTTTGACCCAGGGTACGGAAAAATTTTTTCAATTCGCGTTATATGTCAGCATTTACGCAGATGATTTAGAGAGTTTGGACAAATTAACCGAAGAAGTGGAAAATATTATCGGCGCCCGTTTGGTTTTTTCCAAACGCGTGCTCTTTCAAGCGGAGCAAGGATTTAATTCAACCATGCCGCTAGGCAATGATGAATTATTTATTTCCTTTAATTTAAATTCCTCGCCGGTGGCATCATCTTTCCCGTTTATGTCCTCGGAGCTCACCAGCGATAATGGAGTTTTATACGGTATCAACAGGCATAATAACAGCTTGATTTTATTTGATAGATTCAGTTTGCAAAACGCCAATTCGGTTGTTTTCGCCACTTCCGGCGCCGGCAAAAGTTATGCCATTAAATTAGAAGTATTGCGCTCTTTAATGATGGGTACGGAAGTGATTATTATTGATCCGGAAAGGGAATACAGCCATTTATCAGAAGCGGTCGGCGGAACCTATATAAACATATCTTTATCTTCGGAGAATAAGATTAATCCTTTTGACTTGCCTCGTTCTATCGGAGATGATTCCAAAGCCGGAGATATAATCAGGAGCGCGGTTATTACGGCTAAAGGCTTGATTAGGCTAATGCTGGGAGAATTAACCCATGCGGAAGATTCTATTATTGATCGGGCCTTGATTGAGACATATACTAAAAAAGATATTACGGCCGAAAGCGATCTATCCAGCATAGATCCGCCGATTATGCGCGATCTGCAGAATATATTGGAAGACATGGAAGGGGGCGCTGATTTGGCTTTAAGATTGCGTAAATATACCGAAGGAACTTTTTCCGGCCTTTTTAACAGCCCAACCAATGTTATTATGGATAATATGCTGGTTTGTTTTTCTGTCCGGGATTTGGAAGATGAATTAAGGCCGATAGCCATATATATGATTATAAATTATATTTGGAACGTGGTGCGTAGCGAGATGAAAAAAAGAATTTTAGTCATTGACGAGGCTTGGTGGCTGATGCAGCATGAAGACAGCGCGAAATTTATTTTTGCCCTAGTCAAGCGCTGCCGCAAATATTACCTCGGCGTGACCACCATTACCCAGGATGTCAATGATTTTTTAACTTCCATTTACGGGCAGGCCATAGTCACCAATTCTTCTTTGCAGCTTTTATTAAAGCAATCTCCCGCTTCCATGGATTTAGTGCAGAAGACTTTTGTTTTAACCGAAGGAGAAAGATATTTATTGTTTGAATGCGGAGTAGGCGAAGGCATCTTTTTCGCCGGTTCCAGGCATGCGGCCATTAAAGTAGTGGCTTCCTACACCGAAGACCAGCTGATCACCTCTGACCCCCGGCAGCTTTTAGAAATTGAGGAAGCAAAGAAAGAATTCGCCGACAGCCTGGAGAAATGAAGGCGATGCGGACAGCCAGCCAGAAAGCGGTCTGGGGGATATGGAAATATAATTATTATAAACAAATAAAATAAAAAAATAAGCAAAAAATATGAATCGAAAAATAGTCGGTATTATCATAATCATAATCGGGTTAATTCTTTTAATTGGTTTTATTTATTTTATGTTTTTTTATAATTCTCAAGAGCCGCCAAAAAATGCCGAAGAAGCTTCAAATAATGCTAATTTGCCCGAAACAACAGAAACTATTACTTTGCCGGAAAAGAATGGGGCGATAGTAAATATAAGCCAGCCGGCGGCAGCCACCACCACTCCGGAAGAGAAATTGAAAGAGGATTTAAAAAGGCAGTCTTCATCTTTCGCGGAAAGATTCGGCAGTTTTTCCAACCAGTCAAATTATGGCAACTTAGAGGATTTAAAAATATTTATGAGCGCCAAAATGCAAGCTTGGTCTGAAAATTATATTAGCCGGGAAAGGGAAATCAATATTGACAGCAGTATTTATTTTGGCGTTATTACCAAATCCATTTCATCAGAAATTAAAAAATTTGATGAAAATTCAGGCACGGCCGAAATTTTGGTATCTACCAAGAAAAGCGAAACCAAAGGCAGGGAAAATATAGCAAATTATTATCAAAATATAATATTAAAATTTATAAAAGAAAAAGAAGTTTGGAAAGTGGACGAAGCGAACTGGCAGGAAAAAATTTATAGTCGGAATTAATTAATTTACAGGCAATGTTAATGATAAATAATAAAATCATAAAGAATGCCGTAAAAATAAAGGCATTCTTTTTAGATTTATTTTTTCCGATAAATTGCCTATCGTGCCAGGCCCAAGGGAAATGGCTGTGCCCGGAATGTTTGGGGCGCATAGCAATGCCAAATCGCCAGTCTTGTTTTAATTGCCGGCAAAAAAACAGCCGGGGAGAATTTTGTGCTCAGTGCCAGCCAAAATATTATTTTGACGGCGTTTGGGCTTTTGGCAGTTATGAAGACGCGCTAATCGCTAAACTGGTAAAAAATTTAAAATATCGGTTTATCAAGGATTTATCAGAAATTTTAGGGGAAATGCTAACTATATTAATGTTGGATTTATTTGATAAAAAATTATTATACAATAATTTCAGCCAAAGCTTAATTATGCCCGTGCCGCTCCATAAAAAGCGCTTGCGTTGGCGGGGCTTCAACCAGTCGGAATTATTAGCTAAAGAAATAAAAAAATATTATGATTTGGATTTAAGATTAAGCGATCTTATTAGAACAAAACATAAAAAACCGCAAACCAAGTTAAGCGGGCGGAAACGGAAAGCTAATATAAAAAATTGTTTTGCTTGGAAAGGGGATTGGCTGGACGGGAAAAATATTATTTTAGTGGACGATGTCATTACCACCGGCTCCACCCTGAATGAGTGCGCCAAAGTGTTAAAAGAAAACGGCGCCGGCGAAGTTTGGGGCTTGGTCGTGGCGCGGGGGTAATACTTAAATATTGCGTTTAATTCATTTTTTTTGCCGCGGTAGAGGCGCAAAATGTTGCGTCTCTACGATATAATATCACAATAAACGAATAGTTGATGTGCAGAATATTAAAACCATTTAAATTATTTATAACATTTTCATTATATAAAAAGACCCGTTACCGGATGATAGCGGGTTTGATTTGTTGGTTTAATTTGAAGTCGGAACTAATTGCCTCAATCGCCTCAATTTTTGTATTTGCTTTTGCGACCAAATCATCCAGCACCAGCACGACTTCCCCTTGGCGGTAATTAAATCCCGGCTCTGGAATAATTCTGCGTTTTCCATCTCGTTCTTCTTTGGATAATTTAATAATTCTAAATCCCCTTGGCTGGGCAACGATTCTTTCAATCGCTTTTATTATTGGCGTGCCGGCGTTCGGAATGCCGGCCATTGCTGAAATGTCAATTGATTATCGTTAATAATTGCCAGCAAGCAATGAGCGATTAGATCATAATCGTCCTGATCCAAAGGCCCGGGCTTAGGATTGTTCCGGTCTCTTAGATTGATGTAAAAAGGCGATAAGGGTGCGTCAGGATTTTTTTCATGAAGCTTAAGCTTTAAAAGCTCCAAATTGAAACACTCCTTTTGTAAAAATCATATCAGCGATTTTTACTAATTTTTCATTCATGATTATTCTCCTTGCAAAGGTTAAAGGGTACTGTCGCCAATTAAATTTTTTTATCTAAAATTAGCAAAAATAATTTTATTTGATTTTTGTCAAATTTGGCTAATCTTAAAAATAATTTTTTG
>Ga0210044_10004560_pt1 | contig 19277 bp, 10 predicted proteins | sample CryGey13umfilter_2_FD_183959 | JGI IMG/M metagenome (GOLD analysis project Ga0210044, IMG submission 183959) | Groundwater microbial communities from aquifer in Utah, USA - Crystal Geyser 4/9/14 3 um filter (SPAdes) (version 2) | ecosystem: Environmental > Aquatic > Deep subsurface >... | reverse complement strand
GGAGCGAGCAGGTGTGCTTGGCGCAGGTTGTGGAACGCCCGGGCCAGATCGCCCAACTCGTCCTCTGCCAGCTCCGCCACGTTCCTCAGGACGCGAACCTGCTCGTCGGGATCGTCGATGTGCAAGACGTCCTGCTCGAGAACATCGACGAGGTTCGGCCAGAGCTTGCGATCTCGGGCGAGCGTCCACATGCCGAGGACCGGCCGTTCGTCCAGCGGGCTGAGCTCGTGAGCCCACTTCAGGCGCGTGAACGCCGCCTCCGACAAGCCCAACTCCTGGGCCATGATCTCAGCCGACAACAGGATGCGATCAATGCGCCGATCAGGCTCGAGCCGAATCAGCACCTCGAGTGCTTCCAGCGCATCCTCGAACTCGCCAAGGACACGATTGAGTGCGACGACGGCCTCGAGACTGGGCACGAATTGCGGGGTTGCGGCCAAGATCTGCTGGTGCACCGAGAGGGCCGCGCTGAGGTCACCGAGCTCATTCTGGAGCAGGTTCGCCTGCTCGAGCATGAGGTGCTGTCTGTAGCCGTCGTCCACAGACAGCCCGGCGAGACGGCCAAGCACCCCAGCGAGTCGGTGCGAATGCCCAAGGCGCTTGTACAAGCTCTGCAAACGCCCGAGCGCGGCCTCGTCGAGCGGGTCGGTGTCCACGAGCTGCTCGATGGTCCTCGAGGCCTGCTCGAGATCCCCGGCCTGCTCGTACAGACTCGCCATCTCGCCCAAATACGGCGCCGAGTTGACCCCAGGATCGAGCGCCACGAAGCGCTCCAAGCTCTCGAGATGCAGCGTCGTGTCCGCGCTCTCACGAGCGCAGCGCAGCAGCGCACCCATCGCGGCCTTGTTCCCACTTTCCACTTGCAGCGCGCGCTGATAGGCCTCCACCGCCAGATCCTTGCTCTCCAAGCCGTTGAAGTAGGCGTCTCCAATGGCGATGTAGAGCCGACAAGACAGCTCCCGCGGCAGCTCTCGCTCAAGCAGACCCTGGTAGTGCTCGACCACGGCCTGCCACTGCCCAGCGTGCTCGAGCAGCGAACCCAAGGCGAGGGCGGCTTCTTGGTTGTCGGGCGCGCGTGTCAGCGCACGGCGCCACGCCTGCATGGCCTCCTCGGTGCGCTCGGTGTGACTCTCCAACACTCGCGCCTTCATCATCTCGAGCTCGAGCGCCCGCTCGGGCTCACAGCCCTCGAGCTGCTCGTCCACGGTGTCCAGCCAGGCTTGGAGCCTCTCGTCGACCTCCCAGTCGCCATCGAGCAAGAGCTTCTCGAGCTCGCGAATCCCTTTCGAGCTTCCTGGCCTCTCGCGCAACTCGACCTTCAGGATCGCGAGCGCTTCGTGCCAGTCCCAGAGCTGCTCGCAGTAAAGGCGAATCAGACGGAATCGGTGCCGCCGCTGCGGCTCCCCTTCCGTGACCTCGACCAATTTCTTGAGGTGCTCGGCCGCGGCAAAGTGATTGCCATTGATGTGCTCCAACTCCGAGAGGCTGGCTAAGGCACGTGGATCGTCAGGGAGAATCCTCAGGATCTGCTCGAGAGAATGCTGAGTGCCCTCCTCGTCGTGGCCCTGCTCTCGTTGCAGCGTCACGATCTCCCAGAGAAAGTCGACCTTCTGCTCTGGATCGCTGCTGGCTCGAGCGCGAGTCCGCAAGAGATCCATCAGCTCCTGCCGCCGATCTCGCTCGACGTAGATGGCCTTCAGCGCACCGAACGCCTCTTCGACCATTTCGACAGACGCGTCCTCGATGCCCAAAACCTGATTCCAGTGGAAGATCGCCCGGTCGACGTCGCCGATGGACTCCTGGCTGAGCAGCGCCAGCTCGATCTGTCGGCGCGCACGTTGCTCGGCGGTCTTCGCCATCGGCGCGCTGGGCGCGAGGATCTGGTAGTACGCAAGGGGCTCGCCGAGGAGCTGCTCGCGGAAGAAGTCCAGCGCACCCTCATCGTTGCGGTCGACGTCCAGAACTCGCCGAAACACCGCGGCGCGCGAGCCTTGGTCCCCCAGAGGCACGTCGTAAAGGGCAGCTGCACGCCGCAGGAAGTCCAACTTCTCGGCGCGCTGCGCGGATTGCAACCACGGCGCTCGGTCGGCGGCCCACAGGTAGACCTGGGCGAGAGAGCTGGCGTTGTTGGTTCTTTCGAAATGCTCGACCAGCACATCGAAGCGCTCGCGCGAAGGATCCACCTCGAGCCGAGTCCATCCAATCGCTTCGGACAACCCATCGATCTCGCCGTGCAGCTCGAAGATGCCGTCAAGCTCCTGCAACCCCGTGCGCTTGGTCTCCTCGTTGGACGTCGTGCGCACGAGCCACTGCAGCACTTCCGCTAGAATCGCAGGAGTGTCGCTGCCGCGCAGGTGTTCGATGAGAGGGACGTAGGCGTCGAAGCGCGAGGGATCTCCTCGCAAAGAGGCGAGCAGCAGCTCCATGGCGATGGGGTTCTGGCCGTTGTTTCGGTAGAGAGCCATGCCCATGGCGCTGAGCAGCTTCCAGCCCAGAGAGCCAGACTCCTCGGCAGACGCGCGGGCAATAAACGCGTCGAGGACGACGCTGCCCTGTGCTTGGAGGAGCTGTTCGATCTCGTAGGCGGTATCGGGGCCCTCGTCGTCGAAGAGCAAGACCTCCCCAAAAGCCCACAGCGCGGCTATCGGATCGCCATTGAGATGGTGCAGCCGGGCGCGTTCGACCTGTAAGCCGGCGCGGCGTCCGGGGTTGAGCGTCAGGCCGAACTCGACGTCGAGCAACGCCAGAGCTTGTTCGAACTCGCCCTTGCGCTGTGCGAGGTTTCGCAACACAGCGATGGAGTCGGGATCCGTCGCGTCGGCCTTCACTGCGGCCCGGTAGGTCGCTTGCGCCCTCTCCAGGTCCCCCAGATGAAGCTCCTGTATGCTCCCGAGCTCTCGCAGGAGCTGGGCCCGCTCGGACTTCTCCACCGCGTCGTCGGCGTAGCGCGAGAGCAGGTCACTCAGAGAGTCCCAGCGGCCCGCTTTGGCTGCGAGGACACGCACGACGTCAATGACCTCACCACGCAGCGAAGGCGTCTCGAAGATCTCGACGACGTCGGCCAGCAGCAACCCGGCTTGGTCGTCGCCAACGAGCTCGGCGGCGGCTTGGAAGGCGAGCAACGCACGGTTCTGGTCGCCGAGCTGCTCCAGCTCGATGCAGCCCTTTCGCCACAGCGCAAAGGCTCTGTCTGCAGTGCTCGGGGAGTTGGCGGCGATCTCCTCCCAGAGCGCCAAGAGCCCCTCGTGATCGCCCTCGCTCTCGAGCAACTCCACGATAGCCTCGCGGATGCGCAGATTGAGCGAGTCGATGATGAACAGCTCACGCAGAGCGGCGATGACCGCCGGGCCGGACTCCATGTCTCGATGATAGGCCGCGACGAAGCTGTCTACGGCCTCTTCGATCTGGTCGAGGTGCTCGACCTGGATCTTGGCCGTCTGGAGCAGGGCAGCCGCCTGTACCGCAGGATCGGTGGCCATCGCCACGACCTTTCGGCCGGCAGCGACCGCCTCCTCCCAGTCTTGAAGCTCGACATCCAGGCTGAAGCGCAGTTGCTCCGCCGGCAGGAAATCAGGCTCCGCGTCGATCAATGCAGAGAGCAAGACCCGAACTCGCGGGCCGAGGTCCGGGTGAACCTCGTGTGCCCGGCTCAACAACTCGAACGCTCGCGTCGTTTCACCCAGCTGCTCGAGGTAAACCTGGGCGAGCTGACACAGCACCTCGGCACGTCGCTCACGGTCCTCGGACGGGATGCGGCGAAGCTCCTCGTCCAACACCGAGACCAAATCTGCTGGGTCCGGAACGCTGCCCAACAGCGACAACAACATGCGGGCGACCTCGGCCGAGTTCGGCTCGAGGCGACGCAGACGCTGCAGCGCGATGACCGCTGACGTGAAGACCTCTGGCGAAGCGTCCGCTGCCCGCCCGAGCACCTGAGCCGCCTCACTCACGTCGTGCAGTTTCTCGTACAGAAAATGACCGAAGCGGAGCAAGGCGCGTCCTCGCTCGGACTCGTCCACCGCGTTGCGCGCCTCGAGGTCGTACATGCGCGCCAACATCGTCCAGTCGCGCTGCGCTTCGAGGTGCTCGCGCAGCTTGTCACGCACCGGCCGGCACCTGGGATCCAGCTCGAAGGCCGAGAACAACGCCTCCGTCGAGAGTCCTGGCATCCCCAAGCGCTGGCTCCAAACCTCTGCGACCGTGAGATAGAGGTACCTTGCCTGCTCCAGGTCCACCGCCGAGGCCCGCTGCCGGTAAACCTCTACGAGCTCCTCCAAGTCCCTGCTGCTGAGCAACTCCGTGTAGACCGCGAGGAAGGCGCGGTCGTCGCGAGGATCGGCCGCAAACGCGTCTCGGAGTGAGTTCAACCGGCTGCTCATCAGGGATCACCCCCATCAAACATCGTATCGAGCGAGAAAAGAAACCACCTCGAGAGTGCCGCTCGCTCCCCGACAGAGATACGTCGGGCTGCGTCGACCTGGCTGCTAAAGCCTTCCTCTTCATCAACCTCAGCGCAGCCAACAACTACACTGACCGCTCCGTCGTGAAATGTAGAGCCTCGAAGCGTCGCGGACCATACCATACCCCAGACGGCAGCGTCAGCAGGTCGGCGACATCGCCCACGGCACTTTTCGCCCGCGCCCCTGCGCCCATCGTTTGCCATGGGGTGTGGTCATCCCGGAGAGTTCAATACGTGAGAACGAGACAAGAAGTGTAAACAAAACAAATAGATATGTGTCGTATTTCGGTCTTGGACGAACCTCGTTCCGCCATACCTTCGTTTCTTGCAACGGCGCATGTGTTCACTTATACATGCGTTCAGGCTGCTCGGTCGTTCAGTGCTGCCGAGTCCGACTCACCAAGGAGGGGTGTCGATGTCTACAAAACTCGCTGGTCTTAGTCACGAAGGGAACACTGCGATCGACCGCTCACAGGCGAACTCTCGCCGAGCCAGGGCGCTGGAGAGAATCGCTAGACGCGGAGACTTCGTCCACACTAGCCTCGAACACCTGATCGCATCGGGGACCCCGCACGGCAACGTCATGCTCGGTTCACCTCAACAAGAGAACTGTCTCTTTGGGACCATCGTCGCCAGTGGGCCGTGGCAATTGCTCTCCCTCGCCCGAGTCGACGAGTTTGGGGTGCGCATTCGTCAGCAAGCGCTCAGCCCTGGGGCCACTCCCGACCCAGAGCTCTTGGCGTTGGCCCACGGGTGCGTGCAGGCGTTTCTTTGGCTCGGCTCAGTGGGTAATGCCGGCTGCAGAGCCTCGATCCGAGAATGGTTCGGACCTGAACTCGAGGTGGTCGTCGGTTTTGGTTCCCTCGAGCTGTTTGAGCTCGAGGCGCTCGGACTCGCACGAGAGGGCGTCCTGGGCCTCGAAAATACCGAGGTCCTCTTCGCCAAATTCGTCGCCGCTCCCGACACACCACGGACGCCTTTTGTGCCGGAGCTGCTCCAGTCCGCCAGGTTGGATGTCCTCACCGTCGCTTCAGCGATCGCGGCAGGCCCTCGGTGAGGTGGTTGCGCCAGGTCTACACAACTCACCGCCAATCCCGGCTCCGAATTCAGTCCACCTGTTGTGCGACCGTCGAGTCGGCGCCTCGCTGCGCCGCCAGAACCGTGGTCAGCACGTTGCCTTCGAGGCGATCGTCCACGTCCTGAGGCTGTCCTCGGTAGAGCACGTCCCCGTGTGAATCGACCACCAAGACTACGGGGTTGGGGTTGGCGTCCCACTTCACCCCGTAGAACCGCTGCAGCTGCGCCGAGAGGTCGTAAAGGGTCTCCCATGGCAAGGCGAGCTTAGAGTCCAGCTGGGCGACACCACTCCTCAACCCTGCCGCCACACCGATCACCTCAGCTCCTGCTCTCTGAAACTGAAACGTGTAATAGGCGAAACGCCAGACGTGGAGCTCACACTGGACACAATCGGTTCGAGAAGGATCGAAGAAGACCAAGACGCGGGGAGGAACGACCTTCTCGACCTCGAGGCTCTCGGCCTGCTGCGTGCTCGGAGCCTCCGTGACCTCCGACTGATAGTGGCTCATTCGCCCGGTGCCCCAGAGCAGGAGCGCTGTGAGCCCAACCACGCTGACTAAGGCGAGACCCCCTCGGGCTAACCTGATGGAGGGTGACGCTCGGTGGGGTACTCGCTGTCGCTTCATCGTTTCGTCTCGGCGAAGTTCGGGGTTGGTCGCTGCGGACCGCGCCGTCGCCAGCGTCGTTCCGCCACTCCTCATCCAGAACAACTGCCGTCTCTTTGGGGTTGATTCCCAACGAAGCGCACCGTCCGCAAAAGAAAAGCGAACGATGGCTCAGGAACGCTTTGGCCAACCGACCCCAGCCATGACCCACACCGAGAGCGCCAAAACGCCGGTAAGGACCCCACTCCAGACTCCCTCCCTCGCGCTCAGCTCCACCACACGGGTGACTCCGAACATCGAGGCTGACAGCAGCAGCGCCAAGACCGCGGCGTTTCCCGCACGCCGGAATCGCTGGGTTCGGACGCTGTGTCGCAGCACGACGAAGAGCATGGGGAGAGGGAGCAACAACACCATCAGGCGTTTGAATACCTGGCCTCGGGGTCTTGGGCCGGAGCTCTCGAGCAGCAACCACAGCGACTGCGTCTCTATGACAGGGATCAGCTCGAACGCATGTCCAAGGGGCGAGGGGATGCTCGCCGTCAGCCGTTCAGCGCCGCTGAATTGGCAGGCGCCCGCCTCATCAACCTGGAGCCAACCGAGCTCTTGAGCCTCCAGCCCTTTGGATGACCAGCCCAGTGAACCGGCGAATTGCAGACTCGCTCGAGGTGTTGCCTGGGCCGTGACCACCACCGCGTCATTGAGCTCGAGCAGGCCTTGCTCGTCGAGCCGTCCCTCGCCCCAGACCCAGCTCCCCTCAGCCAAACGCACGCCGCGCTCGCCATCGAGAGTGTCGGTGGCCGCCTCGAGCTGAAAGCGACGCATCACCTCGGCGGCGCGTCGCAGCGACCAAGGACCAAGCCATGTCACGAGGAGTGCGACGAACAGGGTGACCCACAGCCCGAGTCTCAACGGTCGGCGAACCAGCTCCCAGGTCGAGCGGCCGAGACCCTCCCAGGCGTCAATCTCGCCGTGAGAGGCGGCGTCCGCAAAGGTCACCGCCGTGGCGAGCGCCAAGCTCATGGGCAGCGCCAGGGAGAGCAGCGATGGGGCGATGTACAACACGAGCTCGGGCAACATCCGAACGGGCAAGCCGTGAGTTGGGAGCAGTGTTGCGGCGCGAAGGAGCTGAAAGAGGAAGATGAGCCCTAGGAACCCGAGCGCAAAGACGGCGGTTCGGGTCCGAACACGGGCCGCCAACGAGCGGGGAAAGGCCTCGCTCGAGCGTGACCTTTGAATTCTAGGAGAGGGCTCGCCCACGACCAATGTTCCGAAGAGTTGCGGTGCGAAAATCGGTCGTCGGCAAAATGGGGTCCCGCCAAAGACTCAGTCTTCGTCTTCGAAGTCTTCTTCTTCTTCTTCTGCTTCTTCTGGGAGAGGCTCGGCTTCGTCGTCCACGAACGCTCGCAGCTTCTGCAGGCCACTGAGCTCGATCTGACGGATCCGCTCGCGGGTCAGATTCAGCAAGGTCCCGACCTGTTCCAACGTAATGCCACCGTGATCGGCGACATCGAGCGCACAAGTCTCGTCCATCTCCCAGACTTCCTTGTCAGGGAAGTTCAGTTTGATGGAGCCGGTGTGCGGGTTGACGTCAAGGTAGAGGTGGTACTTGCAGCTGATCCACGGACAAGGCCTCTGGGCGGCTCGGCAGTCTCCCCGCGCTGCAGGTCGAAGATGGTCCAGGCTCTCGATGAGCGCAGTGGCTTCCGCGATTTCGTCGCGAGACAGTCTCCTCACCACGAGGGTCTTGGAGCGGCGGAGCCCTCTCCGGGTCCCTCGACGCGAAGTGCTCGAGCGTATGGGCCGAAGATCTTTGGGGTCGTCTGTCATTCGTGGCTTCAGTGATGGGAAACGGGCGAAACACTCGGGCGTCTCGCACTCCATTACACTAATCAGGCGACTTCGTCTCTCTTGCAGAAAAAACACGAAGACCATCGGCTTCGAGATTGCGTACAAGCGAGACTGACACCACGGGGCAAGTAAAACGCGTGTATTTTTCGGTGTCAAGCGGTGCAAAGGGTCTCCGATCTCGGCCACGTGGTCGGACCCCCTCGTCACCCTACCGGTCCGGCGCTGTCCGCGAGGAGAACGCCGCCGATCGTCGACCGTGTTGCAGCGAGCGGCAAGGCCAATCCTTGCGTCTCAAAGCCCTTAAGTCTTGTTGTCGTCCCATCGACCGCGCTCAGTAAGCTGGCCAGAGCCCTCCCTGTTCGTCCACATCAAAAATAAAAATGCTGCGGCTCAGACCGCCACTCGAGGTCAGCCCAACTTCGCCCGTGATCCCTTCCACACTCCCCCCGCTTCGGAGTTGCTGAGTCACGCAACCTCTGCTCGCCGGCTTGCAGACCTCCAGTGCTTCACCCAGAAGGAGGATTCCGTCGTGCGTCTGGGCCTCGAGCTCGGTGGGCCGACGCTCGAAACGGTCTACGAACCTCTGCACTCGGGTGAGCACCGCGTCGGAGACCTCGGCGTCGAACAGTCGCGACACGAACGCACCCGCGGCGAGCCCGTCGCTGCCTCCTAGATCGCCGCTGGCCCAGGCGCTCGTGCCCAGGAGTTGCACCGAACCGCCATAGCCCAGCGGCACGCCCGAAAGCTGCAAGAACGCGAGGGAGCGCACCACATGCGGGGCTTTGTCTGGGATGAAGAGGAGGTCGAAATCGATGGAAGGTTTGCGGCGCTTTTGTATTGAACTCTCGGCAGCCTTCTTCGTGCTGGTGTTCGTGGTCAGCTTGCGCATCTTCTTGCCGCTGAGCAGCTCAGCCTCAGTGTCGGGTTTGCTGTCGTCGGGGTCGTACGCCTCGATCGTGGTGACGTCGGCGCCAGCGGCGTTCGCCGCGTCGACGAAGGCTCGCATACACGCTCGGCCGTAGTCGTCGTCTGGGTAGAAGACAGCGAGGCGCTTGCGCTGTAGGGCATTGACTGCGAACACGGCGAGCGCTCTAGACTGGCTCTCGGGCGAGAGACGGAGGCGAAAGACGTGGTCGCCGATGTTCTCGATCCCCTCTGCGCTGGTCAAAGTCAGGATTGGCATTTCGAGCGCTTCGGCTTGTTCGGCGGCGGCCTTGGCTTCGCTCACGCCGACCGGACCGATGATGGCGGCGATCGTCGGGTCCTCGCACAGCTCACGGACGGCCTCTGCCGCCACGCTGTCACTTCCCTCGCTGTCCCGAACGACCCATTCCACGGGCGTCGAGAGTTGGTCCGTGGCCCACTCGAGGCCGCTGGTTACTGCCTCTCCGAGGGCGGCGTGCTCCCCCGAGAGGGGCAGCACCACGCCGATCCGGACGGGCTCCTCCGCCCAGGCGGCCGCTGGGGCGAGCCCGATGGCGAACCAAACCAAGACCAGGAGACGGCCGAGCGGAGAGGGGGGCAATACAGCCCAATCGGCGCCGCGTCTTGCCTCAGTCTTCGTGCGATGCGAGGTGTTTGCGCAGTCGTCGACGAAAGACCTCGAGCTTGGGGCCATCGAATCGCGTCTCGCGCAGCTGCCGCAGCAACTCGATGTGGCGAGGGGTAAGCGTCTCTGGCAAGTCGATCTCGATCTCCACATACAGGTCGCCGGGCTCCAGCTCGTTCAGGGCAGGCAATCCTCTGCCCCTCAAACGGAAGACTTTAGCGTCTCGAGTCCCTGGAGGCATGTTTATGGAGACCGAGCCCGTCAACGTCGGGACCTCGAGCTCGGCGCCGAGCAGCACATCGACGAGGCTCACGGGGACCTTGCAGTGCAGGTCTCGCCCCTCACGGACGAAGAGCGGGTGTCGCTGAATTTTGACTTCGACGTAGAGGTCCCCGTCCTCGCCGCCGCCCCGCCCCCCTTGGCCCTGGCCTCGATGGAGGATCTTTTGCCGGTCGATCACACCCCTGGGTACCTGAGTGGGCAGTGAAACTTTGTGTGTCACGCGGCCGCGTCCGCCGCAGCTGCGGCACTCTTTGGGACCGTCGTCTTGGCATTGTGGGCAGTGAGCGGGGTCGTCGGCGCCGTGGGGGCAGCGCTCTCTCTCGAGCACACCGGCGCCTCGACAGACGGTGCAGCTGTGTTCCCGCTCCAGCTCGAGCACCATGTCGACGCCCTCGAGCACATCCTCGAGGCGCACCTTCACCTCGTAGGTGAGGTCCGCGCCGCGTTTGCTCTTGATCTTTCTCCAGGCCTGACCGACCCAGGTGCCCAGAGTCTCACTCAAGGAGGGTTCCGGAGCAGGCGAAGGGGTGGCCGCCATCACTCGTTCCTGGTCATAGGCGGCGCGGCGCTCAGGGTCGAGCAATAGACGGTACGAGTCGTTCAACTCGGCGAAGCCAGCGCCGGGATCGGCGGTGCCGCTCTGGGCATCCGGGTGCAGCGCGCGCGCCAGTGTTCGATAGGCGTGCTTGATCTCTTCCGAGGTCGCGTCGGGCGCGACTCCAAGTCTTCGATAGTGGTCAGGCATCGAGGGTCGAGGAACGAAGAGGCTGAAGACGTCCTATTCCTCTTTGTTTTCCGGGTTGTACATCATCTCGGCGTACATCGCCTCGCCGATTCGCTGCGCGGACTCTTCGAGTGCCCCGAGCGCCTCGTGGAGCGCCTCGAGAGGCACGTCCTCGATCTGCCGAATCAGGTTTTCTGCGTGGGCGATGACAGCGTCGATCGCCTCGGTCTCGGCGGGCTTCAGATAGGCGGCGTACTCTTTGACCGAGCGATCGGTCGTGTACATCAGGCCTTTGACTTTGTTCCCCAGCTCGACCTTCTGCTTGCGGAGCACGTCGGCCTCACGGGACTCGGCGGCCTCGGCGATCATGTTCTCGATCTCGCGTTCGTTGAGCCCACCAGAGGCGACGACACGGATGATCTGCTCTTGTCCGGTGTTCATGTCGCGAGCGGAGACCGAGACCAGTCCGTTGACGTCGATGTTGAACGTGACCTCGATCTGTGGCTGGCCGCGAGGAGCAGGCGGGATTCCATAGAGCTCGAAGCGCGCCAAGGAGTGATTTCCCGACGCCAGTTCTCGCTCTCCCTGGAGGACGTGGACGCTGACCATGTCTTGGTTATCGATGGTCGTGGTGAAGATCTCGCTGGCTTGGCAAGGGATGGCCGAGTTCTTGTCCAGCAACTTGGTGAAGATGCCGCCCATCGTCTCGATGCCCAAGGAGAGCGGAGTGACGTCGAGGAGGATGACCTCTTCGATGTCGCCGCAGAGCACTCCGCCTTGAATTGCCGCGCCTACGGCCACGACTTCGTCTGGGTTGACGGTGCGGTTCGGGGTCTTCTTGAAGAAGTCCGTGACCTTCCGGTGAATGAGCGGCATCCGGGTCATACCGCCTACGAGCACCACCTGGGTGATGTCGGAGACCTTGAGGCCCGCGTCCGCCATGGCGGTACGACAGGGTTCGAGGGTGCGGTCGGCGAGGGGCATGCATAAAGTCTCGAGCTCGGTGCGTTGCAGCTCCCGATTGAGATGCAGAGGAGCCCCATCGGTTGAGGTCAAGAAAGGCAGGCTGATGTCGGTCGTTTCGGCGACGCTGAGCTCGTGTTTCGCGCGCTCCGCTGCCTCTTTGAGGCGCTGGAGCGCCATGGGATCGGTCCGCGGGTCGACGCCGTGAGCCTGCTGGAACTCTGAGGCGAGCATGTCGACAATGACCGCGTCGAAGTCCTCACCGCCGAGGTAGGTGTCACCGTTGGTGGCGAGGACCTCGTAGAGTCCGTCGCCGAGGTGCAAGATCGAGATATCGAACGTGCCGCCGCCGAGGTCGTAGACGGCGATGGTTTCGTCGGTGGCGACGCTGCCGAAGCCATAGGCCAAAGAGGCGGCAGTGGGCTCGTTGATGACGCGCAGCACGTTGAGGCCGGCGATGCGCCCGGCGTCGCGGGTCGCTTGTCGCTGTCCATCGTTGAAGTATGCAGGGACCGTGATGACGGCGTCGGTGACCCTCTCGCCAAGGAAGTCTTCGGCGATCTGCTTCATGTTTCCGAGAACGAGCGCTGAGATCTCTGCAGGCGCATACTCTCGCGGGCCGACGGAGACCCAAGCGTCGTCGTTGGTGGCCCTCACGATTGGGTAGCTGGAGTTCTCGATGGCGTGGGCCACTTCGGGATCATCGAAGCGTCGGCCGATGAGCCGTTTGACCGAATACACGGTGTTTTTCGGGTTTGTCGCAGCCTGACGCTTGGCAATCTGACCGACAAAGCACTCCCCGTCCGCGCCGAACGCGACGATGGATGGGGTGGTTCGTGAACCTTCCGCATTTGGGATGACGGTGGTTTGGTCTCCGTCAAGAACCGCAACGCAAGAGTTGGTCGTACCCAGATCGATTCCGATCACATGTGACATGATTGCTCCACAACAGCCTCATCATTCGCGTTTGGAACCCTCGTCCTCAGCTACTGACTCCAAAGGCGGGGGGCTGGGACGGGCCTCGCCGCTGGGCTCGACGGCGATTGGGGGATCGTTGATCTCCTCAACTTTGGGGAGCTCAGAGCCGGGCGGAAGCCTTGAGACTACGACCAAAGCGGGACGAATCAAGCGCTCTTTGAGGTGGTATCCCCGCTGATACTCCTCGACGACGGTGTTGGGCGGGTGTTCGGCGGTCTCGATCTGCTGCACCGCCTCGTGCCGCTGAGGATCGAAAGGCGCGTTGAGGCTCTCGAAAGGTTCGCATCCAGCCTTTCGCAAGACCCCCTCGAACTGACGTTTCACCATCTCCACACCCTGGAGCAGGCTCTGACGGTCCTCCGAGTTCTGGCTGTGTGAGAGCGCCCGATCGAAGTTGTCTTGTACAGGGATCATCTCGAGAAGAAGCTTCTCGGTCCCGAAGCGCCGGATCTCGTCCTTCTCCCGATCGGAGCGGCGCTTGAAGTTCTCGTAGTCTGCGGCGATGCGCATCATTCGCTGCTGGGTCTGGAGGAGCTCGTCTTCGAGCTCGGTGATGCGCGAGCGCAGCACCTCTTCCTCCAGAGGCTCGGCCGGCTGAGTATCCGGTACGGACTCGTCCACAATCTCGACGTCTTCGAACACCAGCTCGTTGTCGTCGACGATCTCGGGGGTCAACGCTTCGGGCGTTAGCGCAGGAATGTCGTGGAACGAGTGAGGCTTGACGGATTCTTTGCCCCTCGCTCCATTCATCGCGTCGGCCGCCTCCTCGAGGGCAGCAGCCAACTCCAGGCTCGAGTCGTCATCCACGACGAACACCATCTCCTTCTCGCCAGGGACGGGAGTCTTGTCGTTGTCTGACGTCTGCGCGCCGCCATCGCTGGGGTTCGGCATTCCTGTCTCCTTGCATGGCCAACTGAAAGGCGCCACTGGGCTCCGGAGGACGAAGCATCTTCGATCTTCTGTAAAGGCTGCGCATTGGGCAATGTCGCACTGGCTCTGACTTGCGTCAATTTCCGCGCACCTAGAACCATCCTAATTTTCTATTTCACGTTTCTTGTCAACGCGATAGGGAGCGCGCCCAGCTCTGCAATCGCTCTCCGCAATGTAGTCGGGCTCGGCTCAGGCTCTCGAGATCCCGACTCCCGGTCAGCAACATCGCGGTCTTCAACGCCATGACGATCTCACTCAGCTTGGCGTGAACTCCCTCCCGCCCGCCGGACTTGAACGCGCGCAAGACGGGGAGGGCGAGGCCAGCGAGCCGGGCACCCAGCGCCACCGCTTTGGCGACGTCCAGACCGCTGCGTATCCCACCCGAGGCGATCAGAGTGTGGTTCGCTCCGCGCAGGCCCAGCAGAATGGCCGCCGTCGGGATGCCCCACTCGCGGAACGCCGCAGCGACTGGCCGGGAATGCGCATCCCCACGCAGCTCCTCGACACCGACCCAGGTCGTGCCGCCAGCACCGGAGACGTCGAACGCCTCGACGCCAACCTGGCTGAGTCGCTCGACCACCGCGGGACTCAAGCCACAGCCCGTCTCTTTGACGACGATGGGCACCCCCAGGTCGCTGACCAGCCGGCCGATGGTGGCAAGGCAGCCTCGAAAATCTCGATCCCCACCGGGCTGGGCCATCTCCTGTGCGGGGTTCAGATGCACACACAGAGCGTCGGCGCCAATGGCGTCGACCAGCTCGCGCAGAGACTCCAGCGAGGCGTCGCGGGCCTGCACCACTCCGATGTTGCCCAAAATCAGCGCTGTGGGGGCCTGCGCCCGCAGCTGGTAGCTGTACGCGACGTTCGGGTCTACCCACATGGGGCGCTGAGACCCCAAGCCCATCCCGAGCCCCAAATCCTCCACGACCACGGCGATGGCGCGGTTGATGGTCGCGGCCTCCGGAACGCCGCCCGTCATCCCAGTCACCAACACTGGGGCGCGCAGTCGGCGGCCGACGAGCGAAGTCGAGGGGTCGACCTCGTCCAAAGCAAGCTCCGGCAACGAGTCGTGCACGAGCTGAACGTCTTCGAACAGGGCCCCCTCGCGGTACTCGACGTCGCGTTGCGCGCAGAGCTCGATATGGTCGACCTTTCGGCTGCTGATGTCTGCCATGAGCGTCTCTTTTCCTGGGGCTTATGGGCTCTCGGTTTTGGAAAGGTTCTTGCGAAATGGTGCTGTAACGATTCGCTCCCCGAATGGCAACCGCCGCTGCACCACGCTCTGGGCCACGGCCGGCGTCGAAGGGCCCCTGTGCTGCCCCCTCGAGCCGCCGCGCGCCCTTGTCTATCCAGCATAAAGCGCTACCATCCGCGGTCTCCAATCCATGGACCGCCGACCGAGAGAGAAGCATGGAATTCGACCGAATGAGTGCTCCCGTCAGAGCCGCACTGCAGGACGCGCGTACCATCGCGCGCCAGATGAAACAAGAACTCATCGAGATCGAGCACTACTTGCTCGCGCTCATCTTCCAGGAGGGTGGCCTCATTGTGCCGATCCTCAAGCGTCTCAACGTCGACGTGAACTACCTCGCTCGGCGCCTCGAGCGAGAGGCCGGCCGGCATCCCAAGGTCTTCACCGACGCCGACGCGTACCCCTCGCCCCGCCTCGAGGCCCTCTTCGAGAAGGCTTATGCCGACGCGCGCAAGCAAGATCGCCAGTTCGTCGAGAGCGAGGATATGCTCGCCGCCGTGGTCTCTGCCCAGACTGGCCCAGCTCCGGTCATGCTGCGCTCCATGAATGTGACCCGGGAGTCGGTCAGCCGAACCGCCGAGGAGGTCAAAAAGGGCAAGCACGAGCAGCGCACGGCACAGGCACCTACGGCCTCCTCGACCGCACAACCGCAGCAAGAGCGGCGAGGAGCGGTCAGGCAAGAAGGGGGCCCGGCGGAGACCCTGTGGAACGCCGAAAAGGGCTCCTACCCCAACCTCGAGAAGTTCGGCCGCGACCTCACCGCCTTGGCCGCCGCCGGCAAGCTCGATCCCGTCATCGGGCGCGACCAAGAGATCCGCCGGCTCATGCAGGTGCTCGCCCGCAGGACCAAGAACAACCCGGTCCTCATCGGCGAGCCCGGCGTCGGGAAGACCGCCATCATCGAAGCTCTGGCTCACCGCATCGTCAAAGGTGACGTCCCCGACGGCCTCAAGAACAAGCTCATCGTCACCCTCGACCTTGGCGCCCTGATCTCAGGCGCGCGCCTGCGAGGGATGTTCGAAGAGCGCCTCAAGGGGGTCGTCAACGAGGTCATCGAGGCCCAGGGCAAGGTCATCCTGTACATCGACGAGCTCCACTCGCTGGTCGGCGCCGGGGCTGGGGAAGGCGGCGTCGACGCCTCGAGCATGCTCAAGCCCGCGCTCGCGCGGGGCCAGCTGCGCTGCCTTGGCACCACGACCATCCAAGAGTACCGCCAATACATCGAGAAAGACCGCGCCCTCGAGCGACGTTTCGCGCCCATCACCGTGAAAGAGCCGACGCGCGAGCAAGCCATCGCCATCATGCGGGGCATCAAGACCAAGTACGAGATTTACCACGGCGTCGAGATCCGCGACGAAGCCCTGGTCGCCGCCGTCAACTTCTCGGACCGCTACATCGCCGACCGCGCCTTGCCCGACAAGGCCATCGACCTCATCGACGAGGCCGCCAGCCGCTTGCGCATCGAAATCGATTCCTCGCCGGGCGAAATCGACGAGCTGCGACGTCGCGTCACGAGCCTGACGATCGAGGTCAAAGCGCTCGAGAAGGAGACGCACCCGGACAGCGTCGCCCAGCGCGCCAAGTTCGGCAAAGAGATCGCCGAGACGCAAGGCAGGTTCGAAGCCCTCGAAGCCCAGTGGCTCATGGAGAAGGGCGCGCTGCAGGAGATCAGGGCCATCAAAGAGGCGCTCGCCAAGACCGAGCAAGAGATCGAGGAGGCGCAGACCTCCAACGACTTGGGTCGCGCCGCCGAGCTAAAATACGGCCGGCTCCTCGATCTCAAACGACAGCTCAAGGCCGAACAGGACAAGCTCGCGACCACAGACGGACACGCGCGAATGCTCAAAGAGCACGTCGACGCCAACGATGTCGCCGAGGTCGTGGGCTCATGGACCGGAGTCCCGGTCTCGCGAATGATGGAGAGCGAGCGCGAGCGCTTGCTCTCCATGGAGACGCGGCTGCAGGGCCGGGTCATCGGCCAGGACCATGCGGTCACTCAGATCGCCAACGCCGTGCGCCGCGCCCGAACCGGCCTGCAGGACCCCAATCGCCCCATCGGCAGCTTCATCTTCCTGGGGCCCACGGGCGTCGGCAAGACCGAGCTCGCCAAGGCGCTGGCGATGTTCCTCTTCGACGACGAGAAGGCGTTGGTGCGCCTCGACATGTCCGAGTTCATGGACAAGGCCCAAGTCAATCGACTGACCGGCCCACCGCCGGGCTACGTCGGCTTCGAAGCGGGCGGTGAGCTCACCGAGGCCGTGCGCAGCAGGCCCTACTCGGTCGTCCTCTTCGACGAGGTCGAGAAAGCCCACGCCGACGTCTTCAACGTGCTCTTGCAGCTCCTCGACGACGGTCGACTGACCGACTCCAAGGGACGCATGGTCGACTTCACCAACACCGTCGTGATCATGACCAGCAACCTCGGCAGCCACTTCATCTTGGAGATGTTGCGGACGGATCCGGCCGGGATGAAGGAGAGGGTCATTGAGGCGCTCGAGGCCCATTTCCGACCGGAGTTTCTGGCGCGCATCGACGCCAAGGTGATCTTCAACGCGCTGGACATGGACAACATCAAGGCCATCCTCAAGCTACAGATGAAGCGCATCGACAAGCTGCTGGCCAGCCGCAAGCTCTCCTTGCGTCTGACCCCCGAGGCCGAGCAGTTTTTGGCCGAGGCGGGCTACCGCCCCGAGTTCGGCGCCCGTCCGGTCAAACAGGCCATTCTCGAGCAAGTCCAGAACCCGCTCGCGTTGGACCTACTCGAAGGTGACTTTGTCGAGAACGACGTGATCCTCGCGTGCCTCGCCGAGACCGGCGACCACCTGGTTTTCACCAAGGAGACTCCGAGTGCTTGAAGCGGCCCCGAGAGAACGTGCGCGCCGACCCGGCGTGCGCGTGCTGACGTTGTGTTCGCTGGTGCTCCTGACCTCGAGCTGCACCGATCCGAGCCCCAAGAAGAAGCCTCCTGCCCAGCCAACCGAAGAGGTGATGGGCTCGAAAGAGCCCATGCTCGCCCCCGACGCCCCATCGGTTCGCAGCGCCGAGGACGTGACCCTACCGCCCATCGAGAGCTGGTTGGGGCGAGGCCTGCAGCGCTCCTATCTGGTCGAAGGCGTCGACGGCTCCCAGGCCTTCATCACCATCGACGACGACACCATCACCCTCGCCGACATGGACGCCCAGCTGCGGGCCATGCCCATGCCGGCGGTGAGTCACCTCGGTGACCCCAACGGACGAGTGGCCTTCGCCGAGCAGACTGTCGGCTTCGAGTTGCTCGCCCGTGAGGGCGAACGGCTTGGATTGGCCAGCTCGCCCAAGGTCATGTTCGCCGAAATCAAGGCCCTCGCTGGGGCGCTGCGCCAAAAGGTGGTCGACGGAGAGTTCGGCCAGGCCCCGACGACCGAGGAGGTGCAAGCCTACTACGCAGAGAACGCCGTGCGCTTCAACCGCGCCGAGGAGCGCGTCGCGGCGCTGATCACTGGTCCCTCACTGCAGGACTTGGAAAAGCTGCGCGAGAACCTCCTCAACGAGGCGCCCACCGCCACCAGCGCGCGCCTCGAGTTGTTCGAAGCGGCGGCCCTCGCCCACAGCACCCATCCGTCGAAGATCGCCGCCGGCCGCATCCCGGCGCTGCCGCGCGCCTCCAAGGACCTGCCAGAGCCAGTTCTCGACGCGCTCTTCGCGCTGTCGCCCAACGAGCTTTCGGCGGCCATGCCGATGGGCGACGAGTTTGTGCTCGTGATGCTGGTGTCCACGCGCCCCGCCCAGAACCGGCCCTTCGCCGAGGTCGAAGAGATGCTGCGCACGCAGCTCCTGCGCAGCCGCGCCCCCGCGCTCTTCAACACGCTGAAGGAAGGCTGGCTCGCCAAGTCCACCTGTGAGGCCCACCCCGAGGCGCTCGACGGAGTGATCGCCCCCCCCACGCCGGTCGATTTCCCTTCCACCCTCGCTGCACAGCCAGGCCAAGAGCAGGCCGTCGTGGTCGCTTGCGGAGAGACCACGCTCACGCTCGAGCTCGCTATCGCCGCGCTCGAGACCTGGCCAGCACGCGCCCAAGGTGAGGTGCTCAACGGCCAGTCGAGACAGGCGTTCGTCGAGCGTCTGACAGAGCTCGCCACGATCGCTGAGGAGGCACGGCGACAAGGGCTCGCCGACTCGCGGTTCGTCCGGTTGGCTCGCAAACGAGGGATCGTCGAGGCCCTCGAGAAGACCCTTGCCGTGACTCGCGATCCAGACTCCATCAGCGAAGAAGAGGCCCGTGAGCGCTATGTCGCCAACGTCGAGGCCTACCATCGTGCCGAGCGCCGGCGAATGGTCGAGCTCGTCGTCGGCAGCGAGAAGGAGGCGCAGAAATTGCGCGCCGAGCTGCTCACCCAGGCCCCCGAACCCAACCAAGCCCGCGCCGACGCCCTGCGCGCCCTGAGCGCCAAGCTGTCGATCGACCCGCAGGTCAAGCGCATGAAAGGGAGCCTCCCCTACCTCTCGGCCGAGCCAGAGCCCGAGCTGGCGGTCCCCGAGCGCCTCAGGCAGGAGGCGTTCGCCCTTGAACGCTACGCGCTGAGCGCGCCCATCGAGCTCGATGGGAAGTGGGCGTTGGTTCTGGTGGACGG
>Ga0210044_10004559_pt1 | contig 19280 bp, 16 predicted proteins | sample CryGey13umfilter_2_FD_183959 | JGI IMG/M metagenome (GOLD analysis project Ga0210044, IMG submission 183959) | Groundwater microbial communities from aquifer in Utah, USA - Crystal Geyser 4/9/14 3 um filter (SPAdes) (version 2) | ecosystem: Environmental > Aquatic > Deep subsurface >... | reverse complement strand
CCCCGCCGATGTCCGGGAGACCATTGCGTCGGCGATCGAACAAGTACGGGGCCTCCACGCCCCGGTCGCGTGGACGGCACCGAAGGACCTGCACATCACCCTGATTTTCCTCGGAGAAACATTGCCGGAGCGGGTGCCGCTCGTCGAGCGGGAGATGCGGGTCGTGGCCTCGGGAATCGATCCGTTTTCCCTGACGGGCGAAGGGGGGGGAGCCTTCCCGGGCACGAGAAATCCGCGAGTCTTATGGGTCGGTTTTCTCGAACCGCTTGAATTGGTAAGGCAGTTGCAACAGAATATGGAGGATGCCCTTTTAATGGCCGGGTTTCCCCGGGAGATCCGTCCGTTCCACCCGCACATCACGGTCGGGCGAACCCGCGGGGCGCTCCCTCCGGCGTGGGGAGAGCGGTTTGTCCAGGCGCTCTCCGGGAAGAGATTCGGCGTCGTTCCCGTGTCGTCCTTCACGTTGTACGAAAGCCGCCTGGGGCCGGGGGGGGCGGTCTATACCCCGCTGTGCGATTTCCGCCTCGAAGGCTCCGGCAAGCGGGAAACACGAGAGGAGAAGGAACCATGAGCCAGGATGCGGACCGCCGCAAGGCGCTTGACATGGCCGTCGCGTCGATCGAGAAAAATTACGGCAAGGGCTCCATCATGCGGCTGGGGGCGGACGCCCCCGTCGAGAACGTCCCCGTCATCTCCACCGGTGCGATCTCCCTCGACGCCGCCCTCGGCATCGGCGGGATCCCTCGTGGCCGGGTCACGGAGATCTTCGGGCCGGAATCGTCCGGCAAGACCACGCTCGCCCTGCACATCATCGCCGAGGCGCAACGCACCGGGGGGATCGCCGGGTTCGTCGACGCGGAGCACGCCCTCGACCTCGCGTACGCGAGGAAGCTGGGGATCGCCACGGAAGACCTCCTGATCTCCCAGCCCGACACGGGGGAGCAGGCCCTCGAGATCGGGGAGATGCTCGTTCGCAGCGGCGCGCTCGACGTCCTGGTGGTCGACTCCGTCGCCGCGCTGGTTCCGAAGGCGGAGATCGAGGGGGAGATGGGGGACGCCCACATGGGGCTCCAGGCGCGCCTCATGTCGCAGGCGCTGCGCAAGCTCACCGGGACGATCAGCAAGTCCCGGACGGCGGTCATCTTCATCAACCAGATCCGGCAGAAGATCGGGGTCATGTTCGGCAACCCCGAGACCACCACCGGGGGCAATGCACTCAAGTTTTACGCGACGGTCCGGCTGGACATCCGTCGGATCGCCCAGATCAAGAAGGACGATGCCGTGATCGGCGGCCGCACGCGGGTCAAGGTGGTGAAAAACAAGCTCGCCCCGCCGTTTCGCGTGGCGGAGTTCGACATCCTCTACGGGGAAGGAATCTCCCGGGAGGGCGACATCCTCGACCTCGGGGTGGAGCAGGACGTCGTCGAGAAGAGCGGTGCGTGGTACTCTGTCGGCGGAGAGCGGATCGGGCAGGGGCGGGAGAACGCCCGCGTGTTCCTCAAGGAGCACCCGGAGATGGCCGGCGACCTGGCGAAGAAGATCCTCACGAAGCATGGGATCGTGACGCCCGGCGCGGCGGCGACGGAAGGAGCGTGACCCCTTGGACCTGAACGAAATCCTTCGGGCGGCGTCGAAGCACGGTGCCTCGGACGTGCACCTCAAGGTGGGACTTCCTCCCGTCTTCCGGATCAACGGGAAACTGGTGCCCCTCAAGGTCCCCGAGCCCCTGAAGCCCGGGGATCTGGCGGCGATGACGGAGGTCGTCTTCCAGGAGGGCCAGAAGGAGCGATTCGAGCGGCACCACGAGCTCGACTGCGCCTACGGCGTCCCGGGGCTGGGCCGGTTCCGCGTCAACGTGTTCCAGCAGCGGGGGACGATCGGCATCGTGATGCGGCTCGTTCCCGTCGGGGTGAGTACCTTCGAGGATCTCCACCTCCCCAAGGTGATGGAAAAGATCGCCATGGAGGAGCGGGGGCTGGTCCTCTGCACCGGGACGACCGGGTGCGGCAAGTCCACCACGCTGGCGGCGATGGTCCAGTACATCAACACCCACCGCAGCTGCCACGTCATGACGATCGAGGATCCGATCGAGTTCCTGCTGCGGGACGGCAAGAGCATCATCAACCAGCGGGAGCTCGGGGTCGACACGTCGTCGTTCGCCGACGCCCTGAAGAGCGCCCTCCGGCAGGATCCGGACGTGATCCTCGTCGGGGAGATGCGCGACCTCGAGACGATCGAGACGGCGATCATCGCCGCGGAAACGGGGCACCTCGTCCTCTCGACGCTGCACACGATGGACGCCGCCGAGACGATCAACCGGATCGTGGCGTCGTTTCCCCCGTTCCAGCAGAAGCAGATCCGCTTGCAGCTGGCTTCCGTCCTGAAGGCGGTCGTCTCGCAGCGGCTGCTTCCCCGCGCGGACGGCCAGGGGCGCGTTCCCGCCGCGGAGATCCTGCTGAACACCGCCCGGGTGCGGGAATACATCGAGGACAAGGACAAGACCCGCAAGATCCGCGAGGCGATCGCGCAGGGTTTTGTGAGCTACGGGATGCAGACCTTCGACCAGTCCCTCCTGACCCTCCTCAAAGAGGGGCTCGTCACCCTCGACGAGGCCCTCCGGCAGGCCAGCAATCCCGACGACTTCGCCTTGCGGGTCCGTGGGGTCTCCTCGACCTCGGACCTGACGTGGGACGATTTTGAAAAGGGCGGCCCCGTCAAACCGTCGTAGGGGCCGGGCCCCGGGCGCGGGAATCGAGCTCGCCATCGGGATGTTGGCGCGGCGCCCCTTGAGCGAGGGAGAGGTGGCCCTGCGGCTCGCGCGCAAGGGGGTCGCCGATGGCGGGATCCCCGCGGTCCTGTCCCGCCTGCGCGAGCTGGGCCTGCTCGAGGACGCCGCGTTGTGCCGCCGGCTGGCGCGTTCGTACCAGGAAGATCGGCGCTACGGTCCCGCGAAGATCGCCTGGAAACTCGCGTCGCGCCGATTCTCCCGGGACCACGTGGAGGAAGCGCTTCGGGAGGTCGCGTCCCCCGGGGCGGTAGCCGAGGCCGCCGCAATCGCTCTTCGGAAGAAGTTCCGCGAGGGGTTCCCCCCGGGGCGGGAGGGGGCCGCGAAGGCGTACCGGTTTCTGGCCGGGCGCGGCTTTCCGCCCGACGTATGCCGGGCCGCCGTCGGCCGTCGGCGGACCGAATTTTCCCAAGGAGACTGATCCATGTCCATGACGGGTGCGCATCTCCGCTCCGCCTTCCTCGATTATTTCGGAAAAAACGGGCACAAGATCCTGCCCAGCGCCTCCCTCGTCCCCGGAAACGACCCGACCCTTCTGTTCACGAACGCCGGGATGGTGCAGTTCAAGGAGTATTTCCTGGGGCTGTCGACGGCCGAATGGAAGCGGGCGACCACCGCGCAGCGATGCCTGCGGGTCAGCGGCAAGCACAACGACCTCGACAACGTGGGCTACACGGCGCGGCACCACACGCTCTTCGAGATGCTGGGGAACTTCTCGTTCGGCGACTACTTCAAGAAGGAGGCGATCTTCTTCGGATGGGACTTCCTCACCCGTGAGGTCGGCCTCGACGGCACGCGGATGACCGTCTCCGTCTTCCGCGAGGATGACGCGGCGTACGACCTCTGGCACAAGACGATGGGGATCCCCGCCTCGCGGATCGTCCGGTTCGACGAGAAGGACAACTTCTGGTCGATGGGCGCCACGGGGCCGTGCGGCCCCTGCTCCGAAATCCTCTACGACCAGGGGGAGGGAGTGGGGTGCGGCCGCCCCGGGTGCGCGGTGGGGTGCGACTGCGACCGGTTTCTCGAGATATGGAACCTCGTGTTCATGCAGTACAACCAGGACGAGTCGGGGAGACGGACTCCGCTGCCGAAGCCGAGCATCGACACCGGGATGGGGCTCGAGCGGCTTGCCGGCGTGGTGCAGGGGGTGACCAGCAACTACGACACGGATCTGTTCCGGCCGATCCTCGACGGGATCTCCCGGCAATGCGGCGTGCCCGTCGGCAAGTCCCCGGCCCTCGACGCGGCGATGCGGGTCGTCGCCGACCACGCGCGGGCCACCGCCTTCCTCATCGCCGACGGGATCGTCCCCTCCAACGAGGGGCGCGGGTACGTGCTGCGCCGGATCATGCGCCGGGCGCTGCGCCACGGGAAGAAGCTCGGGTTCGACGGCCCCTTCCTCCACCGGGTCGCGGGAACGGTGGTCGAGGAGTTCCGTGGGGCGTACCCGGGCCTCGCCCAGAGCGCGTCGTTCATCGACACGGTGGCGTTCCAGGAGGAGCGGCGATTCCTCGAGACGCTCGACGCGGGCCTACGGATGGTCGAGGAGGAGTTCTCCCGCATGTCCGGGGGCGGCAAGGCATTTCCCGGCGAGGTCGCCTTCCGGCTCTACGACACGTACGGCTTCCCGGCGGACCTCACCGCGGACCTGTGCCGGGAGCGGGGGGTCGCCTTCGATTCCGCGGGGTTCGAGAAGGAGATGGAGAAGCAACGCGCCCAATCCAGGGTCTCCTGGAAAGGCGGCGAGATCGGCACGCAGGATGCCGTCGGCGCCGAACTTTCCCGGGCGGGGATCTCGGTCGACTTCGTCGGGTACGAGCGGATGGAATCGGACGCCCGGGTCGTGGCGGTCTTCCGCGACGGGGTGCGGGTAACCTCCGCGGCGTCGGGCGAGGAGGTGGAGATGGTATCCGACGTGACGCCTTTCTACGGGGAGTCCGGCGGCCAGGCGGGGGACACCGGCGACGTCCAGGGGGACGCCTTCACCCTCCGGGTGCAGGACACTCGCAGGGTGTCCGCCGACCAGGTCGTCCACCGGGTCAAGGTCCTCACGGGGACACTCCTGGAGGGGCAGACGGCGCGGCTCCGGGTGGACGAGGCGTCCCGACGGCTCACGCAGGGGAACCACACCGCGACGCACCTGCTCCAGGCGGCGCTGCGGAAGATCCTCGGCACCCACGTGAAGCAGGCCGGTTCGTACGTCGGGCCCGACAAGCTCCGGTTCGATTTTTCCCACTTCGAGGCGCTCTCTCCCGAAACGCTTTCCGCGGTCGAGGAGGAGGTGAACCGGGGCATCTTCTCCCCCCGTCCCGTCACGTGGGAATCCCTGCCGTACGAACAGGCGGTGGCGACGGGAGCGATGGCGTTCTTCGGGGAGAAGTACGCGGACATCGTCCGGATGGTGACCGTCCCGGAGGTGAGCCGGGAACTGTGCGGCGGGACGCACGTGCGGAACACCTCCGAGATCGGTCTCTTCCGCATCCTCTCCGAGGGCGCGGTCGCCGCCGGGGTCCGGCGCATCGAGGCGGTCACGGGACTGCCCGCCTTGCGGTGCCTGCGGGAGGAGGCCGGGACGCTTCACGGCGTGGCCCGGGAGCTGAACGTGGCGGCCCCGGAGGTGCCGGAGCGGGTGCGAAAGCTTTCCGCGCAGATCAAGGCGTTGGAGAAAGCGCTCCAGGAGGCCCGCCGGCGGTCGTCGCGGGACCTGGTGGGGGAGATCCTCTCCGGTGCGAAGGAGGTCGCCGGGGTCCGGCGGGTATCGGCCGAGGTGGAGGAGATGGACGCCGCGGCGCTGCGCGACCTGGCCGACGCGGTGAAGGGAAAGCTCTCGAGCGGGATCCTCCTCCTGGGAGCCCGGGAAGGGGAGCGGTGCCACCTGGTGGCCGGGGTCACCCCCGACCTCACGGGGAGGTTTTCGGCGTCCGACATCGTCCGGAAGGCGGCGGTGCTGGTGGGCGGCGGCGGGGGGGGGCGGAAGGACATGGCCCAGGCCGGCGGATCCCGCGTCGGGAACCTGCCGGAAGCGCTCGCCTCGATCTCCACGTGGGAATGAACGCGGCTCCCGGGTTTATCCCGGCGGGTTGTCCCGGTCGAGGGTGTTCAGGTACACCTGCACGATCTTGTTGAGCGGCTCCTTGTAGAGCGCCTCTTCCCACGCGCGGCGCGCCGGCGCCTTCTCCCCGGCGAGATAGTGCAGGATCCCCTTCTGGATGAGGGCCGGAGCGTTCCCGGGGGTTTCCGCGAGAAACGCGTCCACCTCGGTCCGTGCCTCGTCCGTCCTCCCCGCCTCCCGAAGCGACGTCACCAGCCGGACCCGGAGGTCGGGGTACCCCGGCGCGACGGAGAGGGCGTGCCGGTATTCGCGGATGGCGTCGTCGTACTGGCCCAGCGCGAGATAGAGTTCCCCGAGCTCCTTGTGCAGGTTCGCGATCCGCCCGCGGAACAGGTTCTCCCCGGGCGACCCTCCCTCCCGGGAGAGGATCTCCGCGGCGCGTTCGTAGGCGTCCCGCGCCTCGTCGTACCGGCCCATGTCGTTCAGCGTGATGGAGAGGGAAAGCAGCGCTTCGGTGTAGTCGGGGTTCAGGGAGACCGCCTTCCCGAACCGCTCGACCGCCCGCCGGTAACTTCCCCGCTGGTGGTCGATCAGGCCCAGCGTGTAATGGATGTCCGGGTATTTCGCGCCGCCCTCGAGGGCTTCGAGCAGGCGCCGCTCGGCCCGCAGGCACTCCGCCTCGCTTACGGCGTTCTTTCCCATCCGGATCAGCCCGGCCAGCTCCCGGCTCACCGTTTCTTCCCCCCGGGATCGGGAACTTTCTCCGCGAGCGTCTTCCGGATCGTCTCCGCCTCGTCCCGCTTCCCCTGCTTCTCGAGCGCCTGCGCGAGCAGCGAGAGAAGCGTCGAACCGGCCGGCACGTCGGGGTACGCCGCGACCGCCCGCCGGGCCCGCGCCTCGGCGCTGTCGAACCGTTTCCTGGAGAGGAAGTGGTTTACCACGGCCGCCTCGTGCAGTGCCAGCCGGTTGCGCAGTTCACGAACCTTCACGGCGGCCTCCCGCGCGCGCGGGGAGGCCGGCTCCCGTCCGAGGAACAGCGTGTAGGCCTTGATCGCCTCCCGCGTCTTCCCCTGGTCCCTCCCCGGCGGCAGGGCCTGCCGGGAGAGCAGGTCGCCTTTCAGGAGCAGGGCGTCGGGGATCTTCGGGTCGGCGGGGTAGAGGCGCAGGAAGTCGTCGAACGCCACCTCGGCCTCGATCTCGTCCTTGTTCGCCATGCGGCTCGAAGCGAGCCCGAACTGCGCCCGCGGCGCCAGCGGGGAGGTGGGGAACCGCTCGAGGAGGACCTGGAAGGCCTCCGAGGCGGCCCCGTAATTTTTCCGCTCCGCCTGTTTTTGCCCGCGCGCGAGCAGGTCGGAGTCGGTGAGACCCGCCTGTCGGGAGAGTTTTTCGGAGCATCCGGAGGCAAAAAGGAGAACCAGGGCCGCCCCGGTGGCGAGAAAAAGGCGCGTTCGCCGCATGCCGAAACCCTAATATAGCCAACCCGCAATGTCAATGCTACCATGGCCCGCGTGAAGCTCCGGGTCATCCTCGTGGTCCTGTCGATCCTCTCCTTTCTCTCCGTTTCCGTGGCGGGGTACGTCACCTTCCGTTCCCTCCGGGACTCCGCCTACAAGGAGTCCGAGAAGGACAGCGCCCTCCACGCGGAGCGGATCCGGAACGGGGTCTCCTCGTTCCTCGCCGGGAACCTGAAGACGGCCCATGCCCTCGCCGGCCTGAAGGAGATCGGGGAGGTACTGTCCCGTCCCCGTGGACCTTCCCTCGCGCGGGCGAACGCCGTCCTCGACCATTTCCGGAACGCCCTTGCGGCCGACGTCTGCTACGTCATGGATCGCGACGGGACGACGGTCGCCTCCAGCAACCGGAACGCGCCGGACAGCTTCGTCGGGAACAATTTCTCCTTCCGCCCGTACTGGAAGCAGGCGATCCGGGGAACGCCGTCCACCTACATGGCCCTGGGGGTGACGTCGAACGTCCGCGGCGTCTATTTCAGCCATCCGGTGTACGGGGATCCGGCCGCCCCGCCCGTCGGCGTCGCGGTGATCAAGGTCTCGACGGGGACGATCGAGCGGGAATTCGGCCAGGGAGGGGAGGGGATCGTCCTCCTCGCGGACCCGAAGGGGATCGTCTTCGCCTCGAACCGGAAGGATTGGCTCTACCGCTCCCTGCAAACCCTCACCCAGGAGGACGTCGAGGAGGTGGCGCGGTCCCAGCAGTTCGGGTCGGGGCCGTGGGAGTGGAGCGGCCTTTCGATCCTCGGGGACGGCACGGCGCGCGACGGGAGCGGGAGGGCGTACCGGTTCTCCCGCCTGGACGTCTCGACGTACCCCGGCTGGAGCGTGGTGTACCTGAGCGACCTCCGGGCCGTCTCCCGGAAGATTTCCGCCCCGCTGTTCCGCGTCACGGGCCCGATCCTGCTCGCGCTCTGTTTCCTGATCGGCCTCTCCGTCTTCTTTCTCTACCGGAGGGCGAGCGACGACATCGTGCGGCGGAAGGCGGCGGAGGAAGCGCTGCTGGAGGCCCAGAAGCAGCTGACGCGGCATTCCGGGGAACTCGAGCGCCAGGTGAAGGAGCGGACCCGGCGGTTCACGAACATCCTCCGGCACACCCCGGCCGTCGTGTACGTCAAGGACCGCGAAGGGAGGTACACCTACGTCAATCCCCGGTTCACGGAGCTGTTCGGCGTCCGGAACGCCGAGGTCCGTGGGAAGACCGACTTCGACGTCTTCCCTTACGAGTTCGCCCACGCGTTCCGCGAAAACGACCGGAGGGTCCTCGCCGGGCGCACTCCGATCCAGGTGGAGGAGACGTTTCCGCGCGCCGGGGGCACGCGCGTCTATCTCTCGAACCGGTTCCCCATCTACGACGACGAAGGGATCCCGACGGCGCTCTGCGGCATCTCGACCGACATCTCGGAGATCAAGAGGGCGGAAGACCAGCTGCGGCGCCTCTCCGACAGCATCATCGCGGGTCAGGAGAAGGAGCGGGCCGCCGTGGCGCGAGAGCTTCACGACGAGTTCGGCCAGGTGCTGACCGCGCTGGGCCTGGACGCGGCGTGGCTTCGGGACCGGATGAGGGACGCCGATCCGGAGGCGTCGCGTCAGGCCCAGGCGATGTGCGGCGTCATCGACAAGGCGATCGACGAGGTCCGCGGGATCGCCACCCGCCTTCGCCCGGGGGCGCTCGACCACCTCGGGCTCGTGGACGCGCTCGACTGGTACATCCGGGATTTCGAGAAGCGTTCGAGGATACGATGCGTCTACCATTCCCATGGGGCGCCCCGGATCCCCGACCGGGCGGCGACGGCCGCCTACCGGATCGCCCAGGAGGCGTTGACGAACGTGGCGCGCCACTCCGGGGCCACGCATGTCGACATCTCCCTGTGGGCGAAGGACGGGAACCTGCTTCTCTCGGTGGAGGACGACGGGAAGGGGCTCGCCCCGGAACAACTGGGCGAATCGAACGGACTGGGGGTGATCGGGATGCGGGAGCGAGCGTCGCTGATCGGGGGGACGTTGTCGATCGGCCCCGGGACCGGCGGAGGGGTCCGGATCGAACTGCGGATCCCGCTCGCCGCGGCGAGCGGGGATCCGGCGTGATCCGCGTCCTGCTGGTCGACGACCACAGCATCGTCCGGGACGGGCTGCGCCGCCTGGTCGACGGCGCAGGGGACATGGTCGTGGTGGCGGAGGCGGCCGACGGGAGGGAGGCGATCCGGAAGGCGGACGAATTCCTCCCGGACGTGGCCGTCGTGGATATCTCCATGCCGGGCCTGGACGGCCTGGAGGTGGTGGAGCGGGTCCACGCCGCGCATCCGAAGATGGCGATCCTCGTGCTGACGATGCACGAGGAGGAGCAGTACGTGGTCCGAGCGATCGGCGCGGGGGCCGGGGGATACATCACGAAGCGTGCGGCGGCCGACCAGTTGATCAAGGGGATCCGCAAGGTCCACGAGGGAGGCAGGTACCTGAGCGACGCCGCCGCGGAGGCGCTGGCCCGGCGCATGGGAAAAGGGCCGGCGGACCGCACGGCCCTCGATGCGCTCTCGATGCGGGAGATCCAGGTGCTGCGAAGCCTCGCGCTCGGGCGGAGCAACCGGGAGATCGCGGAGAGCTACGCCATCAGCGTCAAGACCGTCGACACGTACCGGTTCCGGCTCCTCAAGAAGCTCTCCCTCCGGAACAACGCGGAACTCACCCGGTTCGCGATCCGGAACGGGATCATCGAATCATGATGTCCCGCCCCTCGGCCCCTCCGTAAGAAATATTCTTACGGAAGAATCCGAACCGCTCCGATGGTTCCGCACCGGGGAGGATGGTATTTTAACAAGGAACCGGCTCGCCGGTTTTCGTATAATGAACCGTCGTACGGGTTCCGGACGGCGCTCCGTGCGGGGATGTCTCTCCGCGGTGGGGGCGCGAACCATCAGGGAAAGGGAGGGGACATGAAAGGGATCCTGAAAGGTGTGTTGGCTGTCGTCGTGGCGGCGCTGACGATCGGGATGGCGGGCGCCGCCCAGTCCGCGGAATCGATCAAGGTGGGGGTTCTGCTTCCCCTGACCGGTGCGCAGGCGAAGTTCGGCGAGATCGAGAAGCGGTCGTACGAAATGGCGGTCGAGGAGATCAACGCGAAGGGCGGGGTGAACGGGAAGAAGATCGAGATGGTCTTCGAGGACGACACCGGGAAGCCGGACGTCGGGCGTTCGGGGGTCGAGAAGCTGATCTCCCGGGAAAAAGTGCCCGTCATCACGGGCGGATACTCCAGCTCCGTGACCGCGGCGGCCACCCCGGTGGCCCAGCAGTTCAAGGTGCCGTTCGTCGTCTCCACCGGATCGGCGGACGCCATCACGGAGAAGGGGTACGACTACATCTTCCGCATCAACCCCCCGGCCAGCGAATACCCCAACGCGGTGAAGTCTTTCCTCCAGAACGTGGCGAAGGACGTCAAGACCGTCGCGCTTCTCTATGAAAACAGTTCGTTCGGCCAGTCCAGCTCGAAGTCCTTCGAAAAGCTTGCCGAGGGGCTCGGGCTGAAGATCGTGGTGAAGGAAGGGTACCAGGCGGGTGCGATCGACTTCAAGCCGGTCCTCACCAAGGTCAAGGCCGCGAACCCCGACATGATCTACATGGTCTCCTACGTCATGGACGCCTCCCTGCTGATGCGCCAGTCGAAGGAGTTGCGGATCACCCCCAAGATCTTCGTCGGCGGCGGGGCCGGGTTCACCCTCCCCGAATTCGCCAAGAGTGCGGGCGACGCGGCGGAGGGCGTGTACTCCGCCACGCTGTGGGTCGAGACCTTGCCGTTCCCGGGCGCGAAGGAATACTTCAAGAAGTTCCAGAAGAAGTACGGCTCCGAGACCGAATACCACGGTGCGGAGGGATATTCGGCGATGTACGTCGTCGCCGACGCCCTGCGGCGGGCGAAGAGCATCACGCCGAAGGACGTACGGGACGCCCTGGCCGCGACCGACATGAAGACCGCCTTCGGGCCGGTCAAGTTCGTCTCCTACGGCAAGAAGACCCAGCAGAACAAGCTCGACACGTACATGGTCCAGTGGCAGAAAGGGACGCTGGAGGCGGTGTGGCCGACGAACGTGGCCACGAAGAAGTACATCTACCCGACGCCGCACTGGGACGCGCGCAAGTAACGGCTCCGGACGGGTTTTCCCGAGCGTAGCCGCCGGCGGGCGGAAGCTCCTTCCGTCCGCCGGCGGTGTTCCTCGGTCCTCGAACGCAACCGTGTCCGTGGGTGGAAGCCCCCGGGCGGACAAGGCGGGAGATGGGATGGACGTTTTTCTGCAGACCCTCGTGGCGGGGATCCTCAAGGGCGGGCTGTACGCCCTGATCGGGATCGGGATGACCCTGATCATGGGCGTCATGGGGATCATCAACCTGGCGCACGGGCAGTTGATGATGCTGGCGATGTACGTGACGTTCGTGCTCAACAGGATGGGGGTCGACCCGTACTTTTCCCTGTTCGTCGCCATGCCCCTCCTTTTCATGCTCGGCGTGGCGATCCAGAAGTTCCTGCTCAACCCCCTCATCAAGGCGGACACGATCCTCCCCGAGAACCAGGTGCTCATGACGGTGGGGATCGGGATGGTGCTGACCGAGATCATCCGGTTCATCTTCTCGTCGGACTACAAGTACATCACCACCACGTATTCCAACCAGACCTTCTTCCTCGGGAACATCTCCTTCAGCATGGCCCTGATGATCGCGTTCGGAATCGCCATCGCCTTCACCGTCGCCATGTTCTTTTTCCTCATCAAGACCGACCTCGGGCGTTCCATCCGGGCGACCGCCCAGGACAAGGACGCGGCGACTCTCATGGGCGTGAACACGGGGCGGATCACGGTGATCACCTTCGGTCTGGGCTCCGCGCTCGTCGCCTCCGCGGGGTGTCTTCTCGCCCCGGTCTACTACATCTTTCCGGACCTCGGGGGGCCCTTCACGGCGAAGGCCTTCATCATCACGATCCTCGGCGGCCTGGGGTCGACGGTGGGCGCCATCTTCGGGGGGGTGACCCTCGGGTTGGCCGAAAGCATGGGGGCGACGTACTTGGGCATGGAGTACGAGGACATCATCGGACTGACCATCTTCGTGCTCGTGCTTCTCTTCCTGCCGGGCGGCTTCAAGCGCCTGACGAAGGTCTAGGGTCCCGTGAAGAAACACCTCGCACCCCTCGTCGTCGTGGCGCTGGTCGCGGGCCTGCCGCTGGTCATGAAAGACAACTACTACCTGCACCTGATGATCCTCTTCCTGATGTGGGTCGTCATCGGGTCGGCCTGGAACCTCATCGCGGGGTACACCGGGCAGGTGTCGTTCGGGGACGCCGCCTTCTTCGGTTGCGGCGCGTACACCGCGGGCCTGCTGGCAACCCACCTCGGGGTCTCGACCTGGTGGGGCCTCGCCCTCGGGGGGTTCACCGCCATCGCGGTGGGCCTCCCCTTCGGGTGGATCTGCTTCCGGATGCGCGGCGCCTACTTCGCGCTGGCGACGCTGGCGCTGAACGAGGTCCTGCGGCACGGTGCGACCATCGCCGAGGACTGGACCGGCGGCATGGTCGGCATCCTCATCATGCCTTCCTTCATTTCGAAGATCCCCTACTATTACATCGCCCTGGCGATGGCGGTGGCGAGCATCGCCAGTCTCCGGTGGGTCGTGCGCTCCAAGCCGGGATACTACTTCGTCTCCATCCGGGAGGACCAGGACGCCGCGGAGAGTCTCGGGATCAACACGCACTTCTACAAGATGCTGTCCCTTGCGTACGCGGCCTTCTGGACCGGGATGGCGGGGGCTCTCTACATGAACTACATGGGGTTCATCGACCCCCAGGTCGTCTTCAACCTGCACGACATCTCCATCATGGCCATCCTCGTCGGCATCGTGGGCGGCGTGGGGACGGTCTACGGCCCCGCCGTCGGCGCATTCGTGATGGTCGCCGTCCAGGAGATGTTCCGCTCCGGCTTCTTCGGCCTCTTCAATTGGCTGGGCGCCGTCTCCGGGTCCGACCGCCTGGTCCATGTCGCCGAGGTCCTGACCCAGGCGCACGTCCTCGGATTCGGGATCCTGGTGGTCGTGGTGATCCTCTTTCTTCCCAGCGGGATCGTCGGGGACTGGCCGAAAATCCGCAAGAGCGTGTTCCGGCCCGGCGCCGGGAACGAGTGGGCCACTAAGGAGTAAAGGATGGCGTACTTCCAGGTCGACCGTCTGGTGAAATATTTCGGGGGCCTCGCCGCGGTCAACGGGGTCTCCTTCGAGGTGGCGCAGGGGGAGATCTTCGGACTGATCGGCCCCAACGGCTCCGGGAAGACGACGACCTTCAACATGATCAGCGGCTACCACCGGCCCACCTCCGGGAGGGTGCTCTTCCAGGGAAGGGAGATCCAGCGGTTGCCGACGCACAAGATCTGCCACCTGGGCATCGGGCGAACCTTCCAGGTCGTGAAGCCCCTCGGTCGGATGACGGTGCTGGACAACGTGATCGCCGCGGCGTACTCCCGGGTGGACACGCATCACAAGGCGCAGGAGGAGGCGATGAAGGCGATCGACTTCTGCGGTCTCATGCCGGTCAAGGACGTGCTGGCCAAGTCGCTGCCGATCGCCGGGCGCAAGCGGCTGGAGATCACCCGCGCGATGGCCACCCGGCCGGGGCTGCTTCTGCTGGACGAGACCGCGGCGGGTCTGAACCCCACCGAGCTCGTCGAGGCCATCGAACTCATCAAGAAGATCCGTGAGAACGGCGCCACCATCATCATCATCGAGCACATCATGCACGTGATCATGACCATCTCCGACCGGATCCACGCGATCAATTTCGGGGAGACGATCGCCGAGGGGACGCCGGGGGAAGTGGCGGCGAATCCGGCGGTGATCGAGGCCTACCTGGGGACGGACTATGCTTGAGGTATCCGGCATCGACGTCTTCTACGGAGACCTCCAGGTTCTCTGGGACGTCTCCTTCGAGGTCCGCGACAGGGAGATCCTGGTGCTGGTGGGGGCCAACGGGGCGGGGAAATCGACCACCCTCAAAACGATCTCGGGACTCCTCAAGCCCCGGAAAGGGTCGATCACGTTCGACGGCGTCCGCCTGGACACGCTGTCCCCCGACAAGGTGATCGGCAACGGGGTGGTCCACGTCCCGGAGGCCCGGCGGCTGTTCCGGGAGATGTCCGTCGAGGAGAACCTCGTCATGGGGTCCCTCTCCCCCGAGGCGAGGAAGAAGCGGGCGCAGACGATGGAGTGGGTCTACGAGCTTTTCCCCCGGATGAAGGAGCGCCGGAAGCAGCCCGCGGGGACGCTCTCGGGCGGGGAGCAGCAGATGTGCGCCGTCGGCCGGGGGCTGATGGCGCTTCCGAAGATCCTGATGTTCGACGAACCGTCGCTCGGCCTTTCCCCCATCCTCGTCCAGGACATCTTCGGGATCGTGAAGCGGATCAACAAGGAAGGGGTCACGGTCCTGCTCGTGGAGCAGAACGTCCGGCAGACCCTCGCTTTATGCGACCGCGCCTACGTTCTCGAGAACGGCCGGGTCGTCCTCGAGGGGACCGGCAAGGACCTGATGAACGACGCCCACGTGAAAGAGGCCTACCTCGGGATCTGAGGCGCCCCTCCCGGATTTCCGCGACGGACGCCTCAGATCCCCTCTGATCGCTCCGTTTCGTTCCGCCTCTGCCTTGACAACCTCGTGACCGCCTCAGTATGGTGAGGGAACGATTCGAGAAGGACGTCAGGGGAGCGAAACGATGCGCATCGATTGCGTTTCCGGAGACATCCGCGCGGTCAAGGCGGACATGGTGGTGGTGAACCTGTTCGAGGGGGCGAAGCGGCCCGGCGGCGCTGCGGCGGCGGTCGACGCGGCGATCGGGGGTGCGATCGCGGCGGCGCTCCGCGGCGGCGACTTCGCGGGGAAGCTCGGGGAAACCCTTTCCCTGCGTCCCTCCCGGGGTCTCTCCTCGCCGCGGGTCCTGGTGGTCGGCCTCGGGAAGAAGGAGAAATTCACCGCGGATCACGCACGCCAGGCGATGCTTCCGGTCCTGAAGGCGGCGAAGCGGATGAAGCTTTCGACCGTGGCCTCGGTCGTCCACGGCGCGGGCGCGGGCAGGGTCGATCCCGGGATCGCCGCGCGCTTCTGCGCCCTCGGCGCCGCCCTGTCCGCCTTCGAGTACGACCGGTACAAGCAGGAGAAGGCGCACCGCGTCGCCCGGTTCCTGTTCGTCGAGGGGGACGCGAAGGCGTTCCCCTCCGTGCGCGCCGGGGTGTCCTGGGGCGCACGCGTCGGGGAGGCGATCAACTGGGGTCGCGCCCTCGTGGCGACCCCGCCGGCGGAGCTCCGGCCCGATGACCTGGCGCGCGCCGCGCGGGCGGTGGGCCGCGGGATCGGCGCCGTTGCCGCTCGCAAGGTCCGTGTCCGCGTTCTCGGCCTCCGCGAGCTTTCCGCCCTGAAGGCCGGGGGGATCCTCGCCGTGGCGAAGGGGAGTCCCGCGCCGCCGTGCCTGATCCTCGCGGAATATCGCGGTGGGGGCCCGGCCGCTCCCTGGACCGCCCTCGTCGGGAAGGGGGTCACCTTCGACACCGGCGGCATCTCGCTGAAGAAGTGGGACGGGATGGAGAAGATGAAGTACGACATGGCGGGGGGCGCCGCCATGCTGGCGGCCCTTCGGGCCGCCGCCGCCCTCGGCCTCAAGCGGAACCTCGTCGCCGTCGTCCCCTGCGTCGAGAACATGCCCTCCGGGACCGCGTACCGGCCCGGCGACGTCCTTCGGATGATGTCGGGGAAAACCGTCGAGATCCTCTCCACCGACGCGGAGGGCCGGCTCATCCTCGCCGACGCGATGACGTACGCCGTCCGGAAGTACAAGCCGAGGGAGATGGTCGACGCGGCGACGCTCACGGGCGCCTGCATCGTGGCGCTCGGGAGCGTCAACATCGGCATGATGGGAAGCGACGAGGGGATGCTCTCGCGGATGAAGGCGGCCTCCGCGGCGTCGGGAGAGAAGGCGTGGGAGCTGCCGCTGCACGATGAGTACTTCGAGCAGATCAAGAGCGACATCGGGGAACTGAAGAACGTCGGAGGCGGCGAGGCCGGGACGATCACGGCCGGCCGCTTCCTCCAGGAGTTCGCGGGCGATGCGCCGTGGGTCCACTTCGACATCGCCGGCGCCGCCTGGGTGGAGAAAGAGAAGCGCGGGTACGCCCCGGGGCCTTCGGGCGCTCCGGTCCGCCTCCTCGTGGAGTACCTCTCCTCCCGGGACGGGCACTGACGGCGGGGCGGAGGGGGAATCGCCATGGCGGAAACGCCGGCGCTCGCCCCGGAAGGCCGGAACTACATCAGCTGTCCGCACTGCACGATCCAGATCCCCTCCGATGTTTCCGACTGCCCGTATTGCCGGCAGCCCGTGCCGGGCGGGATCTCCGGATTGCCGAAGGATATCCGCGGACGGCTGGTTCCCCCGGAACGCTTTCCGCGGCTCGGAAAATATTACCGGGAACACGGCAAGTGGGTGAAGGTCGTCGCCCCGGCCCTCCTCGCGGTGCTTCTCCTGTGGCTGGCGCTCGGATTCCTGACGCGGGTGAGGATCGTCGTACCGTCGGACAACGTCTTTTTGATCGAGGCGGAGCGGGAACGGAAGGATGGCGGATCGGTCCTCCTGAAGGGGAAGCTCGTCAACCGGGGGGAAGACGTCCCCGATCTCTCCCTTCGCTCCATCGGCGTGATGGCGGAGTTCCGGTACGGCGACGGGAGGACGGAGCGGAAGCGCGTTTTCCCGAAGTCCCCGTTCCGCGGCGAAGGGGCCCTCTTTCGCGGGGAATCGGGCGCGTTCGAGATCGAGGTCCCCAAGGGCGTGAAGTCGGTCACCCTCCGGGGCGAGATCGTGAACCTCGGAGAGGACCGGGTGTTCGTCCCGACGAGCCGGGGAATCCGGCGCCTCCCGGCCCAAAGACGCCGGTGATCCACCCGCGGGTCCGGGGGCACGCAGGCCGCGCGTGCATTCCCGCCCACTCCCTCAGCGCGTGAAGATCGTCGCCCGTGTCCACGTCTCGCTCCGGCCGCAGGAAGGAGAAAGGGACCGACAACGCCCTGCAGCGGTCCACCGTGTCCCGTAGCACCGTCGGGGCGCCCCATGGGATGTTCCGGAACAGGCGGTCGTCCGGGCGGCCGAGGCCGACCAGGTAATATCCGCCGTCCGCGGAGGGGCCGAAGACCGCTTCCGCGCCCTCCCGGAGCTCCCGGAACGCCCGGCGCAGCCGCGTCGCCGCGAGGGACGGGCAGTCTCCGCCGACGATCACGACGCGCATCGCTCCGAGCCGGAAGGCGGTCGCCGCCGCGTCCCGCATCTTCTCCCCGAGGTCCTTTCCGCGCTGCGGGAACCGATCGAACGCGGAGAACGGCGCTTCCCGCAAGGCGTTCGCCTCCACCGGCGGGTCGAGGAAGAGGTACCGCGCGACGCGGGAAACGGAAGAGATCTCTTCCGCCGCGTCGCCGAGCATGCAGGCGTACAAACGAGCCGCCTCCGCGGGGGCGAGGGGAGGGGAAAGGCGCGTCTTTACCCGGCCGGGAACCGGCGCCTTCGCCATCAGCACGACCGCTTCCTTCATTGCCCCCGTCCGCCTTTCCATTCGGGTCGACCTGGTGCAGCGTCTCGCCGATACGTACCATCGTATCAGTTGCCGGGGGTACATCAGGCAGTGCAGTTTGGCCGGGAGCGGGGTGCCCTTCCGCTCCCTTCCTTTCACATCGATCCCGCGGCGCGGGCCCATTTTACCGGGAACCGCCCCCCCGTGGTCACATCCGCGGTCGGTGTGCCTTCGGTGTACTATCGCTTGTCAGGCGTACCCTCGATGTGTATAATTTCAAATTTTACCGTTTCCAACCGAAGAGGAGCGCCATGAAAGAGAAGAAGCGCAACGTTTTGAACATCGGCCTGCCGAAGGGGAGCCTGCAGGAGTCCACCCTGCACCTGTTCCGCAAGGCCGGCTTCAACATCAACGTCGGCTCGCGCAGCTACGTCCCCACAATCGACGACCCGGAACTTTCCGGTCTCCTGATCCGCGCCCAGGAGATGGCGCGCTACGTTCAGGACGGCATCCTCGACATGGGGCTGACCGGGCGGGACTGGGTGCTGGAGCAGAACGCGAAGGTGAAGGAGGTTTGTCCTCTTCTCTATGCCCGCGGCGGCCTGCGCGCCGTCCGGTGGGTGGTGGCGGTCCCGAACGATTCCCCGATCCAGCGGGTCCGGGATCTGCAGGGGAAGCGGGTGGCGACCGAGCTGGTCCAGTTCACCCGGCGCTACCTGAAGAAAAAGGGGGTCGAGGCCCAGGTCGAGTTCTCCTGGGGGGCCACCGAGGTGAAGGCGCCGCGCCTGGCCGACGCGATCGTCGAGTTGACCGAGACGGGGAGCAGCCTTCGGGCGAACAACCTCCGCGTCGTGGAGACGATCTTGGAGTCGACCACCGTCCTCATCGCGAACCGGGAGGCATGGAAGGATCCGTGGAAGCGGGAAAAGATCGGGAACATCGCCCTGCTCCTCCAGGGCGCTCTCCGCGCGGAGGAGAAGGTCGGCCTCAAGATGAACGTCGGTCGCGTCGACCTCGACCGGATCCTCAAGGTGCTGCCGGCGATGCAGAACCCGACGATCTCCACCCTGAGCGAGGCCGGCTGGTTCTCCCTCGAGGTCATCGTCGACCAGAAGATCGTCCGGGACCTGATCCCCGTCCTCAAGAGGGAAGGGGCCTCCGGGATCGTCGAGTACCCGCTGAACAAGGTCATCCCTTAGTACTTCAGTTCATAAATACGGTGACGCACCGAGAGGGTCGATGCGCCGCATCCGGCAAGGCGACGCGACCGAGGCGTACTGGGCAAGTACGGTGAGGGAGGGCAACGCCGCCGGGGCGGATGCAGCGGCACTCGAATGCCACCGTATTTATGAATTGAAGTACT
>Ga0210044_10004552_pt1 | contig 19289 bp, 15 predicted proteins | sample CryGey13umfilter_2_FD_183959 | JGI IMG/M metagenome (GOLD analysis project Ga0210044, IMG submission 183959) | Groundwater microbial communities from aquifer in Utah, USA - Crystal Geyser 4/9/14 3 um filter (SPAdes) (version 2) | ecosystem: Environmental > Aquatic > Deep subsurface >... | reverse complement strand
GGCCTCGAGGCGTTGAGCCTCGGCCTCGAGGCGTTGAGCCTCGGCCTCGAGGCGTTGAGCCTCGGCCTCGAGGCGTTGAGCCTCGGCCTCGAGGCGTTGAGCCTCGGCCTCGAGGCGTTGAGCCTCGAGAGAATGGATGCTTGGAATCGACCGGGTCGAGACTCAGACTGCATGCGATCAACTCCCCGACTGCATGTCTTCCTGCCCTCGACTGCATGGCATCAGGTCACCGACTGCACGGCATCGGGTCCTCGACTGCATGCCATCGGGTCACCGACTGCACGGCATCGGGTCCTCGACTGCATGCCATCGGGTCACCGACTGCATGGCATCGGGTCACCGACTGCACGGCATCGGGTCCTCGACTGCATGCCATCGGGTCACCGACTGCATGCCATCGGGTCCTCGACTGCATGCCATCGGGGCGGCACAGCCGATGAATCGAGTTCTCCCAGTTCGGGGGTGCTGTCTTTCGTCGGGCTAGCACCGAGGGGCAGTTGCCCAGGATACCTGAGCCTCCTCTCCTCGTGACCTAAAGAACCTGGGCGTCGGCCCTGAAGGGGCCGTCCATCACAGCCCAACGTGAAACGTTGGGTGAATCGCGCGGGATCGCCCGACCCCACGACGTCGAACCGCGCGGGATCGCCCGACCCCACGACGTCGAACGGCGCGAAATCGCCCGAACCCACGACGCCGAAAAAACGGTCAGCCGGCCGTTCAACCCGACAGCTCGCGTCCTCAGCGGCTTGGCGCCTCTGCGCGAAAACTCGCCGCTGTGCGAACACCGAATCCCCGAGCCTACCCCAGCTCACGCCCCAGCGCCTCGAGGAACGCGACCATCGTCGCGTGCCGCAGCGCCGCCTCCTGACGACCCGCCACGGTGTGCATGCCCTCCGCCAGCCGCATCAGCTTGACGAAGAAGTGGTCGACGGCGTGAGCCTTGTCGTCGAGCGCTCGGTCTGTCCGATGCAAGGGGTCGCCCGGCGCGTAGAGCAAGCCCTGCCCCCGATTGAACGACTGGGCGCAGACGAAGCAGCGCGCCATGCCCACAGCTCCAATGGCGTCCAGTCGATCGGCGTCCTGCAGGACTGCGGCGAGTCGGCTGACTGGAGCCTGGCCGGCCGACCAGCTCGACCCCGCGACCGCCTCCGCGACCTGCTCAATCTCCATCGGGTCGTAGCCGGCCGCTTCGAGCGGACCCCGCGCCGCCTCGGCCGACCGCTGCGACGCCTTGCTGCGGTCTGGGTGATCTTTGGGGATCTCGACCAGATCGTGGACCAACCCGGCGGCGCCGGCGAGGTCGACGTCGAGGCCCTCAGCCGCGGCGAGCTCGAGCGCCCAATGGTGAACCCGCACCACGTGCAAGCGATCGTGGGAGAGGTCCAAAGTCCCATAGCGCGGCGCGACGAGCGCCCACAGCCGCTGATTGCGCTCCGAGGTCGCACCATGGCTCAGCTTTACGGCATCCATTCAGGTCGCCTCCTCTTCTTCTTCTTCTGACTGTCGAACCTCGGCGCTCTCCTCGACCAGGCCGAGTTGGCCGCTCTCCGCGACGAGGCTCAGGGCCCCTTCCCTGACCTCGTGTTCCACGATGGACAACCGCCCGTCGCCGCTGTCCCCAATCCGCGTCTGGATTTTGGCTAGGGCGATCTTGGCGACACTCTTGAGCCCTGATTCGTCCAACAACCCCTTCGTGAAGGGCAGCAGATGCTGCATCGAGTGCACCGACCCCAGGCTGCCCAACGCGTGCGCCGCCGCCTTCTTCACCTCGACCGAGGGGTCGGTGAGCATGCCCACCAACGCCGGTTCCGCTCGCCCGTCCCCGAGCGTCGCGAAGGTCTTGGTCAAAGCGACCAGCGTCTTTTCGGTGCCCGCTTTGGTCAGTTTGCACAAGGACTCGACGAAGTGCTCGTCGCGCAGTTTGCCGATGGCGCTGATGGTGGCCCGTCGGACGGTCTCCTGACGCGAGCGCAGCGTCTGCGCCAAAGTCGGCCGCGCCCGCTCGACGCCGAACTCGGTGATGGCGGCGATGGCGTCCGCCCTCACGTCGGAGTCCTCGATCTCGGCTTCGGCGATCGTCTTGATAATGCTGAAACCTTCCTCAGGGAGCGCCGAAGCCGCGACGAGGCGCACTCGCACCGAGACGTCGCCGAGCGCCTTGAGACAAGCCTCCCGGGTCTCGCCGCGGCCGGGATAGTGGCGCACCAAGAGAGACATGTTGCGCACGCGAACGTCCTCGTTGGGGTCTCGCAGGCCGTTCTCGGCGAGCTTGGTTGGGAGCTCGGTCACCTCCATCTGGAGGGGCGGAGCGGCGCTCAACATGGCCTTGAGGAGGTTGTGGATGCGGTATTGGTCTGCCATGACGCCGCGCTCTTCATAGGCGATGGAACCCTCCCGGACCTGAGCCCCGAGGTTGACCAGGCCGATGACCCGGCGGCGCGCCATGTCGTTGAGCATCGCGACCGCCGCCACTTCTCGACCGCTGACGCAAACGGCGTTGTCGAACTCGGGGTCGCGCAGCTGGATGTCTTCGCCTTTAAACGCTTTGCGCAGGCCCTGCCAGACTCCTTCACTGCAGAGCACGACGCCTTGGCCGAGCCTCCCACCTCCCGCTTCGACCTGCGTATAGCGAACCCGGCTCTTGCCCACTCGCCGGGTGGCGGTCTTGACCTCGATGGGGATACCGCCCACCTCGCCGCGCATGGACCACTCGGCCGCCATCGAAGGGAGCTGCAAGTCGAGCCCGAACTCATCGGCGATTTTCGACCACGCGTCCGCGGCCTCACGGCTGCCGTAGCGCGAGCTGAGGTGTCGATACCCCACCATCGCCACGATGCCGGCGACAACGACGAAAAAGAGCGTCGTGCCCACTACGACCTCGCCTTGGTGTCAGAAACCGCTCCGAGAATCCGAGCGAGCCGCAACAACGCCCGCGAGAGCTTGGGCTCCGTGCTGCACTTCTCGAGGGCTGCGAGCGCCCGGTCATGCCCGTCCAACCCTTCGATGCGCTCGGCCACCTCGGCCAGCTCGCCGCTCGCCTGCAGTGACTCGAGCAACGTCGTCAGCTCGGTCTCGTGCTCGAGCGCCCAGGTGTCCAGCGCGCTGGCCATGGCGGTGCAGCTCCAATTGTTCTGCATGACCAGCGCGTCGAGGTCGCTCATGCGGTCGACCAGGCGATCGCCGTCGTCTTTGCAGGCGGGCAGGAGGGTGGCCGCGAAGAAGACGGCAGCGAGGAGCAGGGGGCGAAGACCGTTCATCGATTACTCGTCGCCCGCCAAGAGCTCGGCGGCGCGGGTACGGATGTCCTCATCGAGGTCGAGGGCTCGCTGCTCGAGGCGAAAGCGAGGCTCCGGCCCGCTCTGCGTGTTGAGGATCTCCAGCGCTCGTGAGCGCAGGAAGGGGTTGTCGCTGGTCAACGCTCGGTCGAGGGAAGAGGTCGGCACCTCCTCGCCGGATTCGGCGACCAAGAGCGGAAGGAACAGCGCCGACCACCCCCCTTTTCTGAAATCCTCTGCGGTCCAATGCCCGCAGTCGACGAGGGCCTGACAGGCCGCTTGTCCAACCGACCAGCCGAGGAGATCGGTCTCCTTCTCGGAGAGCAAGGGTTTGAGCAGGCTCAGCCACTCCACATTGGGCGCCCGTCTGGCGGCGAGCACGGCGATGCCGCACAGACGACGGTCCTCGTTCATGCCGATGAAGACATCGTAGGCGTCTTGCCGCATCTTGCGGCTCCAGGTGAGGTGCTCGGCGTTGATGAACGCGATGATGGAGGGCAGGCGGCTGTCGTCGTTCAACAAGCCAAAGGCGGCGACCTCGGCGACGCGGTGGGTCCGCTCGTTGGGACTCTCCAACGCCTTCTCGATGGCGGGACGCAGGGCTTCGACGTCGTCGACGTGGTTTTGGCCGAGCAGGGGAACCTCGAGCAAGCGACGAACCAGTGGCCCGTCGGGTGCGGCGCCCCAAACCTCCTCGAAGAGCGCCGCGAGCTCAGCCGCGCGCACGGGCTCGCCGAGAATCGCGTTACACAAATGCAGCGCAACCCGGGTTCCCAACGCCTCGCTCGAATGTCGAGCGAGGAGGGCCTGCAGCCACGCACCGACCTCGGCACGGCGGCGGACGCTCAGCTCCAACGCGGCGCGCAGGATCTGCATGCGCGGGTGACCGTCATCGTTGATGGCGTCGAGGACCGCAGTGCGATCTTCCTCGTCTTCGCTGGTGAGCAGGAGGCGAGCGAATGGGCTGGGCAGGGAATCGAGAGCCAGACAGCGGCGCGCCGACTTGCGGACCCCAGGCCCACTCCACAAGGAGAGGATTGTGACCATCCTTTCAAAAGTCTCGGCGAGCTCGTCTTGGGTGTCGGTGAACTCTCCGAGCAAGGTGAGGAGATGCTCGCGCAGGTGTTCACTGCGCTGCGCTCCGATGGCGTCCTTTCGCCAGCAGCACTCGGGGCGGTCGATCAACGAGCGCTCGATGGCGTCCAAGGCGTGGTGACGGACGTGGAAGTCGTCGTCGGTGAGCGAGGAGAGCAGCGTCGGAACGGCCTCGTCGATCTCCCCAATCATTCGCACGGCCTTGCGGCGAATGCGCACCACTGGGTCCTTGAGCGCTTTCTCCAGGGCGGCCATCCCGAGGGGGTGACTCCGCGGATCGATGCGGTCCAGAGCACGCCACCGCTGATCCACGTCCTCGCTGGCGTTGTCGGCGAGACCGCTGGTGAGCTCCGCGAGCCCCCACACCGAGAGGGCGTCCAGCAGATCCTGAGACGGGTGTTCGAGGTACTGTTCAATCAAGACGCCGCTCGCCGCGACCCGACTCCCCTCAGCGGCGAGGGCAAAGATGCGCTGCAGAGCCTGAGCCCGAATGGCTCCGCCTTGATTCAAGGCCCTGCGGCAGGCGTCCAACTCTGAGGTGGTCATCTAGACTCTCCAGCATCGCGAGGAACGAGCCCCTCTGTGGGGGCGCAATAACTCTATTCTACCTCGGTCCGGAACCAGGCGTCGAGACAGCTTGAAATCTCATCTCGGACAAAACAGAAGTCGGCGAGTGAGCCTCCGACGGGGTCCCAGATCTCCGCTTTGGGCGGTGTGTGGTATTTGGCTAAGAGCTTGGAGTTCTTGAAGGCGTTGGTCCCGCACTGTCGAATGGCCACCATGTGTGTGGCGTCCATGCCGAAGACCACGTCGGCGACGTCGACCAATCCTCGACTCAGCGACTGGGAGCTGTGTCGCGAGAGATCGCCGCCAATCTGTGCGATGGCCTCGACCGCGTGGGGCTCGGCAGGTCTTCCCACGATCCCCAAGGTCCCCATGGAGATGATCATCGGGCGCAGCCCGCGCTCTTCGAACTTCAGCCGAGCCAGTTCTTGGGCCATCGGGGAACGGCAGATGTTCCCCGAGCAGACCATGATGATTCGACCATAATTCCAATCCATTGCAGGCCTTCGGTGTTTCCCCTGGCTTTGAGGCTCATCGAATTTGAGGGAGGATAGTATGGTTTGAGCTCGGTGTCGCGCAGTTGCGCGTCAGGACTCCGAGACCTCGGGTTCTCCAACGAAAAATTCTTGATATGCGGCGGGGAGCTTGCTCACTGCAGACTGCGATACCGGCGTCAGTTCGCGGCTGTTGAACGTATTCCAAAAGAGCGTTTTGCCCGCCTCCGAAGCACTTTTCGCGTCGGCGAGCAGGGCGGCAAAGGCTTTTCCCGTATAGGTGAACTCCAACGTGGAGCCGCCCTCTGACGCCACGCGAACGGCTTCACGCGCGGCCTCTGTGGGCCGCCCATATTCGGCGCCGAACTGGTCATGGACGAGGTGCATGGGGCGGCGCAGCCAGCACTTGCCCGTGTCGAAGCCCAACGCCTCGAGGTGTGCGGAGGTGCGCTGGGTCAGGCTCATCAGGACCGCCTTGTTGCAAAGGACGCGGTCGACCACGCGAACCCCGATCACCTCCGTCTGCAGACCGGCCAACTGGCAACCGAGCCAGAGCCCGACGAAGGTTCCGCCGGTGCCTACGGCCACGTAGAGTCGCCGTGGCTCTTCGAGTTCGCCGCTGCGCACTTGCTCGGCGAGCTCGAAGGCGGCGTTGAGATAGCCAATCACCCCCCACACCGACGAGCCCCCGGCCGGAATCGTGTAGCTGCCCTCCCCGCCCCGCCCCAGCCAGTCTTTGAGGTGGCGCCGAGCCACCTCGACCGGCATCGCAAATTTGGAGGCGAGGACCATCTCGGCGCCTGTGGCCTGCAGCGCCAGGATGTTGCGGCGCACGTGTTCGGTGACCGGCTGCGGAAAGTGCAAGACGTGACAGCGCATCCCCAAGGCCTGCGCGTAGAGCGCCGTCGCCAGACAGTGGTGGCTGCCCATGGCGCCCACCGTCCAGACCGAATCCCGCCCTTTCGACAGCAGCTCCCCGAAGATGAACTCCAGCTTGCGGACTTTGTTTCCGCCGTAGAGCGCCCCTGCGAGGTCGTCGCGTTTGACCAGAATCGTGGCGTCTACGCCATCCCTGGCTGCGAGTTGTTGCGCGCTTCCTGCGCGCAACCCTGCGGGTTTGCACGACTCTCCGCCATCCCTGGCTGCGAGTTGTTGCGCGCTTCCTGCGCGCAACCCTGCGGGTTTGCACGACTCTCCGCCATCCCTGGCTGCGAGTTGTTGCGCGCTTCCTGCGCGCAACCCTGCGGGTTTGCACGACTCTCCGCCATCCCTGGCTGCGAGTTGTTGCGCGCTTCCTGCGCGCAACCCTGCGGGTTTGCACGACTCTCCGCCATCCCTGGCTGCGAGTTGTTGCGCGCTTCCTGCGCGCAACCCTGCGGGTTTGCACGACTCTCCGCCATCCCTGGCAGCGAGTTGTTGCTTGACGACCGGCGTCGGGAGCGTCGCGAGCCTCACTCGAGGCAGCCCGGCCGAGAGCTCGGGGTGAGCCCGGAAGAGGCTCCAATACTCAGGTTCGCGGACAAGCTCTCGAGTGAAAGTGATGGCTGACATGGCATCCGATGGTAGTGGTCTAGGGCCCGCAGAGTGATGTTGACTGGGATGAGAATCGCCGAACCTGCAATAGAAGCCAAACCCGACCGGCGGCTGCTTGTTCGGCGCGGAGTTCTCGACCACACTCCATGGCAGTCGCCCTGAGACGCCGCGCGTCATCCAAGAGATGAGAAAACTAAGAACCCGACTCACCGTTGCCACGATGAACTCACGACGAGACAGCTCCTTACCTCAAACCCTCTGCGCCTCGGCCGCCCTCTGCGCCTCTGCGTTAAGATCGAAGCAATATCGACAACATACCGCTCGAACCCGGCGATTTTCATAGCAGTCGATGAGAATTCTCGGGTCGGCCCAGTGTGTACGATTCAAACCGAAATGGAGACGAAATGAGCTTCGACAGGACCGGTTTCTACGACGATTCCGAAAAGACCCTCTGGATCCCCCGTGAGGTCGCCTTGTTTATTCGTCTGCCCAAGGAGGAGGTCTTCCACTGGGCAACGGCGCTCAAAGAGGGCATCACCACCGACGACGGCCGTCCGATCGCCAAGGTGAATTACCTCTTCCGCTCACAGGAGACGGCAGCCTACAACTATCAGCCCTTGGCGTTCGTGGGTGTGGGTGTCTACTACGAGGACGGCGGCAATCGAATCGAATACACTCCTGAGAGTGGGCCTTTGGAAGTCGATGTGCGAGAAGATTTCGGAATCTCTCACGACAAAGACTCCTAAGCCTCGAGAAGACAGTCTTTCACGGACATTGCCGAGCGGACGACCGCTCTTCGCACCGCAATTCATCGAAGATCGGTCGTGGGCAAGCCAGGCAATAGAATCCACTGGTGACACGCGCTGCGTCGCCTTCATCACAAACAGGGGGACAATCTTGAGCGATAGGTGGACCCAGACTGATGTCGACGAACGTCTCAAGGAAGTGCGGAACGAGCTGCTGCAATTTCTCGGTGAGCGGACGCGGCTCGACTGGTTCAAGCAGAAGGTTCGGTGGCGCAAGAGCAGACAGTATGTCTGGCCTGGCGCGCCCGACGGCTTGGCTTCCCTCTTGGACGAGGCCGTCGAATCGGACGCGGGAGTGAGCGCTTTCGTCGAGCACATCCTGCAGCGACAGACCGCCATCGCCAACTCCATCGACCGCTACAACACGACGCTCAGGCACTTCATGGAGCAAGAGTGCGGGAAGCCTGTCGCCGACTTCCCGCCTGACCTCAAGCAGCGCTTCACGCAAGCCCGCATCACGTTTCAGGGGACCCGCGACGAGCTCTTGCGCCTCGCGAGGGACACCGCAGCGGGACGCGACATCGATTGGAAGGAGCTGCTCTCCATGCGCCTCGCGATGTTGAATGAAGACGCGCGCCTGCAGATCTTCCGTGAGGTCTGCGCCCTTGTCGCCGACGAAGTCGAGCTCGCCAACCCCGACATGCGGCCCGAGCAGAGGGGCGTCTTCGCTCGAACTTTGCAGGTCAAACTGCAATGGCAGGATCGGCGGCACGTCGCGCCCCTCCTCGCAGAGACCTACAACGAAGCGCGGCGGATCCTAGACTTCGACACCCTCTTTGCGAACTACGAAACGTTGCGCCGCAAGGCCTCTGAGGCCGGACCTGGAGACCCCTTCGATGTGGAGCTCCTCGCCACCACACGGGCGGTCCTGCTTTCCATGATCGAGCTCATCGAGCAGCTCTTCCCCAAGGCCGCGGGCACCCACGAGAGGGAGATGAACAGCCTGCGGGTCGCCGTCTGACCTGGGGTCTCTACCCTCCACATAAACCTCGATTCCAGCGGGGGTGAGGGATAAATCCCCCACCCCCGCCAGTGGTTTCGCGGGGTTGCGGCGGCACGATGCTCGCTCTTGGTGGGACTGTCTCAATTCAGGGACCGTCCCCGAGAGTGCAACCATGTTGAACCTTCGAATCACTGACGATGAGGGCAAGAGTACCCGCGTTCCCCTTGTCCGCGACGAGATCACCATCGGCAGACAAGACGGAAACACGGTGCGACTCACCGAGCGCAACGTCTCACGACGGCACGCGCGGCTGCGGCGGCACAACGGGGACACGTTCTTCACGCTCGAAGCCATCTCGGCGCGCTATGGGCTCTTCGTCAACGGGGAGGCGGTCGACTCACCGCGCGCCTTGAACCCCAACGACGAGGTCCGTATCGGCGACTATCGGCTGACCATCGAGGCGCCCAAGGAGCTTGCGGTTCGAGCCCCCGTCGTCCGTCTCCAAACCCCTCCCCCAGGCCCAGCGCTCCAGCCCTGGCAAATGGGGCGGCTCGTCGTCCTCTCCTCCCACGCTCCTGGCCAGGAGTTTCTCCTCGCTGCGGAGTCCATGGTCATCGGTCGAGCGTTCACCTCGGAGATCACCATCGCGGACGCCTCGGTGAGTGGTCAGCACGCTCGAATCGACTACGACACGTCCGCGAAGGCCTACACCATCACGGACCTCGGGTCGTCCAATGGAGTCCGGGTCAACGGCAAGGCACACAGCGTGATGCAACTCCGCGCGGGGGACTTCATCGACCTCGGGAAGGTCAAGCTGCGCTATTGCGAACCCGGAGAGCGCTGGTCGCTCGAGCAGCTCATGCAGTCCGAAACTCCTCCAGAAGCAGGGCGAGGCCGAGCCCTTTGGGTCCTCGCCTTGGCCGCAGCGGCGACCCTCGTGGCGGGCGTCGCCTACTGGCTCCTCGTCCTGTCGCCCCCTCCACCCTCGAATGCAGACCAGAGCCGCGAGTCGAGCGCCTCCTCTCCGACAGAAGACGAGGTCGCGGCGGCGACGAGCCCGCCGCGGGTCGCCGCGCCGAGGGACAACCAAGAATCCCTCGCTGCTTGCCGCAGAGACCTCGAGAGGGGCCGCCTCGACGAAGCGATGCTCGCCTGTCAGCTCGCCCTCACCCAGTCCCCAGGAGATCAAGACGCGCAACAGCTCAGCGACGCGGTATTGCTAGAGCAGCTCGCGATGAAGGGCTACGAACGGGCGCTCTCCCATCTCGCCGCCGACGAGTGCGGCCTCGCCCTGGCCGAGCTCGACGCGCTCGACACTGACGGGACTGCCGCGGCGCGGCGCGCCGTCGCCGAGCGGTTCCGCGAGAGGGCCGAGGCGTGTGCAGCCCGAGGCGATGCCTCCGTCGCTGAAGCGCAGCCGTCGAACGCAGCGTCCGAGACGACGGCGCCGATCACGGGAAACAAGAAGAAACGCAAGAGCAGCCCGCAATCCGCGGCGTCCAAGAACAGCGAGAGCCGCACAGCGGCACCCCCCGAGACCGCGGGCGACGCTCAAGCTCGCCATGACGAGCTCAGGGCGCAGGGCATGGACCTCTTCAAGAAGCAGCGCTACGTCGAAGCCTCTGACCTGCTGCGGCAGGCGTTGCGCCAGAAATACGACGTCAACACCCACGTCTCTCTGGCGTTGGCGTTGGAGAAGGCTTGTCGCGACTGTGAGGCGCTGGCGGAGTACCAGAAAGTGCTCCCGAAGCTCAGCGGCAAGAAGCAGGAGAAGACCGCCGCGAAGGTCGAAGCGCTCGAAACGAGCTGTCACTGAGACGAACCGAAGGGCGCCGCTTCGGAAAGGGCTGTCATCCTAGGCGTGAACCAGAGCCTCGGCCTCGTCGGCTGGCGGTTGATCGTGCCCGCAATTGGGGCAGAGCCAACGAGTGGCGCTGCGTTTCGAGGACTCTTCGAGATTGGCGACTTGGCACGTTGGGCACTTGACGTCGAGAGGGCGGTTCCAGGTCGCGTAGTCGCAGCCTGGGTATTTGTTGCAGCCGTAGAAGGTCTTGCCGCGCTTCGAGCGCTTCTCGACCAGCTCTCCCTCGCAGTCCTCTTTCGGGCATTTCACCCCGAGGGTCAGCGGCTCGGTGTGCTTGCAGTCGGGATAGCCAGAGCACGCGAGGAAGCGACCGAAACGCCCGGTTTTCACGACCAGGGGCTGACCGCACTTCAGGCAGGTCCCACGTGTCTCGACGACCTCATCGACCGGGATGATGTTGCCATCATCATCGCGGCGGTATTCCTGGGACTGCTTGCACTCGGGGTAGGCGGAACAGGCCAGGAAGCTGCCGTTTCGACCCCACTTGATCACCATCTTCGCGCCACAGCGCTTGCAGTCGAGGTCGGTTGGGGTCTCTTCTCGCTTGAGGTTGCGCATTCCGGTGCGGGCTTTCTCCAGCGTCTCGGAAAATGGTTTGTGGAAACGTTGCAGAAGGTCGACCCATTTCAGGGTGCCTTCCTCGATCTGGTCGAGGTCGGTTTCCATCCGGGCGGTGAACTCGGCGTCGAGGATTCGCGGGAAATTCTCGACCAAGAGGTCGGTCACAATGGAGCCTAGCTCGGTGGGATGGAAGCGATTCTTGAGCTTCTCGGCATAGCCTTTCTCTTGGATCACGGAGATGATCGCTGCGTAGGTCGAGGGTCGACCGATGCCCCGTTCCTCGAGCTCCTTGACCAGGGTCGCTTCCGTGAAGCGCGGTGGGGGCTGAGTGAAGTGTTGCTCGGGCAGCAGTTTTTGGAGTTTGAGCACATCCCCTTTCTTCACGTCAGGAAGGGTTTCCTCTTCCTTGGCTTCCTCGTCCTCGCCCTGCACCTCGGCGTAGACGCTCTGGTACCCCTGGTACTTGAGGATCGAGCCGAGCGCTCGGTAGGTGAAGTGTCCATTGGTGATGTCGATGCGAGTCTGGTCGAAGAGCGCCGGCCGCATCTGTGAAGCGACGAAACGCTGCCAGATCAGCTTGTAAAGTTTGTACTGCTCGGCCGAGAGGTGCGCCTTGAGGTCGTCTGGGGCTAGGGCGACGTTCGTGGGTCGGATGGCCTCGTGGGCGTCTTGAGCCCCTTTTTTGGTCTTGAAGACCCGCGGCGTCTTTGGCAGCGCGTCGGCACCATACTGCTTCTCGACGTACTCGCGGCAGGCCGCGATGGCGTCGTCCGACACGCGCACCGAGTCGGTTCTCATGTACGAAATCAGACCGACCGCACCCTCGGCGCCCAGCTCGATTCCTTCATAGAGGCGCTGCGCCACACTCATGGTCAGCTTCGCGGAGAACCGCAGCCGGCGAGCGGCCTCCTGCTGCAGCTTGGAGGTCGTAAACGGAGCGGCGGGTTCGCGCTTGCGTTCTCGTTTGACGACCTCGTCGACCGCCCAACTCCCTTCCTTGCTGGAGGTCACGATCGCGGTGGCCTCGCCCTCGTTGGCGATCTCGGCCTTCTTCCCATCAATGAAGTGAAGAGTCGCCCAGAATTTGGGCTCGACGGCGGCGGCGAGCTTGGCCTTGACCGTCCAGTACTCCATCGTCTCGAAGCGTTGGATCTCTCGTTCTCGGTCGACAACCAGACGGCAAGCCACTGATTGCACGCGACCCGCGGAGAGCCCTCGCCGCACTTTGTCCCAGAGCAACGGGCTGATTTGGTAGCCGACGAGACGATCGAGGATGCGGCGAGCCTGTTGGCTCTCGAAGCGGCCGCGGTTGATCTCGGTTGGATTCGCGACGGCCTCGGTCACCCCTTTCTTCGTGATCTCATTGATCAAGACCCGGTAGGTCTTGGGGGCCTTGCCTTTGAAGACTCCGATCTCCTCGGCGATGTGCCAAGCGATCGCCTCTCCTTCGCGGTCAGGGTCAGGTGCCAGGTAGACCGTGTCGACCAGCTTGGCCATTTTCTTGATGTTGGCGAGGATCTTACCCTTGCCTTGGATGGTGACGTAGTTGGGTTTGAAACCATCCGCGATGTCCACGCCGAGCTCGTTCTTCGGAAGGTCTTTGATGTGTCCTACGGAGGCGATGACCTCGAAGTCGTCACCCAAGTAACGTTTGATGGTCTTCGCTTTTGCTGGTGACTCGACGATGAGCAGTGATTTCGTCATCCGATCTTATCCACCTTGTTGACCTTGGTTGGCAGTCTCTGCACAGAGCTTACATCGAGCACTTCCGAAGAGGTCAAGCGCCGCTTAAGCCCAAGCGACAAAAACCCTACGACCCTCATGACACCAGTGAATCCATTCACTAAGGCGCCCGATCATCGACCGGTGAGAACCATCACCGAGCGACTTTCCTCACCAATGACCGACGCTATTGCTAACCGCGAAAGACGATAAGGCAACGAACAACACAACTCTGCGGCCGGTCCCGGTCGCGGAGTCCTAACAGAGCGGGTTCACCGTCGCAACAAGGACACGACAGCAGCCCCCGATTTTTTTGCCGCACTCAACGAGACAATCGAATCGCTCCCCCTGGGCAACGCTCGATGATTCCTTGCAGCTCGAGTTCGAGCAAGGTCGCGTCAACATTAATGATTTCATTGGAGAACTGGTCCTGGTGAAGGGGCCGTCGAGCGAGCTGCTCGACGACCCGGCGTGCGTTCTCGTCCAGCATCGAGTCCGGCCTTGAAGCGGGCTCTCCAAACAACGACCGAGTTTTCGAAGCCGGCCTGGGGGCTGGTTTGGCCCCACACAGCCGAGAGATCTCCGTCAGCTCCTCCACTCCATAAAGCGGGCGGGCTGCGCCTGTTCGCAACAAATCCACCCCTCCCGCCCAACCCCTGTCGAACGCGAGTGGAGAGAGGACGTAGAGCGGGCGCGCATATCGCCTCGCTCCCTCGACCGTGTACAGCGTCCCGCTGCTGGTCGAGGCCTGTACGACGATCACGACCCTGGCGAGCGCAGCGATGGTGAAATTTCGTCTGGGAAATTGCCGGCGGTGCGCTGGCGTCCCCGGGCTGAACTGACTCACGACCAAGCCGTTTGCCGCGACTCGCTCGAAGAGCTGCGCATTGCGGCTCGGATACACGCGATCCAGCCCCGTTCCGGCGATCCACACGGTGCCGCCGCCGTGCTCGAGGGTGCTCGCATGAACGACGGCGTCCACCCCAACCGCTCCTCCAGAAACCGTCACCAATTGGCCCTCCGTGACCAGGCGCTCGACAATTTCGCTGCACGCCCGCGTGGCGAGCCCGTCGGGCGAACGAGTCCCCACCATCGCGACCGTTGCCGCGCGCAGCAGCGCTGTGTTCCCAAGCGCACTCAGTACTGGAGGCGGATCCATGATCGACGCCAGACTCTCGGGATACTCCGCAGTCCCCAGAACCAGAGGCCGAGCTCCGAGGGTCCTCAACTGCTTGTGCACCTGAGCCCCCTTCGCCTCGACCACGGATCGCGGGTGCTCGCAGAAGGAGAGCAGCACTCGTCGCTGTCGCAACGAAACTCCATCGAGGAGCTTCGAGCGTTGCGCCTCGCCGTCCCAAAGGCGAGCGAGCGACCCCAAACATCGGCGCAACAGCGAATCGCCTGCGCCGCTCTCCGCCCACAACGCGAGCGTAAGAAGAAGCTCTTCCTCGACTTTCCCGGTCTCGCTCGACAAAGCCATTCGAATCCTCCGTGCCAGTTGGTCGTGTTACACGACGAGTTGTCGGCAACTCGGAGGAAAACCGTGCGTGTTTTTTTACGCAAACGACCGATTTCGCACGAGCGAAAGGGCGTAGGCAGGGCTCTGCCCTGACCCGCCGGGGGACTCTGTCCCCCGGACCCCCTTTTGCTTTCTTGTTTCTTGCTGCCGAGGGGTCTTCGGCCGTTTCTGTGCCGGCCCGCGAACGCTCAGGCACAACGCCGGACGAATCGCGACGCACCCATAATTGCATGGGCATCGCATGGGCATCGGCACTGAAGGGGCCGTCCTTAACAGCCCAACGTGAAACGTCGGGTAAACCGCGTCCGAGCGCCCGAACCCACGGTGTCGAACCGTGTCCGCCTGGGCTCCCCAAATGAACGAGGCTTGGTCGGGTCACAAAGGTCGGTCGTCTACGGAGTAGGCGTAGAACATCGAGTCGTTGGAGAAGAGGAAGAGGCGGTTGTCGACCAGCAGAGGTGGAGCGCTAAAGCCGCTCCCCGAGTCGATCAGCGCGACCCGCTGCCCAGTCTGCCGGTCTAGGACGAGCAGTCCCTCGTTCTTGAGCCCCACGTACAAGTTGCGCGCACCCGGCTCGGGGCCGCACGCAATGTCAAACGCGTTGAGGGGAGCGACCCAATTGTCTTCTCCATAGAAGGAGTCGGTCGCGTGCACGCCGTCGCGACTCGCGAAGTAGAGCACCCCATCGCTCTCGGACAGTTCGCCGACGCCTTCCAGCTCGCGATGCCAAACCACCTCGCCGGTGGCGAGCTCCAGGCGATACAGCCCCCCAGCGAAGGAAGCGACGAACAGGGCGTCGCCGACGACCAGCGGCGCGGCGTCGATGTCGCGGAAGCGGGCATTGCCTTTGGAGAGGTCTCGGCCCCAGACGGTTGCACCATCCTCGAGGGCGTAGGCCATGAGCCAACCGTCGGAGAAGCCGGCGTACACGACCCCTTCATGTAAAGTCGGGGAAGCATGACCGAACATCGTGAAATCGTTGACCTTCGAACGCTCTTTCCGCCACTTGAATTCACCTGTTTTGGCGTTCAAGGCGTAGACGCGATTGAGCGCATTGGCCGCGACCAGCGTCGCGCCTTCGACGCTCACTCGAGCCTCGATGGAGGCGCCGGTGTCGAACTCCCAAATCTTGCGTCCGTTTCGGGGGTCGAGTGCGTAGAGGAGCCCGGAGGCGCTACCGAGGTAGAGGGTGTCGTTCACGACGAGCGGCTCAGACACGAAGGGCTCGCCGATGTCGACGGTCCAAGCGATGGTTCCATCGGCTTTCGAGAGGGCGAAGATATCCCCTCTGCGGTTTCCGAAGACAATCAACCCGTTTGAGGTCTCGACCGGGCCGCCAAATTCTTGGGTCTCGGCTCCCCAGAAGCCCTGCTCCAGGGCGAAATCGTGAGTCCAAAGGATCTGAAACTGCAACGCCAGCGGGGCTTCTTGTCGGCCGACACGAGGTTGAGCGCGGACACCACAGCCCTCGATGGACGCCATGAGAAGGACCAGGGTGAGAGCTCGTTTCCATGAGATCTCGAACATCTTGCTCCTCGAGCAGGCGGACGGTGTCAGGGCCGGATCGAGACACGTCCTGCTCGGTGAGGCCGAGCAGGACGATGTTCAACTCTCCGCGTCGCGAAGCATCAGCGATGACACTCGCCAAAATCAGTCGTTGGGCACCGCAGCGATCAGCTTGTCAGGGTCTTCGACGAGGAAGCCCAGGCTGCGCTCGGCATCCGCCGAAGTGGGATCTTCAGGAAACTTTGCGACGAGCTCAGCGTAGGCCGCGGCGGCGGCGTCGAGTTGGCCTGCTTTCTCATGGATCCCGGCGATTTGCATCAGTGCGAAGGGGCCGTAGAAGCGAGGGCTGCTGTTCAAGATCTGACGATAAGCGCTGACGGCCTCGTCATAGGAGCCATTGTCCATGAGCGCGACGGCCTTGGTCTGCAAGGCAAAGATGTCGACGGACTCATCGAGCTTCTCCAGCGCCTGGTCGGCGTGGGTTTCTGCGAGTTCGATGTCACCCAGTCGTTGAGCGGCGGCGGCGGCAAGCAAGTGTGCCTCGCCGGTGATCTCGGAGTCGCCGAACTTGTCGAGGGCGCCGAGAGAAGCGGCCAGAACCGCCTGGTTCCGGGCCTCATCGTCCTTGAACATATTTCGGTAGTTCGCGAGGTTAGGGTCGATGTCTGGATACTGGAGCTGAAGGAGGATCCGTCGCTCTTCCACCTCCGAACGCGTCGGAGTCATGCTCGCGTCCAGGGCAGAGGTCAACGCGCTGCTGGCCTCGACCTTCTGGGTCTTGAGGTGGCTCATGTAGATCGAGATGCCGATCGTCAGCACCAGCACGGCGCCCACGCCGAGCGCTAATTGTTTCTGGTTGCGCTTGACCCAACTCGAGACGTTGAGCGACGTCGTCACGAACTTGTCGGGCTCCGCCAAATCTTCGGAGACAACCTCGAGTTCCTCTTCTGCCTTTTCGACCTTCTTCTTGATTTTTATTGCCACCTGGAATCTCCTAGCGATGAGCGGCGGAACTGCTAACCGGCAGTACGACTGCCGCTGGGAGGCCTCGGGCACCCTGGCCCCCAAGCGCCCTCCGAACAAGGCGCGGACTATAGGTAAGGCCCATGACTCTGTCAACGATTCGAAAGCCCTGCAGACACCGGCATCCGAGGTCCTCGAACCCAGCTCTGGCCTGGTCCCTGTTGCTCGGAGGTCTGGTCTGCATCGCCCCCGTTGACGCCGCCGCCCTCGAGGACGAATGGAGTCTCGGTGGCGGACCCTTGGTCGCCTCTATTCCTACCGAAGAAGGAGGAGTTGTTGGGTTCGGCGCGAACGCTTTCGTGCGCTTTGGGCTGAGTGAGTCGCTCGCCCTCTCCCTGGGCTGCCAATACAGCTACCACTTGCCTCCCACTGTCCAAGACGCCACGGAGCAACCCGATGCCTTACAGGTCTTCTTTCCGAAGGTTGGGGTCTTCTACGCGATCGACGTCATCGACCTCGTACCCTACTTCGAGATCGACGCCACCGCCTATCTAGGCGCCGAGAAGTTCGCCGCGGACCCTGTCGGCTTCGGGCTCGCTGTCGCAGGAGGCCTCGAGTACCGCAGGTGGAGAGAGCTCTCGTTCGGACTCGAAATCGGCTACCACGCCCTGCTCAGCGACATCGCAACCTACCCCATCTACACCAGTCTAGGGATCGTCGCCGCATGGCACTCGGATCCGTTCTGAGTGGCTTTGATGGGGTGTCGACGGACGTCAGTGGAGCTCATCATTAGACGGCTCATCAGAGGGCTCGTCGGTGGGAGCAGCAGACTCGTCGACTCGGTAGATCGCCACACTCTTGATTCGTTTCTGAGTGGCCTCTTTGACGACGAAGTTCAGACCGAATTCGGTCATGGCGGCGCCGACCTTTGGGACCTTCCCCAGTCGGGTCATGACGAAGCCACCGAGGGTGTCGAAGTCGTCGCTCTCGGGGAAATCGATCCCGAAGTAGTCTCCGACCTCGTCGAGGTCGAGGCGAGCGTCGGTCAGGACGTAGTCTTCGCAAGGGACGAAGGTCCGCTCTTCGGTGTCGTATTCGTCTTGGATCTCGCCGAAGAACTCCTCGATGATGTCCTCCAAGGTGACCAGCCCAGCGGTCCCACCGAACTCGTCAACGACAATCGCGATGTGCACGCGCGAAGTCTGGAAGTCCTTGAAGAGATCGTTGATGTGTTTGGAATCGGGGACGAAGAAGGCCTCTCGCAACAGGCTGCGAAGGTCGAATTCGAGCTCGCTGTCGCGCATCTGAGGGATGAGGTCTTTGGCGTAGAAGACGCCGATGATCTCGTCGACGGTCCCCTCGAAGACGGGGATTCGACTGTGTCCTTGGGTGACCACGATGTCGATGAGGTCTTCGAGCTTGGTGTCGACGCTGCAAAAGACCATGTCCGTGCGAGGGATCATGACTTCGCGGGCGATGGTGTCGCTGAAGTCGAAAACAGACTGCAGGATGCGCTCTTTGAGGTCCGTCAGCGAACCCTGCTTGGAGCCCGCATCGACCATCAGTGCCACGTCTTCTTCGGACACGGAGCCAGGGGGCAAATCGACTTGGCCACGACTTGGCGTGAGCAGGTGAGAGAGCCTCGCCGACATCCAAGCGATGGGCATGACGAGCGCCAGCCACGGCTTGCTGAGCGTGAGGACGGGGCCTGCCACTTTCGTCGCCCTCCCGACGGCCAAAGAGCGGGGGCCAATTTCCACGACGACGAGCACGGTGAAGGTCATCAGCGACAACGCAAGCCAATTCGCGACTCCGAGTATGGCGGTGACCTGCAATGCCAGGCCGACGCCGACGACGAGAAACCCTAGCTTGCCGAACGTCAGGCTGTAGAGCACGCGCTCGGGCTCGTTGACAAAGACCTCGAGCGCTGTCTGTCCACTAGAAGAGAGCAGGTTCTCCGCTCTTCGCCGGCCTAACAGGACCAGGGAGGCTTTCGCGAAGGAGAAGTAGGCCGAAGCGAGGAAACAAGCTCCTGCGCCGACGGCCTCGGCTATTGGAACGTCCAATCAGGACCTCCGCTCTCAGGGTGGGTTCGAACGACCTGGAGTCCGGCCAAGGCACGCACAGAACTCGGGCTTCGTTGTGCGTGGGGCCTGCTGTCACTTGTCTTGTTCTTCTGCACTTCTGGGGTGCTCGTCGAGCTCGAGGTTCGCTCCCCCTCGAGCGACAAACAGATGATGGCACCGCCATCAGGACTCGCCTTCGAGCCTATTCGCCGTGTCGGACCGTGTCAACATCCCCTCTTCCCAGACTTCCCAGGCGTCCCCACTTCAAAAAAAACGCAATATTTTTGCTGTTTGTGGTGCAACGCACCACAGACACCCCGAAGACCCGCCGTTAGAATGCGACCCAAAGACTCCCTTCTGCGATGGATATCCCCTCCA
>Ga0210044_10004551_pt1 | contig 19292 bp, 18 predicted proteins | sample CryGey13umfilter_2_FD_183959 | JGI IMG/M metagenome (GOLD analysis project Ga0210044, IMG submission 183959) | Groundwater microbial communities from aquifer in Utah, USA - Crystal Geyser 4/9/14 3 um filter (SPAdes) (version 2) | ecosystem: Environmental > Aquatic > Deep subsurface >... | reverse complement strand
AAATCACGCCGCAGCGTTTCTTCATCACAAACGCATAGCAGGGATAGGTGCAACCGTGCGCGCAGCCTTCCGCGTGGTTCAACGCGTAATCCGCATATTCAACGCCGCTTTTATAGAGGAGTGTTTTTCTGGTTATTGTTTTTAAAGCCATTATTTACCGGCGCCGCTGAGCGGATTCAAACGCATCATTTTTCTACATAGGTTCTAGCGCTAATATTTCGTGAACAACATAGGCGCGAAATGCGTCTAGCTCTATAAAGTACCTATATCCAGCTTTATTGGCAGCTTCTTCAGTTTCTTTGCCTTCGTCAATTAGGAGTGCTACAGGCTGGCTATATCCCTCTTGCAATCCATTTGGCCAAGCTAAGTCAAGAATGGCTACTGGCTCACCAGCAGCATCATCTACAAGCTCATACATGGACTCACCTTCAGGTAGCCCTTGCTGTATGACCCACTCATTACACTCACGAATAACTCGATCCTCTTCTTCACTTGATATACCACCTGGGATTGAAACTACTTCACGCCCAAGAATTGGTCCCATCGATTTTATCTCTGGTGCCGTACCTGTTACTAAGCTATCAAGAAAATTATTAGAGACCTTTGCTAGAAGCGCTCTTCTTGCTGAGAGAAAATCCAAATAATTCTCGACTTTCCACAGCTCTCTATCCATCGGAATCCAATGCGATTCCACTGCACCAGGTTGTTTAGCTACAAATTCCTCGAGATACTCTTCTGGATTACGGTCAGAGACTAGTAAGTTAGTCTCTTGTGTAAGAAACGTGAAGTTAGCGATCGCATTCACGTCAGGTTGGCTGTAGCCATTCTGATACAGTAAGGATTTTGGGAAGATATGGTGAACCTGTAAACTGCTTAGGTTGCCGAGCAAATGTTTAGATAACTCTATGCCCGTTGCCCAATCCTTAGCCAGGCAGACACGCGTTAACATGTATAAAAGTGGATAGAAACGTGCACCCCGGCTCCAGCCTTTGAAATCATCAGCGTTAAGCTTAAGATCGCCCCGGTTTTGTCTTAGTTGGTTTATTAGCCTATCCAGGGCACCCTCAGTATCCTCAATTAACGCTAAGTCCTGATTTAATACGCTCTCCGTTGACCCTGCATAGCGACCCCATAATAACGTGTTAATATACCAGTAAAGCAATTTGTCTTGTTCTTTATAATTCGCTAGCTGACCACCTCGTTGAATTAGATATCTTGTTAGCACGGGAAATGCATAGCGACTACCTAAAACCTGATCATGATCAAGGCCTAACCTAGCAGAAATTAGATTGAGAAGATAATCTATAGATTTCTCAGATTGCTGTAAACCCTTTTGAAAAGTAGCTGTATCAACATCCTTTAAAGCGGAGAACAAGGCTTCACCGGTTAGAATTACATTTGTGCACCGCAATAGCCATTCTAGCTTAAAATTAAACCCTGCCCTTCGCCATTTAGAAAGCTTAGCCTTCATCTCATCGCGTGCTTCGGGCCACTCGGCGCAAATCTTTGCTAAGGCTAAATCGCCCTTTGAGAGTTTAGTACCACCACTGTTCACCCGGTTGAAGATATCGACGACGATATCGACCGTCTTATCTTCGCCCGTCACTTCCTCCATGTGCAAATCGATATCGTTGATCGAATAGATTGCGTTCACGCGGTTTATATATGTATTTAAATTAGCTTGTAGGTCTGGATTAGCGACCAATCGTTGAATTGCCTCGCCTACTCCAATTTTCATGAGTTCGGTCACATTAACCCAGAGTGGATTATCTTTCATCTTTAGAGGTGCATAAAACTCAAAGATCTCGTCCTCAAGATTAAAATAAAGCCCTGTAAAAGCCTGCGTATTTCCGTCGAAGAATTTTGGCGCATGCCCCTTTATAATGCCATATAGGCTAGTCATTCTCTGCTGGCCGTCGAGAAGAAGTTTTACCGAGCCGGGTGTAAGATCACCGTCACCGCGAGCATTGGCGTTTTCTGTCTTTGTTACCCACACTAAGAGGCTGCCGACAGGATGCTTGCGGTAAAGTGAGTGCATTAAGCCGCGCACCTGCTCGCGATTCCAAACATAGCCTCTCTGAAATTCCGGTAAAGCGATATTGCCCAAATCTATTAGATCAAGGACGGTGCTAATCTTCACTACTGCCTCCTCTTTGTAGGACTGTACGGGCATCGATAGTAGATTATCAACAGCGTTTTCTAGAAAAATTACAGGTTAGGTCTTAAGGTATCACACCATTAAGATGCCGCCCTTTTCGAGCACGCCCTGTATATAACTAGCGGTATACCTCGGCTTAAGGTTATGAATCGTATCTGCAAGAAAAGCATCCGGGGTATCAAAATTATCTTTCATAAAATAAGCCGTAGCCAACAGCGAAAGGTCTACTGCGCTAAAATCGCCGTATTTGTCGATCAGCTTATTAATAACTGATTTCTCATCTTCCTGAATAAGTTTTTCAAACCTATCTAGTTCAGGTGTCGCTTCCGCAAAATACCCTGCGCCATCAACCCATTTAACGGTGATTAACCCTCTATTCTCGGCAAAATTTAGTTCGCTGGCAGCACCGGCGGAATAGGGACCATAATGATACATCGAGTAATCAAAACCAACAACTCCTTCTCTTGAAAGCAGATAGAGCATTTTCTGCACAAATGTTTTCCCTATCTGTTTATTCGTGTGCTCCTCGTGTAGCCTCTTTATCAAGTACCCTATAATTGCCGGATTTTTAAATATGCTATCGCCCATTACCGCAACACTCCTACCGCTTTCTCTTTATCCTCTGGCCTCACGTATACCCGTATTTGCTTTGCTTCACCCATGTTTCTGACAATCGATGAATAATTAGAAAGAGGGCTTGCTTTTCTATCCTGTCCTTTTACTATCATTACTTCTTTACTTTCTTCTTCGGTGTCTAGTTTATACCATAAACCACTTGGAGCCTTGTCTTCATAAAACCATATATTGCTATCTGCAAGCTTCTGCTTGATAGCCACCGATTTCTCCTCATCCTCTTCATTTGGCACCTCAGGCGTTTCAAAGACTACCCTTATATGGTTTCTATCAAGAAGCGTTTTGCAGTTAAGATCATCTCGATGTGCTTTGGCATCTTGCAGAACGCGTACATCGTCGAACTCGAGAAACTCCTCAATCTTCTGGGGAGGCGGCAACTTCCCACCTTCCAAAAATTTTCCGAGTGCTTCTTTAAGGTGATAATCATATGCTCGCCTTGTTTTGTGAAAATACACCTGCGTAAACATTTGATATCTTGCGATTACCAATGCCTCAGCAACATGCCAACCGCCCTCATCCACCCCAAGAATCAGCTCACTCGTCTCAGGGTCCACACCCAACACTAGCGTGTTCAACAACCTTGAATAATCATAGATGCCATATTTAACACCTATATGGTATGAGTCCCTCAGAAGGTAATCGCCCCTGTCGGCATCAAGCTGACTTGAGATGATAACCTTCCAGAAGAGCTTCCCTTCAAGAATACTTACATTACCTTCGAGCAGCGCAGCAACTTCATCTGCGCTGATCCTATAGTTGCTTTTATTTATCTGGTGATCTTCGATCACATCTCGCAGCGGGCCTGTAATTATCGCGCTTGAATAATCCTCGTGCTTAAATGACCTATTTAACTTATCATTAAACGGCATAACATCTTCAGATGCGTGCGAAAAAGGTGCGTGACCAATGTCGTGCAGTAATGCCGCCAAGCGTATCAGTTGTTTGTCCCTATCAAGACCCGTTTCGTTATAGCTTTGATATTCCGCCAGCAACCGCTTATTTGTATCATCCGCGGTGATAGCCTCATACATAAGCGTCGCTAAATGCATAACGCCGATTGAATGCTCAAACCTCGTATGATTAGCCCCAGGATACACCATATCGGTGAATGCCAGTTGCTTGATCCGGCGCAACCGCTGGAACGCAGGATGGTTGATTATTTGCTTCTCCCAATCATTGAATGAGACAAACCCATATATGGGATCTCTCATCTCATGTAGTCTCGCCATAGCGCCTCTCGGAAATGATCGTTACTTAAGCAATTATAGGGCAAGGGCTAAAACCAGCCAACCGTCCGCTGACCTCGCCTGTTATTAATTTGGGCTGGTAGCGCATGTCCTGATTAATCGGAGTTGGCATCCTGAAAAACTGTCTACAGCCAACGGCCTTAGCACTACCCTATGCCATTATATCGAACATATGTTCCGATGTCCACAGTTATTAGCGCGGCAAATAATACCTTATCTTAAGCGATGCCCCTTGCCCACTAAACGGCTGATCTAGGATTTGATCACGCCCCTTCATGGCTTGTTTCATCGCACTGCAGCACATTGGCATCCGATGGTTACGTCCTGGGTAACCGCCAACCCGGCGATGCAAATCGCCAGACACCACATCGACGTATTCCTTTCCTTGTTGCTGAGCCGTCGAGAGTATCTCTTTCAAGGCAGTATCAAAATTGTATGAAGTCGGTATCATAGCAATGCGCTCCTTTCCCTAAAAACTTTATTCGTATAGAAAGGCCATTTGCCTGCAAGGCTTTGCTTTTCAACTCCAGATTATCGTTACTGCTTCTAACAAGTGTTTGGAAGATATTCTGTAATTCCTATTAATTCTAGTTAAAGGCAGAGGGCAGTGGCCGGGGTTTCTTTGGACAGATAAAATCGACGCTTTCTAAACGCCAGTTGATGAGTTTGTTGGCGATAATTTTATAATACGCTAGCCGCTAAGGTAAATGAATGATTGCGGTGCATACTGAACGTTATAATCGCTCAGTTCTAAATATTCAGGGTACCTTGTTGCCTTTTTAACTTTAATGGCATACCCTATTTCTTTCCCTTGGAAATAGCTATCGTAAAACTCCTTTTCTATACCCGAGTGATGCTGTGTTTCCTCCCACAGATCACCTATATCAAGAGACAGGATGCAATCTATATCGAATTCACCTATGATTTTTCTAACTGGACTTGACGCATAGATAATGATTTTCTCAACAACGGAAGATTTAAATATGCTTCTTCTAAACTCATATTTCTTCTCACCTTGAAGAATCTTTTCTGCATACTCCGGCTTAATCGATAATAAAACTTTCATCGGCTCCTGATTCCTCTATAATTATTTCGAATTTATCAACGTCTATTTGTTCGAATCCCCTTGGAGCGCTATCCACCTATAGTATAGCGCAAATTAAGCGCAATAGATAGTGCTAGCTGGGGATATGATAACTTTTGGCACTAGCTTTTTGCCCTGGATAGGGCTCTGGGCGGGGCCAGTATTTAGACAGGCTCCTAGAGAGTAGTCGGAACGCCTTTTTCTATGATCGCCCGGCATTTAGGTATGAATCGGGGCCTTGCACCGCCTAATCCTGTTCATCATCGCCCGATCTATGGCCTCGTACCCACAATTACCGCATATGAAGATAAAAGCGCACCCGTTTCTCAACCTTTGAATTGATATGCCTTTGCCAAGTAAGAAAGGCTCATATTCGGCTTGACCTCGTTATGCGGGATTAAGAGGTACTTCCAGGGCTTGCCGCCGTTTTGCGTGGTGTACTCGGTTGCATAGCTACAATATTGCAGGGCGGCTTTTGCTTTTTCCTGAACTTCACGATCGTTCAGGTCACTTTCCCTTTTAATTTCAACGAGGTAGATAATATTTTCCGTTTCAACCACAAAATCCGGCTCATATTGCTTTGAGTTATGATCCCAGAATATATTGAATTGTCTCGGCGCAGGCCGGAGCCATTTTGTGGCGTCGCCATCGCTCTCTATCAGCATCGCGAAATCTTTTTCGCTTTTGGTATCAAATTTGTAATGACGATGGCAGGCTTTCGTAAAACCGCCGAATATTTTTTGTGGGATAGCGCTTGTGGGCGTAATTGTCTCGGTGAACAGATAAATGCCCTCATTGACATTTTTCGCTAGGTTATGCGGCTCTATGTTGCTAAACGGTTTAACAGCTGGTTCATCATAAGATGTGGCTGAGTGATGCAAATGGTCTTTCATCTGGGCGTAGATATACTTTGCGATATCCCGTCTGTGGTATGTAACGACATTGATGAACTGCTCACGTTCTAGATAGTTCCGTATATGCTCTAACGCCTGGCCAACAAGCTTATAGAGAATATCAACCTGTGCGTCATAATCTACCTGGGGATAATTTATAAGCTCACTCATAATAAGATTCTCGGGTTTTTCAACGACGTGGTCGAACTTGCTAATAAGTACCTGAATATCGTTTTCCTTGCGCTGTAAGAACTTTACGAGGATCTCCTCGCTAACCGGCTGGAAGTTCAAGCTTTTAACATCAAGGTCGAAATCATCAAAATACGTGGTTGTTTCATTCGAGGGTTGAATTATAATGCGCGGTATTTCGATGATATTTTCCTTAAGCGTTTTGACCGCCGTGTCGCATATCCGCCCGATCTTTTCTTTATTTTCATCTATAAATAATTTCTGCTGTGGCTCGTATGAAAACCGCTCTGTCGCCTTCTTAACAATAAGTTCTTTTATCTCAGGTTTTTCAAGGTCATTGATTCGCGTGACAGAATCGATTGATGGAATCGTGGTGTAAATCGCCTGCTCAATAGCAAGCATAATGCCCGCTTCTTCCTTCTCGGGCGATTCCTCCATCGCCTCTATCTTTTTCTTTTTGTTTTCCAAAGTTTCATCAATAACGTTACCGCTGGTAACTACTTCTTTATCGGCCTCATAATTATTCGGGTCGATCTCCACGATGTTTTGTTTCTTAATAATGGAATCCGGTTTATTTGCTTCTTCGATGATCTCCTGGAACTTGTCATGGGCGACTATTGTCAGCTTATCGACCTTGTCGTTTCCGGTTCGCTTGCCATACGGCAGGCGCAAGCCCCGTCCGATTGTTTGCTCGCGTAGCGTCATTGATGTCGCGGTGCGAAGCGGAATGATCGTGTAAAGATTGGTGACATCCCAGCCCTCTTTGAGCATGTTTACATGGATGACGATCTCGATTCTGTTGAGCGGGTTTTCCAGCGACAACAGCTTTTGTATATTCTCTTCCTTCTCGTCACCCTTCTGATTGGAATGAATCTCCATAACCTTATCCGCGTAGCGGCCGTCAAAGAACATCTGCGATTGCAAAAGTTCTTTTACTTTTCCCGCGTGGTCGGTGTCTTTGGTTACAACCAGTACGAACGGTTTTACGACCTCGCATTTTTCATCACGCGCATATATGTCGAGTGCGACCTTCGTGTCTTCATGGATGCGAACGCCATCCTCAAGCTTGATTTTATCCAGCTCATCGGCGGAATACTTGCTCGGGTCGAAATCTTTTCGCGTGGCCACCGCCGGCTCTTTGACAAACCCGTCTTCCATCGCACGGCCCAACGCGTACTGGTAGACGATGTTCTTAAAGGGCTGGATCTTGCCGCCTTTCTCTGTGTGCGGGGTCGCCGTTAGCTCAAGCCCGAGGATCGGATTAAGCTCGTTGATGACCTGCATTCCCCGCTCTGCCCTATAATGGTGCGATTCGTCCATGAGAAGCACAAGGTCGTCAAGATTCGAAAGGTAATCAAAATACGACTCGCCAATGTATTCACTCAATCGCTTTATGCGCGGCGCTTTGCCGCCCTTTGTCTCTGCATTGATCTTCGAAATGTTAAAGACATTTATGGTAACCGAATCTTCAAGGAACGATAGCTTGCCCATTTCTGCATAATTGTCACCGGTGATGATGCGGGGCGGTTTGTAAACAAAATCGCCGGTGCCCGGAAAGACGTATTTAGGGTTTTGGGGGTTCGAGAAGTCTTCAATGAGCTTGTTGTAAATCGTAAGGTTCGGCGCAAGGACGAAGAAATTTCGTATCTCTTTTTGCATATAGAGGTAGGCGATAAATGCGCCCATTAACCTGGTCTTCCCTACGCCGGTTGCAAGGGCAAAACAAAAAGAGGGAAAATTTCGCTCAAAGTCGGCAAGCAGAGGATAGTTGCCGCTCTTTACTTTATCCAGCTCTACTGTAAGATCGCTGTCTTTCTTCAACTCTAATTCATCGCATAGATCAGCAAGTATCTCCAGGCTATCAACCTGGGGTGAGCGCAGGCTTAACCGGTTTTTCACGTAAGCGACAGTTTTATTCATCTTCCACCGCCTGCTCGAAACCAAGCTGGATAGGGCCGTTAGCACTTGGTTCTTTTTCAGCCTTTTGTTTAGCATTATTATGCATCGGCCCTATCGGCTCAAAATCCGGTTCTTCGGGGTCTCGCGGCATGTCGATGATGTTTAAGCTGTAATCATCCCTGCCGAATTCACAGCGCCCTAAGAGCATATTCGGTATCTTTCGAACCGTTATATTCGGGTATCGGCTATCAGCGCCGTCAAAATGGGCTTTACAGCAAATAAGAAGGCTTTCGTCCGGCTGCATTTCTTCGTGGATTTTTTCTAAATGCTCTGCCGTTACATAAATGGTCGTTGTAAAAATATAGTCTTTTTCCGAGGACCCGCCTTGCTTCCAGTAATAGGTCTCATCAGGGCAGTACTTGAAATTCTCATGCTTGGCCATGGCTGCCGCAAGCATGTTGGCATTATATTCTTTATTAATAACCCACTGCCCGTGATGGTCTTTTTCTAAAAGGCTGGGGGCAAGATAGTAATACTTGAAGCCGCCTCCGCCTTTCCAACCATAAGCTTTAGAAATACCGCCTTGGTCGGTGCCGTCGCAAACTTGTTTCATGCGTGGGATAATATGCGTGTTGCAATGCTCTCCGAGCTCCACCATAACCCATTTTCGGCCCATCTTGTGCGCGACAGCACCGGTCGTGCCCGAACCGGCAAAAGAATCAAGGACCCAGTCGCCCGGTTTTGAAGCGAGCGAGAGGATACGTTCAACTAATCGTTCAGGTTTTGGCGTGGCAAAGACTTCGTCGCTATTAAACTGCTTAACTTCTCTTTTTGCATCCTGGTTGTCTCCAACTTCATCCCTTAGCCAGATAGTTTTTGATACAGTGCCATCTTGAACTTCTGATAAGAATCGCTTAAGACGTGGCGTGTTGTTACCACGTTGACCAAACCAAATCCTCCGATCTTTTACAAGCTCTTCAAATTTATCCCTTGAAACCGCCCAACAGCGGCTCTCTGGCGGATCCACCACACGCCCACTTGGTGTAGTGATTGAATAATCAGTGGTAGCACTATATGTTTTCACCGATAGATTATCAGACATCCAAGGGCCACGTGGATCATTATCTGGATTTTTGTAACGAGCATCCATTTCCTCAGTGCGCGCCAGCGAATATGGCCGCCAAATATCCTTCCTTTTCGCAAAAACTAAAATGTGATCATGACTATCACTTAACCATTTAGCATCATTCTGTGGCGAATACTTTTTTTGCCAAATTACATTTGCGATAAAATTATTGCGTCCAAAAATCTCATCGCACAAAACTTTCAAGTAATGTGACTCGTCGTCGTCAATAAGAATCCAGATCGACCCATCCTCGGCTAGCAATCTATACAATAACTGCAATCTATCCCTCATTAATGAAAGCCAAACCGAATGCTCTAGCCCATCATCGTAATGCTCAAAAGCACCGCCCGTATTATACGGCGGATCAATGCAAACACACTTAATTCTCCCGGCAAAATCCTGCTCCAGCGCTTTTAGCGCAAGCAAATTATCACCGAATATAAGCATGTTCTCGGTGTTTTTATCGCCATAGGATTTATCAGAATCCTCAATAAGAATGCGTGGCTCAAGCTGTGGCTTTTTATCTTTGCCGATCCATGTAAGTTCAAGTCTCTGCTTGTCTGCCATACTACCAATCTCCTACTATATTACCCGCCACTTTATTGTAAACAATTCTTCGGTATTGATAATTTGCTTTAATCTCGCCTCTACTCCAGCGATCAATTCTTCTTTCTTCTGATCAACTTCATCCTGCGCCTCGTACAATCGCCGGCGCTTGGTATTTCGTTTCCTCTCAAGCCCTTTTATGTCTCTTTGAGCTTTAAGTTTTTCTTCAAGCTTTAATATCTTTTTAGCCTCGGTTTTCAAGGTCTTTATCTCTTTATCCAGCTCTTTTAGCTCAAACTCAAGGCCTGCCTTCAAATCATCCGCCCATTTATCAAGCTTTTCTATCTCCTCATCGAAGAACTTTGCATTCTTGGCGGCGATGCTATTTATAATCTCAACTTTTTGAGAAGCAAAAAGTCGGCTAAGTTTATCTTGATGATCTATCGAAATATCTGTAGCAATAACCTCACCCGGTAAAGAAAAAATTCTGCAAGCTTGGTCTTCATCTAACATAGTACCATCATCCATCAAGCCAGCAAAAACGACATAGTCTTCTGCCTGCAGAGATTCCACAGATACCTTTGAGACCGACAGGTAACCCGATTTTCCTACAAGAGGCTCTAAAATCGATATCTTGCCTGGATAATTGGAGTAATTGAGTATGATCTCAGCTGTTGGTAATTGCTTTTCACCCACCTGCTCTAAGATGCCCTGTGCCAACGGGTGACCGATTCTATATATGTGCGCATCCTCAACATGCCGCCCCATCTTATAGATGCCGAGCGGTATGCCGCTTTGATTAAACGGTTTGCTCTTGAGCAGAAACGCTGCCTGCCCGTTAATAAATTCGGCACAAGACTGCAAGTAATACTTTGTGATTTCCCAAAGCCAGCTTTCGTATTTGTTAAGGTATATCTCGCTCTCTTTCATGTTCACGCGAAGTTTCTCATGCACTTCTTCGTCAAAGTTCTCAAGTAGTTTCTTGCGGGTAAGCTTCATGGCCTCATCGATCTCGGCCTCAAGCTCTTTTTGCAGCTCATCGAAAGAGAGTTGGATTTCCTCATGCGTTCTGCAGTCCTGATAGATTCTCATAATCCGCTTCTCAAAATCGATGCCCGATTCTATGCTGCCAAGCACCTCGTCGCTTGAACCGAACACACCGTTAAAGAGCGCGAACTTCTCGGATAAGAGCTGATATACCCGCTGATCCGCCGCATTGTTCTTATTAAGAAAATTGACAACTACAACATCGTGCTTTTGCCCGTAACGGTGGCAGCGCCCAATGCGCTGCTCGATTCTTTGCGGGTTCCAGGGTAGATCATAATTAACGACAAGCGAGCAGAATTGCAAATTAATGCCCTCCGCGCCGGCCTCCGTTGCGATCATGATTTGAGCATGATTCCTAAAATAATCGACGATTGCAGAGCGCATATCGGCAGTCCGCGAGCCGCTTACCCGGTCAGTCCCCCGGTTCTTCTCGCTCCAGGCACGATATATCTCTCTTGATCGCTCATCATTGTTTGAGCCGTTAAAAAGAACGATTTTGTCGTTGTACTCCGTTTCGGAGAGCACTTTTACCAGGTATTCCTGCGTGCGCCGTGATTCGGTAAAAATGATCGCTTTCTTATCTGCACCTAGCGCCTCAGCCTTTTCAAAACCTGCCTTAAGCGCAAATAACAGGGTCTGCCCTTTCGCGTTCTGCGAAATTGATTCGGCAAGATCGCGGAATGCCTCAAGGTCAGCTATCTCTTGCCTCATAGCATCGAGGTTTTGCGGTGATAATTTGCCATCATCCGTTTCATCCTCATCCCATTCATCCGCCAGTTCATCGAGCTGCTCAAAGTCGTCACTTAATTCTGCCTCGATATCGATTACCGCTTCTAATTCCTTCAGCTTAGCCTTTAGCTTGTTTACCAGGGTATTTAGCGCCCCTGCAATTGCGAACGTCGATGAGGCCAAAAGTTTTCTTAATACAAGTATCATGAGCGAGCGCTGGCTGGCCGGTAGAGCCTGCAGGCTCTCTCTGCGTAGATAATCTGATACCATTTCGTATAGCGCTTGCTCTTCTTTTGTGGGGATAAATTCCTGGGTAATCGGTATGCGATTGGTAAAATTGACGTATTCTAGAACCTGCCGGCGTAGCGTCCTTATGCAAATCGGTTTGAGCCTTGCTTTTAGCTTGTAAAAGTCTGTATCGCCCACAAGCCTTGCAAATTGGCTTCTAAAGCTTTTTATATCGCCGAATGTATACTCATCAACAAAGCTCACAAGCCCATAGAGTTCCATTAGGGAATTTTGAAGAGGGGTTGCCGTCAAGAGTAATTTAGGTGAATTGGCAAGCGCGCGCTTAATGGCGCGAGCTATTTTATTTGCTGGCTTATAGACGTTTCGCAAACGGTGCGCCTCGTCGATTACAACAATATCCCAATTAACCGCCCTTACTTCGTCCTCTTTGTTCCGGGCAAACTGGTAGGAGCAGATAACAATATCATCCTGATCAAACGGATTGTGCTTGCCTTGTCTTACGTGCTGGTTGAATGATTTAGCTTCGAGTATCCGGGAGGGCAAAAAGAATTTCTCCTGCAACTCTTGGCTCCATTGTTTCCTCAAGTTTGAGGGCACAATAATAAGGATCTTGCGCTTACGCTCAGCCCACTTCTGCGTTAGGACAATCCCTGCCTCGATAGTCTTGCCGAGCCCGACTTCATCGGCCATTATCGCACCTTTGGAAAGCGGCGACTTAAAGGCAAAGAGCGCCGCTTCGACTTGGTGGGGATTGAGATCAACCTGAGCGTCCATAAACGACGACGTCAGCTTCTCAAGATTATCCGAAGAGCACCGTTTAGTTAACTCGTGCGCATAATACTTTGCATGGTAATCGGTTATTTGCATGATAATCCTTGCTCATGGCGATATGGGTCAACGAGATTATTATACAATACTTTTTAGGGCTAGAATATTTGGCAACCAGTCTATATATAATCGATGTTCTACAGCTTCTTAGTCGTTGGCTAAATGAACTTAGTGCTACTCCCCTTCAATCTCGCAGGATTCCGATAACCCCTTCAAGAACTCCGGTTTAAGATAACGCGTCACATCAATAACCTTTGAGATGCGCTCACGCAAAGTTGAAAAGGAGATAAACCTACACATCTTGCTCATCGGTGTGGATGACCGAGCAAAAGTTGGACGGTTCTGCTTACTATAGCGAGAGGCATAGAGGGTGGAAGGAAGCGAGAACGTGCTAAGCAAGCGGCGTGAACCAAGATAACCGGTTAGCATGTTTACCAAATTCGATCTAGAACAAATCCCCTTGCTAATTCTAGGGCAGAAACAGCTACTCGGTTTACATCCATAACTTTCGCGAAATCGCGGTTTTGACCCCTGACTCCACTTTTATGCAGAAGGCTGATCAACCGATCGGCAGTTTCAAGCTGGAGGATATGTGCATCCACTGTCTCGTTAAAAGATTGACGCCTTGCTTGGTTGGCTTGCTCGTGCAAACAGTGCAAATAGTGCCTAAAACTGTCTCTTTCGCCATATTCCGTAGAAGACGGTTGTGCCCCTGAAAATAAGATATCAGCATAGGTTGATCCTAGCGCTGGATCTGGTCTAAGTTGATCCATAACGCCAGCCCTGAATCCCATGTCTAAGAAAGCCAGTTTATACTCGGAGAGCGATTGCGGACAGTAATACCACTTAACCCGACGGCTTGTTTCATCATCAGCGGTTTGCCGGAACTTCGCTGGCGGAAAAGATCTCACATTGAGCCAAGTCCCAGATGCCATGGCATCGACATTTGCTGCGGCCAGGCAGAGCATTTGATGATTACTATACCCGACTATAACACTCCGACCCTGAAGCTTTAGCCCTGATGCTAAAATTAGCAGATTCGTTAGCCATAGCGGGTCTTCTACTAGATAATCTCTGTTCGGATGCTCTGCGACAAGATAGTAGCCGTTCACATCCCAAGATTCAGAGCGGTTTAGGATAAGCTCTATTTGCTCTTCAAAGCGTAGCACATCACTTGAAAGGCAAATTGTTGCAAGTCTATCTTTGTCCGCGAAAATGGCTGATGCCATATTAATCATTAAATCCTGGTAATTAAAGTAATCATCGCTGACTCGGTCACAAATGAAACCTGGTATTATATACTTTTCAGTGTGCGCAGCATCGTTCAATGCTTTAAGCTTGCTTAATAGTCCAAGTATAAACGGGTTACTGTTGAAAGCATTTGTGCTGTAATCCTGCGGCCAATAATCGTGCCTTGTTAACCGGTGGTGGTCTGCTCTTGGATTGTATAGCTGAGGATCTAATAATGTTGAGCCACCCAGGTCTATGATCTTATCTGAGAATTGTTCTATTTGCTCACGGGTTAAGTCCCGTGGGCTCAATATAACGGTTCCACTTCTCCATTGCTTTATAAGTTGTTTGCAGTGGTCCATCATGCCATTACCAAACTGTAGATATAAGTCCATGCACCCTCCTTATGAGCTACTGCTTTTTTGGGTTGGCAGCAAAGCAAGATACCAATCGAGAGCAAGTTGTGCAGATGCCGGGCGTCTTGATGGATATTTGCTCATAAGAATATCAATAAATCCACTTAATTGCTTTTGCGAATCGCCTATTATTAACAGTGGTGTCTGCATTAAGGTTTCAGTACGATATAGGACATCGTATGGGCTATGCGCACCACTTACAAATGGGTTAACGCCCGTGAAAGCTTCGTATACCACGACGCCAATCGCAAACAAATCAGCCTTTATATCGATTTCCTTTTTTAGATTGCGAAATTGCTCTGGCGCTGCATAACCGGCAGTATGTGGACCATACTGCGCTGCTGTTGCTGTTATGGAAGCCTGGTTTAAATCCCGAGCAATACCAAAATCCAGCAACCATACCTCGCCACTTGTGTCGATTATAATATTCTCCGGTTTTATGTCTCTATGAACGAGATCCAGTTTCTCTAGCTCTACCGCAGTAACAAGCAAGCTATGTAACAGCTTTAGACATTGGTTCTGAGGCAATCCTCCGCTAGGGTTTGCCACTAAAAGCTCACGTAAAGTATTGCCTTCGATGAATTGTTCCAATAGATATAGCGTTTGGGTTGAGTTACAGGTAATTGGACCCCACTCGAATAGTGTGGGTACATTTGGAGGCGAACATTTAGAGGCTATTTCAATTTCCCGCTGGGTTCTTGCGTTATCCGACGGATCAATAATTAGTTTTACAACAACATCGCCATAAGAGCTATGGGTAGCTTTATAAACTAGTTTCTGGCCACCCTTCTCAATCGGGCATACGTTGCTTAAAGCCGGTATTCCCGTTTGAATCATCTGCGGTGTTATTAACTGCACACGATACTCCCTTGTCGGCATGCTGTAAATGATGTCCGATCCACTCATTAAAGAGCCATGACGCATAACATGCGGGCAAGGGTAGTTTATCAGATTTTACTATTTCTTGCACACTACCCTGATTATAGGAATAAATACCAACCCCCATCTGCTCTGACCGAGAAAGCGTCATACTACCAGGCCGACGAACGGGTGACAATATATAACTTTCTGAAGCAAACCATTTATTTGATTGGGCCTGCAGAAAAGCGCTGTTCCAATTCTTAATTTTTGCTTCTACTGCAATAAGCTTCTTGATTGCGAAGGATTGCTTTATGCTTACCGGCTTCCATTTTTTTGTATGCCGTTTGATTAAGCCTGCATCTAACAATCGCTCAAGAGTCCGCAATAGCGCTTTGCTATCGATCCCAAGCTGTGCTTCAATGGCGGCTGCATTAGCAGAACGCTTAGCATAGAGATAGTGTAAGATTTTGAGATCGCTGGGCAATAATGAAAAGCGGTCATGAGTACTGTTTTCGAAAACACACGGATTATATTCAGCGATAACTACATCAGGGAAACCAGTATCTAAAAGTGGCTCGATGAATATCGCTAATCTACAATTGCGAGTTTTAAATGTATTGATTGTATGATCAATAAAGCGACCAACAAGTTCTAGTTCTGGACCTTGTTTGGATTTTCTTGTATATAAGCCGATTTTAGGGTTGCTTTCATCAAGCTGAATCACTGCCATCTGCCCGCCTCCACAGTAATCATATCAGCTACGAATGTGATTTGGCACGCTTTGTGACTATTTAAATTATTATAGCCGTATCATACATATCCTGATTGCAAGCAACGTCCCTGGAACCCCTGTAACCTGTAACCTGCTTACAAGAGCGCTCCGAAATCCGCCGTCCGCTGCAGTAATTTGTTAGGCGCTATGCTTCTCTGTCGCGAGGACTTTGACCTCTTCCTCAATGCGTTTGCCTAGCTTATCCTTCTGCACCTCGATATCGTAGCGTGTTTGCAGATTAAGCCAGAAACGCTCAGATAGACTAAAATATCGAGACAACCTCAAGGCTGTATCTACGCTAACTGATCGCTTGCCGTGAATAATCTCGTTGATGCGGCGTGCCGGCACATTGATATCCTTTGCCAAACGATATTGACTGATTCCCATCGGTTTGAGAAATTCTTCAAGCAATATTTCGCCTGGGTGAATAGGTTCTATTTTTTTGTTGCCCATAATTTTCTCCTAATGATAATCCGTAATCTCGACTTCATAAGCGTCACCTGCACTCCATTTGAAGCAAATGCGCCATTGTTCGTCGACCCGGATGCTGCGTTGTCCTTGTCTATTGCCTGAAAGCTTCTCGAGACGGTTGCCGGGAGGTACTTTAAGGTCGTCCAATCTCTCGGCAGAATCTAGTAATACAAGCTTTCGATAAGCTAAGCGCTGTATATCTACAGAGAATTTCTTTACGAATTGGCGCTCAAATATCTTCTCGGCCTCTTTGCAGCGGAAGCTTTTTATCATAATCGGATAATAACGTTATGCGTTATTACTGTCAACGTTATTTCAAATATTGGATAACATCTGGTTTATTGTGGATACTGTTCGAGTTTATATTACTTTGATAATGGATTGCCGGGGCACGCCCAAGCGTCTTGCTTCTTTATCCAGCAAGCGGATCATCCACAAAGGGAAATCTACATTTACTCTTTTCTGTTCTTGTTCGGGCCTCCTTGATTTGGATATGTCGAGGTATTTGGTAATATCCTTTTTGCCTTCGTCAAATATTTTTTCAAACTCACGCGCTTTCATATATGTCTACCTCCTCTTTTCTAGATCTTCGTACCGAGATAATTCTTATTCTTTCGGACCGGTATGTAATAATCCCCGACCAGTACCGTCCCGTAATCTTTCCGATTACCAACGATCACGTTCATAAAATACGTTTTTAAACTGGCCTCGCTGTCTAATGAAACCCTTTTCTTTAAGTCGAGAAAGCAGCCGGTATGCTTGGTCCTTATTGATATGACACAAATCCATAACCTCTGCCCTCTTGATAGAGCCGTGTTTATCGATATAGCTTAAGACCATCTGTTCCTGCTGGATCGGATCAAATCCCGCTTGCCTTACATAAGCTGCCTTTTGCCCGGCCTTGCTATAGACCTTGGCACTAAGCATATACGTTCTCCCGCGTCCGGTGCCATGGGCTTCAATCAACCCCGCCTCGGCCAATCGCTCGAGCGCTGCACGTGTTTCCTGCTCAGATTTCTGGACGGAGGGCACCAGGTCAACCGTTGTTAATCGGCGCTCTTGACGAAGTCGAGACATGATAATAAGGCTATCCAGCGGCATAGCCCGCCCGGTTTGCTCTTCTTGCCGAAGCACGAATTTGAGAAATTCAAGATCAGCCTCAGTGTTGCTTACGCGCAGAATATGAGAGTAAGCCAATACGAAAAGGCGATGTAGAAACGATGCTAGCCCAGGCAGACCGTATTTTTTCATGGGCAAAGAACCTATTAATTGTTCCTCTAATGGTAATTACTACGTTAATAATCCCTTGATATAATTTAAGATAATCGATTCCTTAAGTTAGAATAGGAAGAAAAGTTTGCCTAGAAAAGGTGAAGGTCATCCAATCATGCGCGTGGGTCACCCCATAGTTGGCGCGCTTGGCGATCTCCATGACGCCTTTTGCGAGAAGAAAGAGGTGAATGGAAATGATGAATAAGGTTGCCCGTGCCGAAATTGCGGATTCCCGTTGGAGTTGGCTCTACAAGGTCGGCGGCGCCGCTCGAAACAAAGACGCTTGTCATTGCCGCAGCACTCTTGCTGCATGGACTCGGTCATGGCGGAGCGCTCGGCGCACTCATTTGGATCAGGTTCAGGCCGGGTGACGACACCGGTGCCCGGCTGGCAGCTCTGGCTGCACTGGCCTCCACAGGCAATGTTCGGGAAATGAAGTGGATACAATAAAAATTATCCTGTTGGAGTGTTGTATTAATCATACGATTATTCTATTGTGATATTTCATGGAGGGTATGCAATCGTTCGTTGAAAAAGCGGATTTAGTCAAAAGCAACCGTGAAAGTTCTACGGCGTACTGTCCAATCGCAAGATCGCCGGTCTTAAGAGAAAAGGGAGACAAAAAATGGTATATGTAAAAAATACCCCAAACAATACTGGCGTAGCTGTATATGGTGACTATATGGACTTTGAGAACTTTTATGAAGCATTACATACTGTTGTAGGGGATGAGGATGAATTTGTCGGATTTGAGGCAGCCCGTACAAGAGTCTTGGGAGTCTGCTACGATATACGCCACGCTTTGATGGGAGATCGGGAGATTGAATTTGTGGATAATGGTATGGATGAAGAAAAGAAGCGGCGCATGTCTGTGCTGGCTTCGGATAAAAATGTATACCTGAAGATATATGTGCTATGGCCAGAGATATTGTTTGTCACTATGGCGCTGAATGATTTTATCCGTTTATATGCACGAAAGAAGGCGAAAAAGAGTTATGAAGTGTATAAAGGATACTGTTGCAGATACCTCTTTCAGGCGTATGATGAATCTCATAAATAAGGATTATACATGGTTTGGTGGATATACAAGACAATACCTTGATATTTTAAACTGCAGGTTCATTGACATGCATAGTGAAAAACGGCTGAAGAGTATTCCGACAATGGCCAAAAGGCTTGCAGAGCGTGGAGAGGAATACAATCAGATTAAATCTGAGGTTGCAGCAGCAGCACGACATTACAATACATGTGAAGATAATATCAATCCGCCGGTTGATTATCCGGAAGATTTTGAGTGGTGACGTTTTTGCCTTCCCCGGAGGTTTTTCAGCAGGACCGTCCCCAAGGAACTATTTTCCCCAAAGTGAAAGCCATTTTTCTTCCTTTTCCTATTTACCACGTAACGTGTTGCGCATGAGCGACGCTTGCGCGCTCACGATTAGCCGCCATAACATCGTCTCGCCCGCTGCCCGCTGCCCAAATCGCTAGCAGACGATGCCTATGCAGGTCGAGTGGATAGCGATACCGAGTAACACCATCAAGATTGCATGCACAACTGTGGTAACCCACTCTACTTGTTCTATGGTGGGCTTAATGTCGAGCAGTTTGCGTCCAATCCATACCGTCGGGAATATCACGAGCA
>Ga0210044_10004549_pt1 | contig 19295 bp, 12 predicted proteins | sample CryGey13umfilter_2_FD_183959 | JGI IMG/M metagenome (GOLD analysis project Ga0210044, IMG submission 183959) | Groundwater microbial communities from aquifer in Utah, USA - Crystal Geyser 4/9/14 3 um filter (SPAdes) (version 2) | ecosystem: Environmental > Aquatic > Deep subsurface >... | reverse complement strand
CGATCGCAGAGCAGGCCCGTGTTCTCGGGTGACGTCTCGCCCGAGCGCCCGCCACAGCGGCGTCGAAACGCAGAACCGCCGCGCACGGCGTGACACGGGCCAGGCGGCGCGTTTTCGGTCGACCCGCGAGGCTGTCGCGACATGGCGCTTCGAGACCGTCAAGGGCAATCGACATCCGGCGCTAGCGTCGTGCAGCATAGGTGCACAGCCCCCCAGAGCCAGAAGGGCCTGGTGCTGCAGCCGGCCAGTGGGTGGTCCCGCTGGCCAGGATCGCCGACCGTCGTTTCGTGGGCGCGGAGCCCGGCGTTCTCAGGTGCTACACTGCGTGAACAGCACGCTGCTGATGTATGTGGGCCACTCCGGAGGGGAGATATGGATCGAGCGCGAGCAGGGGCCAGCATCATCGGTCTGCAGCCTACAACCCACCGGTTGTTCCTTTCATTGATCGTCCTGTCGCTCAGCCTGCACTGCGGCGTCCCGTCGGCGACGGCCCGGCGTGCCAAGAAGGCGGCGGCGCACCAGGAATCGGCCGAGGATAGGCTGCGTCGGACGGCCAGATCGGCCAGGGTGTACCATGTTGGGTGGCGGGTCTTCACCGCCATCATGCTGGACACGAAACGCCTTCGAAAGGCGTATTCGATCGCATTTCACGTTCAAAGCGTGGTCCTCACGCAACGACTCATCACCCTCATCAACATCCCCAAGTTCCGTCCGGTCGGCCCGACTGGCCCCGAAGTGCGCCTCGTCATCGACTTCTTCGACGACGACGACCGGAAGCTGGCGACCTACGTGGCCTCACCGAACTACCTCACCACCGAGGACTTCAAGCGAGGTAGGAAGATCGACCAGGCGTTTCGCGACGTGTTCGAGCTCAAGCTGCCCCCGTTCAAGCCCTGATCGCCGGCCTCAGTCGCCCAGCAGCCAGACCCGTCCGTAGGGCGGGGGCGCCTGGGGGCGATTCGGTGTTGACAGGCCAGCGAGCAATTGGCACTCTGCCTTGGGGTGGCTTCAACGTGGGGGTTTCAACGTGCGACAGCATCAGCGATGGCAAGGGCGGGTGATGGGTCTGTGTCGCGCTGCCAACCGCCTCACTCCCGTCGCCGTCATCCTCTTGCTCGCGGGATGTGACACACGGTCACCCGATCCCTTCTGGGACGTCTACGACGTCCCGATCGCGGGAGGTGGCCTCGGTCTGTGGGCTGACTCGCCCAACGAGGTCTGGGTGGCGTCGGGCGGTGTGTTTCGCATTCACGACGGCGTCGTCATCCCCCAGACCGACGTGGACAGCCTCGTTCCGGTCGGCGAACGCCCGAACGCCATCTGGGGCACGGGACCCAAGGACGTTCGGGTGAATGGAGCCATCCACTTCAACGGAACCACCTGGCAGGCGGGCACCGAGTGGGGGCACAGCCTCTGGGCGGCGGACCCGAACCACTACCTCCTTGTCAACGCCCGCGGAATCTACCATTTCGATGGCGCGTACTGGACCTATCAAGATCTGTCCAAGGGGATCCTGTCCCAAGCGCGCACATTCAGCCGTGTCCACGGCGTCTCACGAACCCGAGCAGTGCTCGTCGGGAGGGAGAGCCTGGCCTTCGAGCTGAACGGGTACCAGTTGACAGATCTCCGCCCTCCCTCCTGCATGAACTACCGTGACGCGTGGGTTGATGCCGCGTCGGCCTACGTGGTCGGTCAGACCTGCCCGCCCAGTACCTCCACATCCAGGGTACTGCGCTACCACCAGGGATCCTGGGAGGATCTGGCGTTCCCCGATCCTTCGGATGGCCTTCAACTCAACTTCGTGACGATGTGCGACGAGCGCCTGGTGGTCGGTGGACAGGACCCCTACACGGGCCGTGGGTCTGTGTGGGTCCGGCAAGCGGGCCGGTGGGACATGCTTTACGAAGCACCGGTCGGCGCACTGTTCTGTGTGAGCAACAGGCTCATTACGTCCAATGGAGGGGAGATATGGATCGAGCGCGAGTAGCAACGTGGAGCATCCTGGCCGCCGCCGTGTGCGTCGCATGGCCATGTGCAGTCGCGTGCAGTCGCGGGGAAACCGTTCACCTACCAGTCCTCGCCACGAGAGTGGCCACGCCACTTCAGGCCCATCAACGCGTTTGCCAGTGGCGATGTGGGGCTTGCGAACGGAACCTACTCCACCGCTTTTGCCATCGCAGTTCCGCCTGCTCGAAACGACCTGACCCCCGACATTCAGCTCCGCTACGAGAGCAACACGCAACACGGTGAGTTGGGCATCGGGTGGGCGATCCCGACGACAAGCGTTCGGCGTTCGTTGCGCTTCGGAGTTCCGCGCTACATGGGGCCAACCACCAATCCAGCGGACGACGACCTGTTCGAGTACACGCTGGGCGGGCACCAGGGTGAGCTGAAGTACATCGGGCAGGATCGTGGGTACCTGCTGTTTCGAGCGAAGCGCGAGGGCCCGTTCGCGGACTTCCTGTTTGATGTCAACGCAAACAAGTGGATCGTCCAGGAGCAATCAGGATTGACGCACTACCTCGGTGAGCAGGACGCAAACTACCAGCCATCTCCCGGCAAGACGTTTGCCTGGTATGTCAAGCGCGTTCTCGACCCCTTTGGCGACCTGATGCGATACTCGTACGATGCGACCCATGGGAATGTGATCCGGCCGCACCGGATTGAGTACGATCTGACCGTCGGGTTCACTCCCTATCAAATCCCGCATGTTGATTTCACCTACACCACGTCCGCGGCTCGACGCATCTCCTACGCGACAGGCTTTCGAGCCGAACTGGACGCGGCTCTGCTCACCACGATCACGGTTCACGGCTACGGCAAGTACGATCCATCCGGGGCTGCCCACTCGCGACAGATCGACGTTGCTTACTCGCCTGTCCTCGCCGGCGGGTACGGAAACATATCGTCCATGACACCCCAGGCGATGCCGGCGGTGGCCTTCGAGTATGTTCCTCCGGTCACAGCGCTTCCCACCAGTCGGCACCTTCCGCCTGCCACAGCCACCGATACCATGGAACAACGGAACCTGGAGATAACACGAAGGATGCTTGGACCGCACTTGAATCCGTTAAGCGGTCACAGTTTTGACTATCTCAAGACCTCGCAGCTCGCCGACGTCGATGGAGACGGGCATCTCGACTTAGTCATCGTCGACTCCCGGCGACTCCCGGTATTTCAACTCGGCGTTCCAGGCTTATGATCCACCAGACGCTTACTGGCTAGCCGGCTTGGCTGGGGGATTCGGCACGATCAAGCATGACATCAGTCGATCCGGTGGACTTCAGCCAGCCGCTCTGAGCTACTCCTACGACAAGGGCGGTTTCAACTACACCGCCCAGACCTTCGTGGACCTGAACGGTGACGCCCGGATCGACCTCGTCTACTTCAGCGAGTCGGACGGCCACATCCACGTCTGTCTTGGCGATGGAACTGGAGTATTCAGCGACGGACTGGGAGACACAACGGCCCCGTGTGCACAGTGGACGACAGGCTCAACCGGACCGGCCTACAAGTATTCGCTGGCTCGCAGCGGCACGACGGGCACCGTGGCCTTCGACGACGACGGGCTCATCGATGTCAACGGCGATGGCCTCCTGGACTACGTCCACCCAAACAACGAGTTCTTGGCAACCGAGCTCCAGGCACATCTGAACACGGGATCGGGATTCCAGGCGGTTGGCACCTACTGGGTCGGCTGGACCAACCCGGACCAACTGCCGCTCGCGGAGCGGCCCGCGTTGCGGGCGTACGAGGTGCCTGCCGGCGGGGTTGGATTCGCCCGCATGCTCTTCGACCTGCGCGATGTGAACGGCGACGGAATCGTGGACATCGTCAGTGATTTCACTGGAATCACCGAGGTCACCTACGGCCAGGGCCGCTTCGGCACAAGAGGCGCGAGCTTCGACAGCGGCACCGTCGTCGCAACATCGCTCTCTCTGTTTCAACAGAGCAGGTATGTTGATGGCCAGGGATGGGGCTACCAGGCGATGGACCGTGGGCTTCACGACATCACCGGCGACGGCCTCATCGATTCGGTGAGCTACGAGCCTTCGACCTCGCAGTATACCATTGCACCGAACCTCGGAGCGGGTCAGTTCGGTCCGGCGACGAGCTTTGCGATCAACACGCCAGGCCAGGGTTTCCACAGCGGAATCTCGTTTACCGACGGCATTCAGGTGACCTACTGGTACCCGTGTCCGGGACTGGTCTGGTGTCCATCTAGCACTGGTACTGCGTACGCCCTCCGTGCCGACCTCCTCGACCTCGACGGCGACGGGATGCTCGAGTTCGTTCGAGGCGCGAACTCCGCCGTGCCAAACGGCACCGATGCTCAGTGGCAGACCGCAACCGTCGAGGACGGTCAGTCGAAGCCGTTGCTCGTGTCACGCGTGAGCAGCACGAGCTGGCGCGATGACGTCACCCATGGACTGCCTCACTCCACTCAGGCCAGCTGGCCAGTACCTCACTACCCTGGGCCGCTGACCAACTGGGTGGTCAAGGACCTCGCTCACCAGGATCTTGGCACCGGCGAAACGCGGTCGACCGCCTATTCGTACTACGATCCGCACTACGACGCCCTCAACAGGGAGTTTGGTGGCCACAAATGGGTGCGTCTCAACGAGGACGAGGGCAACCGATATCAGGATGTGTACTTCCGGCCATTCGACGCCCTCGAAGAAAGACGCGACGTCTTCGTGAACACGGGGGGCGAGAACAAGCTGGCTCGCACGACAGTCACAGAGTATCAGCAATTCCCTCTCCCTTCCTACCAGGACAGCGCTGGCCGTCGGTGGGTTCGTCCCACTCGGGATACCACCATTGTCGTCGATGACGACGGTGGAAGTCCGTCATCGACCTGTACTGGACGGGACTATGCCTACTACTCCGACGAGGTCCACAACTGGCTTGGCCTGCTCAAGTCCAAGACCGATCTCGGGCTCCTCGGGGCAAGCTGCCTGGACCAGGATCCGCAGGACAACCGCTGCACGGGCTACGACTACTACATTCGAGAAAACCATGTTGACCCACCGTCGTATTCGAATCCCCAACTCGTCAGGACACAGGCGCAGTACCTGAAGTCGCCGGACTGTGGCGCGACCGGGGACGTCAAGCGGACGACGTACTTCTACGACACGATGTGTCCGTCGGGACAAGGAGACCTTCGATATGGTGCGGTGTGTGAAAAGCGCATATGGCGCGGAGCTGGGCTGGATGACGCACGCCACACGTACGCCCATGATGCACTTGGGCGCCTGGCCTCCGAGGCCGACCCCGACAACGTCACCGTGCACCACGAATACTACCCGTACGCGCCCTTCACGTGGATGACGTACAACGACCATGGACATACACAGTACTTCACCGAGTACAACCCGTTCGCCGGCAAGCCCGAACGGACCTGTGGTCCGACCTACGTCAGCGATCCCGAACACGACATCTGCGACCGAGCAGAGTACGACATCTACGGCCGCCTCAAGAAGACGTGGCGCGGCTACCAGTCCCAGGGGGCCTACGTTCCTGTTCTGACCGACGAGTATGAGTACCGCGACGCGTCGACGGTGTTCAGCGTGCTCCACCGGCAGCACCAGGATCCGTTACTGCAGGGGTCTCCTGCATCGGACAAGACGGTCTACTACAATCGCTGGGGGCAGGTGGTTCAGCAGGAGTCGTCCTACCCGTCGCCATCGGGGTGCGCCTCTGCGTCGTTCGGATACGATGGACTTGGGAGACTGGTGAAGGCATGGACGCCAACCGCGGCGAGCTCCTGCGGCTACCAGCATCCAACCGCACCGGAGGACTATGCCTACGAGCATGACCCGCTCAATCGCCTCACCCGACAGACACACGTGTCCACTCAGCAGGCCAAGGTGGCGGTGTATGTCGGAATCACAACAAGCGTTCTGGACGAGGCAGGCTGGCTCACAGAATACCACTATGACGGTCACGGGGGCATTGACCGGCTGAGGAAGTCGGACCCGGGAGGCGGGGCGCCCGTGTGGTACTACCAGCGCGACGCTGCGGGACGCATCATGCACGCGACCGATGCCAGCGGCGCGGTGTATGAGTATGGATATGCTGGCGACGACACGCTGCTATTCGCCGGCACTCCGACGGGAACAACCGAGTACCAGCGAACGCCAGCCGGTCGACTCGTTCGCTCTGGCAAGAGCAATGGCGACAGCGTCTTCTTTGTGTATGACGACCTCGGACGTGTGGCACTGCGAGAGGTCACGGCGGCCGGCAGCTGCAAGGACGAGCTGGACACGCAGCAGGACATCTTCGCCTACGATACGTCGCACGAGAACACAGGCCGGCTGACCCGGGTTGAGAGCAACCGGTTCGCCAAGGACTTCGACTACGACGCCCAGGGCGCCGTCACGTTCCGGGCGGTGCACGACCTGCAGAGCGGCTTGCAGCTACATGTGACTCACACGCGCTCCCCCATCGGCCTGATCTTGAAGACGACGTTCCCGTCGGGGCGCATCGTCGACCACGGGTACGACCTTGCCGGCAAGCTCAGCACGGCCTCCGACAGCCAGGCATTTGGGGCATGGCTGACCTATGACGCGGACGGCGCACCATCCGTCGTGCAAGGCTGGACCACGGACGGCCAGCAGACCAGGACGTTCGAGCGCGGCTACGAGTACGACGAGAAGCGGCGCGTTCATCATCTCTCGTGGAACATCGGATCCGGGGCGCACACCGGGATGACGACGTTTGGATACCTGACCAACGACCGCCTGAGCTGGTACTCCGACACCCTGCGCAACGTCAACCACAACTACGGATACGATGCGGCGGATCGCCTGCGCCACGCCGAGGGAACGGGCATCGGATCCGTGGACTACACTTACCATCCCAACGGAGCGCTGGACGTGGTGACGAAGGGTGGCACGCTGGAGGAGTATCACTACACGGACAACACGCAGACCATGCCTGATGCGTTTCAGGACGGAAGCGGTGTCATGGCCATCGCACACGACGCATCCGGGCAGCAGTGCTCGGCCGATTCACCGGTGCTGCGCCGGGACTACACCTGGTTCGGCGACGGGAAGTTGGCGTCGATCGAGAGTCTGGACAAGGAGAGCGCCACGACGATTCGCGTGCGCTACGATTACGACAACACCGGCAGCAGGTGGCGCAAGACCCGGGATGCCGGCGGTGAGGAGATCACCCTGTATCTGGACAGCGACGCCGAGCTCACCGGAGAGGAGATCACCGAGTACGTCGGGCTCCCCGGGATCCGGCTCGCTCTCGGCTGGCAAGGCACACAGCGAGCATACTTCAGCGACCACAAGGACACCGTCGTGATTGCCGACGGCGCGGGCAACCTCGTGTCCACGGCGACCCACTGGCCCTACGGCAAGCGCATCGGCCTGAGCGGGTCCGATGACCCGGAGTTCGACTTCGGAGACAAGCGCCGCGAGGACGGAATCGGCGTGCTCGACTACGGGGCACGTCACTACGACCCCACGACGCGCATCTTCCTCTCGATGGATCCAATGCGGCTCGTTGGCGTCGGCGACACGGTGGACGACACCGACGAGAACCTGATGCAGCCATATGCCTTCGGTGCGAGCAACCCGACGACCTATGTCGACCCGGACGGAAGAAAGGTCGTGCTTTGGAGAACGGCAAACCCTCAGCAGAAGGCCCACTACCAGCAGGCCATCAAGTACCTACAGAAGAGCCCGACTGCCTGGAGGGTCTACACGACCCTGGACGCGCATCGTGCGATTGTCGTCGTCATCCCTGTAGAGCGTAAGTCGGGGTACAATCCTGGATCTCAAACGATCGACTGGAGCATTCTGACGGGAATACAACCAATGACCAATGGAGGTGTCCCGATCAGAGGCAAGCTAATGTCGTCTGCCCTGGTCCTGCTGCACGAGATGGGCCATGCCTTGCGGGACATCACGAACCATCCGGCATGCATGGGCGATCACGCCCTGCGCATCGACAAGTGGGGTGATTTCGAGGAGAAGCGCAACATCCAGAAGGTGGAGAATCCGGCAGCCCGTGAACTTGGCGAGCCCGTACGAACGAATCAGCTTGGTCAAGAGAAACCGGTCAACTCGCCAACCTCCACATCCCCAGCCTCGACATCTGCCAAGAGCACAAGCATCGGGGATGCCCCTGGTGCGGCGAACACCCGCGGCCCCTTCAGCCGCGGCTCCTCGGGCGCGGACTCGACGGAGCCCATGGAGTATCCGACCGGCTCGCGCGGTCGCTGATGCGAAGCCGGGACGAGGACGCCCAGAGTCGGTTGCCAGGCACCATGTGGCTTGCGACGACCCGATATTGCCTGCTATTGGTGGCGCTTGTGCTTGTCTTGCGGCCCGCCGCCAGCCAGTCGGCGCCACGCCAGGAATCGGCCGAGGAGAAGCTGCGGCGCACGGCCAGATCGGCCAAGGCGTACCATGTTGGGTGGCGGGTCTTCACCGCCATCATGCTGGACACGAAACGCCTTCGAAAGGCGTATTCGATCGCATTTCACGTTCAAAGCGTGGTCCTCACACAACGACTCATCACCCTCATCAACATCCCGAAGTTCCGTCCGGTCGGCCCGACTGGCCCCGAAGTGCGCCTCGTCATCGACTTCTTCGACGACGATGACCGGAAGCTGGCGACCTACGTGGCCTCACCAAACTACCTCACCACCGAGGACTTCAAGCGGGGCCGGAAGATCGACCAGGCGTTTCGCGACGTGTTCGAGCTCAAGCTGCCCCGATTCAAGCCCTGAGCCAACGCATGCGATCTCACCGCCTCGTGCTCTGCCCCTTGCTGCTCCTGGCCCTCGCCAGCTGCAAGAACCCACGGCAAACCGGCCCATCATCCGTGGTCGCCCGCGCTGGCAGCACCGTGCTCACCATCGACGAGCTGCGCGCCGAGCTGTCCGTCGAGTCGTCCGCCAGCAGGCGGCGGTTCGGCACCACCGCCGACGCGCAGAAGCGGTATGTGACCGAGCTGATCAAGAGCCGCCTCCTGCTCGCCGAGGCGCGGCGGCGGGGGCTCGATCGGCGGCCGGAGATCCAGCGCCGGATCCGACAGATTGTCGTCGCCGAGCTGTTCAACCACGTGCGCTCCGAGGTCGGGCCCAGGGACATCACCGACGACCACGTACGCACCTACTACGAGGCACACCGGCAGGACTACGGAAGGCCCCGACTGGTGAGGGCGTCGGAGATCGTTGTCGCGACCCGACAGGAGGCGATGGATCTGTGGAACCGCCTACGCTCGGCGACACCCGCCGCCATGGCGCGGACGCAGCTCAGCCAGCTCGCGCGACAGAAGTCGATGGACCCCAGAGGGCGGCTCACCGGAGGGGACCTTGGGTTCTTCGACATCTCGGGCAACACGGTCCCCGCGGTAGTCGCGACCCGGGCGCACGGGATCGCGGATGTCGGACAGTGTCTGAAGCCCTTCGCCGTGGATGGGCGATGGCACGTGGTGATGAAGACCGGTGAGCGGCCAGAGGTGGTGCGGGGGCTCGATCAGGTCTCCGCCGCGATCCGCGCGCGGCTGCTGATGGAGCGTCGCAACGCGGCCATCGATCAGCTGGTGAAGAGGTTGCTGGACCGGGACGCGGTGGTCATCGATGCGAGCAACCTGGCGCGGGCAGCGACTCCCTGATCGCCTACTCGCCCAGCAGCCAGACCCGTCCGTAGGGCGGCAGCGTGATCAGCCCCTGGCGTAGCTCCACGGGCCGTTCGGTGATGCAGTCGAAGGGGCTCGCCCCCCGTGGCGGCGCCAGCTGCTGCGGGGTCTCGGTGAAGTTGAACAGCGCGGTGAGTCGACCCAGCGGGTGGGGACGGGCCAGGGCCAGGATCGCCGGGTGGCCCGTGTCCAGCACCTCCACCGGCGACGCCGCGTGCAGCTGGGGTGTGCGCTTGCGGGCCTCGATCAATCGACACAGGCCGTCGAAGATCCGCTGCTCCACGGACCCCCGCAGATGGCGTCGCTGCACCCGGTCCCAGGGCATGGGTGGCCGGTGCATCCAGCGGTTGTCCGTGGCCCGGTCCGGGTCCTGGAGGTAGTCGCGATCGTTGGTCAGCCCGATCTCGTCGCCCATGTAGATCAACGGGATGCCGTCGAAGGCCATCAACACGGCATACCCCAGCAGGATGCGCTCGATGCTGAGCTGCAGCAGCTCGTCATCGTTTCGCTCCAGCGCCAGCTCCAGGCCGTTGAGGCTGGCCGTGGTCCCGCTCGAGCGGCGATCGCCGGTGCGTGGGTTGATCTGGAACGGCTCGCCCCGGGCGTGGGAGCCGTGGAACTGTCCGGCGTAGTAGTCCGCGAGAAACTGGCGATGGGTCGGTCCATCGAGGCCCACGGCGGCGGCGTCCTCGTCGCTGACGGCCCACCCGATGTCGTCGTGGCATCGCAGGTAGGTGACCCAGGCGCAGCTCGCCGGCCGGGGCGGCAGGCGACCCAGCGCGGCCGTCATCAGTCGTGTGTCGCGGCTGGCCAGGCTGGACCAGATCTGCACCATCAAACTGTTGTGGTACGCCAGGTCGCTGACCTTTCCGTGGTGCACGCCCCGGCCCAGGTAGTCCGTCAGCCGATCGGGGCCCACGATGGCCTCGGCCTTGAACACCACGGCCGGGGCCACGATGCGCGCCGCCGCCCGCAGCACCTGCACCAGCGCGTGGACCTCGGGCTGGTTCTGGCAGTCGGTGCCCAGCCGCTTCCAGATGAAGGCGATGGCGTCGAGACGAAAGACCTCCACGCCGCGGTTCGCCAGGTACAGCACCAGGTCCACGAACTCCATCAGCACGTCGGGGTTGGTCCAGTTGAGATCCCACTGGAACGCGTTGAACGTGGTCCAGACCCAGCCGCCCAGCTCCTCGTCCCACGTGAAGTTGCCCGGGGCGAACTCGGGGAACACCTCCGGCAGCGTGCGCTCGTAGGTCTCGGCGTGGCTCTTGCGGGCGAAGACCCAGAAGTAGCGCCGGTGGGCGGCGTCCCCCTCCCGGGCGGCCCGGGCCCAGGCGTGCTCCCGGGCCACGTGGTTCAGCACCACGTCGATGCACAGGCTGATCCCACGCTGGCGCAGCGCGGCGGCCAGCGCGCTCAGCTCGTCCATCGTCCCCAGCGCGGGATGGACCTCGCGAAAATCGGCCACCGCGTAGCCGCCATCGCTGTTGCCGGGTCGGGGCTTCAGGAGCGGCATCAGGTGCAGGTAGGTCACGCCCAGCTGCTGCAGATGATCCAGGTGCTGCATCACGCCGGCGAGCGTGCCGCCGAAGCGGTCGACGTAGCACACGTAGCCCAGCTGCTCTGGCAGCTGGAACCAGTCGGGGCGGAGCGTGCGCCGCAGATCCAGACGCCGCAGCTCCCGCGGCCGGGCCGCGTGGTGCCGCAGCATCAGGTCGACCAGCCGGTCGAGCCACGGGCCGAAGCCCTGCAGCGCGCGCGAAGCGGGCCTGTCCCCTGGAGGCCTGTCCTCGGGCCTCTCAGGGGAGGAGCCTCGCCCGGGGTGCGGAGCGGAGCGCGCGAAGCGTGTGAACACACGCTCCAGGCCGTCGAGCAGGTCGGGCAGGTGGCGCTCCATGCGCAGCAGGAACGGGTCGAGCTCCGTGCGGTACTCCTCGGGGGTCACACCGTTCCTGGCGCGGGCCAGCATCTCGTCGGTCAGGACACGTCGATCGGTCTGCATGGCGTCACCAGAAGGCGATGACCAGCGCCGCGGTGAGGAGCAGCAGCACCGCCGACAGCAGGCGGTAGTCCGTGATGCCCCCGGTCCCCATGGCCCCCGAGAGGAGCCGTGGGGGGCTGCCCGCCACGGCGCTGTCTCGAGGCGCCGTGAGCAGGCTCAGCAGCACCAGCAGTCCGCAGCTGACGCCGAACAGCAGCCCGGCGACGATGGTGAAGTGGATGTCGGGCAGCAGCCCGATCCGCTGCCCGACGAAGATCACGATCGACAGGGCGTGGCCCCCGAGCATGGTGTAGAACCCGGCGTCGGGGGTGACCCCGCTCCAGAACAGCCCCAGCACGAACAGCGCGGCCACCGGCGGCACGATGTAGGACAGCACCGCCTGCAGGTAGTTGAACAGCCCCTCGAAGTGGGCGATCTGAGGCGCCCACAGCGCGGCGAAGATCATGAACCCGACGATGGCGATGCGCCCCACCCGGGCCGTCTGCTGCGGGGTCATGTCGGGTCGCCGGGGCTTGATGAAGTCCAGGGTGATCAGCGTCGAGGCCGAGTTCAGCGTGGAGTCGATGCTGGACATGATGGCGGCGATCAGGCCAGCCAGCACCAGCCCCTCGGCGCCGGTGGGCAGCAGCCGCGTGATGAGCGTGGGAAACACCTGGTCCCCACGCGTCAGGCCGGGGTACACCATGCGCGCCATGGTGCCGGGGAGCACCATGATGAACAGCACCGGCAGCTTGAGCAGTCCGCCCAGCAGGGCGCCCCACCGCGCGTGGTCCACCCCCCGCGCCCCCAGCACCCGCTGCACGATGTACTGGTTGGTGCACCAGAAGTAGAACCCCAGCACCGGGACGCCGATCACCGTTCCGAGCCACGGCAGACTGGGGTCGTTCAGCGGGCGGATCATGGACAGCATGCCGGGCGGGGTCGCCTGCCGCACCGCGGCCCACGAGTGGTCCACCTTGCCGAACAGCAGCCAGGCCATGACCGTCGAGCCCACGAGCAGCACCAAAGCCTGGATCACGTCGGTATAGACCACCGCCGCCAGTCCGCCCGCCGCGGTGTACAGGCCCGCCACCAGCGCCAGCACCGAGCAGGTGACGTAGATGTTCATCCCGGGGAAGAAGGTGTGCAGCACCATCGCCCCGGCGAACAGGCTGCCGGCGGTGTCCACCACCAGGTTGGTCACGATGGTCAGCCCCGAGAAGTAGTTTCGGGACCGGACGTCGAACCGATGCTCGAGGAACTCCGGCACGGTGGAGATGCCGGTGCGGATGTAGACCGGGATGAAGAACACGGCGAAGAACACCAGCACCACCGTGGCCATCCACTCGTAGTTGGCGACGGCGATGCCGCTGTCATAGGCCGCGCCGGCCAGTCCGATGAGCGTGGTGCTGGAGATGTTGGAGGCGAACAGCGAGAACCCGATGGCCCACCACGACAGCTGTCGCCCGGCGAGGAACAGATCGTCGCCGGTCCTGGTGCGCGCCGCGACCCAGAAGCCGATGACCAGCACGACCACGAAGTACACGGCGACGATGGAGAGATCGAGCGCGGCGATGGGGTGTGCGACGTTCATGGCTCTCCTGTGACTTCATTTCGCAGGGCTTGGGGGATCTCGGGCATGGCGCCGGCGCGAGCGGCGACCAGGGCGGCGTAGCGGTTGGCGGCGGCGCTGGTCCGGGGCAGGCCGTGGTCCCGCACCAGGTGATGGGCCAGGGCCGCGGTGAAGGCGTCCCCGGCCCCCACCGCGTCGTGCGGTCCATCCACCATCAGCGGGAGTCCGGGGTGCTCGTGGCGTCCCGTCGCGGTGTACATCACGCTGCCTCGCGCCCCGCGGGTCACCGCCACCAGCCGGAAGCCACGCTGCCGGATCAGATGCGGCGCCACGTCGTCGACGCCCAGCTTCCGGGCCAGCAACCGGGCCTCCTCCTCGCTGAGCTTGAGCGCGTTGGCGCAGGAGAGGGAGGCCTCCACCGCCGCGTCGGGGGTGTAGGGCGGTCGCAGGTTGAGGTCCAGCAGGCGGAAGGCCCCGGGTGGCACGGTCTGCGCGGCTTGTTGCAGCACGGCGCGACCCGCGGCTCCGCTGCAGATCAGCGTGCCGAAGCACAGCACATCCGCGCGCCGGAGCAGGTCGCACCACCCGTCGCTCCAGGTGGGTGCGGTCCAGGCGGCCTGCATGTCGAAGGAGAAGGCGGGTTCCCCATCGGCGTCGAGGCGGATGCGCGCCACGCCCGTGGGACGCAGCGGGTCGCGCTGCACGTGACCCACGTCCACGCCGCGGCTGGCGAGCAGATTCAGCGCCTCGTCGCCTGCCGCGTCAGACCCGACCCGGGTGGCGAGGACGCCGTGATCCCCCAGGACGCTGGCGTGATACGCCACGTTCGCCGGTGCCCCACCCAGCCGCCGGTTGTCCGGAAACTCGTCCCATAACAACTCGCCGAGCCCCACGATGGTATAGGTGCTCTGCACAACCGTTCCACCATACCGGCTCCGGTCCGGGGACGCACCCAACTTTTCCACGTTTCCGCGGGGTCGTTTCGCCAGCTGGCACCCGGTTTGCGTAGCGCAAGGGTATGCGTCACGTCAGATCCCGCAAATCACCGAGATCCGGTGGAGCCGCCCCGTCGCTGCCAACAGGGGTGTGCAACCTCCGGGAACCCGATCCCCACCCCACACGGTGGATGGTTGTGGGTGCCGCCCTGCTGCTGGGCTGCACCGGTCCGGAGCCACCTCTGCCTGCACCGGCCACGCAGTCCGCGGCGCTCGTCGCCCGGCAGACGCTGCGGGAGGTCCATCTGGGGCGTGGGACGGCGCCCGTCCGTCCACAGGTCGTGCTGTCGGCCAGCTGGGGCTCTGGCGCCGGCCAGCTCGGCAAGCGTGACGAGGCCAGCCGCCCCGGTCCGATGAGCCTGGCCGTGGCGGACGACGGCGAGATCTACGTGCTGGACCAGGTCAATCGCCGGGTGCTGCGTCACGACGCGACGGGGCGGCTGCGGGTCCAGATCCCCATCCCCTCGGAGGCCACCGAGGACATCGTCGTCGTGGGCCAGTCGCTCTACGCCCTGGTGTACGAGAGCGGCGCACACCCGGGCTACCGCGTCGAACGTCACGCCATCGACGGCAGCGGCTGCATCACGGCACTCACCCTCCCGCGATCGATTCAGCTCGTCACCGGGCTGTTCTGGACCGGGCCGCCAGCGGTTCCCGACCTGTGGGTCGAGCAGCGGCACGACATACACACCCGCGTGCTGCATGGAGACCAGGCGCTGGATCTGCACACCGTCCTCGGACGTCCGGATCGCCGTGTCGTGCGGTCCGGTCCGCATTCCGGGGAGCGACGACTGACCGTCCTGCGCACCGGAACACGGCGCGCCCGCGTGCTGCAGGTGGAGCCGCCGCCCGAGGAGACCACACGACCGCTGCTGGACGTGGCCACCGACGAGCCGCTGGTGGCGATCCAGGAGCTGGAGAGCGACGCGTACGGGCGGATCTACCTCGGCCTGCTGCTGGGCGAGGACGGACCGGACGGCCTGGTCCGCGCACGCAAGGTGATGCTGGTCTGCTGCCGCGACGGGACGTACAGGGCGGTGGAGCTGTTCGTCCAGCGCGCCACCGACGTGTTCCGTCCGGTGGTGGTGGACCGACAGGGGCGGATCTACCAGCTGCAGACCACGGAGCAGGGGGTGACGCTGTGGCGCTGGGCCGCCAGCGAGGGAGGTGTCCCATGAGACGCCTGCCGCTGATGCTCCTCGTGCTCTCGATCCCGGCCCACGCGGCGATCCCCACCATCACCCGGGACCAGATCATCAGCATCGCCAAGAGCGGTGTGGGCTGCCCCTACGTCTGGGGTGGGACCTGCTGGGACCCGGCGAACAAGAAGTGGAAGGGCGCGGACTGCTCGGGTTATGTCACCAAGTGCTGGCAGATTCCGACGGCGACCAAGACCACCGACTGCGTGTCCCACTACTACACGACCTATACCTTCCTGAACTCCACCACCCACTGGACCAAGATCAGCCGCAACGATCTGCTCAAGGGCGACGCCCTGGTGTACAATACGGGCAGCGCCGGTCACGTCATCTTGTACTACTCCGGCGACAAGTGGGGCAACGCCCAGGTGTACGAGGCCCGGGGCACGGCCTACGGCATCATCTATCGCACCAAGTACGTCGACTCGAGCTACGCCGCGCGCCGCCGCAACAGCATCGTCAACCCGCCGCCGCCGGCGCCGACCTACCCGCTGATGACCATCACCAGCAGCATCGAGACCATCAGCGGCCAGGACCGCGACTTCTGCAAGGTGGGCGACAGCTCGGGGATCTTCGACTGGACCGCGGGTCAGACGACCCTGGCCCACGTCGACGTCAAGAACTCCGGCAGCGCGGTGGCGAAGAACGTCAAGGTCGGCCTGTGGAGCGAGGAGCCCTACCTCACCACGCTGAAGTGGACCATCTACACCGACTGGAACAGCACCGGCTTCGTGCTCAACGACACCGACGGCCTGCAGTCCGTGTCCCACGACAACCCGGGCCAGAGCTTCACGCTCAACCTGGGCTCGATCTCCGTCGGCGAGACCAAGCGCATCAAGCTCGAGATCCAGGCCGCGGTCTTCAGCATCGGCGCGGCGGACCACCCCGACGTGCGGGCCTGGATCAGCAGCGTCGACGGCTATTACACCAAGGCCAGCTTCTCCTCCTCCTTCACCAACGTGAGCAGCTACCAGACGCAGAACGGGGGCGACCTGCGCAGCTACTCCCAGACCGACGTGCTGGCCGGCGAGACCTGCGACGGGAAGGACAACGACTGCGACGGTCAGATCGACGAGGACGACGTGTGCAGCGCCGACGCGGGGGTGGACACGGGCCGGGCGGCCGACACAGACGGTGGCCCGGCCATCGATCCGCTCCCCGGGCCCTACGTCCCGTCGTCACCGGCCTCGCCCACGGCCGACGCACTCAGCGGCGGCTGCTCCATGGGTCACGGCACGACGTCGTCCGGGATGTTGACGTTGGTGGTGCTGCTGCTGCTGGGTTGGCGCTCACGACATCGCTGAGCGATGGCGGCTGAACACTGCACGGAGCTCGGAAAAGCAAACCGGGTGCACTTAACGCAGGGGCAGCATGCCGCGCCGCTCGAGACGCCCGGGCCGAGAGCGCTGGGCAAGGCGGCTCCTAAGAAACAGCTACAGTGCACCCGTGTGTTGCGTAACGCGGGTTCAGCCCGGCTGAACGCCCACAATGCACCCGTGTGTTGCGTAACGCGGGTTCAGCCCGGCTGAACGCCCACAGTGCACCCGTGTGTTGCGTAACGCGGGTTCAGCCCGGCTGAACGCCCACAATGCACCCGTGTGTTGCGTAACGCGGGTTCAGCCCGGCTGAACGCCCACAATGCACCCGTGTGGTATTCGTTCGACGCGTCTCGTCGAACGCAAGTACATGCTCCACGGAGTCTGGGGCGATTCGAGCGGAACCCTCTTCGTGGTGGGGGACCGGGGCGCACCTACGCTATGATCCGTGAGATGCGGGCCCCGGCCGGGAACCGATTGGTTTGTCCTAAAGTACGAAGACTGGATGGAAGAATGCTCGCCATCGATCACGCCAAACTACGCCTTCGCTCACAACATCTGGGTCGTCCGCCCGTGACCGGTACCGTCCGTCGCCTGGCGAGCCTGCTGGTCGCGACCTCGCTGCTCCGCGCCTGCGACAGCCGCTACCGGGCGTTCAACGAGCTGTGGTTCGACCGTCAGGTCGACGGGCTGCGATCGGTGTGGGGCAGCCCGGACGGTCAGATCTGGGCCGTTGGGACCAACATCGTGGTCCACTTCGACGGACGGACGTGGGACACCACCAAGGTCGACAACGACCTGTACGACGTGCATGGGTGCTCGAGCACGGACGTATGGGCGGTGGGCAAGTCCAGCGCCAAGACGCTGCACTTCGATGGCGTATCCTGGAAGACCGTGCGCCCCGGGACCTCGTCAGCCCTCAACGCCGTGTGGTGCAACCGACCAGACGACGTGTGGGTCGGCGGGCGCCACGGCTACGTCTTCCACTTCGATGGCACGAGCTGGACCCCGTTCAAGCTCGGACACAACGGCCTGGACGACGTGGACGTCTGGGACATCTGGAGCGGTGGAGGCGGCCGCACATGGTTCGCCTCCAACCTCGGCGTGTTTGTCCACGACACCGACAAGTGGGGCGAGTACGCTGTCCCCGAACTGTCGCCCCGCAAACTGGCCGGCCGCCCGGCGGCCGGGGATGTTGAGATCTGGCTCGTCGCTGGAAAGAGCATCCTTCGACGATCCGAGTTCAACGTCTCCGCGCCCTGGACCGCCGCCCACGTCGCCTCGCAGAGGCTCGGTTCGCTGCTCATCAACGACCGTCTCGGGCTGCATGTGGCCTCGGGTCGGACCACGCTGCTGGAGACAGCCCATGGCTGGGAGGAGCACCCCGAACCGCACGAGGGTGGTCGTCAGATCCGCGGCATGTGACCCTACGGCAGCCTGGATCACCCGGGCGTGATCCTCGTCGGATCGCAATACGTGGATCCCGGAATCGTGAACCCCATTGGTTGCACCGAGTGCGAGGGCTCCTTCATCCTGAGCTGGGACGTCCCCGTCGACAACTGAGCGCACCACCCCGACCAGCTCGCCCCGATGCTCAGGTGGCGGCCCAACGTGCAGGTCGACGGTTTGGGCGACCTGAGTGAGGCATTCGCCGGTCCGCGGTGGTGGGACCGATCCGGGGTAGGTGACCCGTCCCCGGGCGGAGTTTTCCGACGAAGATCGGAAGCGGACGCCCCTGCAGCGGTTCGAGATCGTCGAGGAGACGATCCGCCTTGCATTGAGCATGCGAGGAGTTGATGATGGCCAACAAGCGACTGCTGCAAGGATTGTTGGACGCCGGTGCTGGCTTGTCCCCCTGCCGAGCGCAACGTGGTCTTCGCTAGCGAGCTGGGCCACCTTCGACCGCCTCTGCTGCAGTCCTTCCGCGACACCGCACGTTTCCGCCTAAAATTTCCCACAATCAAGGCAGCGGACGGGGTCGCACCCAACTTTCCCACAATCGGGATATCACCTGCAACGGATACTCCATGCAGCTGATGTACTGCAGGCGCTGGCTTCGGGCGTGCCGGTACACGAAGCGGGCCTGTGGGGCGCCGAAGCGACGTCCATGGTGCGCCACGAACTCATCCTTGACCCAGGACGTCCCGTAGTGCGTCCCCGTGATGGCGCTGAACAGGGACGGCGTGCCCATCAGGGCCGGCGCTGGTGGACGGGTGGTCGGCGTCATCACCGTGGCTCCCCAGTGCTGATAGATCATCTCGTCGTGCGCGTAGAGCATGCCCTTCGCCGCGACGCCGAGGTTGTGTGCCAGGATCGCGCTGCAGTCCACGGGGAGGGTGAGGGACTGGTACTTCACCGCGCCACCGACCAGCACCCGGAAGCCGATGGTGTAGAAATGATCCGTGACGTGGCCATGACGGGCGGTCTCCAGCCGGCACGACCGCGGGATCACGACGGTGGTCGCGCGATCGAACGTCGCTCCGGAGGTGTTGAAGTCCAGCACGACGTGGGGCGGCTGCCATGGAGGCTTCCATCCATGCCGGTACCCGGTGTCGAATCGAATCGGCACCT
>Ga0210044_10004548_pt1 | contig 19299 bp, 15 predicted proteins | sample CryGey13umfilter_2_FD_183959 | JGI IMG/M metagenome (GOLD analysis project Ga0210044, IMG submission 183959) | Groundwater microbial communities from aquifer in Utah, USA - Crystal Geyser 4/9/14 3 um filter (SPAdes) (version 2) | ecosystem: Environmental > Aquatic > Deep subsurface >... | reverse complement strand
GGCACCGCCGGAGCCACACCGAAGCCGTTGGCGACCCACTGCCCGATTTGAAGCAACGGAGAAGTGCGACTGGGTGAACGTTCACTGAACGTTCACCGGACGATAACCGCCGGCCGTTCGACCTCGAGCGTCTTCTTAACATACTAGAATCGTTGAGCGAAATGCGCCAGGCTCCGTAGCGAAAAGTGGCACCTTCCGTGCGATAGAGACTCCCGTCCTCGAACGGCGTGTTCGAGGACGGCACTCTTCGTTCAGGAAGGAGAAGTCATGACCGAAAGGGCTTGGGACCGGGACCGCGTCGGGGCGGCGGACGCGGTGATGGTCGAAGGGAGTGGCGGCACTCATTGGAGCGGGACGCTCCACCGTCCAGCAGCCTGCTCCCTGGCGCTCGAGGGCAGCCACCGCTTGGATCGCATCAACCCATCGGTGGCAACGTATCCATGTCCTCCATCTCCCCATGCTCCGTCATCGCGTTCTCCACATTGGTGAGCCAACTCCGGTCCTCGAAGAGGAGCTCCATCTGCTTCAGGATGTCCACGGCCGAGTACAACCGAGCCTCCGGAGCTTTGGCCATGGTCTGAGCTAACAACGGCCCGACCGGCGTCCGAGCCCAGACCTCGGGAATGGGAATGGGACCTGGCTGCAGGTGCTCGGCGAGCATTCTGACGGCGCCTTTGGACTTTATGGCTGGTGTGCCTGTGAGGCACTCGTAGAGCATCAGCCCCCAAGCATAGACGTCGACCTGAGGCGAAGCCTGTCTCTGCCCAGTCCCACTCTGACGGACAGTCTCTGGAGCGATGTAGCCAGGCGAGCCCACGAACCGCATCATGCTCGACAAGGTCTCGAAGCTCTTGGTGCGGGCCTCGGCGACAAGCGTGGCCATGCCCAAGTCGAGGACACGCACACCGTCTTTGCACAAACCGTCTTTGCACAACATGATGTTGGAGGGCTTCAGGTCGCGGTGGACCACCCCACGTTTGTGGGCCCGAGAGACAATAGTGGCGATGTCGAAGAGGACCTCCAAGGCCTCGACAGCGGCGAGCGGGCGGGTACAGAGTCGCTGGTAAAGCGTCTCGCCGCGCAGCAACTCCATGACGATGAAGGGCCCGCTGAAGGGCTCTACATCAACCTCGAGGATCTTGACGAAGCCCTCGAGGTCGAACTTCTTGGCCAGGCGAGCTCCGTTGAGGAAGAGCTGCTGACTGTGTTCTTCTCCGAGCTCCGGACGAGGCTTGAGCCGCTTGAGGGCCACCTCCTCGCCCGTGGCACGGCGTGTGGCTCTGTAGACGGTGCCGAAACCGCCTTGACCCAGCTCTTCGTGGACTTCGAAGGTGTCATTGAGCGGGTTCATGGGGTGCCCTTTTCGGCGAGGAGCTCACGGGTGTTGCCGGGCCATGAGTGGGCGAGCATCCGCCGAATGGCGTCGACTGGAATGGGCGGCGGTGCGTCCGTGGGTGTCTCGACAAACCAGCGCTTCACAAGTGGATCGCCTTGGGCGAGTCGTTGCCTCAGAAGGTGCACGAAGAGCAGCGGGAGAGCGTCCTTTCGTTCTCGCAGGGGTGAGACATGAATCCGAACCTGTGAGAGGCGAAAGTAGAGGTCTCTCCTGAAGAGGGAATCGTCCTCTAGCTCGCGCCAGGTGGCTGACAACACGCGGGCGCGTAACTTCAAGTCGCTGACGCCACCCACCCTTCGATAGGTTCACTCCTGCAACACTCGCAACAGCTTTGGTTGCGACTCTGGCGGTAGGTCGCCGATCTCGTCGAAGAGCACGGTGCCTTCTCTGGCTTCCTCGAAGAGCCCAATTCGAGAGGCCACTGCTCCCGTGAACGCCCCTTTGACGTGGCCGAAGAGCTGACTCTCGAGGAGGTTAGGTTCGTTGGCCATTACCGTCGCGACGAAGGGTTGCCCCTTCGCCGAGAGCTGATGAATCGCCCTGGCAACCCCCTCTTTGCCGACCCCTGTCTCGCCGGTGATCAGGACATTGACCTCGACCGGCCCCCGCGCAACTTCGCCGATCTCATCGCGAACCTTGCGAGTGGCGGCGCTCCTGCCAACGACTCCAAGGTCGCCACACTCCGCTCGACCTCGACGCTGGTAATCGAGAAAGCTCAGCAACCTATCTCCGATGCGAAGCAGGGAGCCGGGCGGAGCATTCGTCCACTCCTCGAGGCTGACGGGTCGCTCGCTGAAGGGGGCGTCCAGAGGGGCAATCCATGCGGGCAAGCTGCGTTCTTTGCAGCGCCTGAGCGCAAACTCTCTTTTGGAACCGGACCACTTCATCTCGAGGTGGTCTCTACTCAGCGTCGGAGCCGCCAAACACAGCGACCGTGTCCCGTCCGGACTGATCCAGGTTTCATCGCTGCGGTTGATAGTGACGACCTCACCGCCATCGAAGAGTCCGTACCGGGTCGTCGCACCGACACGGTCGAGCTGCGCGTGGGCGAACACCTCGAGGAAGGGTTGGGGCTCCTCGAGGGTGGTGGCCAGGAATTCTGCGGGTTTGGGGAGGAGTGTGGTTTGGGTCATGTGCGTAGACTCGCCAGATTGCTTCGCAGGGTCTCGTCACGGCTACGATAATCGGTTGCTCCTAGCGATGATATCAGGAGGACATCAACGAGCAGAAAGGTGCCAATTGGCCGGGGTGGTGTTTCGGCGTCGGTGAGGTGGGCGTGTTGGGGCTTGGACGTAGTGGGTTCGATGTCGTGTTCGGTGGGCTCGGCCGCCGCCGCCGCCGCCGGTGCCCTGACCCAAAAATTTGCCACTAGGCCACCGCCGTCGGTCCTGTGGAGGCAAAAATTTGCCTCCAGGCCACCGCCATCGGTCCTCCCGACCCGAAAATTTGCCTCCAGGCCACCGTCATCGGTGCTCGGAGGCAAAATTTTGCCCCAGACCGCTCCCCGCACCCGCCGCCACAAACGAAAATCAAGATCTCTCCGCCTCCCACAGCCTACAGAGCCAAGTAGTCAGCAGCAGACATCTCCTAACGGCCTGCAGAATCGAAAAATTAAACGCCAAGACAAACCACGCGCGATCGACTTGACAGCTCCAATAGAATCCGCGACTTTTGGCCCATCACCACAACCCTCCTGCCCAAGTGAGGATGCCATGCCAATCGCACCGCCTATCATCGACTCCACCGACGCCCAAGCCGCCTTCAACCGCGTCGAGGCGTCCCTCGCTGACGTGCCAGACGCCGACCTCCTAATAGTGAACACCGACCTCGACAAGTCGGGCAAGGCCGCCTTCGCGCTGGCTCAGCGCTGCGTCGTCCCCGAAATCTGGGAGCAGCTCGCCCTACAACCGCCGACGCAATTCGATGCCGCACGACAGGTGCCGTTGTTGGCCGACCTCGGGTTGGCGGCGAGCTGGGTGGCGACACGGGGGCTGAGCGTGCGCGCTGGGGCGTCCGATGTGCAGCTCCCACAGCTCCTTGTCCAGGACTGCATGGCCACTAGGGGCCGGATGTTCTCGACTGCCGAATACTGCCTCGATGACAACCCGCTGGTCATGGTCGAGCTCGCCTCCATCAAGAGCGGCCAGGGCTACGACGATGTGAAGCACGACCTGCGTCGGCTCGGCTTAGTGTATCAGGAGCAGGCCGCCGAGCTCTCTGGCAAGAAGTACGACCCGGCCGACGCCGACAAAGCGTTCGCCCTCGCCGACGAGATCCACCTGCGCCAAAAACACAACATGACCGCTGACCAGCAGCTCCTCGAGCGGCGGCTCTGGACGCGGCTCAAGGCCACGGGCGACCGGGTCTTCGAGGCGGCCTATTACGTGACCTATCACCAGCCGGCGCTGCGCGCGACGCTGCGCTCGATCCACAGCTGGCGCGAGGGACGTCGGTTGATGGCGCCGAGTGAAGTGGTGCTGGTGGAGGCTCCTGAGGCTCAGAGCTGAGACCCGATCTTGAATGTAGGTTCAAAGGAGCCCGCCGAATTCGGCGGGCTTTTTTGTTAAGAAATTCCACCGATTTTCGGGGGTGATGCTCCACCTGCCGGGATTCTTGGAGTACTCCGAAGCCAATCCGTGCGCCTCGACCGTCTCGACCCGCAAGACGAGGCGCTGTCGCTCATCGAGCAGGACACTTGGACCTTGGCGCTCTCGGACGCCGGCCGCTACCACTATACCGCGCTGCGCACGTCCTTCATGGACCTGACCGACCCGGGCGCGCCGCAGCTCTTGGAGCAAGAACGCCAAGAAGTCCTCGAAGAGACCTCGGGGCACTACACGCTCATCGGCGAGGCCCTCGTGCTCACGCCGGACGACGAGACGCAAGCGAAGGTCGAGAGCATCTTTCGGGATGGAGTGATTCGTTGGATGGGTTGGTGTTCCGGCGTCGGTGAGGTTTCCGGACCCCTTTGGGGCTTGGGAGCTGGGGCTTCGAGATCGTGCTCAGTGGTGACGTCGTCGCCACGGTGATCTACAACTGGGGCATGGATGCGACCTATCCTTCCGGCACCCTCATCCCTCCGAGCTTCGAGCTTCTCGAGCTGATTGGGTCAGGAGGATTCGGACAGATCTACGAAGCCCGCGACACCGCACTCGGCCGGCGGGTCGCGGTGAAGTTATTGCACCGTCCCGATGACGACGGATGGGTGAAGGACTTTCGGCGCGAGGCCGCCGCGACGGCGCAGCTGAATCACCCCAACATCGTCGCGATTTATCACGTTGGTGTTTGGGACTCTGAGGGCGCAGGCTCTGTTCCCTTCGTGGTGCTCGAGCGCCTGGAGGGCGAGAGCCTCGAAATGCGCCTGAAGGCCGAACGCCCTTCGCCCATCGAGGCGGTCAACATTGCCATCGAGGTCGCTCGAGGGCTGGCCCATGCCCACGAGCGTGGGGTCGTTCACCGTGATTTGAAGCCCTCGAACATCCATCTTGGCCGCGACGGAGTCGTGAAGATTCTCGATTTTGGGCTGGCCGATGTGGCGTATGACCGAATCGTCCAAAACTATGGAGGAGCCCGTTCTCCTGACTCGCTGAGAGCAATGCTGGGAATCAGCCCCCGAATGGCTGGCTCCGTTCAGTACCTGACTCCCGAGCAGGTCAATGGCGAAACTCAGGGGCCACAGACCGATCTTTGGGTGCTGGGGTTCATTTTCTTCGAAATTCTCACCGGCCGCCGGCCGCTGGCCCCGCTACTCTGCGCCTCACCGGAGGTGGAGATTCCGCTCCTTCACACTGTGAGACCGGACCTACCGCCTTTCTTCGAGCCGGTCTTGGTGAAGGCTCTGAGGCGCGCGCCTTCCGAGCGCTACTCGAGCGCCACAGAATTGCTTGCGGCGCTCGAAGGACTCAAGCGTGGGCTGATTGAGCTGAGCGACTCACTCCCGCCGCCATACCGCTACCTAGATGCGTTCAGCGAAGAGAACACGTCGATGTTCTTTGGTCGAACCCAGGAAGTGGAAAAACTCTACGGCAAGGTCTGCGACAACGCGTTCGTCACCGTATTGGGGGCTTCTGGCGCGGGGAAGAGCTCGCTCGTTCGGGCGGGTCTCCTGGGCCGCGTCACGCGTCGCGGCTGGCACTGCGTCACCTTCAGGCCGGCGAGCAACCCGCTGGGGCAACTGCTACAGCACGTGGCCACGCTCATCGGTGAGGAGCTCGAGCTCCTGGCGGCCCGTGTGGCGCAGCATCCTGGCTCGCTCGCCGCGTCTCTGCGTCGCTTTGCGACGACCGAGCAGACGACGGTGCTGCTCGTAATCGACCAACTCGAGGAGCTCTACACCCGGACCACGAGCAGCCTGGTGCGTGAGCAGTTCATCGAACAGCTGCTGATCCTTGGCGACCACGCCTCCTCCCGTTTGCGCGTCGTGGTGACGCTGCGCGAAGACTTTCTGAGCCGAGCCGCCGAGCATCCCTCGTTCCATGAGGTGCTCGAGGCCAGCTCACTCATTCTCAACAAGCCGGACGAAGCCGCGTTGCGGTCCGCGTTGGTGCAGCCTGCAGAGCTGCACGGCTACACCTTCGATCCGCAAGCCGCCGACGAGCTGGTCAATGAGCTCAGCGCTGAGACTACACCCCTGCCGTTGCTCCAGCTGGCGGCGAGTCGGCTGTGGGAACTGAGAGACGAAGAACGGCGCACGGTAGGAAGTGAAGGCCGTGGCGTACGAGTGGCCTCGTTTCTCTCCGACCACGCGGACGAAGTGGTTGCTCACCTGCAGGAACAACATCGCTATGCAGCCCGAGAGCTGTTTCTTCGGCTCGCCTCCAGCGATGGCCAAACGCGGCAGCCTTGCAAGCGCGACGAGTTCATCGAGCTGTGGTCTGACGGGGGCGTCGGCGAACACGTCTTGGAGGTCCTGACGCAGAAGCGGCTCGTCACCGTCTACAAGGACGCGGCGGTCGTCGTGGTCGAGCTCGCCCATGAGAGTTTGCTGCGCTGGAACACCTACCAGAGTTGGCTCGTCGAGTTCGAGCCCGAACGTCTCTTCCTCAACCGCCTCAACGTTGCTGTTGTGCAGTGGGAGCAAAGCAAGAGAAAGCGCTCAGCGCTGTGGCGCGGAGAGTTGTTGGACGAAGCGCTGTACTGGCGCGGTCGCCGAGGGGAGCGTTGGCTGGGTGAGGCCAGCAATTTCGTCGAGCAGTCGAGAGCCGCCGCGACACGAAGTCGAAAGGTGCTCTGGGCTGCCGTGGCGCTCCTCGTGGTCGTTCTTTCAGGCGCTGCCCTGGTTTCGATTTTCAACATGCTCAAGGCCCAGGAGCAGGAAGCGTTGGCGCTGAGCTCAGCCGACGCAGCCGACCGCGCGGCCGCCGAAGCGACACAGAGCGCCAACGTCTCTCGCGCCAACGAGCTGGCGCTGGCCGCCAAAGAGGCGTTGACCCAGTCCGATCCGGTCCTTTCGCTGCTCTTGGCTCGCGAGGCCATGGCCGTCGAGGAGACCGAGCAGGCGGTCTACGTGCTTCAGCAAGCCCTCGCGGATGCTCGCGAGCTTCACCTCTATTCGGGGCACGACGATCGAGTCTGGCGTGCGCTCCCCAGCCCTGACGGACAGTATCTAGCGACGGCCTCATGGGACGGGAGCGCACGGATTTGGAAGCTTGATGGCTCTCCCGTGGCGACGCTGGTTGGACACACAGACCGCGTCTGGGATGTGGCGTGGGACCCCGACGGGACCCAGGTCGCGACCGCTTCGTGGGACAGCACCGTGCGGCTCTGGGACCTCGAAGGGAACGTTGTGACCACGTTCATCGGTCATCTGGGTCGGGTCTCGAGAGTGCAGTTCAGCCCTGACGGCACGGTCTTGGCCAGCGGCGGCTACGACGGCGTGAGGCTCTGGCGTCGGGATGGGAAGGAGCTCGCTCACCTCACTGGGCACGCCGGCCGAGTGCGTGACCTCTCGTTCTCTCCCGATGGGCAATTCCTCGCCACGGCTGGAGGACGAACGGTGCGGGTGTGGGGCTTGGATGGAAGTCTTCGACGTGAGCTCGACGAGCCCACAGCGAGAGACACCGTCGACCACCTCGAATTCTCAAGCTCAGGCGAGGAAGTCCTTGGTGTGTCGTGGGAGGGTTTAGGAACACTGTGGTCGGTCACCACCGGAGAGGTCATTTGGTCCCGTCGCGGCAGCTGGGGCACGGAGCAGGCCATCGCGCTGAGCCCCGACGGCACTCTCGTCGCCATGGCGGACGGCCCAACCCTCGTGCTCCACAGTGTCAGCGGCGACATCCCTGAAATCAAAGCCGAAGGGCATGAGGCGCGCATCCGTGGCGTGCGCTTTTCGCCCGACGGTCAAACCGTCCTAACCTGGGCTGAGGACAAGACCGCGCGCCTCTGGACTCTGAAAGGTCGCCCGTTGGCGACTTTCAGGGGACACACTGAAGGAGTGTGGGACGCCCGTTTCGTGGCTGGAGGCGAGTCTTTGGTGACCGCCGGCGATGGAACCGCGCGCCTTTGGTCGATCAAAGGGCAGGAGTCCCTCCTGCTCAATGTGGGAGCGACGGTACTCGCTGTCGACTACAGCCCGACACAAGACCGCATCATCGCGAGCACCTTGGACAATCGGATATTCGTCTGGGACGGCGAAGGGCGCTTACTCCGCGAGAACAAAGTTCAGGAGGTCGTGAAAGCCGTTGCTCCTGATTACCGAAACGAGAACCTGCCCATCCGCGGTTTGAAGTTCATGACCGATGGAGAGTCGTTCGTCTCCGGTGATGACGCTGGCTATCTGCTTCGCTGGAGCCGTGACGGAGAGATTCTCGGCGTCGTCGATTCGTTCGAAGAACAGCCGAAGCTCATGACGCGAGTCCTTTTCATTGCGCTGGCCCCATCGGGAAAGTCGTTTGTGGCGTCGTGTCGTTCAGGCGAAAAGAGACACTATGCAGCCAATGGGACGAAGCTCTCTGTGATGCCAGGGCAGCCCCTAGACGCGACCTGGGACATGAACTTCAGTATCGATGAACAGTGGATTGCCTCCACAGAGCAATCTGGGATGACGACCCTGTGGCGGCGAGATGGTAGCGAGTCGGTTCAACTCCCATTCGACAAGGTCTCGTGGTCCGCGGCCGAGGACCCCAATTCGCCAGGAACTTGGGTTGTAGGCTATATCGACAAGCGTCTTCGAGTTTGGCGTGACGGGAAAGTCATTCGAACCCTCGACGGCCACCGTGACTCAACCGACAACCTCGAATTCACTCCAAGTGGTGAGTTCCTCCTCTCTACGTCCGACGATGGGAGGATCATTGTCTGGCGATTACCTGAGTACGAAAAATACGCAGTCATGGAGCACGGCAGCACGCTGTTCGGCGCGACACTCTCGCCCGACGGAGGCCGAATTCTGTCGTGGGGGCACAACGGTTCCGTCAAACTCTTTTCCATTGATGGGCGCGAGATCGCTCAGCTCGTCGGATGCGCCGATCGCGTCGGCGCCGCACGCTTTGGCACGACGCGCGACACCGTCCTCATGGGTTCGTCCGATGGCACCGTTCGCGAGTATGCGCTGGCCCCTGACCGGCTGATGGCGGTCGCCGCGCAGCGTGCCCCACGCCTGCTGCGCACCTCAGAGCGACGGCGGTACAACCTCGAGGAGGATGTGGAGGTCTCACCCGAACCGGACGATTGCCGGGTTGGACAGACCCTATGTGACGGCAACTGCGTCAACCTCCAACGCAACGGCGAACAATGTGGTGGCTGCAATAGCCGCTGCGACGTTGGGCAGCTCTGTCGCCTTGGGCAATGCGTCGGTGCCTGCTCCCGAGACGAAGAGGTGTCTTGCGGCGGCACTTGCGTCGACCCTCGGACCGAGCGTGAACACTGTGGTGCCCACAGCAATTGCCTCGACGCTCAGGCGGGTCGCACCTGCGAAGAGGACGAAGTCTGCGATGGGCAGGGTCACTGCGCCGACCAATGCGTCGAAGGCAGGTCCTTGTGCGAAGGGCGCTGTGTCGACGTCCTTCGTGACTTGGAGAACTGCGGCGGCTGCGGTCAGACGTGCGCAGCGGACGAGGTCTGTCAGAAGGGAGCCTGCAGCACGATGACACGTGTCGACGCCGGAACCACTTGGATGGGGTGTAACGAGACCTTGGACGCGAACTGCATGTGGTACGAGCTGCCGCAGATTGAGCAACGAATTCCCGCTTTCGAGCTCGACGTGGTCGCCGTCTCCAACCAAGCGTACCAAGCCTGTGTCGAGGCGGGGGTCTGTACTCTCAACAACCTCGAAGGCTGTCAGGAGCAGGCTCCCAGCGTTGGCAGCCCCGCCGAGGAGCTCGAAAGACCCCGTGTGTGTGTCACACAAGTCGAGGCTGAACAGTACTGCGACTGGCTAGGGAAGCGTCTGCCTTCAGAGGCCGAGCAGGAGCGGGCTGTGCGCCTTGACTGCGAAGACACTCTGGAGTGCCGCACCGAGATGCCGCTCTACCCTTGGGGTGAGCCGCCGATATCCTGTGAGCGTGGGGTCTTCGATCTCCCTGAACAGGGATGTCCTTTGTCAGCCGCCGATGCGGTCAGCTCCAAGCCCGAAGGCCGCAGCGACGCGGGTATTCTCAACTTCTTGGGGAACTCCATGGAGTGGAGCGCCGACTGTTGGAGTGACCAGCTCGACAAGATGCCCAGAGACGGGACTCCCAGGACAGCTTCATGCTCCACGGTGGAGGGGGGTGTTCTGGCGACCCATCGAGGGTCCCCCTGGGATCAAAGCCAAGTGTCCCCGCACCGTAATTCCTTCCGCATGCGTTTCCCACGCGAAGGTCAGGCTCACGGGGCAATCGGTTTCCGCTGCGCTCGAAGCGTCCAGGACGAAACGAACGAGTGAACGTTCGAACCCCAGCGTTTGAACGTTCACAAGCCTGCTGCAAACGTCGAGTCGACTTGCTGCCTTCTATGAGAGTGCACGCAATAGCAGCGCTTCGAGCGGATCTCACCAAACTCTGACCACCGGCATAGGTGTTGCGCAAGACCTCCATCAGCACCGCGATTTCACGTCGCACACACCAGGAGGGAATGATGTTGAGAGGCTATTGGGTCTTGGCGCTTGCCTTGGTCTTCTCGGTCACGGTTGGTTGCGGCGATGGACAGTTAAGTGAACCGGCTTGTACCGGAGCCACTCAGCGCTGCTTCTGTAGTAACGGGGAAGGCGTGCAGACCTGTTTGGGCGAGTCCTGGGGGGCTTGTGAGTGTAGCAGCGACGGGGTTCCAATCGACGTCGCTGGCATTGACCTCGGGAGTTCGGACGGCAGTCTGTCCGAGATCGCGGAGGCGGACGCGTCGGAATCCATCGAGGGCCCCACCGAAGACGCCGCCTCGGCCGGTGCCAATGTCGACTCATACGTTGGAGCGCCAGGCGGTGACTGCGTGGAAACGACCCCGTATCAATACATCCCTTGGATCAGCCAGAAGTTGCCCAAGTTCGCGACTTGGGACAACAACATGTGCTGTGGGCCTGCCTCCGTGGCCATGCTCCAAGCCGCCGCCGAGCACCGAGAGGTGACCGCAACTGATCTGGAGTCGCTCATTAACTGGTTCGACGGCGAGGATAGCACTTGGTCGGCGCGCGGAGGGCTCTGCGAAGGGACTGACTCAGACCAGGTCTTGGTGATGCTCCGTGAATACGCCAACCGCACCGACGCCGTCGCGTACGAGCCTCTGTCTTGGTGTGAGCTCTCGGCAGAGTTGGCAAAAGGTGACCGCGTCGCCATCATCGAGGGCGACTCACAGGGCACAAACACATCGGCTACCTTCCTCTCGGGCAAGTCTCACTGGGTGATCATCGAGCGCATCGACGGGGCAACGACCTTCATCAACGACCCGGGTCGCAGCTACGCCGCCCAGGGAGACAGTCGCGGGTTCACCACCTCGTCGGTGCGGGCGCGCTACGAGGCGCGTGGCGCGGTCGCCATCATCGTCCCGTTGACCCACACGCCAGTCTGCGAGACCACCTTCGTCCCCTACTGTGTGGGCTCCAGCGCACGGGAGAAAAACGAGTGCGGCGAAGATCACCTTGTCCAGCAGTGTGAGTTTGGCTGTGCGGCAGTGTCAGGCGCCTGTGAGAGTTGCGACCCAACCGCTTGGACGGTGGCCTGCGAGGGCTCGAATTTGGTCGAGACCAACGAGTGTGGTACCCGCCAGCCCACATCCTGCGAGTTTGGCTGTACCGCTGGGCACTGCGATGGTTGCACGGACGCGACCTACGACGAGTCCACCTACTGCAACGGCGCCGACGTTTGGGGTCGCAACCGCTGCGGGGCAAGCCAGTTGCTGCAGAGCTGCGCGAACGGTTGTGCGTCCGGGGCCTGCTTAACCGCCCCGAGCTTCTCGATCGTTGCCACGCCTGGGTTTGGCAACTGGACCCCGAGCTTCACACCGAACCTAGCGTGCTCTTGCAGCGCCTCGACCCCTGACTGCTACAGCCTCTACCGGGGGCGTGCGGTCTCAGTCACCGGGAACACGGCTACGTTGGAGTTTCAAAAGACGCCCTCGGGAGCGCCCTCGACAAACGTGCAGTTCTGGGTTGCAGTGGCGGACGCAACCTATCCAGCCTGCCAGGACACGAACACCTATGTGACTCGCGTGACTGGATGGTGGAACGGCGGGGTCCTCAACGTCGACGTGCCCATCTGGCCGACGCAGGCCGACTTCGACAACGCGCCGGTCGGCGAGCAGAAGAAGCTCTTCCTCATCACTGGTGGCTCCGACGGCACCACCACCAAGCGCTGGTTCCAAAAGCAGGCCATCGTCTTCGAAAAAGTGCAGAATTGATGTCTTTGGAGCACCGAGGCACGACGCCTCGGTGCTCCGACAGGAGACTCCGTGGCACCGAACAGCAACGCTCCCAGCACCCTGGCCCCGCAAGAAGCCGTGAACCTCATCGTGGCCCAGGAAGCGCCTGAGCCCTTCGTCGAAATCTTCTTTCACCCTCGCCTCGACTACGTGGGACTCCGCAGCCGTTGGGGGCTCTTCGAAGCGGACCAGTGGGTCCCCATCAACCGCACCCAGCATCAATTCGTTGATTCGAGCAACACGACCTTCGCGCTGGAAGATCCCACCCTGAGCCGAGAGCACCTCGAACTCAGATGGAGCCCGAGAGCGCACAGTTTCGAGGTCCGAAAGCTCAAGGACGACTCGCTGCCCATCTGGCTCGCCCCTCTGAGCAGCCCTCTCGAGGAGCAACCGCTCCACGCCGACCAGCCGACCCGCGTTCCCCCCGACACGCTGCTCCGCATCGGCAATCGCGTCTTGCTGCACCTCGCCGTCGGAGTCCGCGACGATGCGCTCGCCGACTCAACGGGACGGATGATCGGCCGTTCCCCGCAACTCTTGGCCTTGCGCAAGGACCTCAATAATATCGCCGAGGCGGCCCCCCAGACGAATGTGATGATTGTGGGGGAGACCGGCGTCGGCAAAGAGGTGGTCGCCAGGTCCCTCCATCAACTCACCGCCGGCACGAGGCCCTTCGTCGGGGTGAACATGGCCGAGTCCCCTCAACTGGTCGAGAGCGCGCTCTTCGGCCACAAGCGGGGAGCCTTCTCGGGCGCGACAAACGACCGAGATGGCGCGTTCGTCACCGCGGAGATGGGCTGCGTCTTCCTCGACGAGATCGCGGACTTGCCCCTCGACGCCCAGGCCAAGTTGCTTCGAGCCCTGCAGGACAAAGAGTTTCGACCCGTCGGCAGCGACCGCGTGCGGCCGCTCAAGGCGCGTATCCTCAGCGCGACCTCCAAGAACATCGACGAGCCACAGTCCTTCCGCAGCGACCTCAAGTACCGCCTCTCGACGTTGGCTGTCACCGTGCCACCGTTGCGAGCCCGCAAGAGCGACCTTCCCCTGCTCTTCGTCCATCTCCTTCGCGCCGCCGCAGAAGACAGCGACGCCACCTCGGTTTGGTTCAATGACACCTACACCGATGTCCGTCTCTCGGCGCGGCACCTGTCACAGCTCCTCGAGTACGACTGGCCAGGAAACGTTCGTGAGCTGTTCAATACCGTCATCGCGCTCAACGTTCACAAAGACCCGAATCGGGTCTTGAGCGGACTGCTTCGCGCTGTGCCCGTGTCCGCAGCGATTGCTCCAGGCGTGTCGGCCGACCTAGCCAGAGACCACGGGCTGCCCGGACTCTTGACACGCTTCGAGTGGCGCCTGGACGACCTCTCCCGTCACCTCGGCCTCTCCCGCAAGGCCCTCGAGAACCGCGCACGCCGAGAGGGCCTCTGGCCGCCGTCGCGCGAGACCTTCGTCGAGCTCCTCAGGGCCGATGGTTGGAGCGTCGAGGCGCTGCACCAACGCACTGGGCTGAGCAAGTTCACCCTCAACAAATGGGCCGAAGAGCATGGACTCAAGAAGGCCGCGGACTACTCCCATGCCGAGCTGCGCACAGCGCTCGCTGCCGCAGGCGACCTCGCCGCCGCCGCCAACTCACTGCAGCTCACCGCCCGAGCGTTCGAGATGCGCTTGCGGGCTGCTCCGAACGACGAGACGTGACCATGAAGACCCTCGACGTCGAGGCGCTGAGCCTCGACCAACGTTATCGATTTGCGGATGAACTGGGACGCGGCGGCTTTGGCGTCGTCTACCGTGCCACCGCCGTGGACGGCGGAGAGGACGTCGCGATCAAGCTCTTCGCGCCCCGCGACGGCGCCAACAATGAGCTCTCGCAGCGACTCTTCAACCGAGGGGCCATGCTGGCGAAGCAGCTCGACGCCCCGGGTTTTGTCGAGGTTCGCGAGGTGGGGGAAGACCTCGAGCGAGGCCCCTACATGGTCATGGAGTGCCTCGAGGGCGAAACCCTCCGCTCGCGGCTCGCCCGAGAGCCGTTGACGGTGAGTGAGTCAATTTTGCTCGCCTATACGCTGGCTGAGATCTTGGTTGGTGCGCACAGCCAAGGCGTCGTGCACCGCGACCTGAAGCCCTGCAACCTCATGCTGGTCGGCCCCCAGCAGGACGAGCTGCGGGTCCTCGACCTGGGCATCGCCACGCTCTCGGCCGAGTGGCGCTCGGAGAGCTTTGAGACCCTGACCCAATACTCTTGTTTCGTCGGCTCGCCCTGTTACCTGGCTCCCGAGTGCGTCCCGGGCCATGATCCCCATGGGCTCAAGGCCAGCCCTCGAGTCGACGTCTATGCGTGGGGGCTCATCTTGTTGGAGTGTTTGACGGGCGAGACTGCGGTGCAGGGCAACAACGTGCTCAAGATTCTGGCGGAGCAGGTGCGTCCGCGGCCAGTGCCCATCCCAGAGGTGTGGGTAGAGTCGAAGCTGGGCCCGCTGTTGCGGCACGCGCTGGCGAAAGACCCGCAGCAGCGCTTGGCCTCGGCGGTGGAGCTAGTGGAGCGGCTGCGGCCGTTGATGGGCGACCTCTCGTGGATTCCGGAGGTGGGGCGTCCCGGCTGTGTGGGGCGGGTGGATGAGGAGACGTTGCCACCGATGAGTGAGTGAGGAGTGGTGAGCGGTGAGTGAACGTTCGCTGAACGTTCAGACGGGGAGAATCGGCGGCGTAGTCGCCCGGGGGGATCCCGTAAGCCTTTGAAACCATGTGATTGTTTCAGAGGCGTGGCTTGGGCAAATAGTGGCATCTTCCGTGCGATAGGGGTTCTCGTCCTCGAACAGTGTGTTCGAGTTTCGCCCCTCTTCGTTGTGGAAGGAGAAGCCATGAACGTTCAATGTCAGCGCCGGACCCAGCTCTTCACGCTACTGACCGTCTGTTTCGTTGTCTTGATGCTCAGCGCCTTGAGCTCGAGTGCCCACGCCGAAGAGGGTTCGCTGCGCAGCATGGCCAAGGCGACCATCGACGCGATTGGCTCGACGGTGCTCTTGGCGGCGTGGCCGACTGCTGAGTACGAGTCGGTTGAGCTTCACGATGTGGCGATTGTCGACGCTGCCAACAATGTCTACGCCATCTCGTTTCGGATTCACGCCACGAGCGCGTGGACGGGGGGCCCGCTCTGGGTCGATGTCAACATCACGTTGAGTGACAAGGGGGTCCAGTCGCTGGAGTGGGGTGATTACTACGCGGTGGTGAAGCCCGGATCGTCGTGGGAGGCCCTGAAAGAGCTGGCGGAGCGATGAGCGGGGCGAGTGGGAGTGGGGGAACGCATTGGTGGTCGTCTTGCTGCGACTGTTCCTGCGGAAGGTCCGGCATCTCGGACTGGTCATGGGCGGGTTTTGCAGGCAAGCTGAAGTCCCAATCAGAGCAGTGCCAACCCGTCTCATAGGTTCCGCGTTTGGGGCCGAGGGACGTCAACGACCATGAGCCGTCATCGAACGAATGACATGACACGCAAAAGGAGTAGGAGTTCAGCCAATGCCCGCTTCAACAGTAATTGTTCAGCATCGAGATGGCTCGCCGGCCCGACGCGTTCGGATTGTCCTAGGATTTCGAAACGGTGGGATGACGAAAGACGTCTACGCCGACGACAAGGGGAGAGCCGTTGTGGAACATACTTCAGTGGGTCAGGCGGACGTCTTCGTGTCGGGCAAAAAGGTTGGGACGATGCACGCGCCTGGCAGTTTTGCGGTGACGATTTAAGGAGCTGAGTGCGGGCAACGCCCCGCCGTGGATAGGTGTCCGAGGTACCGTGTCGCTCTTTCGCAACCCTTGGAATTGGAGGAATCATGAACATCAAGTCGATCCTGGTCTCTTTTTCGTTCCTGCTCGCACTCGTTAGCTTCTCTGTCGCCGCTTGGGCAGACGACGCGTGTCTCTACGGCTCCGCGGAGTGGTCCAGTGGGGACAAGATCGACGGCTCGACCACCGTAAGCACGTCGTGGAACGGGAAAGAAGCCTTCCCTCGCGATGGGGAATATCGGCTTTGCCTGGGGAGCAACCCTGAGAAGACGATCACTGTCTACGTGGAAGGGCAACGGTATGCAGAGGTCTTCGTCGATGGCGACACGAGATTGGACATCGTTCGGCGATAATGCGTCAGAGGGAAGCCTTTGGTGTTGAGTTCCGCTTCGAGAGCGCGACGCTAGAGGCCTCCTTTCTGGGAGCGATGAAAGGCAGCATGGCGAGTGAGTCCAGAACGAGCGGAGCTCACCCACGATGAACATGAACCGCTTTTGGCTCTTGGAGGTACTGCTCGCTCTTGTGGCCCTGCCGCTGAGCCCTGCGTGCTTCGAAACAAGGGCGGGTGACGTTTCAGAAGTTCGCGCGGAAACAGCAGAACCCGACGTCTTGGATCTTCAGGGTCAGTCCGACGCTGGCGATTTCGTACCGGCACGAGTTCTTCGAACACAGGGTCATCTGCGCTTCCACACCATTCGCCAGTCTGTCGTTCTGCCTCTCGAGCTCTCGATCGCCCTATACTTCAACGCAGGACTGGTGCTCTCGACTGACGAGACGAAGCTGCTAGTCGCCAGCTCCGCTCGCACGAATCTCCTAGTTCTCGATGCCGACACGCTGACCATCCTCGACGTCATTCCAACGAGCGCATCCATCGACAATCTGCAGGTCGTGGACGAAGGCCGCTTCGTTGTTGCTTGGGCGACTTTCGGACGTCGTTCAAAGAGCGGAAGCAAATATCGGCAGGCGCGAGACTTGTTGATCCTTGATCGAAGCGACTTCTCACTGAAGCACACGGTATCAGTGGGTGAAAACATTGGGGCCGTCGCCGACGTCAGTCAGGGGCGCGTCCTCGTCTCGGCGGTTCAAAGCGAAACCATCGCCCTTGTCGACCTGGACAAAGGCGAGGTGATTTCTCAGCAATCCACTGCCAATGAGAAGTTCTCTCCTGGTGATGTTGCCGTGCGACCGGATTCGAAGATCGCCATGGTTTCCGGCGGTGTGTTCCGACAACAGATGTTGGGGGGGCCGCAAACGCAGAGCCGTGCAACAGGCTCCCAGGTCCTTCTGCTCGACCCGCTCGATCCCGCCAACCATGCTCGAATGACGTTCTTCCCCAAGCTCCAACATCCACGTGGGTTGCTCTTCCACCCCAACGGCCGCCACGTCTTCGTTGCAGACGATCAGCAAAACGCGTTGGTGATTCTCGACTGGGTCGCCAGGCGCACACAGGAAACCATCGCCCTCGCCGATGCGCCGGAAGACTTGGGGTTTTTCCCTGGGGGCCAACGCCTCTGGATCCGCCACAGCGGCGCACCCATGCTCAGTGTGGTCGACCTAGAAAACGGGAGAATCAAGGAGGTCACGTTGCCTAATGTGGCAATGACCCAGCCTGTCTTCTCGCCCGATGGCGAAGTCTTCTATGTGGGCACTGCCATGCCGAGCGTCATCGCGGTGATTTCTGTCGAAACATTGAAACTCGTAGACGAAATCGAGTTGCCGATCTTCCCTCACCAGCTGCAGATCACGCGCGACGGAAAGCGGCTTTTCGCAGCCCTTGGAGCAGGAATCAATGTCATTCGTGTTGAGTAGTGGGCTTGACCCTTTGATGGTTCTGGGCGTGGTTCCGCCGCCGCTGCCCCAAGAGCAAGGGCACACCCAAGAGCAAGGGCACGCCCAAGAGAAAGAGCCAGGCCGAGGCCGTCTCCTCTGGCTCGCCGGAGCCTTTGGGCTGGCCATCTTGGCGGTCGGCGTTGGGCTCGTCGTGCTCTTAACGGGCGCTGATGAAGCCTCCGACAAGCCCTCCATCGCAGCTGCAGCCCTCGATGAGGAGAAGTCTGTGGACCAGGCTGATGAGCAAGGTGCACCCACAGCGGACTTGGAGCAAGTGGATGAACGCTCCACGCCCTCCCAGCCGCTGCCGACGTGGAGTGTCTTGCATCCCGACAAGCCGCTCCCCAGTGTTGATGCAGAGAAGCTGCCGGTGGACATGTTCAACGTTGCGCTGACTGGTGAGTGTTCTGGAGAAGCGCGAAAAGGAAAGTCGAAGGGCATCTCCCTTCAAGTCGTGGGAGAAGCTGCCAACAAGTTTGGCGACGTGATTCATCGAGCAACAGTGACAGGGCTCCTCTACCTGGATTTCTCAGACGAGGTCGTGATCCTGCGGGCCTCGTCTGGCAACGGGTTTCGAGAAGACATTGGCTCCGACAAGCCGTGGGAGCAGGACGGGGCAGAACGGTTTGTCGTCTTCACACGGGAGGTGGACCCGATCTACTGTCGGTATGAACCGCGAGAAGCAATTGCCGCCATTCACCTTTCGGTGGAGACCCCGTTGGGGAGTACCTATGAAGGGGTCGTATGGAGCGCGCCCATCGATTGGTCGATGATAAAAGGCACTCCAGTAGATGAAACCGCAAGTCTGCTGCTCGCAGGAAAGGCGAAGTCAGAGCTCACGAGTGAGACATTGAGCCCTCAGATGGAGGTGCATCTGACGAGGGTTCACCGAGGCAAAGCCCTCTTGGACTTGGAGGGTCAATTGTTGGGTTGGGCAGATTTAATCTACCTGCAGCTGAAATCTGGGCAGCCTCCCAAGTCTCTTGAATCGAAGCCTACTGACACCCTCTCATTCGAGCGTGGCACAACGACCGTCACGCTAAGGGGCTTCCAACAGCAGGCGAGCACCGTCCAGGCTGAGGTCTCTGTGACTAACAACGGGGAGAAGCCGCTTACCTGCGACTTCAAGTCTCTATTCTTGCTCTCGACGACAACCACGTCACAAGTCGTGCTCGACGACACCATGCTCGCGGCTTGTCAGGCAAAGATTGCCCCCGCCACCACGATTTCGGGGAGGGTGTCGTTCGCCTTGGACACCGGCGCGCCCCTTGCCCTGGGCTTCAGGAAGGGTGAGGTGCGCACGTTGCACCTCTGAGCAGAACTGCCTTAGATACGCGGAGGTCTTTGTCGACAGGAGCCTGGTCCACGCAATCGGACAAAGCGGTGTCGTAAACTGGACGCTCAACTCGGGGGGGAGCCATGCACCACAGCTCGCGATCGTTTCCAATCTTGCCGATTCTTCTTCTCTTCAT
>Ga0210044_10004543_pt1 | contig 19309 bp, 17 predicted proteins | sample CryGey13umfilter_2_FD_183959 | JGI IMG/M metagenome (GOLD analysis project Ga0210044, IMG submission 183959) | Groundwater microbial communities from aquifer in Utah, USA - Crystal Geyser 4/9/14 3 um filter (SPAdes) (version 2) | ecosystem: Environmental > Aquatic > Deep subsurface >... | reverse complement strand
CGGGGCCCATCCCCGAGAGCTACCGACGAAACCTCGACGCCGTCCGCTTCACCGTTCAGAGCGATCCGCTCTCGAGCCCCTTCTACCGGCGGCCGCTGCAGCTCGACTCCCACCCTCGCAAGATCTACGACGAGGGCAGCCCCGAAGAGCAGCTCGTCTTCGAGTGGCTGACGTCGGGCGGCCCATGAGCTCGCGTCGCTCCCAGGCGGCCGCGGTCGGCCACCCGTGCCTCCAGGCGTTGGCGCTCCTGTGTTCGATCTGGGCATCCACCGTCGCGTGCCCGGTGCGTGCGCAGGACGCCGAGGCGGCCGGGGACGGCGACGACATGGTCGAGACCACGCCCTACGCCCGCGTGATCGTCGACTCCGTGGCGCTTCGAAGCGGACCTGGGTCCAACTACCGACAGGTGGGGCTGGCCCTGCGCGGGGACGTGCTGCCCGTGCGCGGGCGCGCCACCCGCGGCTTCTGGTTCGAGGTCGAACGCACGGACGGCACCCACGCCTTCGTGCTCGGCAGCGCGGTCTACGTGCACGAGGTCGGTCCCGACGAAGCCGGCGGCGGGCGCTTGTGGCCGCGACTCTTCGCGCCACCGCCCTTGCCGGAGGCGCATGGCGAAGTCTCCATCACCTTCGGCATGCTCGGTGACGCCGGCTTCATGGCGCTGAGGCCCGCCTTCTATCTCGCGCCGGAGGCAGGGATCGAGCTGACGGCGGCGGCCAGCGTGTCCCAGGCCGGTCGCCTCCTGCTCGGCGCCGTCGGCGGCATCATCAACGTCTTCCCGCACTCGCCCGTCGTGCCCTACATCGTGGGCGGTGGCGGCGTCGCTCAGAGCGCGCCCAACGCCGACACCTTCCTGCTCGAATCGGGCCGAGTGGCGCTGCTCTACGGAGGCGGAGGATTACGCTTCGGCTTGCGCTATCGCATCACGCTGCGGGTCGAGGCCCGCGCCTACGCCTTCTTCGAGGCAAATCGCTATGTGACCAAGGAGGAATACAGTGGTGGACTCACCGTCTTCTTCTGAACCGAGCGTGTCGCAGCGTGACGGCGCCGTGCATGTGCGGAGGCTGCGCCTGGGGCGCTTGGCGGCGACCTGCTTGGCGATGCTGCTGCTCGCGCTGAGCGCCGGCTGCGTCACCGTGCGACCCTCGGACAAGGAGTTCCTGTCGGATCCGTCCATGACCTTCGGAGACGAGGGCGCGGCCGGAGCCCATGAACAACACGTGATGAGCAACCGCGAGGGCTCCATGGGCGCCGGGTCGGTCAGCGGAGGCGGTTGCGGGTGCAACTGAGATCCTCACCGCGGGCGAGCACGCTGCTGCTGATCGTGGCCGCGATCTCTCTGGCGGCCGGGGCGCGCGCGGATGGCGGCATCGACCTGACGGGGACGCTCTACCACGACTCCGGTGGCGGCCTGAAGATGACGGTCATCACGCCCGGGGTGAACATCGACGGCACCATCGCCGACGCGCTCACGCTGCGCGCGGGCTACGAGGCCGACATCGTCAGCGGCGCCAGCGTGGCCGTGGTGGACGCCCCGGGCAGCGGCGTCGACGCCATCACCGGCGCCACGACGCTGAACGACATCCGGCACACGGCGAGCGCGGGCTTCACGCTGCACAGCGAGTTCGCCGAGCTGACGGCGGGCTACGCCTACGGCACCGAGAGCGACTACCACTCGCATGGCTTCAGCCTCTCGGCCCACTCCGAGCTCTTCGAGCGCAACACCGCCTTCGACATCAGCTACGCGCGCGGCTTCGATCGCGCCTGCGCCTTGAACCAGCCGCGAGCGCAGGAGTCGGTGAACCGGCAGCGGCTCCCGTCGTCGACCGGTTGCTTCAGCGCGGACGACCGCACCACTCTGCACCTCGACCTCTCCACCTATCAGGGCAGCTGGACCCAGGCCTGGGCGCCCCTCTTCACCACGCAGCTCACGCTCACGGCGCAGATCCTCCACGGCTATCAAGGCAGCCCCTACCGAGCGGTCTGGCTCGGACGTAGCGCGGCCATGGAGAACCCGCCGGAGGATCGGGCGCGCTATGCCGCCGGTCTCGGCGCGCGCCTCTGGCTCGAGCCCTTGCACGGCGCGCTGCAGCTCTCGGGTCGAGTCTACCGCGACACCTGGGACATCAAGTCGATCACGGCCGAGGGCGCGTACGAACAGAGCCTCTCGGGCAGCGTGCGCCTGCGGGGACGCGTGCGCTTCTACGATCAGAACGCGGCGATCTTCTTCTCGGACGACTACGTGCGCCGGCCCCGAGGCGAGTACTTCACCGGCGACCGCGAGCTCTCGAGCATGCGCAGCATGACCTACGGTCTGCGGCTGATCTACGATGTGCCCCCGGATGACGAGGGCGACGTGCTCGGCATCTTCGACGGCCTGCGCCTCGTGCTCAAGGCAGACCTCATCCGCTTCGACTTCCGATCCTTCCACTACGGTCGTGCAGACATCCCGAACACCGACGCGCTCATGATCACGCTCGGCCTCACGTCTCGCTTCTGACCTCGCACGACGGGCCCGCCGGGTCCGTCCGCGCCCCCTCGCCACGCTGGAAACCACCGCATGCGTCACCTCCATCTCCTCCTCGTCGTCGCCCTGCTCACGCTGACCTCGGCATGCCCGCCGCGTCCCAGCGCGACGCCGCCCGGAACGGACGCCGCGGCGGGCTCGCCGCCGCCGGGCCACGACCCTCTGAACGGGGCCGCGCCCAGCTACGCGCCCACGGGCATGCCCTCCGGGACGAGCTGCGCGGGACGCTCCGATTGCGCGGGCGAGCAGGTGTGTGTTTCGGGCGTCTGCCGCTTCCGCCACGTCAGCGTGAAGGGTGAGATCCTCACCACGGCCGCGCGCGCGCAGCTCGACACGGGAGACGTGAGCGGCGCCGTGCGCACCTACGATCAGGTGCTCGAGGCGTACGAATCGCAGGAGGCGCCCGTGCCCGCGGAGGTGCTCTGTGGCGCCGCCGGAGCCGCCTTGCGTGCGGCCGAGACGCCGGAGGAGCGCGAGGTGGCCGCGCGCAGAGCGGACGCGTGCTTCCGCGGATCGTTGCCCGGCGACGAGTCACGCATGGTGGTTCAGCGCGCCGTCAGTCGGCTGCGCTACGATGGCCTCGATCTCAGCCTCTTCGATCAAGACCAACCGGCCTCGCACTTCTTCACCGAAGACCCCTCGCGTCCGACCGTGGACGCCGTGGAGATCGCCCTGGAGCTACCGGATCGCGACATGGCAGGCTACGAGCCCGTGCGCACGACGCTGCAGAGCGAAGACGCCACCCGCGCCATCGCCGGTTGCTTCATCCGGGATTGGGAGTCGCGTCACGAGCGCAGCGCGAGCGCACCTTTGACCATCGACCTGACGTCGCATCTACGCGACATGGGCGACTACGACGTCTACACGGGTCAGGTCACCCTCACGCCCACGGGCGGGGCCGAGGGAGGCTTCGTCGGCTGCCTGGCCGAGGCGCTGACCGCGCTGTTCGAGAACGGTCCGCGGCTCGCACGATCCATCTCCTGGCGCGAGGAGATCGAGGTCACGACGCGTCTGCGTTGAGCTTCTCGAGCCGGACGGACTTGCGCGAGCGGGTCGGTGGCGCATAGCTAGCGCCATGCTGCTGATGGGCGCGTACACCGATGCCACCCTGCTCGGGATTCTCCAGGGCCTGACGGAGTTCCTCCCCGTCTCGTCGAGCGGCCACATCGCGCTGGCCGAGATGGCCCTCGGCATGCACGACGCGCCCCTGGCGCTCAGCGTTCTGCTGCACGCGGGCACGTTGGTTGCGACGCTGGTGGTGATGCGCCGCGACGTCGCGCAGCTCCTGCTGGCCTGCCTCGATCTCGTGCGTTCGCCGCGCCTCGCGCTGAAGACGGAGCGGGGTCAGATGGTGCTGGCCGTGGTCCTGGCCTCGGTGCCGACGGCCGTGCTCGGGCTGCTGCTGCGCGACAGAGTCGAGTCCCTCGGTCGCGTCCCGCTCGCGGTCGGCCTGGCGCTGCTCGCTTCGGCCGCGGCCGTGCTCTCGACGCGCTGGGCGCGAGGCGATCGACGCGTGCCGAGCGTCGGCCAGGCGCTCGTGATCGGCGTCGCGCAAGGCATCGCCGTGCTGCCTGGCCTCAGCCGCAGCGGCTCCACCATAGCCGTGGCGATGTTGCTCGGGCTCACGGGGGACGCCTCCTTCCGCTTCTCCTTCCTGCTCTCCCTGCCCGCCGTGGCCGGCGCCGTGCTGCTCGAAGCGAAGGACGTCACCGACCTCGGCGCTCTGGCCGGTCCCGGCATCGTCGGTGCGCTGATCGCCTTCGCGGTCGGGATCCTGGCGTTGATCGGCCTGCGCGAGGTGGTGGGCCGCGGGCAGCTCTCCCTCTTCGCGCTCTACCTGATCCCCCTCGCCCTCTTGGTCCTGGCCCTGCCGCTGTTCAACTGAGCAAGGAGAACTCTGGATGCAACACCTCTACGCGGTGATCATGGCGGGCGGCGCCGGCAAGCGCTTCTGGCCGCTCTCACGCCGAGAGACGCCCAAGCAATTCCTCGCCTTGGGTCAGGGCGAGGGCTCCCTGCTCGCGCGCACGGCGGCGCGCCTCGAGGACCTCGTGCCGCCCGATCGCGTGTACGTCGTCACGGGCGAACATCTGATCGACGCCACCCTGCGCGAGCTGCCTGGGGTCCCGCGTGAGAACATCCTCGCCGAGCCCCTGGGCAGGAACACGGCGCCCTGCATCGGCTGGGCCGCCGCGACCATCCAGCGCCGCGATCCCGAGGCGGTGCTGGCCGTCTTGCCCGCCGACCACGAGATCAGCGACCCCGAGACCTTTTGCGACGTGCTGCGGCGTGCGGCCGAGGCGGCTGGGGCCGGGGATCTGGTCACGGTGGGTCTCACGCCCACGCGCCCGGAGACGGGCTACGGCTACATCGAGCTGGCCGAGGAGACGGCGCCCGGCGTGCACACCGCGCGGCGCTTCGTGGAGAAGCCCACACACGCGCGCGCCGTGCAATTCCTGGCCTCGGGGGACTTCCTCTGGAACGGAGGCATCTTCCTCTTTCGAGCCCACGCCATCCTCGAGGCCATCGCGGAGAGCCTGCCCAGCCTGAGCGAGGCCTTGGTGGCGTTCGACCAGGCCGCCGCACGCGGTGAGGAGGCGGCCGTGGTGAAGGCGCGCTACGCCGGTCTCCCGAGCGTCTCCATCGACCACGGCGTGATGGAGAAGGCCCAACGCGTGCTCGTGGTCCCCGCGGACTTCGGTTGGTCGGATCTGGGCAGCTGGGTCACGGCCTGGGAGCAGGCCCCGAAGGACGGTGCCGACAACGCAGCGCCCGCAGGCAGCGTGTTGTTGGATACGAGCGGCTGCTACGTGCGCACCACCGCAGGCAAGCGCGTGGCGCTGCTGGGCGTGGACGATCTGGTCGTGGTCGACACGGAGGACGCGCTCTTGATCATGCCTCGGGCGCGAGCTCAGGAGGTGCGACGGGTGGTCGAGCAGCTGGTCGAGCAGGGTGAAGAGCGGCTGGTCTGAGCGGCCCATGCGGGATACACCCCGCCCATGAACCCTCACGTCTTTCGCGAATACGACATCCGTGGCGTCGCCGACACCGATCTGGACGATGCGTTCACCCTGGATCTCGGGCGTGCCCTGGGCACGTTCCATCGCCGCGCCGATCGTCGTCGCATCGCGCTGAGCCGCGACTGTCGCATGAGCTCGCCGCGCCTGGCGCACACCATGGAGCGTGGCCTGAGGGAGGCGGGCATCGACGTCGTGGACCTCGGAGTCGTGCCCACGCCCCAGATGTACTTCGCCGTGAAGTTCCTCGAGCTCGACGGCGGCGTGCAGATCACGGGCAGCCACAACCCGCCGCCCGAGAACGGCTTCAAGATGATGAAGGGCCAGAGCTCGCTCTACGGCGAGGACATCCGCGCCCTTCAGCGGCTGATGGAGGCGCAGGACTTCGACCTGCCGGGCGACGGCGGCCGGGAGAACTTCAACCCGCTGCCGGCCTACCGCGGCTACATGCGCGGCAACGTCCAGATCTCGCGCAAGGTGCGCTTCGCGGTCGACGCGGGCAACGGCGCCGCCGGACCGAGCGCCCTGGCCGTCTTCCACGACCTCGGCCTGGAGCCCACGCCTCTGCTGTGCGAGATGGACGGCCTGTTCCCGGTTCACCATCCCGACCCGACCGATCCCGAGACGCTGCATCTGCTGCGCAACACCGTGCACGAGGAAGGCCTCGAGCTCGGCATCGCCTTCGACGGAGACGGCGACCGCATGGGCGTGATTGACGCCAAGGGGAACATCCTCTGGGGTGATCGACTGCTCGCGCTCTTCGCCCGCGACGTGCTCTCGCGTCGCCCCGGCGCGAAGATCATCGGAGAGGTGAAGTGCTCCGAGACGCTGTACGAGGACATCGCCGCGCACGGCGGACAGCCCATCCTGTGGAAGACGGGCCACTCGCTGATCAAGGCCAAGATGCAGGAGGAGGACGCGCTGCTGGCGGGCGAGATGAGCGGCCACCTCTTCTTCGCGGACCGTTACTACGGCTTCGACGACGCGACCTACGCGGCGCTGCGCCTGCTCGAGATCCTGAGCGCCAGCGACCAGCCTCTGCACGAGCTGCTCGCGGATCTGCCGGAGCGCTACACCACGCCGGAGCTGCGCGTGGCCTGCCCCGACGAGCAGAAATTCGCGCTGGTCGAGCGCGTCACGGCTTCACTCCAGCAGGACCACGACGTCATCACCGTGGATGGAGCACGCGTGCGCTTCGAACACGGCTGGGGCCTGGTGCGCGCGTCGAACACCCAGCCCGTGCTGGTCCTGCGCTTCGAAGCGGACACCCAGGCGCGCCTGGACGAGTACCGTGGCGAGGTCGAGCGGCGCATCGAATCCTGCCGCTGACGCGTCAGCGACGGTGGCGTCGTTCGAGCTGAACGCTCTGCTCCGCGACCTTGCCATCCGCCGTGTCGCGAAAATCGCTCGGCGCGACCACGACCCGTTGCGGCTCGTAGCCTTCGCGGAAGACCAAGAGCTCGTGCACCTCGCTCGTGAGCAGGTGACGCACGCGCACGTCGGGGCCGAAGCCGATCACGTAGTAGACCTTCGCCCCCGGCGGCGTGGTCAAGATGCGTACGCGACCGAGCTCTCCCGAGGGTTGCCCCATCGCGTCGGCGTCGAGGCGCGTGGCGCCCAGGTCGAGCGCCTCGGTGGTCATGTCGCGCTGCCCCGTCTGCATGGCCAGCTCGTAGAGCGAGCCGGTGTCCGTCGTCTCCCACTCGGAGTCGGGCGAGACCACGGCGCGGGTCGGCTCCTTGCCGTCGGCGATGGCCACGAATTCATGCGCGACGCCGACCGGGAGGTTGGGCATCACGGCGGGACCGCGGCCCACGAAGAGCAGCACCTGCGCGCGCTCCGGGCTGACGCTGAGCACCAGGTCGCCGTAGCGCGCGTCGGCCTCGGCCTGGGCCTGCTCCTGCGCCTGCCTCTGGGACGCAGCGGCCGTCGCCTCGGCGTTGGGATCGACGGGCGGCGCCTCGCCCATCATGCGGTCGAAGACGTCCGGGCGTAGCAACTTCACGCCGACGCCGAGGCCGACGATCAGGACCAGGAAGACGCCCGCCCAGACCAGCCCTCGGGGCCGGTGGCCGAGCTCTTCGAAGCCGTCGAGATCCGGCATGCGCGCATCCACCATGGCGGATGGCGCTGTGGAGGGTGCCGCCACGACCGGGCTCGGCGCAGAGACCGGTGCAGGCGCGGGCACGGGTGCAGCGACGGGCACGGGTGCAGCGACGGGCACGGGTGCAGCGACGGGCACGGACGCAGCGACGGGCACGGACGCAGCGACGGGCACGGGCGCAGCGACGGGCACGGACGCAGCGACGGGCACGGACGCAGCGACGGGCACGGGCGCCGGCAGCTCGCGCTCCACGGTCGGCGGGTCGTCCTCGTCGTCGAAGTCGAGTGCGTCCTGGTAGGGCGACGCGACGTCGGCGGCGCCCGGAGGCTCCGAGAGTCGGCTGACCGACGAGGACGCGGCCGATCCCGGCTCGTCGTCGTTGAGAAGGGCGTCGAGATCGTCGTCCACCTCGGACGCGGTCAGGGTCGTCGGAGGCGCCTTCTGTTCCGTCGCGCCCTTGCGCGTCTCGCGCACCAGACGCGAGAGCACACGCCGGGCCGCCGAGCGATTCAAGGGCAGGAGCGAGGCCTCGAGCTCGTCCCTCAGCCCCGCGAGATCCCAGATGCCTCCACGCGGTCCCGACTCGACCAGCTCCAGGAACACGGGGGGCACCCCCGACCCGGCCGCGACCAGCAGGTGGGCGAGGATGCCGACCACGGCGCGCGCGGCGTCTTCACTCGGGGCGCCCGAGCTCGGCGCGTAGATGCTGACCACGCCATCGTCCGTGAGCCGCACGTCGTCGACCCCGGGCGTCGCCGGATTCTCGAGCTCCTTCTCCGCCACCTCGAGCGCGACGAAGGCGCCGATCTCGAAGGGCAAGCGCGCGTGGCGCTGCTTGAGCAAGCGCACCAGCTCCGCGACGGTGATGCCGAGCAGATCGTTCACGACACGGTCTCCCGCGCCGGGCGCACGGGGATGCCCTGCGCCGCCAGATAGCGCTTCGCCGCCGCCACCGTGTGTTCGCCGTCGTGGAAGATGCTGGCCGCCAGGGCCGCGTCGGCGCCGCCCTCGCGCAATCCTTCGGCCAGGTGGCGCAGCTCACCCACGCCGCCGGAGGCGATCACGGGGATGGACACGGCGTCGACCACCGCCCGAGTCAGCTCGAGATCGTAGCCTTCTTTGGTGCCGTCACGATCCATGCTCGTCAGCAGTATCTCGCCCGCCCCGAGGAGTGCCACTTTTCGCGCCCACTCGAGGGCGTCGAGGCCCGTGTCCTGACGGCCGCCGTGGGTGAAGACATGGTAGCGCCCGGGTCCGACGCGCCTGGCGTCGATGGCCACGACCAGCGCCTGCGCGCCCCAGCGGGCGGAGGTCTCGGAGATGAAGTCGGGATCGCTCACGGCGGCGGTGTTGACGCAGACCTTGTCGGCGCCCGCCATCAGGAGATCCGAGACGTCGCGCGCCTCGCGCACGCCTCCGCCCACCGTCAGCGGCACGCGCAGCACGGCGGCCGTCTGCTCCACGATGTCGAGCAGGATGCGCCGTGCCTCGTGCGAAGCGGTGATGTCGAGGAAGGTCACCTCGTCCGCGCCACCCTCGCCATAGCGTTCAGCCGCCTCGACGGGCGAGCCCACGTCCCGGAGGCCGACGAATTGCACGCCCTTGACCACGCGTCCGGCCCTCACGTCGAGGCAGGGGATCACACGCCGAGCGAGCATCAGTCGGACTCCATCAGGCGCAGGGCCTCTTCCAGCACGAGGTCTCCGTCGAGCAGCGCGCGACCGGAGACGGCGGCGCGAACGCCGGCGTCCTTCAAGCGCTTCAGATCGTCCAGGCACGAGACGCCGCCCGAGGCGATCACGATGGCCCGGACCTCCCGCTGCAGACGCGCCGTGCCCTCGGCGTCGGCGCCGCCCTTCATGCCGTCGCGCGCGATGTCGGTGTACAGGATCGCGGCCGCGCCCCAGGCGTCCACCTCGCGGGCGAACTCGAAGAGCTCGCGCCCGCTGCGCTCGCGCCAGCCCGCCACCGCCACCATGCCGTCCTTGGCGTCCGCGGCGATCACGACTCCGTCGGGGTGGGCCTGACACAGGCTCCTGGCGAAGTCGGGATCGCGCACCGCCGCCGTGCCGAGCACGACCCGGGCGACGCCCGCCGCGAACCAGGCCTCGGCGACCTCGACGTCGCGCACCCCGCCGCCGACCTGAACGTCGAGGGAGGTGGTGGCGAGCATGCGCTCGAGGGTCGCGCGATGGGCCGCGCGTCCGTCTCGAGCGCCGTCGAGATCGACGACGTGCAGGCGCTTCGCGCCCGCGTCGGCGTAGGCGCGCGCGAGCTCGACCGGATCCGCACCGTAGCGGTCGACGGCGTCGTAGCGACCGCGCTGCAAGCGCACGACGCTGCCGTCGAGCAGGTCGATGGCGGGGATCAGCTCCATGCGGACGCCAGGAAACGTTCGAGCACACGCGCGCCGGCGTCCGAGCTCTTCTCGGGGTGGAACTGGCAAGCGAAGACGTTGTCGCGCGCCACGGCGGCGCAGATGGTCTCGCCATGCTCCGCCGTCGCCACCACGAGCTGCGAATCCGACGGACGCGCTTGATACGAGTGGACGAAGTAGAAGTAGTCGCGCGCGGGCAGGAGCGGATGGGAGCCCCGCACCTCGTTCCAGCCCATGTGGGGGATCTTCAAAGGCGCGCCGCTCACGGCGTCGACACCCTGCGGTCGCAGACGCACGACCTCACCGTCGAAGAGCCCGAGCCCGCGGGCGCCAGGGGCTTCTTCGCTCGACTCGAAGAGCATCTGCATGCCCAAGCAGATGCCGAGATAGGGCACGCCCGTGGCGATGCGCTCGAGCAGGCTCTCGCCGAACTCGCCCGCGATGGCCACCGCGCAGTCGCGGAAGGCGCCTTGTCCCGGCACCACCAGGCGCTCCGCACGGCGCACGTCGTCCGCGCGCCCGGACACGCTCACCACGGCTCCGGCACGTTCGAGGGCACGCGCCACCGAACGCAGATTGCCGAGGCCGAGATCCACCAGGAGGACCTCGCGTCGTGCAGCCGTCACGTGTCGAGGCTGCCCTTGGTGGACGGAACGCCCGGGCTCCGCAGGTCTCGTTCGACCGCCTGACGCAGGGCGCGCGCGAGCGCCTTGAAGCTTATCTCGACCAGGTGGTGCAGGTTGTCGCCAGCGAGGCGATGCAGGTGAAGGTTGGCGCCCGCGCCACGCACGAAGCCGTCGAAGAAGACCTGTGCCAGCTCCGTGTCGAACTCTCCGATCTTCGCCTTGGGCAGCGGCACGCCCCAGACCAGCGTCGCGCGCCCCGACAGATCGAGGGCCGCCGTCACGCAGGCCTCGTCCATGGGCAGGGTCGCCCAGCCGTAGCGGCGGATGCCTGCGCGCCCGCCCAGAGCCGCAGACACCGCCTGACCGAGCACGAAGCCCACGTCCTCCGTGGTGTGATGCCCGCAGACCTCGACGTCGCCCGTCGCCTCGATCATGAGGTCGAGGGCGCCATGCCGCGCGATCTGGTCGAGCATGTGGCTGAGGAAGGGCAAGGGGGTCGAGACTTCGGCCTTGCCCGTGCCGTCGAGATCGATCCGTACGCGCACGTCCGTCTCGCGCGTCTGGCGGTGAATCTCGGCACTGCGATGAATGTCTGCACTGGGGGACATGACGTGCCTACCCTACGGGAGAGCGTCCAGCTCGGCGAGCTTTTCGGCGATCAGGGCGTTGTCGGGATCGTGTCCCTGAGCGATGCGCAGATTCAAGCGCGCCGTCTGGCCGTCCCCCTCCTGAAGCGCGCGCAGGGCCTTGCGGTAGAAGGGTCTGGCCTTGGTGGAGGGCTGCCCAAACGAGCGTCGAACACCCGAGGACGGCGTCTCCTCGGGCATCAGCCGGAGCTGACCCTGGCGCAGGCCCTGGTCGTAGCGCGCGCGCAGCTCCGGGTTGAGCAGCACGCGGTAGGCCTCGGCGCCGCGCCGGTAGATCAGCGTCGCGCGCTCGCGCTTCTCCGCGGGCCCGACGGCGTGGTTGTCGGGGTGGAACTTGAGGGCGAAGCGATGAAAGGCGTCGCGTACGGCGTCCACACTCGCGCCCTCCTCGACCCCGAGCAGCGTGTAGTAGTCGAGGCGCTCGAGCCTATCGTCGCTCATCCCTCACGTCCGTGCCCCTCGAACAGGGCCTCGTGCCGCTGACGCATGGCGTCGACCTCTTCGTCCGAAGCGCCGCCGACCAAAGCGATGCGCACGCCCTGGGCGCGCCCGGTGGAGAGATCCTTGGCGGTCACGCCCAGAGTGCCGTCCGCGTCGATCACGAAGCTGACGCCGATCTTCAACTTGCCACGCTCGGCCGGACGCAGGCCCGTGAGCTGCACCTCGCCCAGGAGCTGGTTCTCCTCGAGGCGACGCGACTCGCCCTGGCAGATGCGGACCACGACCTCTTCCTGATCGTCGCTCGCCGTCGAGAACATGCGCTCTTGCTCCGCGGGGATGGGCGAGTTGCGCTTGATGATGTGCTCGCAAAAGCCCGAGACGGTCTCGATCCCGAGGGAGAGAGGAGTCACGTCGAGCAGCAACGGAGCCGCGGCGGCCATGGGCACGGGGAGCGCGGCCGGGGTCGGCGGCGGAGCCGGGCGTGGTCCGGGCGCGGGAGGGGGCGCGGGCCTGGCCGCGGGAGCGGGCGGTGGCAAGGGCGGAGCCGGACGCGCCGGGAGCGCAGGTGCAGGCCGAGGCGGAGGCGGAGCCGGCGGGACGTAGGCCGGCATGCCTTCGAGCGTGCTGCCCCCAGGGCCTCCGCGCATGCGCGCGGCGGGCTTCTCGAGCTTCGGCTCCGCGGGTGCCAGGGGCGGCGACATGCCGGGAAGATCCACGGGCCGCGTGGGCTCGATGGTCTGATCTTCGAACAGGTCGGCGATGCCCGCGCCCTGCCCGGGCGGCGGCTCCGAGTACGGCGACCGACGCTGAACGGTCTCGTCCTGATCGCCGGGGAGCATCACGCGCTCTTCGGTGACGACGACCCTGGGCTCAGGCGGCGGCGCCACGTCGACGACGCTGACGCGCTTCAGCGCGACCTTCCCCAGCACCGGCTTGGCCTGACGGCCCTCCACCAGCGCGCGCGCCTGAATCGCCGCTCCACGCGCGACCACGAGATCCGGATCGATGTCGGCGAGGGGTGTGCGCCCGAAGTACTCGGTGACCATCTTGCGCACCAAGGGGATGCGCGTGGAGCCGCCGACGAGGATCACTTGATCGAGCTGCGTGGGTCGCACGCCGGCCACGCGCATGGCCTCCTCACACACGTCGAAGGCGCGCGCCACGAGCGGCTGCGCCATGGCGTCGAGGGCCTGACGTGTCAGCGCGAAGGTCAGATCGAGGGACGCGCCGTCGGTGCCATAGGCGAGCTCCTCGATGCGTAGCTGCACCTCCTGCTCCGTCGAGAGCTGGCACTTGGCCCACTCGGCCGCGGCCCTCAGGCGCTCGAAGGCCTGGCGATCTTCACGCGCGTCGTAGCGGTGATGCGCGAGGAAGGCCTCCGCCATCTTCTCGGCGATCAGCAGATCGATGTCGTCGCCACCCAGGTAGGTGTCGCCCGCGGTGCTGAGCACCTCGAACACCTCGCCCGCCAGATCGAGGATGGTGATGTCGAAGGTGCCGCCGCCGAGATCGAAGATGGCGACGCGCTCGTGGGAGCCGCGGCCGTAGCCGTAGGCCAGCGCCGCCGCGGTCGGTTCGTTCAAGATGCGCAGGACGTCGAGGCCCGCGACGCGTCCCGCGGCCTTGGTCGCGGAGCGCTGCAGCTCGTCGAAGTTCGCCGGCACGGTGATCACGGCCTGGGTGGCCGAGTCGCCCAGATCGGTCTCGGCGACGCGCCGTACTTCGCGCAGCACGAAGGCGCTGATCTCGCTCAGCGCGTAGTGGTCCCCACGGATGACCGCGAGCACGCCCCCGGTCGGGCCCTCGGCGAGCTCGAAGGGGAAGCGCTCACAGGCGCGGCGCACCTCCTCACTGCGAAACGGTCGTCCGATCAGGCGCTTGACGGAGTAGACGGTGTTGCGCGCGTCGAGCAGCCGGCGCTCGCGCGCGGCGGCGCCCACGATGATCTCGCCGCTCGGATGGAACGAGACGACCGAGGGGATCAGCGGCTGTCCGTCCGGACCGGGCAGCGCCCGCACCTGATCGCCTTCTGCGACGGCCACCACCGAGTTGGTCGTGCCGAGGTCGATTCCGAGTACGCTCAAAGTGGTCCGAATCTACCGCAGAGCCCAAGCACTCTGCACGGATTTCAGCAGCTATGGTGTTCGACGACCCTCGCCTTCGGGGCTCGCGCCACCGAGCGAGGGTCGCGTTCAATCTTCGTCGTCGTCGGACGTGCCTCCGTCGTCCGGCTCCTCGTTCATCTCGTCGTCGGCCTCAGCCTCGTCGTTGGCCTCGTCCATCGGAGGCTCCGACATCGGACCCGGCTGCTCGCTCGTCATGTCACGCGTCTCCGCGTCCACACCCACGTCATCCGAGTCGTCGTCGTGCTCGGCCACGGGCTCCACGTCGACCACGCTCTCGCCCGGCGCCACGTGCAGCACGCGCACGCCCTCGGCCGAACGGCGCGTCTCGCGGATCTCCTCGACGCGGGTGCGGATCACCTTGCCGCCGTCGGTGATGACCATCAGGTGATCCTCGGGCGAGACCAGACGCAGCTTGGCCAGATCGCCGGTCTTCTCGCTCAGCTTGACGCCGATGAGGCCCAGGCCGCCGCGCTTCTGCGGACGCCACTCACTGACGGGCGTGCGCTTGCCGTAGCCCTTGACGCTGATGCTGAGCACCTGCTGCTTCTCTTCGTCCTCGATCACGTCGAGGCCGACGACCCTGTCGCCTTCGCGCAGATCGATGCCCTTCACGCCGCGCGAGTCGCGACCCATGGGGCGGACCTGGCCCACGCCGAAGCGGATGCTCATGCCGTCCTTGGTGCCGAGGAGCACGTGCTGGCCGGCTTCGACCAAGCGCGCCGCGAAGAGCGAGTCGCCCTCCTCGATGGCCACGCCGATGATGCCCGTCGCGCGGATGTTGGCGTAGGCCGCCAACTCCGTGCGCTTCACGCGGCCCTTCTCCGTGCAGGTGAGCAAGAACCCGTCGCGTTCGATGTCGCGAATGGGCAGCACGGCCGCGATCTGGTCCTCGGGTCCCATGCCCACGAAGTTCACCATCGCGCGGCCTCGCCCGGAGCGTGCGGCCTCGGGGATCTCCCAGACCTTCTTCAGGTAGGCCTGCCCGCGCGCGCTCAGGAAGAGGATGTGCGCGTGCGCGTTGACGGAGAAGACCGCGCTGACGAAGTCCTCGTCGCGCGTGGCCATGGCGTTCTTGCCCTTGCCTCCGCGACTCTGCGCGCGGTAGTCGCTGAGCGGGACGCGCTTGATGTAGCCGGCGTGCGAGAGGGTCACGACGACCTCCTCGTTGGGCACGAGATCCTCCATCGAGATCTCGCCCGCGTCCTCGACGATCTCCGTGCGGCGCGCGTCGGCGTAGCGATCGCGGATCTCGCTCAGCTCGTCCTCGATCACCTTCATCAACAGCGCCCTCGACGCCAAGATGGCCTTGAGGCTCGCGATGCTCTCGGACAGCGTCCCGTACTCGGTGGCGAGCTTCTCGCGCTCGAGGCCCGTGAGGCGCGACAGGCGCATCTCCAGGATCGCCTTGGCCTGGCGTTCGCTGAGGAAGTACTCCCCGCGCGCCTTGGCCGCTTCGATCTCCTCGTCGGGTCGACCCGCGCGGCGCACGAACTCCTCGAGCCCCTGGAGCGGCAACGCCATCAATCTCTGGCGCGCCTGATCGGCGTCACGCGACTCGCGGATGGTCTTCACCACCAGGTCGACCTCGGTGACGGCCATGCCCAGGCCCTCGACCAGCTCGCGCAGCCGCTCTGCTTGCCGCAGGTCGTAACGCGTGCGGCGCGTCACCACCTCGCGCCGATGCTCGAGGAAGTGCTCGAGGCACTCCTTGAGCGTGAGCACGCGGGGCCGCTGACCGACGATGGCCAGGCAATTGTAGCCGAAGGTGCTCTGCAGCGCGGTGGTCTGGAAGAGCCGGTTGAGCACGATCTCGCCGTGCGCGTCGCGCTTCAGCTCGATCACCATGCGCATGCCGTCGCGGTCGGATTCGTCGCGCAGATCCGCGATGCCGTCGATGCGCTTCTCGCGCACGAGCTCGGCGATCTTCTTGAGCAGCTCGGCCTTGTTGACCTGGTAGGGCAGCTCCGTGACGATGATGCGCTCGCGCTGCGTCTTGCCGGGCATCTCCTCGATGCGAGCGCGCGCGCGCATGACCACGCGGCCGCGCCCCGTGCGATAGGCCTGACGGACGCCGGCGCGCCCGTAGATGAAGCCGGCGGTGGGGAAGTCTGGACCCGTCACGCCCGGACGACCGGTCTCGGGATCGGCCTCCATCAGCTCGTCGATGGTGAGGTCGGGGTTCTTGATCAGGCGCAGGGAGGCGTCCACGACCTCGCCCAGGTTGTGCGGCGGGATGTTGGTCGCCATGCCGACCGCGATGCCCGAGGAGCCGTTGACCAGCAGGTTCGGCACGCGGCTCGGCAGCACCAAGGGTTCGCGCTCGGAGTCGTCGAAGTTGGGACCGAAGTCGACCGTCTCCTTCTCGATGTCGGCGAGCAGCTCGGAGGCCACGCGCGACATGCGCACCTCCGTGTAACGCATGGCGGCGGGCGGATCGCCGTCGATGGAGCCGAAGTTGCCCTGCCCGTCGACCAGCGGCGCGCGCATGGAGAATTCCTGCGCCATGCGCACCAGGGCGTCGTACACCGCGCTGTCGCCGTGCGGGTGGTACTTACCGAGGACGTCACCGACGATGCGCGCGCTCTTCCGGTAGCTCTGGTTCCAGAGCACCTTCTGCTCGTGCATCGAGTAGAGGATGCGCCGGTGCACGGGCTTCAGGCCGTCGCGCACGTCCGGGATGGCGCGGCCGATGATGACGCTCATGGCGTAGTCGAGGTAGGAGCGGCGAAGCTCGTCCTCGATGGTGACGGGCAACTTCTTGTTGATTTCGGCCATCGTTGACTTGGCTCAGTGCTCGCCCGCGAGGCGGGCGTCGGAGGGAATGCGTGCCCCGGTGGGCGGGGGGAAACATGAGCGGCGAGGAACAGACGGGGGCAGCCTCGAGGGAAGCGAGGGGGCCCTGGCTGGGGACGCCAAAAGGAGCGGGCTAGGTGGCCGCTCCTAGGGCGCGGAGCCTACCACGCACGCCCCTTCCCCGCACCTCATACTCTCGCGCGCGCACGCGTGAGAACCGGCAACCACGATGTCACGGCGTGCAAACTCTGTTGGCGCCGTTCCTCGACCCGAAGCTCGGAAATCCGCGGCACCTCGGACGACTCCAGGCCGAGGCAATCGGCGCCATTCTTGCTACGATTGTCTTGGAGACGTCCATGCGCATCCACACCCGGTTCATCCCCCTCTTGGGACTCGTCCTGCTCCTCGGCCCCCTGAGCTGTGAGGTCAGCAGCACGCCCACGCTCCCCCTGCCTCCCCCATCCGCCCTGACCAGCGCGCCGGATGGGACGGGGCTCGTCACCCTCAGCATCAGCGCCGTGGCGCCAGGGGCCTTCGTCAGCGCCTTCAACCTCGACACCATGTCCGGCGTGATCGGCGTCGCCGACGACGCAGGGACCCTGAGCCTGCAGATCCCCGCCAGCATCGGTGACACCATCGAGATCTGGCAACGTGTCGGCACCCGCTCCGGAGAACCCGTCGATCTGGTCGTGCCGCCCATGTAGATTCATGTAGATGCTTTGCCTACATGTGCGCTTTCTTGACCACATGTAGCAGTCATGCCTACAGAACGTCTGCGGGCCGTCGTGCCCGGGAGGTTCCCATGAACGCGGGCATGAGAGATATGGAGCGGATCGAAGAGCGTGAGCCGGGCGAAGGCACCACGCGCAAGCTGGCCATGGTCGGCATTCTGGGCTTCTGCCTGGTGGGTGTGACCCTCGCGGTCGGCGTCCTGATGGGCAACGCCTCGGAGACGGAGGCGCAGCGCGTCCCGGATCCGCTCGCGGCCCTGGCCGACGCCCAGGCACTGGCCCCCGCACCGGTGGCCGACGACGCGCCCTCGGAGGCGCTGGCGCCCGTGGATCGCGAGGCGCTGACCTTCCCCGATTCGCTGGTCGGCGGCTCCGAGCCCAACATGGAGCAGACCCTGGCGGCCGCCAACGCGGAGCTCGAGCATCCCGACGCGCTCGACCGTGCCAACCCGCCCGTCTACTTCGGCAGCAGCCTGCCCGCGTCCGTCGCCGCGGCCCCGCAGGCACGCAACCTGACCCGTGAGGCCGCCACCGATCCGGTGCTCGCCGCCGCCCTGCCCGGCCTGGCCCCCCGCGACGTCGAGCGCGCTTCAGTCGGCTCGGATGGGCCCTACACGCTCCAGGTCATCAGCTACCGCTCGGAGACCGAGGCGCGCATGTTCGCCGAGGCGCTGCGCAGCCGTGGCCACGCCGCCTTCGTCAGCCAGGGCGAGGTCGAGGGGCGCGGCACCTTCTACCGCGTGCGTGTCGGCCCCTTCCAGACGCGCCTGCGCGCCGAGAGCTACCGCACGACCTTCGAGCAGGAAGAGGGCATGAACACCTTCGTCTATCGCCACCGGGACGACGCCGAATCGCATTGATTGGTCACAAGGCAGAGGCGAGGGGTACCGGGTCTGGTATTCTCCGCCCATGGATGAAGGCACGCTGAATGCGTTGCTCGAAAAGGGACAAGCGCACTCGGCCAGCGACGTGCTCTTGAAGGTCGGTCAACCCCCCGCCTTTCGCGTGAACGGCGACCTGCACTACCTGCAGGGCGACAAGCTCAAGCCGGCGCAGACCCAGGCGCTGGCTCAGCTGGTGCTCGCGCGCTCGCGCTACAAGGGCAACATCGACGACCTGATGGAGTACGACACGTCGTACGGCGCCCCCGGGATCGGTCGCTACCGCGTCAACGTCTATCGCCAGCGCGGCACCCTCGCCCTCGCGCTGCGCGCCATCCCACTTCAGGTCCCGACCTTCGACGCCCTGCGCCTGCCCAAGGTCGTGGCGGAGCTCGCGGATCTGGAGCGCGGAATGATCCTCACGGTGGGCGCCGCCGGCAACGGCAAGAGCACCACCCTCGCCGCCATGGTCGATCGCATCAACCAGACGCGGCGCGTGCACGTCGTCACGATCGAGGATCCGATCGAGTACATGCACATGGACAACCTGGCCTCGATCTCCCAGCGCGAGGTGGGCCTGGACACGCCCGACTTCGCCACCGGTCTCAGGGCCGCGCTGCGTCAGGATCCGGACGCCATCCTGGTGGGCGAGATCCGCGACGAGGAGACCATGGACGTGGCGCTGAAGGCGGCCGAGACGGGCCACCTCGTGCTCTCGACGCTGCACACGCCAGACGTGCAACGCACCGTGGGCCGCGTGCTCTCGCTGGCGCGCCAGGGTCCCTCTCGCGAGACGCGCGAGCGCTTCGCCGACAACCTGCGCGGCATCATCGCGCAGCGCCTCTTGCCCCGCGCCGACGGACGCGGTCGCGCGTTGGCGGTCGAGGTGCTGGTGATGACGGGCACGGCGCGCGAGAGCATCAAGAGCCCCGACGGAGCGCTGCCCCTCAAGGACGTGATGGAGCGAGGCACCCACCCCTATGGCATGCAGACCTTCGAGATGAGCCTGCGCGGGCTGGTCAAAGACGGACTGATCTCG
>Ga0210044_10004533_pt1 | contig 19338 bp, 18 predicted proteins | sample CryGey13umfilter_2_FD_183959 | JGI IMG/M metagenome (GOLD analysis project Ga0210044, IMG submission 183959) | Groundwater microbial communities from aquifer in Utah, USA - Crystal Geyser 4/9/14 3 um filter (SPAdes) (version 2) | ecosystem: Environmental > Aquatic > Deep subsurface >... | reverse complement strand
ACTACAGGCTCCTAAAACTGCAGCAGTCCTTGCAGGTAATGCGATCGCCGGTGCTATGGATGCTAATGCTGACTGGATGGTAACTCCGTGTCCGCTTTGTCATCTTAAACTTGATACGCAAACACACCATGCTTCAGAAGCTATCGGTCGTGAAGTTGCACTTCCTGTTTTACACATGCAACAAATGTTAGGTCTTGCTCTTGGATGTTCTTCAGAGCAATTAGGCTTAAAACATCACCTTGAAAAAGTGAATTTCGTATAAATCAATACACCTTTGTAGTTCTCAAGCTCTAAGCTTGGGAATTCGTACAAAACCCCCAATGGAATCAAAATGTCAAACTCAATAGAAATAATATCTTGGAATGTCAATGGAATTCGTGCTGTTGGCAACAAAGAAGCACTCAGATGGATTGATGAGAGAGCACCTGATATTTTATGTCTTCAAGAGATAAAAGCGCTTGAGGAGCAGATTCCAGATAATTTATTTGAGAAGAAATATCAAGAAACTATCGTAAACTCTGCTTTAAAAAAAGGATATAGCGGAACTATGACTTGGAGTACTCTTCAAAGTGATTACATTTCCACATGCCAACATGTTGACACAACAAATGAGGGCAGAATAGTTGAGACGCACTACGACGATATAGTTTTGTTTAATGTATATTTTCCAAACGGTCAAAAAAACGAAGAGCGACTCTCCCATAAAATGAACTTCTACGATGATTTTTTGAATCACTGCCAAGCTCTAAGAGAGAGTGGAAAATCTATAATTATTTGCGGTGATGTCAACACTGCCCACAAAGAGATAGACCTTAAAAATCCAAAAACAAACTCTAAAACATCCGGTTTTTTACCCAGTGAGAGAGCGTGGATAGACAAACTCTTGGCATGTGGATATATCGATACATTCCGTTATGTTCACGGCGAAAAAGTCGACAATTACAGCTGGTGGAGTTACCGCTCCAACGCCAGAGCCAACAATATCGGCTGGAGAATTGACTACTTTTTTATCAGTGAAGATTTAGCAGAGAATCTTGAAGATGCTTTTATACTCGACCAGGTAGAAGGCTCAGACCACTGCCCTGTCGGTATTAGACTCTCGATATAGATTATTTTTTAGGTCTAAATGCTTTTATAATACTTTCATTTGTTTCAATAAAAGGACCCTCTATGAGATCTATACAGTAAGGAACGGCAGGAAAAACTGCATCTAAACATTCACGAATCGACTTTGGTTTTCCAGGAAGATTTATAATGAGACTTTTGCCTCGTATGCCTGCTGTTTGGCGTGAAAGAATAGCTGTTGGAACATACTGCAGACTCACTTGACGCATAAGCTCGCCAAAGCCCGGCATCATCTTCTCACATACATTTTCAGTCGCTTCAGGGGTCACATCTCGAAGCGCCGGTCCTGTTCCACCTGTTGTTACAATCAAGCAGCACCCTGCTTCATCACAAAGCTCTTTCATTGTATCTTCAAGAATATCTTGCTCATCAGGAATACATCTGTACACTATCTCAAATTCACTGGATAAATAATCTTTCATAGTATCCTCAATAGCAACACCTGAAATATCTTCATATATTCCTTTGCTTGCTCTGTCGCTTGCTGTTATAACGCCTATTTTAATCTCTGCCATATATAATTTCCTTTAATTTGTTTGTAAAAAATGGTTTGCATTTTTGATGTAAGTTACAGTTGCTACTTTTAAAAATAGTTCTCTGGCTTGCTCTAAATCTATAATTTTGTCTTCACTTCCTAAGTAAACTTCTATTTTTACACCTTTGTCTTCAAGTTCTTGCAGCTCTTGCAAATCCCATTCAAAACCAAGTAGTTCTTCGAGTTCTTCTACTTTAGTTTTTAAATGTTCAACTATTTTCTTGGCATGTGGAAAAAAACAAGCGTCTATAAACTGTTTAAGATACGCCTCTTCATTTTTTTTATAAGAGAGTAACTGTAATCTTTTAAATTTACTATCTTTTGTCTGAAAAAAAGCGGGAGAGAAAAGCTGAAGCGTATCTACTCTATTTCCACATGCCAACTCTTCTTGTGTGTACTTCAAAGCTTTTATGGCTCCATAACTAAATCCACATGCCGTGTACTCAGACTTCTTTATATACTCATTAAACAGGTACTCTTCTTTTTTGAGAGAAAATCCACTATAGAACTTCATTAAACCTCTTTAAAAGTACTCTGCTATAAGGCTTGAGTGGCATTTTTAGTCCTTTAATGAAATTTCATTTGTACTACTTTTGTATTATACTTTTAAATCGCAACATTTTGCAAGAGTGCAAAAGTTTAATGTTGATTATCTTAAAATAACGCCGCCTTTATTAAAGGGCATCTCTAAAAAAATTGCCACCAGTTACTGTAGTTTGATTATCGTAAAAACTATTGTTTGCCATGCAAACATTCTTCTTTAAAAGTCATAGTTAAATCAGGCAATAGGAGGTAATCATGTACACACTCAATTATAAATATATAAATGATGAGTCTCTGGATCAGTGGTTGCATCAAAATAATTTTTCTTCAAAACAAGAGTGCTTCGTGCAATTTTTTTGTGGCATTACACATGCCAAAACCATGCAGGTAATTGCTACAAAATTAGAAAAAGAACTTCCACATGCCAATATTATTGGAACAACGACCGATGGAGAAATTATAGTCAAGAAATGTCAACTACAATAGATACTTTTATAAATTTTGTTAAACTATACCGGTTTTAGTCATACCTAGATGGTGGAGAGTTGTTAGACAACTATAGCTTTAAAGCTGATATCGTAGGTTAAGAATGCAGCAATTATTAGACAGTGCATCGTATAAAAAAATTACACTCAGTAGCACTATAAACTTTGATTTAGAGAGTGAGCATCTTTATAACTATTCTAATGTTGTGAAATTAACAAAAATACAAAGAAAAATTTTAAAATCATTAATAGAACATAAAAATACGATAGTTACTTATGAAGTTTTAATCAGTGAAGTTTGGCATGATTTTTTTATAAAAGCAAATACGATTGCATCTCACATCAAAGATATTCGTAGGCTTATTCCTGAAAATATGATTGAAAGCGTAAGAGCTGAAGGTTATAGATTAAATCTATAAGAATTAAATTATACATCAATTTTAAACAATATTTAATCGTTTAAAATATAAAATACAACTAGTAGAACTCGCCTGCAAGAATGAAGTGTTTCTTCTAGTAAGTCGGGTGTGTTCTATTTAAATTTCATTTAGATACTCTTTAACCTCATTTTTCGTAATACTTTCTCTCTCATACAGTACTTTTTCAACCTTTTGTATTGCATCTTGCATTGACTCTAAAAAAAGTTTACACTCAGAGTAGAGTCTACTCATAATTATCTCTTCTTCTTTGGCACCGGATATAATTGTTGATCCCATACCATATTCATTTGTCATACTTTTTACCAACTCTTTGGCTTCATCTAAATCACCCTTAGAGCTATTAGCATGTTCACCATACCTAATTCCACATGCCACAATACCTGCTAAAAGCATTTTAACCCGTGATTCTAACTCGTGCTTAATTAACGGTTCGCCTGTGCTTGGAGTAAGTTTCTCATTTGAGAGCATAAGTTTCTCAAAGGGAAGGTCAAAATAAGTAGCAGTGACAGCTTTTCCTGCTTGGTAAGTTATACGAAACATTTTTTGCTCATCATTAAGCATTTGGAGTTTTTTCTTTCCAAACATCACCTTATCTTTGACCTGATGAAAATGCTCAATTGTGACATGAAAATCATTTTGTCTGAGTGAAAGAAGTGCAGCTTCATTTACCAATGCAGCCAGTGAGGCACCGTTAAAACCAACTGTCATATTTGCAACTGCACTAGCATCCAACTCATGCGGAATATTTTTAAGATACTTAGAGAGAATAGACTCCCGCTCCCTCTTTGTCGGTAGCTCAACAAAAATTCTTCTGTCAAACCTGCCTGCACGAAGCAGTGCCGAATCTAAGACTTCTATCTTATTTGTTGCAGCTATTACTATGACACCGCTAGAGCCCTCAAACCCATCCATCTCGGTTAAGAGTTGGTTCAGGGTAGCCTCTCTTTCATCATTTCTTTGCCCGTCTCTTGTTTTACCCACAGCATCAATCTCATCTATAAATATTATAGAGGGGGAGTTCTTTTTTGCGGCAGAGAAGAGTTCGTGCACTCTTTTTGCTCCCATACCTACATAGATTTGAACAAAAGAGGCGCCACTTTGATAGTAAAATGGAACTCCGGCTTCATGTGCGACAGCCTTGGCAATCATAGTTTTACCCACACCTGGAGGACCAACAAGCAACACACCTCTTGGCATACGTGCTCCAAAACTCTTATATCGTTTTGGATTTTTCATAAAATCTATAATCTCTTCTAGTTCAATTTTAACATCAGAAATACCGCCTATATCACTAAAAGTTACATCACTTTTTATAGCTTCAACAGGGGCACTTAAATCTGTACTGGGTGTACTAGTTGAACGATTTGTAAAGAGTCCGCCACCTTCTTGAAAATTTTTATCTTGTTTTTGCCACCATCGAAGGATCAAAGTTCCAAGTCCAAGAAACAAAACTCCAATGAGCAAATATATAACAATGTTAGAGTCGCTCTTAACTTCCACTTTGTAATCAAAAAACATTTTTGGGGTAACTTGTGATGATGCTATTTTGTAAAAATCATTATCTGTTTTTAAGTAGACATACTCTTTTGTTACAATTACCTCTTTTACTGTGTGATTATCAAGAATCTCAGTTGCACCGCGCAGAGTAATTTGGTCTGCGTTATCTCTAAGAACCGCAAACAGTACAAGGGCGACCACAAAAAAAGCTGATACATAGAGCACTATTCTATTTGTTTTAAAGTTTAGCATAGTTAGAATTTCCTCTTGCTTCATAATTTGAAACAGTAATCCAATCTCCGACTAAATCATCATCTGATTCAACTAAGATTTTATTGAAATGTTGGTCATGTCCATAATACAAACCATCTTTTTGACTCTCTATCAGTACTTCCAACGAGCCTTTAAAATCTTTTCTAAATTCAAAGTTTTTATTATTTATTAACTCTTCTATCTCGTGGAGCCTTTGTTTTGCAACTTTTCCATTCACTTCTGGTTTCATGGTTGCAGAGGGTGTTCCATCTCTTTTTGAGTAGGTAAAAGCATGCAGATGTGTAAGCGGCAACTCTTTTGCATTTCTCATAGTTTCAAGCCATAACGCTTCACTCTCTCCCGGATGTCCGGTAATAAAGTCTGTTCCTATGGCAAAACCTTTGGATGACAAGAGTTCAAAAAGTTCTCTGTCTTGTTTATAAACGTTTCTTCTGTTCATCAACTTTAACATTGCAGGAGAAGTGTGTTGGAGTGCAATATGGAGATGTTTTTCAAGCCAAGGTTCATCCAAAATCTCTTTGAATTCATCACTTATTTGAATAGGTTCTACACTTCCAAGTCTTATACGTCTCACGCCGCGAACTTGAGATATTTTTTTCATTAGTTTTGCTATGGAAGTACCTTCTCCCTGCCCGTAACTGCCGACATTTGTTCCCGTTAGAATAAACTCGCCAAAGCCATTTAATGCAAGTCTAGAAATCTGCTCTATAATTTTGTCTTCACTCATACTTCTGGCATTACCGCGAACAAAGGGAATTATGCAGTAAGAACAGCGAAAGTTACACCCTTCTTGAATCTTTATAAATGCCCTGCTCTTACCAATGAAGTCATCAACTACCGTTTCATCGATATGGTTTAAATCCCCAGGGTCATAAAATGGTTTCTGTTGTCCTAGTAAAAAATCTATTTTTTCCTTTTCACTCTGTCCAAATACACCATGAACCCGATTTTCTTTAAGAAGTTTTTCACCTTTTGTATGCGCACCGCAACCGGTTAAAAAGATTTTAGCACCACCATTTTTTTCCACATGCCCGATGTAAGAACGAACATTTGAATCGGCTCCGTTTGTAACGGTGCAAGAGTTCACAACAATCACATCTGCCTCACTCTCATCTTGGGTAATATCATACTCTTTTAATGAGCTCATCATTACCTGAGAATCGTACAGGTTGGTTCTACAGCCAAAGGTTTTAAAGTATACTTTTTTCTTCATTACTCTATCTCGTTAGTGTTAAAAGGTGGTGTTTTTGCCGATTTTTCTAAATGTAACATTTGCGTAGGGTATGCGATGGTAATATCATTTTGGGCATTAAAAGCATCTACAATTTCCAAAGATATAACACTTCTTAGAGTCAGTGTGGCATAAGCATTTGTTAAATACCAAGCATCAATGGTTATGCCGTTAGACTCTATAAATGTAAAAATTCTAGGTTCAACATTTGTATTTTTAAGACTATATTGATTTCGAAGTTTGTTTAACTGTTTTCTCGTAATATCTGTATACCCTTTAGAGTATTTTTTTGTTATCTCTTTGACCAAATGCATAGCTTTTTTATGATTTGAATCAAAGGTTATCGTTATCGCAACACCGTCCCAGACTGTCTTAAGGGTGCTGTGTGTATAGTTGGCAATCATTCTCGTAAACACATAATTATTTGGAATAAAAATAATTCTACCTGCCCTTCTGTTGTATGTTACCGAGGTTAAGGTAATATCTTCAAGTATTGTTATACGAAGTAAAGATATATCCATAACATCTCCAACATACATTATTCCGTCCATATCGACACGAATCCTGTCCCCGACATGGATGCTTCCGCCAAATACTATAACAAGCCATCCCAAAATACTCATAAACCAATCTTTCATAGCAATAGCGATACCCGCAGATGCAAATCCTAGAATGGTCACTAAATAACTAACATTTTCAATATAATTAAAAAATAAAATCAAAACAATCAAGGTTACATTTGAAAAAGTGATAATTTTATTTGCCATATAGAATCGTTCGTTGTCTGTAATATATTTTTTAACTATAAGCTTAAGTAAAAAAAAGAAAATCAATACAACTAAGATAATCACTCCGATATTAGCAATTCTCCAGACTTGCCTCTGCATCTCTTTGTCTATATTTATTTCAATTATTTCTAAGCGTTTTTGATAGACCTCTTCAGTCGCTTTGATAGTATCAAGTGCTGTCTCAAATCTTTCTAATTGCTTTTCTTTAGCCACAGCTTCTTGGGCATATTTATTTTCACTATCTATGGCGATAATATTTTTATAAATATCTCTCTCTTTTCTAAGCAATCCAATAAGTTCAATCAATTGCTCTTTTCTTTTTATATAGTCATCAAAATCAAGTTCTAAAGTTTTAATGAGCGATATACCGGTAAATATATCAAAGGGGTTTGTAATTGCCGGGATGTCTTCTACATTCGGAGGAGTAAGAAGTTTTGAAAAAGGGGCACTGTCCTTTTCTTTTAACATTTCTATCTGCGAAGCTAGAATTTTTTCTTTTGAAACCAGGGCACTTAACTCATCTTTTTCGCTTGCCGATTGGGCTTTTCTTTTGAGATAGTTTATTCTTTGTCTAATCTTATCGAGGTTTTCTCTGACTTCTAAAGATGTCAGATATGAAGCATAACTTTTCATCCAAACTTTCTCTGAAGATATTTTCTCTTCAAGTATCTTTAGCTCAGCAAAATAATTACTTACAGCTTTTTTATTTTGTTCTTCTTGTTCAATTAGAGTCTGTTGTGCTGTTAAATTATTTTCTGGCGCTACATCTTTGGCAAAAAGGATGCAAGAGACGAGCAAGAAAGAAAAAAATAGTTTATTCATCAAGACTCTCCAAATTTGTTGAGTACGCTTATAATAGTATCTTTGCTTATTTCATCAGTTATAGTTACGTTACCTATGCCAACAGGAATAATAAAAGTGATATTTGAGTCAGAACTTTTTTTATCAAGAAAGAATGTTTCATAAAAAATATCTGTATTTTTAATCATATAAGTAGTGGGTAAATTGTATTTTTCTAAAAGAGTCTTTATTCTCAAAGCATCTTCAGCACTCATAAGTTCCATTGCAACTGCAGTTTCGTTTGCCATCACCATGCCGATAGCAACTGCCTCACCGTGTAAAAAAGTTTTATATTTAGTTTCATTTTCTATAACATGACCGAAGGTATGTCCGTAATTTAAAGCGGCTCTTAAACCGTGCTCTTTTTCATCTTGGGCTACAACATTTGCTTTTGTTTTAACTGCTTCTTTTATTGCCTCTTGTAAAACATCGGCATTTTTTAGCTCTGCACTCTCTAAAAATTCAAAAAAATCTTTATTGAACGTAACTGCCATCTTTACTATTTCAGCAATACCTGCACCAAACTCACGCGCGGGTAAAGTAGCTAAAAAACAGGGGTCTATATAAACCGCTTTAGGCTGATGAAAAGCTCCTATGAGATTTTTCCCATAAGCGTTATTCATACCCGTTTTACCGCCGACGCTTGCATCAACCTGAGAAAGTAAAGTAGTAGGAACTTGAATAAAATCTATTCCTCTTTGGTAAATACTCGCGGCATATCCGGTCATGTCGCCAATAACACCGCCGCCAAAAGCTATAAGCATAGATTTACGGTTAAAGCGATGATTAAACAAAGAGTCTAAAATAGTATTTATACTTTGCTGATTCTTATACTCTTCTCCATCAGCAACCGTAATAATATAAAGCTCTTTTGCAGAAATTTTTGAAAGGAGATATGCTAAATGCAAACCTGCAACTTTCGGATTGGTAATGACAGCTACTCTAGTGTCAAAATGAATTTTTGCCAAAGTATCAATACTAATATCGTATGAGTTGTCAATAACTTGTTTTAAGGGGATGTTTACTTGCATTATTTATCCAGATTTATAATTAAAGGGCACCTCTAAAAACTCTAGCCAGCTTCAGCTTTACAAAGAAGTTCACAATCAATGCAGCCCTTTGAAGCCCTAGCCATAGCTAAGGCGAAAAGGGGTAACGCAGAGTGTGGATTTCTTTGTAAAGCCCTACGGGATGGTTTAAAAAAGCGATATGCCATAAAACTTTTTATCGCCTTAGCTTTGGCTAAGACTCAAAAAAGATTTTACACCATCTCATCTTTTTTAACTCCCTCTGAAGCAAGCTAGAGTTTTTAGAGGTGCCCTAAATATATAATACTTAAAAAATACTAATAAATCGCTAATAACCCAAATATTTATAGTTGAACAGGTATAAATATTTGATGATAATCATCAAGTTTATAGTAGAGTATTTCACTATCAGTTGATAATGTAGAATATATTCGTTTTTTAGTCAACTTGTGTGTAAAAGGTAAAATTTGAATAAAATTATCTTTTTGTTTTAAACTTCTTATTGGATTATCACTCTCTTTGATAACTTTAATTGACTTTGAGAAGATTGTAGATAAATTATTATAATGTTCAATGACTTGTTCTTTTTCATCTTGATGTTCATTTATATAATTATGAAGCTCTATATTAAATCCCATTTGCTCGGAAATATCAAATATCGTAGAAGAAACTTTTTCTAAATCACGATTATCGCTTAAAATCAGTACGGCATCTTTGACAGAAGCAAAAGGTTTCTCTGATATTTTAAGAACCGGCACGTGAGATTCGTACAGTATAGTTCTCATTGCATAGTTAGCAAACAGTTCTTTAGAGACGATAACAAGACCAATATGATACTGTTTGATGTCATTATGAAAACTGTTTTCTATATTCTTACACTTATAATCAATATCTATGATTACATTATTATCTCTAAACTCATTTATATGCTCGATTATAGCTATATTTCCAGGGTTAACAATTTTAATAATAAGGTTATGTTTAAATTTTTTATGTGCAAATACGGCACGCCTCACAAACTCTTCAATCGTTAAATGATTCACTATGTTCATGTCTATATAAAGATAAAGATTTGATCCAAAAGGCTCAGGAAACTGCCCAAGTTCTCTCTTGATAGCACGATAAACGGAGCGTAGCACTGCCGGGTCTCCAACTAGAACAAGTAAATCATTGGGCTGAATCATTCTTCTGCGAGAGGGCATAATAAGTTTTCTATTTCTATAAATAGCAACAATTCGCCAATTTTTTTGCTCAATTACACCAATATGACGGTAAACAAAAGAGCTTCCAAAGGGAACTAAAACTTCCATAATTTCGCCCTCGCCTATACCCACATTTTGTGCGATCACCGGTACATTTGGTAAGTAGTCTAAAAGCCTCGAAGCTAAAAGTTCGTTTGAATTAATTAAGACAACATTTGGGTCTTCATTTACCATATTCCATCTATTTAAAACTATGACCCGAAGCTGTTTTTTCATAGTTCTTATATTTTTAATAGTATTTTCAACATCAATCAACTCATCCATGGCTATAAAAACTTGTATAAATTCCATTTTTAATAAATTAGATAATTTGTATAAACTTGTTGGATCAAATTGGTAAAATTTAAAACGTGCAGGATTAACATCCTCATACTCTTTTTCTTTTACTTGAACCACATAATATATATTTTCACTTGTATAAGTTTCCATTGCTCTTTGAATAAAATGCTCGCCAACAACACCATCACTAATAATCAAAATCTTTTTCAAAAGCACCATCTCTCTATAAATTTATCTGTCATTGTATCATTTTAAAAGAACTCTTACCTTTTAAGAGTATCTTGCTCTTCTATCCACATGTTTTTTGTCGCTTTTATCCACTTTTTATCTATAAAATAACCTGTGATTTGTATCCAAGTTCCTTTTTTTTGTGTTGATGTAAAAGAGCGATTTATCTCCCACTCATCAATTTTTTTTCCATTTGGAGAATCGTAAATGTTTGTATTGGCTTTTACGCGAAAGGTACCGGTTGTAAAAATTATCACCTCTTCATTATCTAAGTTTAGCGTTGATGACTTAACTTCAAATGTATCTTCTTGCAATAAGCCCTCTTTCATCATAAGTTGTGGAAAAACATTTTTTTCTTCACATGCTTTAGCTGTTAAAATCGGGTTTTCTCTATATGTTCTCAACTTGTTTTGCAAAGAAATAATCTCTTTGTCTTTGGCTATTAAAATTAATTTTTGTTTTTCTAGCTTTTCTTTCATTCTTTCATTTTCTTCTCGGCATGTGGAAATATTTGCCTTTATTTCATCATATACCATCTCTTTTTGCATATTTTTAGTTTGTAGTTCAAACTTACACTCTTCGTAGTCAGCCCTAAGCTCTGCTATATCTTTAACAATACTTTCTAATCTTTGCATATCATCCCCACAAATAAGGGAAGTAAAAAGCAAAGTAAAAAATATGAACTTTATATTAAACATTTTTGACAAGTTTTGCTCCCATCTCTACGTGATTAGTATAAGGGAACTGGTCAAAAAGTGCCATATCTACAACAGTATGAGTTTTAGTAAGTAGTTCTAAATCTCTCAGCAAAGTCTCCGGATTACATGAAATATAAAGTATATTCTCGTATCTTGAAACAAACTTGCATGAGGCTTCATCCATGCCGCTTCTTGGCGGATCAACAAAGACACTTTTTATATTGTAAGAGTTTATATCTATCTCTTTCATTCTGGTAAATTCTCTGATACCATCCAGCGCTTCCACAAAATCTTCAACACTCATTCGAACAAATTCAATATTTTGGACACCGTTTAAGCACATATTGTCTTTAGCCGCATTGATCGAGGACTTAGAAATCTCTGTTGCCAAGACCTTGTCAAATATATCTGCAAAGGGTATTGTAAAGTTACCTGCACCACAGTAAAGTTCGAGTAAATCCCCATCAAGATTTGAAAAGTTTTTTATCGCCCATAGCATCATCTGCTCATTTACCCTTGAATTAGGTTGGGTAAAACTGTTTTCAATATGGTTAAATTTATATGTGTTATTGTTTACGCTCAAACTTTCTGTTACAAAATCTTGACCGATTATAAGCTTTTGTTTACGGCTGCGTCCAATAATATAGATACCGAGTTGTTTTGAGATTTTAGTGGCAACTTCTTGCCACGCTTCATCTAACTTTCTATGATACAAAAGAGAAACTACTATCTCTGCGTTACTTGAACTTAAAAAATCTGCTCCAAAAAGTTTAAAGCCGATTTTTTCATCTCTAATAGTTTGTAATAACTTTGGCATCAACTGAGCAATATGAATGTTGACCTGAGGGCATTGATCCACTAGAACAACACCCTTTTTATCTATATGATTCATCGCGTAATGCAGCTCTTCTTCCTCATGCGCTGTGAGCGGATGCGAGGAAGTACTCTTGGGGTGCCAGACTTTAAATTCACTGCGAGAACGGTAGTGTGTCTGGGGCGATTTAAAAACAGAGATTTCATCACTGTAAAATGACAAAAATCGCTCTTTATTTAATTCTAGTTTTTGGTTTAATTGAAATTCATATCCATTTTCATAAACCCTACAAGCACCACACTCTCCAAAATATTTACAGTCCACTTTAGCAAATCCTTATTTTATTGAGGCTATTAAATTACCGATAATAAGGTTCCACCCATCTATAAGTACAAATATAAGTATTTTAAACGGTAATGAAATCATTACAGGAGGGAGCATCATCATACCCATAGACATTAAGATAGATGCAACAACCATATCTATAACCAAAAATGGCAAGAAGAGTAAAAAACCTATCTCAAAAGCTGTTTTAAGCTCGCTTATAACAAATGCCGGAATAATCACAGAAAGCGGAACATCAGCAACTGTTTGCGGATTTTGCATTTTTCTAATTCTAAAAAAGAGTGCTAAATCTTTTTCTCTTGTATTTCTAATCATAAAATTTTTAAAAGGAAGCACTGTTTTATCAAAAGCTTCTTCATAGCCTATTTTCTTTTCTATGTATGGTTTAATCCCAGTTTCATATGCTTTAGTGCCCACCGGTTCCATTACAAAGAATGTCAAAACCATAGCAAGCATTACCAAAAGCTGTGTCGGCGGAACCTGCTGTGTACCAAGTGCCTGTCTTAAAAAACCAAAAACTATAACAAAACGAGTAAAAGTTGTCATAACCAGTACTAAACTCGGCGCTAGAAAAAGTAAGGTAAGTACAACTAAAACATTTAATGAGCTTACAAGTTGTTCTGGAGTATCAGGAGCTGAAAGAGCAAAGTTCATAGTAGGAATAGTCACGGCTTGCGCCCCTAAAATAGAAGCCAAAGAAACAAGTAAAATAAATAGTTTTATCATTATTTAGCTGGAGCCTTATCTAGTATACTACTATGCACTGTTGCTTCTTTTTCTGATTTTCTACCATAAAAATGGAGTTCAACTCTACGATTTTTTTCTCTTCCGGCCTTCGTTGCATTTGTAGCAAGAGGCGTATACTCTGCATAACCCGCAGCACTGATTCTAGTCGGGTCTACACCATCAAGCAAAAGTTCTTGCAAGACTGATATTGCTCTGGCGGAGGAAAGTTCCCAATTATCTTTATATATGCTTTTGGCACCGGGGCCTTCATTATCGGTATGACCTTTTACTGAAACTTCTAGTGAATTAGGGAGTTCTTCTATAATGAGTGCAACTCGTTTTAAAAACAGAAGTGCATCTTCATTTTCTATAGTAGCGCTAGCGGATTTAAATAGTAATGAAGCCGGAAGTTGTATAACAAACCCTTCCTCTGCCTCTTCTAATGAAATAGCAGGACCTTTGCCGCTTTCTATCATCTCATTTGCATCTATAACAGCTTGTGAAATTTTATTTACTGCCTCTGTTGATTCATCTTTATTTTCAACTGGGGTTGACTCCTGAATTCTTCGTTTTGAGACTTCAGTTTTTATTCCACCCTCTAGTACGCTCATTGCACCAGAGAGAGATCCTATAGCTTCAGATATTTTTTTTGCATCCATACTCGACATAGATAGCAGTAACACGAAAAAGCATAAAAGAAGAGACATTAAATCTCCAAAAGCAGCTAGCCATCCAGGGAGACATGTTTCACATTCGGGACATTTTTGCTTAGCCATTAGTCAAACTGGCTCACGCGTTCACTAGGAGCCATAAAGGCAAGAAGTTTTGCTTCTAATACTCTTGGAGCATCTCCTGATTGTATAGACATAATCCCTGAGACAATCATCTCTTTGGCTAAGGTCTCTTCATCATTTCTAATACCTAAAATTATCGCTATTGGGGTACCAAACACATTACCAATAATAGCACCGTACATGGTAGTAAGCAAGGCAACTGCCATGGAGGGACCAATCGCTGAGGGATCAGCCATATTTAGAAGCATGGCAACAAGACCGATAAGTGTACCAACCATACCCATAGCACCTGCAAGGGCTGCCCAATTACTAAAAATAGAACCGTGAATTTTATGACGGGTACTAGTCTGTTCTATATCTATTTCTAAAAGTTCTCTGATAGTATCGGGTTCACTTCCGTCAATTGCCATAGAGAGTCCTTTTTTTAAGAACTCATTTTCTTCATTGTTGACATCGCCCTCTAGTGCCAAAATACCGTCTTTTCTGGCTTTTGTTGCAAAGTCTACAAGCTTCTTGATAAGCTCTGCGAGGTCCTGCTGTGGCGGCTTTACTGCTATCATAAAAACTTTTACAAAGGCTTTCATTTGTGAGGGTTTAAAAGATATCATCAAGGCACCGATACTACCGCCAACAACAATTAAAACAGATGGAATATCAATGTACGCACCAACACCAACCCCCATAGCCATAGACCCCATAAGAAGTGCTATAACTAAGACTATACCAATTACCGTGCCTAAATCCATACAAATACCTTAGTAACTATTATTGGGCTTATAATACCACAAAAAATATTAGGTCTAAGACTAAAAAAGAGTTATTTATTCACTTTACTTTATAAATATGCCCTAAAAGAGTACAATTGCACTATTAAAACAGGAACGGATACTCTTAAACATGCTAAATTTTTTACATAAAACACCTCAAAAAAGCGCCTATTTAATCATTATACTCTTAGCACTTCTTAGTACAATATACAACGCTTTTTTACCTCTTCACGGTGATGAAGCTTATTACTGGATGTGGAGTCATAATCTTCAAACCGGCTACTATGACCACCCGCCTATGATAGCTTATATGATATATTTAACAAACTTTATCTGTGAATCTGAGTGGGGAGTCAGACTCGTAAATGTATTTAGTTTAAGTATAAGTGCTTTGTATATTTTTAAACTAGCACAAGAGATGTTCAACTCCAAAATTGCGCTCAATGCAGTTATTATATTTTCAAGTGTCATTTTAGTCCATGCGGGCTACATAATTACAACTCCTGATTCGCCCTTAGTTTTATTTTACACAGTAACACTTTACTACTCATATAAAGCAATATTTTACGGCAAAACTAAAGACTTTGTCCTCTCAGGCATTATGCTTGGACTTATGATGATTAGCAAATATACAGCTATACTTTTTGTTTTTATGCTTCTTATATTTATAGTTCTAAAAAGAAGAGACATTCTTTTAAATAAAAATTTTTATTTAGCTATTTTTTTAGCATTTATGATTGTTTCACCAATGTTATACTGGAATTATCAAAACGATTGGATAAGTTTTGCTTTTCAATTAGCTCATGGCTCGACTGAAAACTTTGAAATACATCCTCACCTTTTTCTTGAATTTTTCGGGGGGCAGTTTGGTATTTTTTCTCCTGTTTTTACAGCTGTTTTATTTTACTTTTTAGCTAAAGAGAGGCTATATTTTCAAGACAATAAACTCTTTTTTCTCTCTCTGAGCGTTATAGTTGTGTTACTTTTTTTCTTTTATAAAAGTTTTTATACAAGAATGGAGTTAAATTATTCAGCTCCTGCTTACATAGGCGGTGCAATTTTAACAGCTTATATTTTTGAGCATTACAGACTTGTGAAAACATTTAAAATCGGGTTGACGATTGCCATAATATTAACAATCATAGGTCGTTTTGGTTTTTTATTTTACTTAGAGATTGTGCAAGATAGAATGTATGGGAACAAAGAAGCAGTACAACTTCTACAAAAATATGTTCAGGAAAACGACAGTTTTTACGGAGACCATTTAACCATAGCTGCATATTTAAAGTATTACCTCAAAAGTCACCCAGATACCGATTTAGCACTTCCAAGTAGATTTTCACAGTACGATATGTGGAGAAAAAAAGATTTTTTAAAAAATGGTTTAGTTTTAACAAGAGACCCGGAGCATATCAGACTTCAAAAGCTCTATAAAAATGTAGAATTGCTAGATACTTTAACAGTTAAAAAAGGTCTAAATAACAAAAAAACTCTCTATATTTACAGAGTAGCTGATGTCAAATAGACAATTAACAATAATTTTGATAAAATCTCACTAATCTAAAATACGGTAAAAAATGAAAAACATTATAAAACTTATTCTTACTATTGTTATGTTTTATTTTCTATTTCAGTATGTGGACTTTAAAAATCTTATTAAAATTCTTGCCAAATCTCACGGTGGAACTATAGTAATTGCACTACTCTTTCAACTAGCCAGCACCTATTTTGCAGCATATAGATGGCGACTTATTATGAAAATGTTAGTTTTTAATGAGCGTGTTTCTTACTATGTTAAGAGTTATTTTAAAGGAAGCTTTTTCAATCAGGTTTTACCAAGCAGCATAGGTGGAGATGCCGTCAAAATTATCGACTTGACTCAAAAAGGCTACGATAAAAAAGATGCTTTTTACGGTGTTTTCGTTGATAGAATCGTAGGTTTAGTCGGTCTTTTGGTACTCAATTTATTGGCAACTGTTATGTTTTATGGAACTTTTGACAGTGATTTCTCTCTTTTAATAATCATCTTAACTGTCGGTGGAATAAGTGGATTTGCCCTTCTTTTTCATCTTGAAAAAATAACTTTTTTAGCAAACTATAAAATTTTAAATCTTTTTCACAGATTGGCAAAAAGACTAAATAGCTTATATAAAAACAGAACTCTGCTTTACCTACATATAGCCATATCAGTACTGGTGCATATGTTAACGATACTGGCTATATATGCACTTGCTTTAAGCATTGATTTTCATATGAGTTTTCAAATATTCCTCATAGCCGTTCCGCCTGTATTTCTCCTCACGGTTATTCCTATATCTTTAGCCGGATGGGGAATTAGAGAGGGAGCGATGGTCGGTATATTTATGCTCGTAGGAGCCGATGAGACAAAGGTGTTAGCTATGAGTATTCTTTATGGACTACTTCTTATTATAAGCTCACTTCCGGGTTCTTATTTTTGGATAAAAAGTAAAAAAGCAACTTAAACAAGGACAACAACTTTATGAATATAGACACTATGAGAAATATTGACCACTATGCAGGCGTTCCGCTGGCATTTTTAGGCACTATAATTAAAAAAACTGTAGATTTTCTCGCTCCACCCAAAAAAATAAGAGCAAAAAATGTACTCCTTATAGAACTCTCGGAAATGGGCAGCGCTATTATTGTAGACCCTGCTATGAGAAAACTCAAAGCAAACATAGAAGGCGAACTCTTTTTTGTAATTTTTTCTAAAAATAAAGTGAGTTTACAACTGCTTGAAACTGTGAAAGAAAAGAATATTTACACTATTGATGAAAGCTCAATTTTTAATTTGGCTACAAGCACTTTAGGCCTTTTAAGCTGGTGTCGTAAAAATGAAATAGACTCAGTTATAGATTTAGAACTCTTTTCTCGCTTTACAGCACTTCTGACTGCCACTTGTGGGGCTGTTAACCGTGTCGGTTTTCATGCTTTTCATAATGAAGGACTTTACAGAGGCGACTTTTTAACTCATAAAGTAGCCTACAATCCTCATCAACATATTGCAAAAACATTCATTGCTCTTGTAGATGCACTTTTAAGTGAAAAAGAAGAGTTGCCATATACAAAAAGAGTTATTCTTGACTCAGAAATCGAGATAGCAAAAGCAGTAATTAGTGATGAAGAACAGCTGGGTGTTCAAGCTATTATTTCTGAAATGTATGAGGGTTTTGAGAAGCAAAAAAATCCTGTTATTTTAGTCAACTCAAATGCCTCAGACCTTCTGCCTCAAAGAAGATGGGATAGAGATAATTATGGCGACGTGATTAAAAAAATATTAGCCTACAATCCACATGCCGTTATTCTTTTGACAGGTGCTCCTGCAGAAAAAGAAGGCGCACAGCTTTTAACTGAATATGTCAATGACCCAAGATGTATCAATTTTGCGGGAGCTGTGAAATTTCTACAACTCCCTGCTCTTTACAGTGTAAGTAAATTTATGCTTACAAATGACTCGGGACCTGCTCACTTTGCTTCTATTACCGATATGCACACTTTTGTTATTTTTGGTCCTGAGACACCTGCTCTTTACGGTTCACTTGGTCCGACTACGCCTATCTATGCAGGTATGGCTTGCAGTCCTTGTGTAAGTGCCGCAAACCACAGAAAAACGCCTTGTACAGACAATCAGTGCATTAGGGTTATCACGCCTGATTTAGTCTTTAACACTTTGAAATTTAAACTTGATGAACTTAACTCTTAAAGAACACTCTCTCTTTTTAACCTTTATCAGCTTTGTAGCCATCTTAAGGCTGACTTTAGCCCCATTTGTCGGGCTTGGAGTCGATGAAGCTCACTACGTACTTTACGCTTTAAACTTAGATTTAAGCTACTTTGACCACCCTCCACTTGTCGGATGGATTCAGTATATTTTTACCTCCATTTTTAACACTCACGAATTTGGCTCAAGAATTGGGGCTATTGTCATTGGGTTTGTAACATCTATTTTTGTTTATAAACTCATTTACGATATTAACAAAAAATCTAAAGAAGCATTTATAGCCGTTTTGGCACTCCACGCCTCTTTTTTATTTAATGCTCTTTTTATTATGCTTATGCCTGACACGCTTCTGTTTTTACTTATACTTCCTACTATTTTTACGGTTATTCAAATTGAGAAGAACAACTCTCTTGGCATGTGGATTTTTCTTGGTATTCTTCTTGGTTTGGCAGGCCTCTCAAAATACACAGCCATACTTTTTATAGTTCCTATACTCTTGTACTTTATAATTAAAAAAAGGTACGAGCTTTTTTATACTCCAAAAATTATTCCCGCCATTCTTATAGCATTGGCTATAATCTCACCCGTAATTATCTGGAATATTCAAAACGACTGGGCGAGTTTTTCTTACCAGAGTGAGCATGTTGTGGGAGAAAATGGTATAAACTGGAGCGCATTTTTTAGCTCAATCGCTGCTCAAATAGGTGCCTACAACCCTTTTCTTTTTCCCTTGGCTTTTTACGGGCTCTACAAAGCACTTCGCAGTAAAAACTCTACACTCTTTTTAACCGCTCTTTTTGGCTTGGTTTTAATACTTTTTTTTACCTATGCCTCTTTGCATAAAACCGCCCTGCCTCACTGGAGCGCACTTTTTTATATGCTTTTTATTCCTATAGGC
>Ga0210044_10004532_pt1 | contig 19343 bp, 16 predicted proteins | sample CryGey13umfilter_2_FD_183959 | JGI IMG/M metagenome (GOLD analysis project Ga0210044, IMG submission 183959) | Groundwater microbial communities from aquifer in Utah, USA - Crystal Geyser 4/9/14 3 um filter (SPAdes) (version 2) | ecosystem: Environmental > Aquatic > Deep subsurface >... | reverse complement strand
GAACCTTTTAAGACTTGATATCACTTTTTTCACCTCCTCAAGTCCTCGTATTCTACTAAAGATTGGATAAGCTTTTGCGTAGTGATCCATAGTTACGAAATGTCTAATATGTTTCGTAACTTATTCAATTTTTATTGACTTAATAAACCAAGTAGGCTACATTTAAAATATGACTGCCCAAAAAGAAACTGTAAAAACAAAGCATAGCGAGCACGAGGAAAAAGAGGTTAGAATTGCCAATAACGAAATTAAAACTCTTCTTTCTTGGAGAGCTCCGGGAAGGCCTTTTAGAAAGAGAAGTAAACAATACTACTTAAGCAGTCTCCTAATCGCGCTTCTAGTTGAAATCGTGCTTTTTTTGTTTTCTCAATATTTATTAATGTTGGTCGTTGCCTCACTTTTATTTATGGCCTTTGCTCTTGCTTCTGTCCCTCCTCGGAACTTTCATTACAGAATTAGCTCTGAGGGAATAATGATTGAAGATTATTTTTTTCTTTGGCAAGAGCTTTATGACTTTTATTTTAAAAAACACGACAGCGAAGACACTTTGCATGTTGGAACTCATGATTTTTTCCCCGGAGAAATTACTTTAACCCTTCGGGGAGTAGACCGGGAACACGTAAAATCGGTTATGTTACCTTTTTTACCTTTTAGGGAAGTTGTAAAACCAACTTTTATGGAAAAATCAGGAGACTGGCTTTCGCACAATTTTCCTCTGGAAAAAACCCCTTCTTCCTAAAATTATTGCCTCATTGTCATGCGCTTTCTTGCGTTGCGGAGGGAGGGAGATTCGAACTCCCGGTCATCTTACGACGACATACGCTTTCCAAGCGTACCGATTAAGCCACTCTCGCATCCCTCCATAAACCAGTAATTAGTTATTAGCAGCTAGCAACTAGTTCGGAATTATTATAGTGAATCTAATGGCTAATTGCTAGAAGCTAGAGGCAAATATTTTTTCGCTTCCTGCCAAACTTTTTTATCGGATTTATAGGTTAATTTTTCTTCAACCTTATCCACTGGCAACCATTCTACGTTTTCCATTTCCATATCTCTTTTGCTAAAATCCCCGGAAATAAATTCCATTACATAATAATAAACAGTTTTTCTGATTTTTATGCCGTCTAAAACATACCAATAAACAACCGGATCAAGCGGTTTGAGAATTTTTGCTTCAATTCCGGTTTCCTCTTTTACTTCTCTTACTGCCGTTTCTTCTTTCCCTTCTCCTTTGACATTGTCCCCAATCAGCCCTTTGGGGAAAACCCAGCCGTGATGCTGCGAATGTTGACAAACCAAAACTTCAATGCCACTTTTTACTTTTAACTTTTTACTTTTAACTTGTCTAATGACTACTCCGCCTGCTGAAAATTCAAATTTCATAATAAATTGCAAAACGTAATAATTGCTTTGCAATTAAACGTTCCCACAGCGTTTAAATTCTAAGAATTTATTACGCTGCGGAGGAGGTGGGATTCGAACCCACGGTAGCTTACGCTACAGCCGTTTTCGAGACGGCCCCGTTACGACCACTTCGGTACTCCTCCAAGGGCGAGACGTAATAAATTTGTTGTACAAATTTAAACGTCTCAGCAGCGTTTAAAATGCATCGCATTTTATTTCGCTGCGCTCTCGAAAGGATTTGAACCTTCGACCTCAACGTCCGCAACGTTGCGCTCTATCCAGCTGAGCTACGAGAGCATAGATACAAATCTTATGATTTAAGATTTTAGTTCTTAGCTTTTAGCTTCCTCTGTATTTTACTTTATCGGTTCTTTTGAAGCAACTAATTTTACTTGACAACCCAAATCAAATAATTCAAACTATATTTAATGAGAGCTGCTCGGATTGTTAGCTTATTCTTTTCTTTTTTTGTCTTCTTTTTTTTGATTTTTCCAAAAACATCTTTTGCCCAAAACTATTACCAACCTCAAACCGGAGGATATAATACCCCCAATACTAATCCCGATGTCCCGCGAAACCTGCACACTTATAGTCAAAGTGTTGTTATTGAGCTAATGTCTTCTTTGGCGTGTCTTGTCACAGGCATTGACCCTACTTCTGCTAACCAAAAATGTCTTGGAGTAGATGTAAACACGGGTAAAATTGGATATATGGAAAGGGGTGGAGGAGGATTAATTGGAATTTCCGGAAATCTTATTGCCATGACCTATAAACCTCCTATTCAAACAAACGATTATATAAATTATCTGGCCGGAAATTTTGGCGTCGCCAAAAAAACCTATGCGGCAAATCAAACTGCAAGTCAAGGAGTTGGATTTGAAGGAATAAAACCGCTTTTAAATATTTGGGTTATTTTTAGAAACATTGTTTATTTACTCTTTGTTCTGGTTTTTATAATCATCGGCGTTGCCATTATGTTTAGGGTAAAAATAGACCCGCGTACGGTTATGACTATCCAAAATCAAATTCCGCGGGTTATCGTAGCTTTGGTTTTAGTTACTCTTTCTTTTGCAATTGCAGGAATTTTAATTGACCTAATGTGGATTCTTTGTTTTTTAATCCTCAATCTTTTTTCCGATGCAAGCATCGATCCTAAACTCAAATTTGATGCGGGAAAAGCAGCCAGCAATATTATGGATAGCCCATTTGGTTTTTTAAACGGGCTTCTAGGCTGGCATGGATTTGGAATAGCAAAAATTCCGGTTTCTATCGGCGGATCTGTGTACGGAATGGTAGGGGACTTAGTTGGGGGAAATGATCGGCCATTGTGGCAAAATCTGCTAATTGGCCTTGTAAACCCTGTTCAAGCTTTTCAAAACGTCCTTATGAGCATTGGCGCACTTGCCGGTTTTCTTGTTGTGGCAATTGCCATCACAATTGCTCTCTTCCGGCTTTGGTTTACACTTATCCAAGCATATGTAATGATTATTTTGGATATTATAATCGGACCGTTTTGGATTATGTCTGGCGTAATCCCGGGTAGATCAGGTGGTTTTGGCAGCTGGTTTAAAGAAATCTTGGCTAATTTATCTGCTTTCCCGGCTGTTGTTTTTATGTTTGTTGTTGCCGAAAGAGTAATTAGCGCATACGACAACGCTACTGTTACTCATGCCTTTATTCCACCTTTAATTGGTATGGGATTAACTCAAGATGCTGTAAAAGGAATAATTGCTCTTGGCATGATTTTGGCAACTCCTAATATTGTTAACATGACCAAGGCTTTATTTAAAGCTCCAAAATTTGACACTTCTTCTATTATGCGCGGCGTCGGTGGAGCTGTAGGCGTTATTGGAGCTCCTACTAAAGCTATGGGGAGAAGACTAACACAAAGTGCGAATCCATGGACTGGGGCTCAAGAAGGACCGTTAAGACAGGTTTTGCTTGGAAGAATTAATAAGGTGACAGGTAAACCAGGCTGGAGAAGAAAGTGGTTTGGAACTACGGCAGAACAAAACTCTAAGCCCAAGTAAAATTAGTCTCTGTTTATCTTGTTACTTCTTTCCCAAGAGCCTTAATGGTCTGCCAAATGGCAGAAAGACTACCCGAAGCAACTCCAACCCTAAATTCTTCCCAAAATATTTTACTAAATTCTGCGTCTCCCATTTTAGCAATTTGATCCCATTCTCTTTTATTAAAAAAGTTGTTTTTTGCTTTAACAACATTATTATCTTTATTTTCTATAACCCCAAATGCCCTTTGCATAAAAAACCCTTGCAAAACCTCTATGTCCTGCAATGTATATCTTGTGAATCCACTTTCCCAATTCCTATGCATCCAAAGTTCTTTTGCGATTAGATAAGCAAAGACATTTCTGGCAATCTCTTTCCTGGCTGGAATGTAATATTCATCTCTTATATAATTGTCATCAATATCCTTTCTATAGCGCTTTCCTAGCAATTTCCTACTATCGTCTTCCATTAATTCCTCGTTATACATTTTTAAACCTAAAACCTCTCTATTAAACATTGCTTTATCTAAAGTAGTTGTTTTAAATCTTGCTACTCTTTCCCCTTTTATATCTTCTGTTTCCCACGTTCTAACTTTATGATGCCAGAGAAAATCTGGCAAGTCAAAAGAATAGCGCAGGTTCTTCCAGAGCCCACCAAAAACTTTATCCATTTCTTTTTTATCGAAAATGATTCTTCCAAATTGGTCTAAGGTGGTAAATTTGTCAAGGTTTATTCCATGGTCCCTCATTATAACGTTATAGAATTTAAATGCGTTTTGTACATGATTTACCATAAACTGCCTTTGTGCGTTTCCCTGAAACTCAAAATCAAGAGCCTTATCCAAATTTATTGTATCTCCTTCTCCTCCTTGAATTGCCTCGATTAAGGTTCTTTGTGAAAAATCTTTACTTCCTCCTACAGCCACCTTAAGCCCTTCAAAAAATGTCAAGCCTATCCTTCTAATACCAAATATCGTTTGAAGGTCTCCAAAAAGACTTTTCCCTTCTACTTGGCTTAATCTGTATGCATTTGTATTTATAACCTTAGACCAGGCATCAAAGCCAACTCCATTGATATCGTTTCTGGCAGAAATTCCGGTCCAATATATCATGGTTGATGCCCATTCTGCCGCATATTTTGCATCTTCTTTTTTAAGATCATCTCCGTTAATATCCTTTGTTTTTCTAATTGCAGCTGTTAAGGCATCTTTGGTTAATGCTTTTACAGATTCCGTTGTGTTAACATCACTAAAAAAATTTAAATCTCTTATTCCGTTTTTAAGGCCCCATTTTTTTCTTAAGGCAACATGCGCCCTTCTTGTAAGGATTTCCTTATCTCCTTCGCTTTCTATAATCCTCTCTTCTCCTGTTCCGCTTTTAACATCTTCCACTTTTTTAATTATGGCTCTGTAAAACTCGAGCACACCCTCGTTTCCAAGAGTTTGTTCAAACATATTTTTTTCACTGGGATCATCAAACTCTAAACTGTCATCTTTTATCGTGATCCCATTATTTATTTCTGCAAGGAAATAATATGAAAGAATCACTTTTCTGATTGCCTTACCTACTGCTCCTTGCATCTCATGATCTCCAAGATTTTCTTGTTTTAAAATTTCATCCAATTCTTCTTTGCTATTACCTGATAACTTCAAGACATTAAGAAGTCTCTTTTTATCTTTTGTAAAAACATTATTGTAATAAATTTCAAATAATGTTTTTGGCAATTCTTCTTCCGCTCCCATTGTCGCACGATATTTTGCATCATAATTGTGTGACATTTGAAAAAGCCAAACTTCGTAAAGTGCTTGGTTTTTTAATTTCTCCAGCTCTTCTCTTTTAACAACTTCTTGTACCAAACGTGTCTTGCCTGAAAGGCTTACATGGGATTGCTCTGTCATAAAATATTTTGGCGTAGAATACATTTCCATAAAAGATATGCCTCTGTAGGGAGTAAAAATCTGTATTTCGGAAAAAAGATTAATATCTCCATCCGGAGTTATATCGTGTTGATGTAAAATTCTATCTCTAATCCAGGCCATAAAATTCTCCCTTAAAAACTTTCCTTCTGAATTAATTAGTTCGTTTTTCCCACCCGTTCTCCATTCTTCGCCTGACGAATCCATAACTAATCTTGCAAGATCTTCAATGCTTTTTGGATAAAGAAGCTCGCCTTTTATTCCTTCATATTGATGAAGGAATGTCCCTATGTTTATTTCGGATCTTGCCCCATCTCCCTCTTTATCCGATAAGCCAGTTACATCTCTAACCATACCTAACATATCTGCAACTTCAATGTCTTTCAGTACGCCTGACTTTCTTAATTCCCCAATTTTAGCTTTAACATCTTCCAGCTTCTTAATAAACTCATGCTCAATATCCTTTCCTACCGTAAATTCCTTACTCCTCAATCTTCTAATAATAGTCTCTAGAGCACTAAACCAAACAATGTCGTCTCTCAAAAACCTTTCAAGCATCTTCCTTTTTTCTTCCGGATTTTCTTCCGAGCTTATCGATTCAATCCTTTCTTTGAATACTTCATATATCTTTGCCGTGCTAATATTCTCGTTTTGCACTTTCTGAGCGACTAATGCTTCTTCAAGTTTTCCTCTATACCCACTTTTATCTCCTTCCCATTGAGCTTTAGCTTGCCTTACTTGTTCCTCTGTCATATCCTGAGCAATTTCTAGCTTAAACTCTCCACTAAATCCCGCAAGATTCATTATTTCGTCCATTGTTATACTTTCTTCTCTTGTAAATTCTGGTCTACTTTTTTCCCCAAGCTTCGTTTCTTTTAGTCCTGCCAAATAATCTACGGTTTCTTGTGAAGTCGTTGGGGTTTTTTCTGGATTTCGCGTTAAATTTTCTTCGTTTCGCCCCGGGGAATCTTCTCGTTCTTCTGGCATAAAAATATCTCCTCTTTCTCCCATTCTAGGTGGATTAGGTTTGCCTGTCAACGCTTCCGAATTAATTCCTGTCGGCCTTTCTTTTTCTGTCATAATGCCCACAGTTTAAACCGCAGGCACAAAGAAAACTTGATATTAACCCAACAAAAAACAAACAGCTAAAAAGCTTATGAAGTAAATTTAAACCCTCTCCCTTTTATTGTTAAAAGATGAGCTGGGTAATTTGGGTCTTCTTCTATCTTTTTTCTAAGTCTTAAAACCAGTTGATCAAGGGCCTGATCCGTTACTCCTGCAATAGATGCCGAATCTTTCCATACATTTTTAATTATTTCATCTCTTTCTATAATTTTTCCGCTGTTTTGCAAAAGGTATTTAAGCAGTTTATATTCGGAAGAGGTAAGTTTTCCCGAAAGGATTTCTTGTCCTTTCTTGATCTCGCCGGAGCTTTCGTCAAGGTCTATCTTTTCGGATGGAATTTCAGCCTGTTCTTCTACATACTTTTCAAAAAGAGGAATTGTCACGAAATTATTTTTAGTTAGACCTATTTTTTCTAAAAAATCGATTTTTTCTTTTCCTAGTGTTTTTTTCTCTTGGGGAGTTAAGTATTTCCAGATTTCAAAAAGAGCATTAAGAAGATTTTTTTGCTCAAATAGTAGCTTTTCAAGGTCATTCTTTTTCGGAAATGTTTGTTCGGCAAAAACTGTTTCCAAAGCTACCCTGGTAAGTCTTCCATGTCCTGCAGTAAGTTCGACTATGTTTTTAAAATCTTGTTCACTAAGTTTTTTATTAAATTTTTTCTCAAAATAAGAACGTCTAAAACTTATTCCGGGGACATCATAAATGGAAACATAAACATCATTTCCGGCTAAAAATTCATAAAATTGGGCAAACTGTAAGGGATCTAAGGAATCCTCAAGCGGCCGATCTAACGAAAAGATGGCAGAAAAGCGATATTTAGCTTTGTTTCTCAAAATTCTAAGGCTTGCAAAAAATTCGTCTGTTAGGTTAGGTAAATATTTTTCAAATTTATCAAATAAAAAAACAATTGTTAGTTTTTTTTCTAAAGCTAAATAGTTAACTGCCTCTTTAATTCCTTGAAAAAATACTAAATCATCGTTATATTTAACATGTTCTGCAAAAATTTCATGCACTTTGTCATGTTCTTCTTTTAAACCACGGTCTAGCAAAGAGTCCATAAGAGAAAGGAGAATAAACTTATATACATCGAAAAGAGAGCGGTTTTTTACTTCGGAAAAATCCATATAAGCAAAATGCAGATGCTTTTGGTTTTCGCCAAGATGTTTTTCTCGCACACTTCGGTTATAGGAAAGCAAATTAAGGACATTTGATCGTCCAGTCCCCGGAAAAGAGATAAGTTGGCAGGAATTACCATTTCTAATAAAACCTAAAATCTTTTCTATTTCGTTAAATCGGGAATCACCTGGATATAAAGATTCAAAATGTTTTGGTTCCATACATACAATCATTATAGACGATCGTGAATAAATTATAAATCTTCCCTACCTGTTGCATTTTATTATAACTTTGGTCTACGATTAAAGTGTGAAGAAACTCTTGTTGTTTGTTTTTTTTATATTTTTTTTAAGTTTCCAAACTGCCTACGCCGCAGAGCCCTGGGACACAACAGGAGAAGTACATGTAACCGCTAATCCTAATCTTGTTAAAGCAGGTGAATCCGTAGGAATTGATATTACAGATTTGCCAATAGCTAGAGATAAAACCTATACGAATAATCTTTATCTAACAATTTACGATTATTCTGCTAATCCAGTTAAGGAAATCTTAAAAGGGACAATTTCAACTGATACAAGTTCTTGCAAAGAAACTCCTGGATTTACTGGGGATTGGAAAATTGACAGCTGCAGTCAACAAGAAAATAAAAGATTACACGTTATTATAACAGTAAAAACAGACAATCTTGCAAAAGAGAGAGACACTGTGTATCAGGTTTGGCTTGCGGGAGCACAAGCAGGAAAACCTTCTTTTACGGTTACCACTACTTCTCAATCGACAGCTCCATTTACGATAACCAGTGTTACCCCTGATCCAATATCTCCTAATCAACAAATTACCATCAAGTTAAACAATACCATTAAAGGAACATATAAGTATGAATTTCAGGGAGATATGAGTACCTGGTCTGGAAAACAAAAAACATACGAGGCTGAATGTAACTTAGGGAGCTGCGTAATAACAGAAAGCTCACCGGGATATTATGGTCTTTTTGATTCTGGATTTTATAATCCAACAAATCCTAATGTAGTACTAACTATTACAGATCCCAACAACCAGAAAGCATCAATCACCCTTAATTACCAAGCCAAGTACGATCCTCTTGAGGAGCCAAAAGGGCAACCACCGGCTCCTTGCGGCGAACCAGATTCTTCGGGAACTTTTAGCTGTCTAACCGGCTTTGGAATACCCATAAGCACCAATCCTCAGGACTTTGTCAAAGCTATATTTCAGATCATTCTTAGCATTTCCGGCGGAATCGCTTTGCTCTTGGTTATCTTTTCGGGGTACAGAATGGTAATGTCCCGTGGCAATCCCGAAAAAATCCAGGAAGCACGGGATAGGCTTACTTCGGCAATTGTCGGACTCTTGTTTATTATTTTCTCACTTGTTATATTACAAATAATAGGAGTCGATATTTTACATATCCCTCAATTTAAGTAATGATGAAAACGCTTGCACTTACGATAAAAAATAATGGTCAGGATTGGATCATTACTCCCCCAAAAGGAGTACCGGGCGGAGGACCGGGCTCGGGAGAATTTATTATTAGGTTTGTAATCGGCTCGCTTTTGATTGGAGCAATTTTAATCGCTCTCGTTTTTTTAATCTGGGGCGGTTTAGATTACATAACCTCCGAGGGTCAAAAGGAAAAAATAAGTAGAGCAAAAAGAAAACTTACCTTTGCGATTGTCGGGCTTATTATTGTCTTTCTGGCTTTCTTTATTGTAACTTTTATTGGAGGAATTTTTAATACTAATTTAATAGGCACAAGGTAATACTTGACAAGGCCTAAAAAAAATCGTAGGATTATTTTGTAGATGAAAAATAAAATAATCATTTTAGCCGCTAGCGCTCCCTATTTAATGATTGCGCAAAAAGCCTTTGCAGATACTACGGTTAATCCGTGTCCTTCCTCGGGAATAGGCAAAACACTTTGTGGGTTTACGGCTCAAAATATGGGCAATGTTGTTGGCGGAATCCTTAACGGTGCATTTGTAATTGCAATCATTGCCGCTCTTGCTTATTTGGTTTATGGAGGAGTTAAGTGGATTATTTCCGAAGGAGACAAATCTAAAGTACAAGAAGCTAGAAGTCACATTGTTGCGGCCGTTATCGGTTTGGTAGTCGTCTTCTTATCTTACTTTATAATTACCTTGCTCCTGCAAATCTTTGGCTTGGGAAATATTCAAGATCTTAAAATTACTCCAATTCAACAGTAAGACCAACTTCTTGACTTGATTATTCAATTCCGTTAATCTTTAAATAATGCTTTATTTCTTAAATTCGTTAATTGCAAAAGTTCTTGTTGATCCACCGGGCAACGATTATATGGGGTGGGATAAGTGCTTAGCCGAAGGCACCGATGTCGCAACTTTGCAATGTATTCCAATTGTTTTAAAAAACGTAGTAAACGCAGCTCTTATTTTTTCGGGCTCAATTGCCCTAATTTTAGTAATTTTATCCGGAATTAAATTTATAACTTCAAAAGGCGACCAAAAACAAGTAGACACGGCAAAAAGAACTCTTACCTATGCAATTTTAGGATTAATTATAATTTTACTTTCCTTTTTCATAATCCAGTTTGTAAGCTTTGTTACCGGAGTACAATGTATAAACGCGTTTGGGTTTGATAACTGCAAGTAAATTCCCTACCCCTTATATTTTACCAAGGATATCAATATAAAACACATGTTTTGCTTCTTTTAAAAAAAATTATCAGTAGTTTTCACAGCCAGCCTCAATTTTAATATTTTTTGACACACTTTGATTGTCTTGAAATAGAATTTTTCACGTAATAAGCTAGTATAATCAGTTACTAGTTATTAGATACTAGTTGCGAACTTTTATGCTAATTATTAAATCCTATAAAGAACTCATTGTTTGGCAAAAAGGAATGAAGCTAGTAAAAGAAATCTTTCTTTTAACTGAAAATTTTCCCAAGACAGAAGCCTTTGGTATTACGTCTCAAATGAGAAGAGCTGCCGTTGCGATTCCATCAAATATCGCAGAGGGTTTCGGAAGAAGATCTTTTAAATCGTCTATCCAATTCTATTCATTTGCCTATGGTTCTGCTTTGGAGCTTGAAACACAGCTTATTATTTCAAAAGAATTAACCATGGCAGGGGAAGCATTGTTTAAACCGAGCGAGAGCCTCTTGCTGGAAGTTTCTAAAATGCTAAATGTGATGATAGGAAAAATGAAAAAATTAACAAAGGAGGATACTAGCAAGCTAGTAACTAATCTAACTAGTATCTAGTAACTAGATTATGGAAAATCATCCTATTCCACAAGATATTACAGGTTTTCAATTTAAATTAATCGGCAATATGACAGTCCGCCAATTTGCTTATCTGGCTGTTGGAATTGTGTTGGCTTGGATTTCTTATGCAATCCCTGTTGGGTTTTTATTCAAGCTTCCTTTTATTTTGTTTTTCGGTCTTTCCGGAGTAGCTCTTGCTTTTTTACCTATCGAAGGACGTCCTCTGGATCTAATGATCAGTAATCTTGCTAAAGCGCTTTTAAATCCGACTCAATTTGTTTACCATAAAACGGGCGGACAATTTTATTCACCGCCTCCAAGCCATGTTCCTCAATCATCCGATCAGCCAAGACAATCAGCGTCTTCTTTGTCAGGAGATGCTTTAAAAAACTTCTTAGATGCGCTTCCTAAAAGATCAAAAAATAAGTTGGACGAAAAAGAGATGGTTTTTTTTCAGTCTTTGGTAAACATGGGGAATACTACTCAGGCAATACCTACCACCATTCCTAATACTCCTGTCCCACACATTTTTGCAGGAACCCCTATTAATTTGCCAAAAGTTACATCTTTAAAAGAAGAGATAGAAGAAAAACCATCTCCTATTCCTCTTGAATACCAAGCTCTACAACCGGCACCAAATGCCGATTTATTGCAGAAAGAATTAGAACAAGCAAAACAACTTGAAGCATCTCAGGATACGGGAAGCATTTCATATCAACAAGCTCACCAAAAAGTTTTGGAATTGGAAGCGCTTCTAAGCCAAACCGTTTCCGAAAAACAAAAACTGGAAAGTGATATCTTGGAACTTCGCAAAAAACTTGAAGCTCAGGGAAAAACTATTTATACCCCTTCTGTTGCAATTCCTGAGAAAGAGACAACTAGAAATGTTAGAAGTATTCCTAAAGGCATGGGTAAAAGCATTGGCATTCCAAACGCGCCGGAATATCCTAATTTGGTTACCGGAATTATTAAAGACCCACGTGGGAATCCTCTACCAAACATTTTGGTCGAGGTAAAAGATGCCGAGAATAATCCGGTCAGAGCTTTTAAAACCAATGCTTTAGGGCAATTTGCTTCGGCAACACCTTTAAGTAACGGCTCTTACACAATTGAGTTTGACGACACTGGCAACCAAAATAAATTTGATACTATTGCTTTTACCGCAACCGGAGAGATAATTTTACCGATTGAAGTAATATCGGGAGACACCAGAGAAGAATTAAGGAGGTCTCTTTTTAACTAAATGAGCAAAGCTGCCCAAAAAATTCATGCCACAACACAAAGGTTTACGGAGGTAGAGGACATTGTTGACGATATTGTTCTGTTCCAGGGAGGAAGTGCTGCTCTTATTATAGAAGTTACTGCTACTAATTTTGCCCTTCTTTCGGCAGAAGAACAGGACTCAAAAATTTACTCATACGCGGCTCTTTTAAACTCTCTTTCTTTTCCAATCCAAATAATTGTCCGCAGTAAAAAGCTTGATATTTCTTCCTATCTAAAACTTTTGGATGTCCAGGCAAAAGCAATCCAAAATGACCTTTTAGCAAATCAAATCAGGCTCTACAGAGACTTTGTTCAAGAATTAGTAAAGGTAAATACCGTCTTAGATAAAAAATTTTATGTTTGCATTCCTTATTCTTATATGGAAAAGGGTGTTGGGGCTGCGGCAACGGGGGACAGAAAAAATACAAAGTCTGCATTCTTAGAGCAGGCAAAAACCGCCCTTCATTCCAAAGCAGAGGGAATCCATTCCCAGGTAGCCAGATTAAATTTAAGAGCCAAAACTCTTGAGAAGGAAGAATTAATTAAACTTTTCTATGAAACCTATAACGACCAATCTGTTGAAACAAATCAAATTACGGATAATCTTAGAACACCTGTTGTAAGAGGGGAGGAAAAATAATGATTTTTGGCAAAAAGAAAAAACAGCAAGTTCAAACCCCAAATCAACCGCAAGCAAAACAGGTTACGCCTATTTCCAAAGAGCTTGCAAAAGTGGAAAAAGGCATGATTTCCCTGGCTGATATTATTGCTCCTTCTTCTGTTGAAGTTGACTTTCACTACATCAGGGTTGGAGAAACATATTATAAAACTTTTTTTGTGGTTGGATATCCACGCTATGTTTCCGCAAATTGGCTTCAGCCCTTAATCGACTTTGACCATTCTATGAACATCTCTATGTTTTTATATCCGACCTCTTCTCCTGACGTTTTATCCGATTTAAGGCGAAAAATTGCCGAAATGGAGGCAACAATTTCCTCACAGATTGAAGACGGACAAGTAGTCGATGCCAAGGTCCGAGCATCATTAGATGACGCGTTGTCAATTCAGGAACAGCTCGCCAAGGGGGTTGAACGTTTTTTTCAATTGAGTTTATATATAACTCTTTGTTCGGACAACGTAAAAGAACTTGACGAAGCTTCAAAGCAACTTACGGCTACTCTGGGTTCAATTATGATGATCTGTAAAACCGCAACTCTTCAAATGGAAGACGGTTTTAAGTCCAGCATTCCCATGGGACAGGATAAGCTTTTTATTACCAGAAATATGGATACAACTTCTCTTGCCTCTACTTTTCCGTTCACCTCCGCAACCCTTGCCCAAGAAAAAGGAGTTATGTATGGGATAAACGAGCAAAACGGTTCGCTAATTATTTTTGACCGTTTTTCTCTTGAAAACGGAAACGAAGTTGTTTTAGGAAAATCAGGTTCGGGAAAATCTTACTTAATTAAACTTGAAGCTCTAAGACAATATATGTTTGGGACCGAAGTAATTATTGTTGATCCCGAAGGAGAATACGAGGAGATTGCCCAAACATTAGGCGGCGAACATGTCTCTTTTACGCCTTCTAATCCGATTAAGATTAATCCGTTTGATTTATCCGGACTCTATGCAGAAGGAGAAAACGAACTTGGTCTTAAAATCTTATCTTTGCATGGGCTTTTAAGAATTGTCATGGGAGAATTAGATGCGGGTCATGATTCAATTTTAGACAGGGCGCTTATGGAAACCTACCGCCAAAAAGGAATTACCGCCGACCCTACCACCCAGAAAAAGACACCTCCTCTAATGGAGGATCTTTACAAAGTTCTTTTGGGGATGGAAGATCCTGCGGCAAGAGAGCTTGCTCTTCGTTTGGAAAAGTTTATTAAAGGAAGCTTAAACGGCATTTTCAATCAACAATCTAATTTTGACCTTAAAAATCCGCTGACTATTTTTAATATTAAAGCTCTGGAAGAAGAATTAAGACCGATTGCCATGCACATTATTCTTGATTTTGTTTGGACCAGGGTTAGAAAAACACTTAAAAAGAGACTTCTTATCTTAGACGAGGCTTGGTATATTATGAAATATCCGGATTCCGCTTCGTTTGTTTACGGAATTGCCAAGCGCTCCCGAAAATATTACTTGGCTTTAACCACAGCAACCCAGGATGTTCAGGACTTCCTGTCCACGGACTATGGAAAAGCGGTTTTATCTAATTCTTCTATCCAAATGCTTTTAAAGCAAAGTCCGACGGAAATTGATCTCATTTCCAAGGTTTTTTACCTTTCCGAGGGAGAAAAAGAGCTTCTTTTATCCGCAGACATTGGAGAGGGACTTTTTTTTGCCGGGCAAAGCCATGTTGCCATGAAAGTCATTGCCGCTCCGTTTGAACACACTTTAATCACTTCAAACCCACAGGAGATTTTAAACATGCGGGAGGAAGCAGGGGAAGACTCCGAGGGAAATTTGCTTCCGACACCAGCGCCCGAAACACCGGCTGAGCCAATTGTTCCTGTTATGCAACCGGCTCCAACAGAACTTATTGCGACCCCCCCTATATCCGACCAACCTTCTCAAGCACAGCCTGGCGCTCCTCCTGCCCAGCCCCCTGCCGCAACTCCTCCAACCACTGATGTAGGAACAATTCCTCCATCTAATGTATGAGTGACGACGCACGTGTAAAAAACTTTGCAGATTATTGGAAAAAATTTAAAGCTGCAAATTTTAAAAATATTCTTGTTGGTCAGCTGGAAAAAGCTATCGTTTCTACTCCTTCCGCGATTTTAGATCTACATCAAAAACTCAAAACAACAAGCCCGGTCATGCCTCCCGGAGTAAATTTGGACTCTTTAATCAGCACCTTATCTTCTCTTTCCGCAGCAGAAAGAACGGAATTTGCCAATTCATTAAAAAATGATCCCCCCGTAGAAGACTATCTTTTTGAAAAAGCTAAAGAAAACCTAGAAAGAGAAAACGAAAGAAATGCAAACCCCAAAAAAATAAAGAAATCCGAGGACAAGTCCCGTCCTCCAAAAAAATTAGAAAAAAAACCCCCTCCCAATGCAAGATTTTACAAAGCGATTAAAAACCATATTATCGAACAACATTCCGGAGGAAGGGTCAGCGATGAGTATCTACAGCTTAAGGGGATGTCCGAAAAGGAAATTTTTGACAAATGGTATAAAGAACAAACCGCGCTGGGCAAAACCCCAACCGAAGAAGAAATCCAAAAATACAAACTAAATGAAGATTACCAGAAAAAAATTCAGGAAACCGCAGATGACGCTTATTTTAAAAAATATAAAGGGGAAATCCGTAGGCTGATACATGAAGAGCAAAGCCGTATTTACGATAAAGATAAAAATGACTATAAAAATGATCCCGTTTATAAAGAATTAAAAAAAATTAAAGCAGAGGGAGATGCAGAATATTATAAACAGGCATTGGAATCTTACACTAATAATTTTCATCAAAAAGCCATTTCTTATTCTTCTGCAGTTGACGATGATGTAATAATAGATACCAGTAACATGCTCACAAGAGCAGAAGAAACTCCGCTTATTGCACCCCCTGCTACGCGCAGTGTCGGAGGAATAGATGCGTCTTCCGGAGGATTAATTTCCGGCGACTATAATGGAATGGCTCCCATTGCCCAACCCGAGCAGCAGTACAACGATTATAATAGTCAAAATAGCTCCCCGGGACAATCTTCACAGTCCTCTTCAAGTAGCAACAACCTTCGCTCACGCTACAATAAAGCAAAAAATTTCTTACGGGGAAACAAGGGGACAGGTAAGGCAGAAGAAAAGGCAGTGGCAAAAATTGGGCAAAAAATTGTCTCTCAAATTGGACAAAAAGCAATCATAGGCCTCCTGGGTGCTATATCATGGGAAGTGTGGGCAGTTATTATAGGGATCATTCTTTTACTTCTTTTAATTCTATTTCTGCTTACCGGCGTGTTTGACGATCAGAGCGGAAACCTTGTCTCTATAACTAAATCCGTAGATAAAGAAGCCGTAGACAATCCTCCGACCGATGCGGGCTATCTTAATCCAGCAACACCTACCCCTCAAGACATTACTTATACTATTAATGTTTCCTATTCCGGACAAGCTCAATTAATTACCGTTACCGACCCCATCGATGAAAATGCCTTTGTGGTCTCGGCCGACAATAATCCTACCTATTTGGATGCAGCTGGCACCCAGACTACTGACCTAAAATTAGCCCGCACAGTTGTCTGGACAATTACCCCTTCTGGCTCATCCGCTCCAATTTCTTCTACATCGACCTCAACAACGCCTCAGACACCAACTAACTCTTTTGTGTTTGACGCAGCAAAGTTTAGCGAATACGGCTTCCCTGCTCCTCAAAACCCAAATCCGGCAAAACTATCGGGAAACGATTTAGCAAGATGGAAAACAATGATGTCATACGCAGTTAAAGCGTCTCAGGTCACTTGTCAAGGACAGGACCAAGGCAAATGCGTTGATGTTGGCATTATCGGAATGTGGGCTTGGATAGAAAGTACTTTTTACAGCTATATGAATGTTTGCGGAGGAACACAGCAGGCAAATCAAAACAATTATTGTAATTACAATACTATTTTGTACCAGATAGGTGCTTTTGGAAACCATCCCGAATATACAATTCCCTATTTTAAAGCAGCGTTCGAAACGATGCATCCCGGAGAAACTCCACAAGCTGTCGGGCAAAAGATACTTGATAATTCAAAAAACTCTTCTCTCTGTTCAAAAAAGGACTGCCCGATTTCAAAACCAGACAGTTTTCCAAACATTACGGTTGACGAGCTTGTTGCAGGAACCAAGGCTGGAAAACAAGACATTCGCATGCTTCTTTATACTCTTTACAAAGATGATGCCATTGGAGCATATCTGGTGGCAAAACATTTTCAAGACATTGGTCTTAACAAAAATCTTGCATCTACAATGAAGGGATGGGACAAATCATCTTATGATTCTTATAATTCACAGAGAATTATAAATCATATTAAAGGTATTTATGATGCGGGAATTGATGGATCCGGAGGAGGGGGAATGGGGGGCTCAATAATTCTTAAGCTTGTCGTCCGCCCAAAACAGTCCACTCAAAACGCATACATTATTAACCAAGCTTTTGTAAGCGGAACCAGCGGCACAGACAATACGAGTGGCTCTGGACCCTCTATTTCCCTTGGGACTCCGATTCCTCCCAGTTCAAATACCTGTAATGGAAAATATGATTTAAGTAAAAATCCTCTCGGGTCAAATTTTGGCGATCCAAACTGTGAGCTGGCTAGTTCGCAAAAACAACCATTTACATTTACAAAGGGCGATTACAAGGGGACAACAATACAGGTCCCTGTTCCGCTGCAGTCATTAATCCAACAGCTAGACCCGAAAAATCTAGAGATATGGCTTGGAATAATTCAATGCGAAAGTTCGTTTAGTCCAAACGCCTATTGGAACCCGGTCGAATATAAATGTGGAACAAGTCAGTGTCCGCCGGTATGGGGAATATATCAACTTGACGCACCGCCGCAGAACAACGGAAAATTCGATGTTGGTAATGTTGACTGGGCAACTCAAACATCTAACGCCATAAACGATAACAACCAACGGCTAGAGCCGGCCGGTCTTAAGTGGTGCGCATGGCAATGTGCGGACAAATTTAGTTTACGAGGGGCGCATTGTAAGTGAAAGTGTTGTTTGCTATTCTAATTAAAAGTTTATGAAAAAAGTGTTGTTTTTAATAGCTCTTGTTCTTGGGTTATTTTATTTTACAATAAAACCAAGTTTGTCTGCGCCCTACATTATCCCCAACGCTCCCATTCTTAACCCCGGCGGAAGCGGCAACGGAGCAGCAAGCAACTGTGTTTGGACAAAAGTTGGCGACACCAAGGGCGACCCGGATTTATCTAAATGTCAAGCCGGGTCCGATTTTCCGAGCATAAACGGATTGACCTTTCCGCCAAACATCCAGGCACACCCAACTAAAAAGGGTTACTACTCTCTCCCTAAATCTCCCACAGGGGCATACAAATCCTATACTTGTTCCGGTCGGTCTTGGGGATCAATGGAGCTTATTGGCGTAATCAATACGACTGCCGAACGGTGGAAAGCAAAATATCCTAATGGATGGATTAACGTGGGAGACCTCAATGCAACAGGTCACAAAAGCCATAAATGGGGACGCGCCGTAGACATTGACGCCACTACAAATGGCAAAGATTGGGTAGCCGACTTCACAAAGGGGAACTATAATCGTGAAGCAACCATTGAGCTTGGAAAATTATTGGCAGACGCAAATATGGTAAGATCTATTTGGTACAATGATCCCCGAGTCAATAGTGCGGTCTTAGAATACGCAAAATCTACGGGAAAATCAGCGGGGATGGTTATGCACGAAATCGTTGGTCACAACAATCATTTTCACCTAGATATCGAGATTCCGCTACTAACCGTGTGGGAACCTGGATGTTAAATATGGAAAATCAGGAAAATTTTTTCAATAAAATAAAAAATTTTATAACAAATCACCCGTGGTATACCTTAACCTCTTTCATAGTCACATTGATCATTGTTTTACTTTCGCTTGGCTCTTCCAAACAAAGCCAAAGACCAGGAGAACAAACAAGACCTTCTCCTTCAGTTATGCGTTTTCCTACCACAATTCCCATCATAAACCAAGCGACAAATCCTTATGAAGATCAAATTATAGAACCCTTTGAGCAAAGAAGTGACTTTCAAAAAAAAGAACTTTCTATCGATGGATCCATGATTTATTATTTTACATCGGTAAACCCTAATCGGCCCAACATTACAATAGTTAAGGGAAACGATGTTCTGATGGAAAGACATGTTTTTGAAATCGAAGTTAATGTTTCTGATTATAACAATACCTATGGTAAACCGGAAAGGACTCTAGACAACTCCACCTTTTACGGCACGAGTTTCCGGGTTAATATTTACGGAAGCAGGGGGCTTGCGTTTATCGAAGACAAAAACAACGGAAACATTGTTGAACAGTTAACCTTTAGACCACAGGATGCGGCGGTTTTTGTCAACAACTATTTGGTTTTTTTATAAAACCTACCCCTGAACCCTAATTGGCATTATAAGGTGGAGAAAATAGGGGTTGTCTTTAATTTTAAAAACCCCCGGGTTAAGCGGACCCGTCATTTCAAAAACCAAATCCTCATCGTCAATATTTCCCAATAAGTCCAAAAGATATCTTGCGTTAAAGG
>Ga0210044_10004530_pt1 | contig 19353 bp, 24 predicted proteins | sample CryGey13umfilter_2_FD_183959 | JGI IMG/M metagenome (GOLD analysis project Ga0210044, IMG submission 183959) | Groundwater microbial communities from aquifer in Utah, USA - Crystal Geyser 4/9/14 3 um filter (SPAdes) (version 2) | ecosystem: Environmental > Aquatic > Deep subsurface >... | reverse complement strand
TGTAGCGTTTGTGTGATGCTAATTTTCTAACAATAACCGCTTGCGTGTTTTGTTGCAGTAAAAGTGATAATAAAATTCGAATAATGCCGCGTTTTTCTGATTTTATGAGGGCCTTGTTAATTTTATCGGACGGTGTTATTAATCCATGATACTGATCCGGATCATTAACGGAAAAAAGTTTTTCAGCTTCCATACGAATATTGTTAATACCTGGAATAAATTCAACATCAATTGAATCAAGTGTCACAAAACTTGTTTGATTAATGGAGTGGCCATCACCTGTTACCATATCAATAGGGATATTTGTTTTATTGTTGTATATCACGTCGTACAGATGGTGACTTTCGTGTTCGTTCGGACCAATAACTTTTGCATTGATTGAAATGTGATTTGCGGTGAGTGAATAGATGGATATTCCCTTACACGATCCGAAGTATTTGGAGGAAAAGCGTGATTGAATGGTGTGATAACTTGTTGCGTATTTTTGACCATCTACATCTGAAACAACAGTGTTTTCTATTAGATCCCACGCACGTGATACTGATAACTCATGAATAAAATTACTAAATGCATCGTTGATTAATTTTAGATTTCCAACGTACATAAAATTTTCATCAATTGTGAGAAGGTGGTTGTATCCGATATTTGACATCTGTGACATTTTTTCTGTGCCAAAACCAAACGCATCGGATAATATGCACGCAATCAATGCTAATGGACTTGGGTGTTTGTGTTTTACATAGCGATCTTTTTGACTTTCAAATAATTTCCAAACATCAAGATAATCCCCCATGAATTTAAAAACATCGGCAATATCTCTTTTTGGCAGCCCGTCAAAAAATGTGGATTTTTCAGTTTCATCGGTATCGTATGTTAATTTCCACGTGATATTTCCTTTATCGTCAGTTTCAAGCTCGATACTTTTATTGGTTCCATCTGCAATATTTTTATTGACTTGAATCCATGCGTTTTCTAAGTCAGATAATGCTTGATCTAAACGCTCATCACAATACACAGGAATTTTTTTATACCCATATTCTTCGCAAATTTCTACCGCATTATCAACAAACTCATCTGGTACTAAATCATAATCTAAATCGCAATATGAAACGCTGTCATTACAAAATAAACGACCTCTATCGAGTTGGTGATACATTTTGTCATAAACATAAAATTCAAATCGCGCAGTGTTTATTTCTTCTGAGTTATCAGTGGATTTTAATAATTCAGATGCACTTTTTGGGAGCTTCTTAATTAACGCATCAGGCAATGATTTTGATAAATCGGGGTTTGGTTCTTCAGATATAAAATGATCGCGCAATGTTTTAATTAATTTTACGATTAAAGCGTCATCTTTATAAAATTCTAAATCGACAGCCAATAAAATGGGGCGAAAATACATAGCGATTCGTCTAGCTTGAGATTCATAATACTTCCATTTTTCAGACTTTTTATCAAAGCCAGTACCAGAAATTAAATCAGCAATTGCCACTTGTTTTTCTTTGGGTAAAATATCAAATCCGAGCTGCCTGTATTCTTCAGTTGTTATGTTTTGTTTTATTTCTTGGGTTGAATTCCAAACCAGAAATTCTCCCAGGTTCGGTAATTCCAGCATTAATCCCCTCACAAACTCCTCTTCTTTTGCGTCCGCATGGTTATTTGCCTCATTAACAAATGCACGCAGATGGAACATGAAGCTCGTGATTAGGTTGTCCATGAATTCTTGATAACGATGAAAAATAAAGCACAACATGTACAATGATTGCTGTGGCTTTTTTAATCTTCGCAATCTTGATGCGGTATATTGTTCTGCAAGTGATCCATAATAACGAACGGCATTATTCGATAACTGTAATGATGGAATCAGCGTTTTGCATAGCTGATACAGCTCTTTTATTTTCAGAACTTTTTGCACTTCAAGTTTTAATGCAGTATATGTAAAATCTCTTTGATCCATTCGAATAACATTTAATTGCGTAAGTCCGCCATCATTCTTAATAATTTCTTCCAATTGCTTCTTTAGATCACTAGGTATTTCAAGAACTATTTTTTCAAGTCGATCACGTTCTGTTTTAAATACACGTGTGAACAAATCTTGTATTGTGCGGTACGATGGAAATATTATTTTTTCATTTTCAAGAAAAATATATAATTCACGTAACGTATCACTTCCTTTTGGGTGAATTCGGATTAATTTTTCTAGTTGATTTACAGTGATTTTTTTAAGTGGGTATGACCACTCACGATACCCGTACAATGTTAAAATATCTTCTTTTTGCGTGCGATAATTATCTTTCCATAAAGTGCCAGTTAATTCTTTCTTATTTTCTTCCGATGAGTAATGCTTTTTTATAATAAAATTAACATCATCCTTAACGTCGTCGAGTGAAAATTTATAGAATTGTTGTATTGCTTTGAAGTAGCCGATTTGCATTATCAAATAGACTTTTGATTTAACGCTGGTGTATTTTTTTAATAGTTTATGCTCTGCATCGCCCAGTGTAAAAAAGTGATCTCGTTCATTATCATCATTAAATATAGGTATTGAATAAAGATCTGAAATCTCGGAATCGGTTAATAAATTAATTTGTTTTTTGCTCATGCCTGACAGATTTAATTGTTAGTTTTTTGTGCGGCCATCTCGTAATATGTAATCGGAACATTTCTATGACGTAAATATTTATAAAGCGTACTTTTTGAAATGGATAATTTTTTGCAAATATCATTCACTGATAACTTTTTCTCTTTATACAATGTTTCTGCAGCGCAAGCGGTAGCCTCTGATGCTTTTGCTAATCCTTTGGGTCTGCCGCCACAACGTCCGCGTGCACGCGCCGCACTTAATCCTGCTTGTGTGCGCTCACGAATAACATCGCGCTCAAATTCAGCAAGCGATGCAAAAATATTAAAAATTAATCGTCCTTGCGGATTGGTAGTATCGATTGGATCATTCAAACTGCACAACCCAATATTCTTTTCCAGTAATTGTTGAACGAGTTCAATTAAATTTTTAAGCGAGCGACCCAATCGATCTAGTTTCCAAATCACGAGCACATCATTGGGGCGCAGCTGACTGATTAAGTTATTTAAGATGGGGCGGTCGACTTTGACGCCACTGACTTTCTCCTCATAAATTTTTTCGCAGCCAGCATTTTCAAGCGCGATGACTTGCATATCTAAATTTTGTTCGCGTGTGCTGACCCTGGCGTACCCAATTTTCATGGAAAAATCCTTCTTAAAATAATTGATAGTTCACGATACTTAAAAAATTCATCATTCGGTAGACTTAGATTACGAAAACCAGTATCTTGTACCGTAAATAGGGCGTTAGTGTACCACTAAAATCAAATCATGGTGGTCCAATAAAACGAGGGTTTTATCGAACCGTCGAATTTGGTTATTATAGATAGACAAGGATGGCAAACATGCCAACTGTATTAAGAATTAAAGGCTATCGTTTTTTCTTTTTCAGCCTGGAAGGGAATGAACCACCACACATTCATGTCGAACATGGTGATAAGGTGGCAAAATTGTGGTTGAAACCCATAAACCTGGCAAGCTCCTCAGGTTTTAGAAGCCACGAATTAACTAAAATTAGAGCACTTGTTATGGAGCATAGCGAAATATTTTTGGAGAAATGGTATGAGCACTTTAGCAGTTAAATTTGATGATCATGCAGTTGATGTCAGTTTTACAAAAAATGCGCTGCATTTTGTGTTAGCGGATGGAAGAGAAATTTCAGCCCCACTAGAATGGTTTCCACTATTACGAGATGCAACTGAAAAAGATAGAAATAATTGGCGTCTAATAGGTAATGGTATTGGCGTGCATTGGCCAGAAATTGATGAAGATATTGCTGTTGGTACGATTATGAAAGGGCATGATTAACAGGATTAATTAAAAACCGGCCGGTTTTGGAGATTCTTCCAGAGAACCCCAAGAACGCCATGGCGTTGGAATTACATTTGATGAACCCGTTGCAATAATGATATTTTCGGCATGAATAAGTTCGTTATTAACGCGCAAGGTTTGCGGATCAACAAAACTTGCTTCACCAATAATTAAATGATCCTTCAATGATTCAGTATATTTGACAACACCATTTGTAAATTGATCTCTCAATGCGCGTACGCGCTGTAAGACTCGCGGTATATCAGCCGTGATCATATCACCACCGGAAATACCCAGAGTTGAAAAGGTGTTTCTTGAATAAAAAGCATTTGCCGCGCGAATAAAGATTTTAGAAGGCATGCAACCAATACGTGCGCAGGTTGTACCTAATGGGCCTCTATCAATGAGAAAAGCTTCCTTGGTATGCTTTATCACCTCTTTAAATGCAGATAGTCCTGCTGTACCAGCACCAATAATAGCTACCTTACATTTCTTGCTCATTATCATTTCCTATCAGCTAAGTCGTGATCTTAATTCTTCCCATGAGGTCATACCAAATTTAATCCATACCAATTCCCACAATATTTCAACCCCAATATATATAACAATAAACAATGTAAAAGAAAGTAAAACGCTGTTAATGATTTTACGTTTATTGCGTTTTACTGCATCAAGTGTGCAAACCTGATTTTTTCTCCAATAAATAATTAACATCACTGCAATAAGCAATATACCTATCGCAATAAATAACCACCAAAAACCAAAGAAAAAGTAATTTCCCCAATACGCTGCTGTGGATGCAGCTGCTAATCCGAACAAAACAAAAATAATGGGTGTGAAACAACATAGCGATGAAATAAATGCTGCAATCAGTGCGAATATCAAAAAAGGTTTCTTATTCAATTTTTTCTCATTCATACAATAACCATTGATGTGGGTAAAACGACAGATTCAATCAATCCTTGTGTAATCCAATTTTTTAATAAACTCGCTGCACGTAATCCAGCCTGATCTTCAGAAACATAATCACACAGTTTTTCACACATCATCGAGAATGTTTGATTTTGTGCAATGACGTCAAATGCAGCGACCTCATCATCTGATAATGAAACATATTGTATTAGTAAGTGCTTTCGCCAAATAACCCAAGACACAGGGTTTTTAGTGCTAGTAACAACAGGTATCTCAGTTTCATCGAAAATAGATTGCCAAATAGCGACAGTGTTATGTGATAACAAAATTCTTTGAACGGTTGGATGAATTTTAAATGTTATCTCTGACCAAGCTTCAGGGGGGATCGATGCCATTTGCGCGACATCCAATACGGGCGCATCTTTTGCATCAAATGCCAATGCACTTTTCCATTCCCATAATGCTAACTCAGATAAATGCTTCATTTTCTTATATTTTTTGTGTTGGATCAAAAAAGCTGGGAATTGATCGCCAAACCATCGAATAGAACGGTAAAATGAAGGATATTTTTGAATATATTCATGGCACAACTTTTCAAATGGTTGATGACCTAAATAAGCTTTTAACACAGGGAAACTGCTATCCAGTGCTTCTTGTAATCTTAATCGATAAGCATTGTAATAAATGCTAAGACGCATTTCTTTCGTGACTTTTTGTGTGCCGATCACATGATCGGCGATCGAAGAATCATTTTCAAAAATATATTTCTGGAAATGTGTTTGTAACTCTGAAAAGGTGCTCACACTGTCACCTCCACTTCAGATACGATCGATTTTGCCAAATTGAGTTCATTCAATAATTCAGATAATGGCGGAATATTATCATCTCGTTCAATCATCGTTGAAACAAATCCATGTCTTTCGATAGTCTTTCGATATAAATCCCACACGGGATCAACAATGTCATTGTCATGTGTATCAATAATGTAATCACCCATGTTGCTATGCCCTGCCAAATGAATCTGATAAATACGCTCAGTTGGTAACGCATTAATATAATCATCAGGATTAAATTCGTGATTAATGCTGCTAACATACACATTGTTTACATCCAGCAAAATCAAACAATCTGATTGCAGGCTCATTGTTTTCATAAACTCCCATTCTGTCATTTCATCTTGTTGATAGCTGACATAGCTGGATGGATTTTCAATAAGAAGTTGTCTTCCCAAAAAATCTTGAACTTGCTTAATGCGATCAACAATGTGAGATAACATGGCTTTTGTATACGGCACTGGTAATAAATCATGCGTGTTTTTACTTTGAATGCCTGTCCAGCACAAATGATCTGATATCCATTTGGCTTCTATGCGATGCGCTAATGCTTTAACTTCATTCAAATATTCGAAATCCAACGGATCGCTGCTGCCAATGGAAAGTGAGACACCATGCATTACCATGGGATAATGTTCACGGATTTTATCTAAGTAATAAAGCGGTTTTCCGCCCGGCACCAGGTAATTTTCAGTGATAATTTCAAACCAATCTACGGGTGGTTTTTCTTTTAATATTGTCTCATAGTGATCAACGCGAAGCCCTAGCCCAAAACCAAGGATGGGTTTTTGGTGATTCATCTTTTTGCCTCGATTTTGAAATTGATATCAATGCTATCTTTGATCGCATCAGTTTTTTTCCATTCCCCCTGACCTACGCCAAATTCAGTACGTTTCAATATGGCACTTCCTGTCACAATGACTTCTTTATCAGTATATTTTTCAAAGGTAAAATGAAGCGTCAACGGTAAGGTGATATCACGCAAAGTAAGCTTGCCAATCGCTTCATATTTTTTGTCACCCACCTTTTTAAAATCTGTTGCCCTAAAAATTGCTTTAGGGAAAGATTTCACATCAAACCATTCTGCGGTTTTCAGCGTGTCTTCAACATCTTTAAATGACGTTGAAACAGAAGCAATATCCACCTCAATTTCAACATGAGTTTTATCAAGTGCATTCTGATCAAAATCAATGTTGCCTGCAAATTTTTTAAATTCGCCCTTAATCGGCGAATTATTTTGTGTTGCTTTGAAATGCAGGCTGCTTTTATCCGGCACAATATGCCATTCAAATGCAGTCACCATTGTCGGAAACAATAAAACAAAAAATAAACAAATAAAAAAACGATTTATGGCCATAACATTCGCCTTAAAATATTATCTTTGTTAATAAAGTGATGTTTCAACGCTGCACCCGTATGCATACAAAAGGTTGCAATCAACGCATATCCCAACCATTCATGGATTGTAGAAAACAACAGTCGATTGGCTTCATTGCCAGATATCAAATTTGGAAAAGTAAATAGCCCAAAAAAAGAAACCGGCAAATCTGCACTAGATGTGATTAACCAACCTGTAATAGGTAGTGCAAACATAAAAAAATAGAAGGCCCAATGGACCGCACGAGCGGCTAATTCTTCCCACATGGGTATTGCATCCAAAACTGGGTTGATATTGCGAAGCCGCCAAGTCAAGCGCACAATAACGAGCATTAATACCAACATGCCCCATTCTTTATGCCAGCCGTAAAATTGTAGTTTGGTCAGGCTAATGGGGATTCGAACCATAATGAGGCCAATGACTATTAACCCAACCATCATCAACGCCATCAGCCAATGCAATACAATTGCGATGAAACCAAAACGATTTTGCGTGTTCTTAAAAATCATTTGGAATCCTTTTGCGCTTCAACATCGATTAGCAAGTTGACTTGATCACCCACCATTGGCAAAAATCCTTTCACACCAAATTGAGATCGGTGAATGACAGCGTCTGCACTAAAACCAACAGACGGCTTGTCATTTATCATGTTTTTTCCAAGCTTGTTCAGCTTGGTGTCAAGTTTTACCGATTTTGTCACACCATGAAGCGTTAGGTCACCCATGATTTCAGCTGAATCTTTTGATATCAGCTTTATTTTTTGAGAAACAAACGTTGCCGCTGGATATTTTGATTCATCAAAAAACATGGGCCCCATCAAGTGTTTGTTAAGCTCACTATTTCCTGTGACCAGTTGATTCATCTGAATCGTAACATCAACCTTGCTCTTGTCAGGGTTTCCTTGATCTAACAAAATAGTGCCATTAGCAGGCCATTTCCCCATTTGTTTCGAAAAACCTAAATGATCTATGCGCCAAACCACAAAACTGTGCGCTGGATCAATGGTGTATTTTTCTTCTGTTGCTAAGGCAAAACTAGAAAATAATGTGATTGAAAGAAAACATACAAATTTGAGAAACGTCCTTGTCATAAAATCACCTTGATTATTTAGAATCATCATCGCCTTGGGTTAAACTACCACCGACAATTTTTTCGCAATCCCCTTTGGGCAAAAAGATAAAAGCATCTTTTTGATTATCTTTGGTTGCAGAACCAGCGCATGAAGCCGTTTTGGTTTGGCAATCATTCATGCCTTTTTTAACTATGCCGTAACATTTTTCCATTTTATCAGCATGATCGACGTTCGTTTCTGCAAGTGCATGTGTACTTGATGCCATTAAGAAGCTTAGTGCAGCGGCTTGCACAATTTTTTTTGTTATTTTGTTGGTATGTTGTTTTTTCATATTATACTCCAATTCATCCATTTAGATTGCTCAAGAACGTCAAACGGAGAAGCACGTTCTTGAGCTAATCGTACTCAAATAAAAAATAAAATTAAATTACATAGTTTTCATTTTTTTAGCTGCTTTTTGAAGTTTCTTACACGCCTTAGCAGATTTGACAGTTTTCACAACAGGTTGTCCCTTACCTTGACATTTATTCATTCCTTTGCAGCTACTGCTTGCAGTTTTGCATGCGCTTTTTCCTTGACATGCATTTGGTATAGAGCATGCGACCTTCGCTGTTGCAGCCATCGTTGATGTAACAGGTGCAGCCGAAAATGCTAATGCAGCAGCCAAAGCTAACGTTGTTCCAATTACTTTTTTACTCATTTCAATAACTCCTTTAATTTCATTTTCCCCGGGATTTTGAGACCTTTTTTGTGGAATGAATAGATTTCAGAAAATCCATCACGCCGCGCAATTGATTCTCAAAAACTATTTTTGGCGCCTTGGAGCGGCATAAGGTAAATAGACCAAATACGTTTCCCACCAAAAAATCTGCGATGGCTGTATGATTGCCATCATATTTCAAACGACCATTCATTTTTGAGGCTTCAATGTTATTCAAAAATAATTGTCGTAAATTTTGGATAAACTCACCAATAAACTTAGCAACTGATTTTCCATGTGAAGGTAAATCAGATGCTGTGGCAATAAAAAAACATCCTTTTGATAAATTATTTTCTTGATGTAACTGAGAAAGACTTTGAAAAAATAACCGAATGTTTTGCAATCCTAACTCATTACTTTTCCCACCCTTTAATGGCGCTATCAAGGTTTCTGTCACATGACACTGATATCTCTTTAACATGGCAAGAAACAGGCCATCTTTTCCATTAAAATATTTGTAAATAGCAGCACGATTAAAACCAGTTGCTGTTATAATATCTTCTATTGTGATACTAAAATAACCTTTTTCCCAAAAAAGGATCATCGTTTTATCTAACACCTCTTCTGATAAAACGCGTTGTATAACATTTGGCATAACTCACTCACATTAATCATTCTCTTTAACAGAATAAACATTCTGATTAATTAGGTCAATTGATTTACCTCACCTGCCTTATATTAATCTTTAAACTGAAGCTCGACCAAAATACAAGGCCCATTTGCAATCACATTAACATCATGATCCTGACATTTTTTAATTGCAAAAGCGCTTTCTGCGCCCGGTTGCATCCAAATATTCTTAATTCCTTTTTTAATTGCCGCATCCACAATAAGTTCCGTTATATTAGGCGGTGTGATAATTGAAATACTATTAACTGTACTTGGCAGTTTAGTGACACTTTTAATAGAATCCAGTCCTAATATTTTTTCTTCATTAGGGTTTACTGGATAAACCTTAAATTTATTTTGCAAATAACACCGCAACACCTTATTTCCATATTTTTTCACATCTGATGACGCACCGACAACCGCAAAGGCTTTAGACATAAAAAATAATCCAACTTTATCAGACTTTCCCTCTAAGAATTCATCGCTGATCCAAACCATCTTTTTCCCCTCATCATCGCTAATAACACTTGTTTTCCAGGGCAAATTGGCATAGGCTCCTTTTTTATCGATTGGTAATATGGGATATTTAATCACTGAAAAATAGGGTGAATAATCAAAATCGCTGGGTGAAAACAATCTTGGATTGCGCCGAACGAGTTCCAACGTGTCTTTATCACCTTCTACTACCAATGGCAAAATTGGATATCGAACCGATTGAAATGCGTTTGCAATCATAGAAGAACAGATATCTTCTGTGGGTTGCAGCGCATTGTGTTGAAATAAAGAAGATCGCCATCGTCTGGGATACAAGCTCCATGGAAATAAAAAACGCATTAAATCCATTAAATGTCGGATATTATATTTTCTACCTAATCTGCCAATTGCAAAAGCAATCACTTTCTGTGCATCTTCCTCTGTTAAAGCGTCAGCTCTTACAATTCGAATATGATCATCTTTATATTTTTCAATGGAAGAAATGACAGTGCCTAAGCCAATTTCACTTTCAACCAGCAATTGTGTATCCGCATCACAATTGAGATTTCTCAAAATTGAGTCTCTAAGGGTTATATCGCTGATCTCATCAAGTTTACCAATATAAAGTGCCGCATGAGACCATGGACTATGCGTCACTTGTTTGATAATGCGGCTCGCTCTGCTTCTTCCTTCAATTAATAAGATATCTGCCAATTTTAAATTCTCACTAATTTTTTTAAAGTTACATAGATAGGCGTGGCGCGCAGGATATTTTTTTGTTAACCAGTTTCCTACTTTTTCAAAAATCCATTCTGAAATATTTTTTAGCATAATTTATCCAACGCAATAATTTAACCACTTTTCACAAACTGAGCGATCACCTCAGGTGTTAGTGGTTTTGAGAATAAATAACCTTGTCCATCATCACATCCCATTTCAATAAGCGCTTGAAGCTGCTCTTTTGTCTCTATGCCTTCTGCAATTACGCCAAGTTTTAGCGTATGTGCCATATCAATGGTTGCTTTAACAATAACTGAGTCTGTTTCCACTATAGGGTAAATTATCAATAAATGATATATCGAGCTTAATCTTATTGACCGGTAATTTTTTTATGTATTGTATAGAGGCATAACCAGTGCCAAAATCATCTATTGCAATCGTAATGCCACTTTGCGCTAATCGTTTTAATTGTGCTAAATGATCATTAGAATTAGATACAAATTCATTTTCAGTGATTTCTAACTCAAGACAAGACGGTAAAAATTGCTCATCTTTTAAAATTTGCAAAATTCTTTCAACAATATAATGACTGAATAATTGCCTGGGTGATAGGTTAACAGCAAGAAAAATAGGTGTCTTCAATACCCATGACTTATAATGCTGACATGCTTCACGAAGCACCCATTCCCCGATATCAAATATGAGATTAGACTTTTCAGCAATAGGGATAAATTCAGCCGGACTAATCATCCCTAATTCTGGATGAGACCATCGAATAAGTGCTTCTACGCCAACCAATTTATTTTCTTTCAAGGAAAATTGCGGTTGAAAATTAAGAAATAATTCATTCTTTGATAATGCATATGGCAATGCTGACTCAATTGCAATGAGACGATCAACAGACGCTTGAACTTCCGTTTTATAAAAATGATATTCATTTAATTTGCTTTGATGTGATTTCAACGCCGCAGTTTTTGCATTTTGAATCAATTGTAAAGCGGTTAATCCACCCGTTGGAAAAACCGCGATACCAACACTAAAGCAGCAGTATGTTGCATGATTTTCTGTCAATTGTTTTGCAAATTTCCCAATATCATTTTTATCGTGTATTCCACAAACCATAAAACAAAAATGATTTTCTTTTAAATGAAAAAGTGTGATATTTTCATTTTCCTTTGACTTTAAATGATCGTATTCTGAAGAAGAAATAGTTTGCAGATTTTCTGACCCCTTATTCATATTTAAAATAACATACACAACGGCAATATGTTGGCCGGTATATTTTGCGTAGATGACCCCTTCTCTTAATCGTTTTATTAATTCATTGCAATTAAACACCGATAATTCCTTTTATCCGTATTTTCTAAATCCAAGGAAAAGCAATTGCCAAAATAACAATCAACGTTACTATCCAAAAAATAATGTGCGTAGTATAAGATGTACACGTTTGTTTCGCATCACAAGATATTGGTTTGATATACAATTGCCAAAATGCCAATCCCAAAAAAATCAATGCAACCACAATGGCAATGGGTCTTAAAAATGCAAATTGTGTTAATGCACCAACAAAGGCAGTCCCTATTCCTAACGATAATAACACCACGGGGCCTAAACAACAGAGCGATGCTACAATGCCTGAAAGCAGTGAAGCTACTAATGATCCTTTAATAATTTTTGAATTTTTACTCATAATCACCTCCACCTTCGAAAAATTGAATGATAGAACATTCATTTTCTTTAGATATTTTTTCACAGGTAAAAATCATCGCATTCAACGCTTTTTTCAATTTTTGCAATTCCTTAATTTTTAAAACGACATCATTCAATTTCATTTCAGCTTGTCGCTTAATGTCATTGCACGTGTTTTTACTGGTGCGCCTTAATGCGAGCAGTTCTTTGATTTCATGTAACGTAAAACCCATTGTCTTGGCGCTTTTAATAAACCGAATTCTTGCAATCACATCTTCTGAGTAAGTACGGTAGCCATTAGACAAGCGCTTTGGCTTATCGATCAATCCCTCGCGCTCATACAACCGAATGGTATCTCGACTAATCAATGCTCTTTGTGCTACCTTCCCAATGGTGAACATATTCATACTGCTTTCAACTATGCTTTACGTGTGTCGCAACAACTTTCAATTTCATCATCTTCTTTATATGCTTGGTAAGCTTTTAATGCCCACATCTCACCCACGCAGCCGCCCATCGTCGAGGCAATTGCTAAAAATTCGCCAACCTCTTCTTCTGTTGCGCCTAACTCTTTTGCCTTCATTATGTAATATTTTAAGCAAGGCTCACATCGCGCACTGATGCCCCATAAAGTTGCAGCCAGTGCCTTTACCTTGGCAGAAAAAATACCTTCTGAAAAAATAGTATCTTGGCGCATTTTATTAATATGCGCACTGGTACCTTGGCTTACTTTACTAAAATCAGCCATTAACCCTAGTGCTGAATCAATGGATTTTATATTTTTCGCTGACATCGTCATTTCCTCATTTATGTTACTCAGGCCAAGTATAGAGTATGGACTATAGTCCAATGTCAAATACACATAATTCATATACTTACATAACTTGTCATTTAAATTGCGTATCAATTGTGGTATGCGCCATGTGATTGGTGTAATTTGACAGAGTTTTTAACCCGATTCCTAACATGACTTCCAGGATATTCTTGGTTGTATAACCATTTTTTAAAAAATTTCTTACCATATCATCACCTGGAAATCCACGGGTGATTACAACACTGCAAGTAAAAGCATGTAATGCCTCTAATTTTTTATCTTCCAAAGATTTTGAATCAAAAATAGCATCAATTACTTCATTAGATACGCCTTCACCTAAGGCGATTTTTGAATGAGCCGACATACAGTAATCACAATTATTGGCGCGGCTTACTGAAAGCAGAACAATATTTTTTTCAACAGCACTTAATGTTGTTTGTGAAAACAATGTTGATAGATTTAAGTAGGCTTGTAATAACTCGGTCGACTCAGACATGATCCCAAGTAAATTAGGAATAAACCCATACTGATTCTTCGCTGCTTGAAGCAGCGATTTTGAGTCTTCTGGCGCTGTTATTTCCGTGTACGTGTTAAGTAAACCCATGACCATTCCTCCTGGAATAATCTATAGCGCCACCCACTAACATTTATACTTTGTTGCAAGCTCATTCGTCTCCAGTCATGTACTTCTGTGCACACTCCTTCGACTCAATCGCTTGCGCCGCGTCTAAATGCTAGTGGGTGGCGCTATAGAATGGAATATTTCATATTCAGAATATCTGTTCTGAATAATTTCAGCAAGCAATGAAACCAGGGTGGGAGAAAATGTCGATAATTGGTGAAATCAAGAAAAAACTCACCACTCAAATGGGCTGCCAAAATACGTAAGTACCCAGAGTACGATCAAAAAAGCGCTAATAATCGCTTGAGTGCCGCTTAAAATACGAACCCATCCCTTACTTTTTTGAGATTGGAAATTCGATTTGAAACTCTGTTCCGTCCTTTTTAATCGCAGTGATTTCAATTGTTCTACCAATAATATTTCCCTCACCTGTTTCTTGGAAATGTTGAAATCCATGAATATGTTTACGAACGTACTGCATCGGAACAATGATTTCATGAATAAATTTCCCCACTGCCTCTGAATTGGGAAATCCAAAGATAGATGTTGCAGCAAGGGGCCGGACCTCTTTTTGAGGTAATTTTTTCATCAGCTATTGCTTCAAGAAATTAACGCTCAATAATTGCGGCAACACCCATTCCGCCAGCAGTGCATATACTAAGTAGAATACGACCATGACCTTTCTCCTTAAGAATTTTTGCTGCTGTTGCTATTAATCGCCCACCTGTTGCAGCAAATGGATGCCCCAATGCAAGACTGCCTCCTTTAATGTTCATTTTTAATTGGTCAATTGAACCTAAGGCACGATCTTTCCCAAGTGATTTTTTACAATACTCTGCAGACTCCCATGCTTTCAGAGTGCATAAAACCTGTCCGGCAAAGGCTTCATGTATTTCATAGTAATCAAAATCCTGAAGCATTAATTTATTTCGTTCAAGCAGACGTGAGATTGCTAATGCTGGAGCCATTAAAAGCCCAGCACCATGAACAAAATCAACAGCTGCCACTTCACAATCTACAAAGTAAGCCATAATCTCAAGCTTATTAGAGTGTGCCCATTCAGGTGATCCTAATAAAACAGCAGATGCACCATCAGTTAATGGTGTTGAATTACCTGCCGTCAGTGTTCCGTTTTCAGATTTATCAAAAGCTAGTTTTAACTTTGCAAGCTTTTCAATCGTTGTATCTTTTCGTATGGCGCTATCTTTTTTTATATTATCAATTTCAACAATGAGATCATCATAAAATCCTTCATCATAGGCCTTGGCTGCATTTTGATGAGATCTTAGCGCTAATTCATCCTGATCTTTTCTGGAGATATCCCATTCTTTTACCATTAGCTCACAATGTTCACCCATAGAAAGTTTTGTTTGTGGTTCACGAACTACGAGAAGTTGTGGTTTTAATAGGCTGAATCTAAAATTTTTCAATGCTAATATTTTTTCATTAAAATGCTTTGCATTTTTCAATTGAATTAAAAAATGGGTTAATTTTCTTTGACCAATGAGGGGGATATCTGAATTAGTATCAGTGCCAGCGGATATGCCAGACTGAATTTGATTACTGGCTATTTTAAGTGCGACGATATTTGCTGCTTCTAAACCTGTACCGCACGCCCTCTGAATCGTTAATCCAGGTGTTTCAGGAGAAAGATCGCTTTCTAAAACTGCTTCTCTCGCAAGATTCCAGTCAAAAGGATGATTCATTACTGCGCCTGCAACAACATCACCGATTAATTTATCTTTTATATTTGTTTTTCTAACTAAATCATTAATCGCATAACCCAATAAATCCCGATTGGATTTTTCTAAATAAAGTGTTTGCGATTTTGCAAATGGTATTCGTGAGCCCGCTAAAATCGCTACTTTTTTCCCAAAGCTCATATTAATTCCTTTTAAATACCATTCAAAAAAATTTCATTAATATTATATCACCATCACTCAAAATAATTTTGATTTTTTTATGCGATTTCTGTAATAAATGTCAAGTAGTCGATCCTTATTGCTGGAAAACAACTAGCCAACGAAACATGTGAATCCAAATCAATTATGTCCTTGTCTATTATAAAGCATTGCCCTTAAACAGTAATCTCTGAGTATTTGTGATATACTACAAAATTCTCTGTTTTCTTTTCTAAAAACTCATTTTTACTTTCGCTCTAACTGACGGAAAGTATGAAAGTATATCTATGTCATTAACGCATAAGGACATGCCATGAATATTTCTCAAAAATTAATTCACACTCATTTAATTGAAGGTAAAATGATACCTGGCGAAGAGATTGCTATTCAGATGGATCAAACGCTTTCTCAGGACGCAACGGGAACGTTGGTGATGCTAGAATTAGAATCAATGGAACTTGATTACCGTAAAACTGAGCTTTCTGTGCAATATGTCGATCATAATTTAATACAGGAAGATTATAAAAATCCAGATGATCATTTATTTTTACAAAGTGCAGCTGCGCGCTTTGGCCTGCACTTTAGTCAAGCGGGCAATGGCGTTAGTCATCCTGTCCACATGCAATATTTTGGTCGACCTGGTATTACGATGGCAGGGTCAGACAGTCATACACCTGCAGCGGGTGCTTTGGGTATGCTCGCGATTGGTGCTGGTGGATTAGAAGTGGCAATGGCGATTGCTGGACACCCACTCTATCTTAAAATGCCCAAAATATGGGGTGTAAAATTAACCGGAGAATTACCTGATTGGGTCAGCGCTAAAGATATTATTTTGGAAATGTTACGACGACACAACGTGGAAGGAGGCGTTGGCTACATTATTGAGTATTACGGTCCGGCACTCAAACATCTTACGGCAATGGATCGACATGTGATTGCTAACATGGGAGCGGAGCTTGGGGCTACGACAACTGTATTTCCCTCTGACGATATGACTAAAATCTTTCTAGAAAGCCAGGGGCGTGGCAATGACTGGAAAGCACTCGTTGCTGATCACGACGCCACCTATGATCGTTTAGATGAAATTGATTTATCAACGCTCGTACCATTAATCGCATGTCCATCAAGTCCTGGTAATGTAGTGCCAGTAAGCGAAGTAGCGGGTGCTCCAATTTACCAAGCCTATATTGGATCTTCTGCAAATCCTGGTTATCGAGATTTTGCGATCTGCGCAGAGATGGTTTCTGGTAGACAAATAAAACTGGGGGTTTCATTCGACATCAACCCCTCTTCACGAAATATTTTAGAAGAATTAACGCGCGATGGATATCTTGGAAAATTAATTCATGCGGGTGCGCGCATTCACCAAGCTGGTTGTAACGGTTGTATTGGCATGGGTCAAGCGCCAGCGACAGGTCGAAATAGTTTACGCACGGTGCCACGTAATTTTCCTGGTCGTTCCGGTACAAAAGAAGACAGTATTTTTTTATGCAGTCCAGAAACAGCGACAGCATCTGCATTAAGAGGTGTTATAACGGATCCGCGTGATATGGATATGCCATATCCTAAAATAAAATTACCACAAGTAACCATTCGAAATTCTGAATGCATGGGTCAACCATTGCCACAGGATCAAGCAAAAACAGTACCTTTAATCAAAGGCCCCAACATTGTATCGTTATCACTGCCAACAATAGAAAAATTTGCAGATAAATATGTGCTTCCTGTATTATTAAAATTAGGAGATGACATTTCTACAGATGCAATATCACCTGCAGGTGCACAAGCATTGCCATTTCGTAGCAATATTCCAAAAATCAGTGAATTTGTTTTTAAAAATACTGATGAAACATATCCTGCGCGTGCTAAAAAAATAAAAGACACAGGTGGACATATTATTATTGCTGGTCATAATTATGGACAGGGATCTAGTCGAGAACATGCAGCATTAGCCCCCCTTTTTCTAGGATTACAATGTGTTATTGCAAAAAGTTTTGCCCGTATTCATTGGCAAAATTTAATTAATTTTGGAATACTACCCGTTACTTTTGTTGATGAAAATGCATATGATTTTATAGCTCAAGATGATGTAATAGAAATAAATCATTTAGAGGAATTAGCAAAAAATAATACGTTAGATGCAGAGGTAAAAGGTAAACCATGTAAATTTAAAGTTCAGCATGAATTATCACCAAGACAAATACAAATATTATTGGCTGGCGGATTAATTAATTTTGTAAAAAATAAGAATAAGTAATTGAATGGGATTTTGTAATAATTTAAAATCCCATTGTTATTTATTAAGATTACTTACATCTTAATTTTTTTTTGGCAGCACGAACCATTGTAGTGCTAATTAATTTTCCGTCAAATTCGCATGAACACCCTTTTGCTTTTTCGTAAATATCAATAATGCATTGCGCATGCTCAACATCTTCTTTAGATGACATAAATACCTCTAAAATTGATTTGATATGTTTCGAATGAATTACAAATTTCCCAGTAAATCCAAGTTCTTTGACTTTTCGTGTTTCTTCTAGAATTCCGCTATCATCTAAATCATCAAGATTGAAATAAGGCGTATCAAACACAGCGATTCCTGCAATTGCTGCAGAACGTACCAGTTTAGAGCGCGCATAGAGCATTGAATCCCATGTTAAAGTTGAACCTAAGTCAGCAGAAAGATCTCTACCACCTAAAAAAATCCCTTTTATATTTTTACTGCTCAATGCAATTTCATCTGCATGATGCAGTCCAATGGCAGTTTCAATTAATGCGATGTAATACATTGGGTTTTGTTTTAACAGCATGTCGAGAAAAATAATTTCCTCAGGATATTCTGTTTTTGGAATAATGATCACATCAGGAGAAATTTGATTATCAATGAGCGCAATAATATCTTTTAATCCAGCGGGTGTCTTAATACTATTAATGCGCAAGCAGCGTAAAAAATTTTTTATAGGCGAAGAATTTTTAAAATAATCAATAATAATTTCACGGACTTTATCCTTTTCTGATAGCGCAATAGTATCTTCCAAGTCAATAATAATGCCATCTGCCCCAGAATCCTTTGCTTTTACAAAAAGTTCCAGATGATTAGCGGGTGCCAATAACATTGTTTTTACACTCAACAAATCGTTCATGGTTATTCCTTATAATATAATTTTCTATTTTAGAATATGCAGTTTAAAAACAATTCAAAATTGTTTTTTGAAGCCAAAATAATAACATTCTAATTTTTATCAATTGATTTAAAAGTGGCTGGTATTCCATTGATCAATTTAATAAAAGTAACTCAATTATAATGAGTTACATACGTAATTAGCTTGTTATCCACAGTATTACTAACAATTTCTGTGAATTAAAATTTCAATACAAATAATATTTAATAATTCTAAAGTGATATATTATTACCTCCGAATTGCAATAAATTTCATGAGCATGTAATAGCATGCAAAATTCCAGAGAGTATATCTATTGGCTTTGGAGGACATCCTTTCACAATATAATTAACCGGTATTACCTTACTGACAGCACCAATGACAGCATACGAGTCTTTAAAAACACCTCCACAATGACCACAGTCTCCAATTGCAACTACTAACTTAGGATTTGGCATAGCATCAAAAGTTTTTACGAGTGCTTCTTTCATATTTTTAGTAACAGGACCCGTAACCA
>Ga0210044_10004524_pt1 | contig 19369 bp, 17 predicted proteins | sample CryGey13umfilter_2_FD_183959 | JGI IMG/M metagenome (GOLD analysis project Ga0210044, IMG submission 183959) | Groundwater microbial communities from aquifer in Utah, USA - Crystal Geyser 4/9/14 3 um filter (SPAdes) (version 2) | ecosystem: Environmental > Aquatic > Deep subsurface >... | reverse complement strand
GCGGAGGCGGAGAAGGCGCTCCCGTTCGAGCAGGCCCCGTTCGGAATCAGCGGGATCGAGACGGCGCTCCCGCTGTCCCTCGATCTGTGGCGCGAGGGTGTGGTCTCGCTCCCGCGGCTGGTGGCGCTGCTGGCGTGCAATCCCGCTCGCATCCTGGGCCTGACGTCGGGGACCCTGGCGCCGGGAGCCGCAGCGGACGTGACGCTCGTCGACCCGGACCGGCGCTGGACCGTGGACCCGGCGCGGCTACGCTCGCGGGGCCATAACACACCGTGGGCCGGACGCGAGCTGCGAGGCGTGGTGACGCACACCCTGGTGGGAGGACGTGTTGTCCGAGACGAACAGCACGCCTGCTGAGGCCGACCCGCTGTCGGCGCTGCCGGCCTGCGTCGACGAGCTGGCGGCCCGCTACTCCCGTCCTCCGCTGGAACATCAGATCGCCCGGGCCCGCGCGGAGTTCGACCACCAACGCGGCACGGTGTGCGACGACGAGGACGGCTTCGAGAACCACGTGGCCCTGTTTCTCCAGTGGTACGTCATCGATCGGCCGCTGGATCCCGACGGGCCGCCGGTGTTGCACGCGCTGCGGCAGGGCGGTGCCGCGTGCGACCCCCGGCTGTTGCGGGCGCTGGCCTCGAGCCAGCATGCCCTGTTCGAGGTGCTGGACCCACGGCTGTCGCGCCCCACCGGGGTGCGTGTGCTGGATCTCGTCCGGGGCGGGTTGTGGCGTGTGGATCTCGTGCAGCCCATGGAAGGTCTGACACGCGGAGACATCTTCGAGGGCCGCGTGCTGCCGTGGGACGGTCGAGTGCGCTTCGGTCCGGTGTTCTGCTACCACCCGCGGGGCGCGCGTGAGGCGGTCCACGACATCGTGCGGCACGCCCGCCAGCAACGCTGGCCCTCGGCCCGGGTGATCGCCGCCCTGGCGCGCATGAAGCTCAAGCACAGCCGCGGGCGCAACGTCCCGGCCGAACGAACCTACACCCTTCGCGCGCTGCTCGATCCCCGGGCGACCCCGGCACAGTGGGTGGCCGGTGTCGACGCCGATCCGGACCCCGATCAAGCTCAGGAGCACACATGGAACCGATCCTGATACCGTCACTGACGGACCGCAGGGTGCTGCTCGCGGTGTCGGGCGGCATCGCGGCGTACAAGGCGGCCGAGCTGTGTCGCCTGCTGGTGCGCGCCGGGGCCCGGGTCAACGTGATGATGACGGCGGCCGCGCGCCGCTTCGTGGGGGACATCACCTTCGCCGCGCTCAGCGGGCAGCCAGTGGCCGTGGATCTGTTCGACCCCACGCAGGAGGCGCAGATCGGCCACATCCAGCTGGCCAACGAGGCCGACCTGCTGGTGGCGGCGCCGGCCACGGCAGACCTGCTGGCCCGGCTGTGCCATGGCATCGCCGACGACCTGGTGACCACGGTGTACCTGGCCTACGACGGCCCGGTGCTCCTGGCTCCGGCGATGAATGTCAAGATGTGGAGCCACCCGGCGACGCGGGAGAACATGGAGCGTCTGCGCGCCCGGGGCCACCACGTGGTGGGACCTGCCGCGGGAGAGCTGGCCTGTGGACACGTGGGGGCCGGGCGCATGGCCGAGCCCGACGCGATCCTGCAGGCCGCCGGCGCCTGCCTCGGGCCTCATGATCTGCAGGGTTGGACGGTGCTGGTCACCGCGGGACCGACCCACGAAGCGCTGGATCCGGTGCGCTACCTCGGCAACCGATCCTCGGGGCGGATGGGCTTCGCGCTGGCCGCGGAGGCCGCCTGCCGCGGGGCGCGGACCGTCGTCGTCGCCGGGCCCACCGCGCTGCCCACCCCCCACGGTGTGGAGCGTGTGGACGTCGTGACCGCGGCGCAGATGGCGCGGGCGGTGCACGAGCGCGTCGCGCGGAGCGATCTGGTGCTGATGGCCGCAGCGGTGGCGGACTACCGTCCGGTGACGGTCGCCGACGGCAAGCTCAAGAAGGCGAGCCTGGGCGATGCGTTCGATCTGTCGCTGACGCGCAACGAGGACATCCTGGCCGGCCTGGGGCGCCTGGCCGCGCGTCCGGTGCTGGTGGGCTTCGCCGCCGAGACGGGCGAGCTGGAGCGACTGGGCCCGGCGAAGCTGGCGGCCAAGGGCTGCGATCTGCTGGTGAGCAACGACGTGCTGGCCCCCGACGCCGGCTTCGAGGTGCAGACCAATCGCGTGGTGATTCTGGATCGCGACGGCGGCCAGGAGCGGCTGCCGCTGCTCGGCAAGCGCGAGGTCGCCCGGCGCATCATCGATCGTGCGGCGCGGCTGCTTCCCGCGGCGTGACTCAGTCGCAGACGGTGTTCGTGCAGCTCCCGCTGATGCAGTCGGAGGGGCCAAAGCACCCCTCGCCGACGGGGCACTTGGGGCAGGTGGGGCCCCCGCAGTCCACGCCGGTCTCGTCCCCGTCCTGCACGGTGTCGGTGCAGCTGGCGGCGGCGCATATCAGATTGGTGCACAGCAGGCTGGCGCAGTCCGTGCCCAGCGCGCAGGCCTGGCCCACCTCGCATCCGGGGCACTCGACCCCGCCGCAGTCCACATCGGTCTCGAAGTTGTTCTTCTGGTTGTCGTGGCACTCGTGGGTCGTGCAGACGTACTTGAAGCAGTTGTCGGTGACGCAGTCCTCGTTGCCGTTGCACTTCTTCCCCAGTGCGCACTTGGGGCACAGCGTGCCGCCGCAGTCGACGTCGGTCTCCTCGTGGTTCTTCTCCAGGTCGGTACAGGTGGGGCTGGCGCAGGTGCCGCTCTTGTTGCAGAACTGGCTGCTGCAGTCCTCGGGCGCCTTGCACTTCTTCCCGTCGGCGCAAGCCGTGCAGCTGACGCCGCAGTCGACGTCGCTCTCGTCGCCGTTCTGGACCGTGTCGGTGCAGCTGGCGTCGGTGCAGAACAGGTCCGTGCAGATCGTGCTCATGCAGTCGGTGGCCACGAGACACGCCGCCTGGCCCGGACAGGGGTCACACACGGCGCCGCCGCAGTCGGCATCGGTCTCGTCGCCGTTCATCGTCTGGTCCTTGCAGGATGCCACGGTGCACACGCCCTGGTCGGTGCAGATCCCGCTCACGCAGTCGTTGCCTTCGATGCACGTCTTGCCCGAGGCGCACCCGGGACACACCGATCCGCCGCAGTCGACGTCCGTCTCCACGCCGTTGTGCGAGCCATCGTCGCAGGTGGCCTGCTCGGCGCAGCCGGCGGCGAGCAGCAGGGGCAGGGTCACACACCGCAGCAAACACAAAGACGAGGTTGGATGCACGCCGCTTCTCCTGGTTGGCATACAGCTGAGCTTAGGTGAGATGGGCGGCTGTTTCAACGTCAACACGTCACGGATGCGGGCAGCGGCGCCCGGGCTCTGCTACCATGAAGCAATGCGACGGTGTCCACCATGAACCGCAGGCCACAGCTGCTGATCTATCTGGCGCTGGCCTTGACCGGGGTCGGCCTCGCGCTCCTGCTGCTGGACGCGGCGCCGCGGGCGGTGTCCATCACGCTGCTCGTGGGGGGGACGGTGGCAGCCCTGGCCGGTCGACGGTACCTGCCGGTGGTGGCGCGGGATGACGTGACGGTGGACGGGGAGGGGGTGCAGCGGCAGCTGGCCAACGGCCGCGTGGAGCAGGTGCGATGGGAGGATCTGGTGCTGGTCTCGCTGGTGGCGATGGAGGATCCGGCGCAGGGTGACGAGCTGTTCTTCCTGCTGCAGGCCGAGGACGGAAGCGGCTGTGTGGTGGAGAGCGAGGAGGCCAGGCGCAGCGGCCTGGTGACCCGGCTCGAGCAGCTGCCGCGATTCGACCGCGACGCGCTGCACCAGGCCTCGCGCTGCACGGTGGAGGCGCACTTCGTGTGCTGGCAGGGGATCCCGGGGGAGGGGCTCGCCGCCGCCGGTTGAACCGACCCGCCGGACGGCAGCGCTACAGCTGGCGGAAGAACTCCTCGTTGTTCCGCGCGGCCCCGGCATAGGCCCGGCGGCCAGCGGCCATGCAACGATCGATCAGCCTGCGGTTGAAGCGAAACGACCCCTCGAAGAAGAAGCCCTGGTCCTCGTCATCCGCCGGCGTGACGTACAGCGTCGGCACCCATCGGTGATGCAGCGCCTGGCGCACTTGCTGCGTCAGATCCGGCGCCACACCGCTCTGCTCCAGGAGCTTGAGTACCTGCTCGTGACGTCGCGCGACCTCCCGCTCGCGCTGCACCTTCTGTTCGACCGCCTGATGCAGCGCCTGCTCCACGATGGTCGCCGCACCGAGGTCGCCCAGCGTCCCCACCTGCTCGCTGTAGCGGTAGGGGCTCCAGATGCTCGACACGATGATCGCGTCCGCCCCGGCGTCCCGGGCCACGTCGATGGACAGCGGCTCTCGCACCTCTCCGTCATAGTAGTGAAACCGCTCACCGGTGCCCGGGTTGACGATGGCGTAGGGTGCGAACAGCGGGGGTACGGCCACGGCGGCGGCGATGGCCTGGGAGATGGGGACGTTGTCGTAGTACGCGCGGCCATCGGCGTAGACGCCCGCGCTGCCCAGCGAGTCCCGGGCGCCAAAGACGATCTTGCGCGCGCCGTTGACCTGCGTCGCGGCGATGTACAGCTCCACCGCCAGGTCGCCGAAGCGGTTGGTGGCCAGGACGTGCTTGCGAAAGTACCGTTCCACACCGGCGGTGGTCATCAATCCGCCCACATCCAGCAGGTGCTGCGGGCGCAGCTGACCCATGCGGAAGCGTCGCCTCAGACGCTGCAGGTAGCGGCCGGGGTTGGGGGCCACCGGGACGTAGAGCACGCGATAGCCGAAGGTCGGCACCGTGTTCGAGGTGGCACGCACGGCGGCGGTGAGGGCCTCCACGGGGTGGCCCGACGCCAGCGATGCGACGACGCAGGCGCCGGCGGAGGACCCGACATAGATCTCGACCTGGCGCCGGTCCGCCTCGGATGGCTCACGCGTGGGGCTCCAGCGCAGGCCGCTGCGAAAGTGGAACCCGTCGGACTCCAGCCCCTGCAGGACGCCGAGGTGGAACGCGTAGGCCTTGATCGCGCCGCCTCCCGCCACCAGGGCCACGCGGCTCATTGCCAGCCCAGCAGGCGTCGGATCCGGGTCCGCACCAGATCCACCGCCGAGCGAAGATCCTCCACCACGCCGTTGCTGTGGGACGACCGGAAGCGGGTCCCGGCCTCGTAGGCGGCCTTGACCCGGCCGCGCTGGAGCTTGCCGCTGGTGGTCTTGGGCAGTACCCCCGGGGCCACGAGCTCGATGTGATCCGGCCGGATCCCGACTCGCGCGTGGACGGCGCGGTCCACCCGGTGAAGCAGGAGCCGGTGGCGTGGATCCCGGGAGCCCAGCGAAGGCAGCGCGAATCCACGCCGAGCCTCCGCCACCAGCACGATGTCCTCGGTCCCGGTTCGGGGGTTCGTCGCGCCGAAGGCCACCGTACGGCCCGGCCGCAGACCGGCGACGTCGAGGCAGGCGGCCTCCAAGTCCTGGGGCAGGTAGTTGCGGCCGCCCTTGATGATCAGGTCCTTCTGGCGGCCCGTGATGTGGAGCCGGCCATCCTCGTCGCGGTAGCCCAGATCCTGGGTCGCGAGCCAGCCGTCCCGAAGCACCTCCAGCGTGGCCTGCGGGTTGTTGAAGTAGCCCTGCATCACGCACGGTCCGCTGACCTGCACCTGGCCCACGCGGCGCGCATCGCACGGCGTCCCTTGCGCGTCGACCACCCGCAGCTGGTGTCCTGTCACGGGGTGTCCCACCGAGACGAAGGCCTGTGCGTCGGGGTCCTCGCGCGGGACCTGCCGCGCCTCGCTGCTGGAGGCCAGGTGGCCACGATGCACCCAGTCCACCTGCGCACCGCCGTGGCGTGCGAAGGTCACGGCGAGGGTCGCCTCGGCCAGGCCATACACCGGCCGGAACGCCTGACGCGCGAAGCCGTAATGGCCGAAACGCTCGCAGAACTGATCGATGGTCTCCGCCAGCACCGTCTCCGCGCCATTCAGCGCCCAGCGCAGGGAGGAGAGATCGAGGCTCGCACGACGGGATCGGTCGATGCGCCGGGCGCACATGGAGTAGGCGAAGTTGGGCGCCGTGGTCTGGGTCGCGCGGGTGCGAGTGATCAGTCGCAGCCATTGCGCGGGATCGCGCAGCAGCGTCGCCGGCGGCATCAGGTGCTGATGCGCCGCGCAGCACAGGGGAACGAAGATGTGCCCCACCAACCCCATGTCGTGGTACGGCGGCAGCCAGGAGACCGACACGTCGTCGTCGGTCAGCGGCATCACCTGGAGCAGCGCACGGATGTTGGCCATCAGCGCGCCGTGGGTCACCGAGACACCCCTCGGCTGGCGTGTGGTCCCGGAGGTGAACTGGATGAAGGCCAGATCCTCCCCGGGCAGAATCGTCGCCGGAGGGTCGGGGCGCGCGGACTCCAGCACACGGGGCGTGACGCTGAACGCATCGGGAGTGACCCGCTCCAGCAGCGCGGCCATGTGCAGCCGGGCGTGAGGCATCACCACCGCTCCGCAGGGCTGGGCCACACGGGCGACGGCCAGCGCCTGCTCCTTCCAGCGTCGGATTCCGTGGCCCGGGACCGGAGGGTAGAGCGGGACGCAGACGCCTCCGGCCAGCAGCGCGCCATACAGCACCAGCAGCAACTCGACGCTGGTGGGGAGGCAGATCAGCACGCGGTCACCCTGGCGTAGCCCGAGCATGCGCAGCGCGGCGGCCACCCGCAGGCTGCGTTGCAGCAGTTCGCCGTAGCTCAACCGTCGGCTGTTCTGTCCGCCGATCTCGTGTACGGTGAAGGCCGTGCGTGCGCCTCGCACGGCGGCCTGGTGCAGCAGCATGGCCACGATGGAGTCGGGCGGGGAGGGGTGCTCTGCGGGTGCTGCGCTGGTTTCCAAGGTGGCTTCTCTCGGCTGTCAGGCCGGGCGGATGGTATCGGCGTTGCCCGGAGGACGCAACCAGGCCTTGGGCCTTGAGCATCGTCCACGCGGAACATAGGATGCAGGCAAGGGAGACATCGCGATGAAGCTGTACCTGGTTCGACACGGGCAGGCGCTGGACGAGCAGGAGGATCCGAAGCGCCCGCTGGGGCAGCAGGGCCGTGCAGAGGTGGCCCGGGTGTCGGCGCTGCTGGAGACGGCGGGTGTCCAGATCGGCACGGTGCAGCACAGCGGCAAGCTGCGCGCCGCGGAGACCGCGGCGATCCTGGCCCACGGCGTGGCGGTGGACGGCACCATCACCCACCGCGGCGGTATGTCGCCCAACGACCCCGTCGGTCCGATGGCGGAGCAGATCCGGGCCATGGGCGACTCCAATGACGGGCTGATGCTGGTGGGCCATCTGCCGTTCATGCCGCGGCTCGCCGCTCGCCTGCTGTGCGGCGATGAGAACCGGAGCATCGTCCAGATGGTGGAGGGCAGCGTGCTGTGTCTTCAGGGCACCGGGGCCCGGTGGGAGGTGGCGTGGCTCATCACCCCCGAGGTGACCCGGGGCTGACGGCCACCGGTTGCAGCCCGCGGCCGCTCTGGATAGGATGGCCGCATGGAGTCCGGCGTTCGAGAAGAGCTGTCAGCCCTGGTCGCCGCCTTCGCCGACCGGCTGCAGTGGCAGCTGCACCACGGGGCGTGGGGCGCCCCGACGTCCAGCTCACCGCGGCTGAGTCGGCCCGACTCCCAAACCGCGCCGGATCCAAAGCCGCCAGACGCTGCGACACCCGCTGCGACGTCTGATCTCGCGGCGCCGACGCTGGAACAGGTGCGGGCCGATCTGGGCGACTGCCGCCGCTGTCCGCTGGCAGCGGGCCGCAAACAGATCGTCTTTGGTGAAGGGGCGCCTGACTCCGAGGTGATGTTCGTCGGTGAGGGCCCCGGAGCCGACGAGGATGCGTCGGGCCATCCCTTCGTGGGCAAGGCGGGGCAGTTGCTGACCCGGATGATCCAGGCCATGGGCCTGGAGCGCGACGAGGTCTACATCGCCAACATCGTCAAGTGTCGGCCGCCCAACAACCGCGACCCTCAGCCGGGCGAGATCGAGGCCTGCGAGCCGTTCCTGCGGCTCCAGATCGACGCCATCGGTCCACGGATGATCATCGCGCTGGGGGGCTTCGCGGCCAAGACCCTGCTGCGCACGGAGACCGGGATCAGCCAGCTGCGGGGCCGATTCCACACCTACCACGGTACGCCGTTGATGCCGACTTTCCACCCGGCCTTCCTGTTGCGCAATCCCGAGCGCAAGCGACCGGTGTGGGAGGACCTGAAGCAGGTGATGGCCGAGATGGACCGGCTGGGCCTGAACCGCCGCCGCGGGTGATGAGCCCCGGCCGCATCGTTGCCGCGTTCGCCACCGTCGCGCTGCCGCTGCTGACGGGGTGTCACACCAGCGTGGGGCGGGGATGGACGCTGCTGGACCGTCATCCGGAGGAGGTGCTTCGCACCGTGCGACCGGTGGGAAGCAGCGCGCTCATCGTTCGCGGCGCTGCGCTGCGCCGGCTGGGCCGTCTGGATGCGGCCCGCTCCGAACTGCTGATGGCGCTGTCGATGGATGAGCGTTCGGCGCGGGGTCAGGCCCTGCTTGGACTGGTCCAGTTGCAGCTCGGCCATCGAGGAGCGGCCATGAAGGCGCTGCATCGCTCGGTGACGCTGGCCCCGGGCCAGATCTGCGTGCGTCGCGAGCTGGCCCGGTTGCTGGTGTGGCGCGCGTGGTACCGGGTGGCCCCCGGCCTGCATCAGGTCGCGGAGGCAGAGCAGGACCTGGTCCGGGCGGAGTCCCTCGATCCCTGCCTCCGGCCGCGGGTGGCGCGTCTGCGGCGAGAGCTGAAGCAGGGCCCGGCGCTGGATGGCGCGGCCCGGTGCCCCGGGATCCCGGCGCTGCGGTGGTCGGTTGCTCCCCCTCGCTGCGGTGTAGCCCATGCGTCGAGGCAGGTGGACGATCTCCTGCGGCGGGAGGTGCTGGTGGCGTGCCACGGCCCGCGACTGGCGCTGGACCTGGAACGGAGCGGATGCACGGAACAGGCGCTACATCTGTGGCAGGCGATGGCCGCCGAGGCTCCCCGGGATCCGCGCTGGCCGCTCCATGTCGCCTGGATCCACCTGCAACGGGGGGATCCTTCCCGGGCTCAACCGTTCATCACGGCCAGCTTGTACCTCAGCGCCGATCGGGGCGCCGCGCTGATCGACCTGGCGCAGATGCTGGAGATCGCGGGGCAGCCCGCCAGAGCTGGCCGGCGGGCGGTGGAGGCGCTGGCCATGGCCACGCACCTGGAGCAGCAGCTCGAGGCGCTGCACATCCTGCGGCGGTGCGGATCCGCGGAGCAGCTGCACCAGGGCGCGCAGGTGGTGCTGGAATCGACCTGGCCCCTCCCGGCGGAGCGGCTGCGCGAGCTGGTGCGGCGCGCTACGGAAGGCGGGGCTCGGAGAACACCTGCGCCGTGAAGACCTCGATGCGGGTCGCGGGCTCCTTCCACGCCTCCACATCCAGCCCGGCCTTGATGCAGGTGTGGGCCAGGAACGTCTCGCGGTCCCAGTGGTTCTGTGTCGCGACCTGCGGCAGCAAGACTCCACGGCGCAGCCCCTGGGTGATGTAGATCCCGTGATCGCCCACCTGGACCTCGTCCGCCGTGACCTCGTGCAGCGGGGAGAGCACCGAGATCTCGATCTGGATCCGGGGCAGCTCCTTGGCTGTCACCGGCGGAAAGCGTGGGTCCGACGTGGCCGCGGCGACGGCCATGCGGCGGACCGTCTCCAGCACCGGCTCCGTTGCCTCGAATGTGCCGATGCATCCTCGCAGGCTGGATCCGCGGTGCAGCGTCACGAACGCTCCGCGATGCTCCAGCAGCCGGCCGCCCGGATCTGGTCCCGCTCCGCGCCCGGTCTGTGTGGAACGGGTCAGATGTTCCTGCAACGTGTCGCGCGCCATGCGAAGCAGCGCCTCACACTCCTCGGGGGTCAGATCGTGTTGGCCCATGCCATTTCACCTGATGGGAGGGGGGCGCCTCCCCGTGCGACGGTAGTGGAAATAATCGCCCAGGATCTGGGCGTGGTCAAACACCAGAGGCAACGGCGTGTGCAGGCCGCTGGCGGACGGAGAGAACAGCTGGTCCAGGGAGAACACCGCTGCCCGGGCTGCGTCGTCGGCTCCCCTCGGGGTGCCGGACGCCCGTGCGATGAACACCACGCTGATGGTGTGCTGCCGGGGGTCCCGGTCGGGGGCCGAGTAGCAGAAGAACTGCTCCAGCAACGTCACATCGAGGGATGTCTCTTCTCGCGCTTCCCGCACCGCCGCGGCCCACACTGGCTCCCCCTCGTCGACGAATCCACCGACGATGGCCCATCCTACCGGTGGATTGCGGCGTTCGATGAGCACGATTCCGCCCTCCACCTCGATGATCACGTCCACCGTGGGGACCGGATTTCGGTACTGGGTCACGGGAGAATCAGTCCTCCTCCCTGATGGCTACTGTCAGGGTCGTGTGGGTGCTCGTGCGGGTGGTCGTGCGCATCCGCGGGACGCTGGACAATGCGCTCCACCAGGTGTCGAGGGAATGGGCGCAAGGCGACCTCCCGGGGCGTTCCCAGCAGCTGATCTGCCGCGGTGCGTAGCAGGCGCGCCCGCTCCCGCGTCTCCTCCTTCACCATGAAGAGGTGAGCCGTATCCAGCAGCAGCAGGCGGCAGGTCTGACAGCGCACCGCATCGAAGAACTCCTCCACCGAGCGGTCCACGATGTCGGCCCGCCGCTGGGCACGCTGCGCATCGGAAAGCACGATCTGACTCGTGCCCGCCTCCTCCAGCTGATGCGCCAGACGCCGGAGAAAATCACCGTCGGGGTACCAGTATTTCAGCTCGGGCAGGTCGTACAGCGGGATCAGGTCGGCACCCGGCAGGAGCTCCAGCCGGAGCGCCGGATGGTCCCCGCCCGTGGCAGCCCCGATGCGCTGGCTCGTCAGCGCGTAGCCCCGGGGCAGCGAGCGGCCCCTCGCGCTGCAGCGCTGTGCAGCGTCGTGCACCAGCCATCGTGCGTCCTGCGGGGGCACCATCTCGCCGCCCAGTTCGTCCAGGATCTGGCGGGTCCGGGTGCGGTATTCCTTGCGCGTGGTGCTGGTGGCATTGAGCTCCAGCAGGCCAAACGTGGCGGAGAGGCGGCCCTGGAACACCCGGACCCCGCGCGGAGCGTCGTCGGCCAGCCACACCAGACGTTCCCAGCGGCTGTCATAGATCGTCGCCATCCCGGGCAGCGCCTGCTGGGTGTTGGTGCCGGTGCCCTCGTGCTGTTCACCCTGCGACTTGACCGGGACCTCGACCTCCACCTTGTGGCTCCGCAGCCGGTGCAGGCCAGTGCGAGCCGCCTTGGCCACGTCGCGGTGTGTGCTCCGGGCCAGGCGGCCCAGCATCTGTGCCGCCTGAGGTGTCTGGCGCTGGATCAGCTCCTCCACCAACGCATACGCCACCTCGGGACGCAGCGCGTCGCCAGGCGGAGGGTGCTCTCCCCCGTCCAGGGTCTGACGCGCCCAGTGGATGTCGGCCGAGGTGTCGTCTGCATCACGCGGGTCGTCGGCGGTTATCAGCCCGCGCAGCCTCTCGATATCCCTCTGTGGCGGCCTCTTTGACATCCGGCCCAGTCTGCTAGCATAGTGAGATCAAGTCAACGGCCGTGGCGTCGGTGGAATTACCTCCACCTCCTCGAGTCCGAGCTGTGATATATATGGGCCGACAGGACGTGGCGGGGAGGGGCGCACTCAGCGAAACCACACACGAGGAGTGGGTGAATGAGCATCGAGGTGGTTGGCATCGGCCAGGCCGAGCTCCATCACCTGGCGGTGGTCGATCGGTACCCCGAGATGGATTCGCGGGTAGATCTGGCGGGGTTCAGCATCCAGGGCGGGGGAACGGTGGCCACCGCGCTGGCCACGCTCAGGGGGCTCGATGTCGACACCTGCTTCATGGGCAAGCTGTCTGACGACGACTTCGGCGACTTCATCCTGCGCGGCCTCACCGGTCTGGGCGTCGACGTGTCCCACGTGGTCCGACAGCCCGGATGCCTCTCACCCTATTCCTACATCATCATCGAGCGCAACACCCAGCGCCGAACAGTGCTTCACACCGAGGGCAACATGGATCCGTTGCTTCCCGGAGAGCTGGATCTGGACTGCGTCAAACAGGCCAGGCTGCTGGTGGTGGATGGTCATCTGATGGAGTCGCAGATCCATGCCGCCGAGGAGGCGCGGCGCCATGGCGTGACGGTGGTGCTCGACGCGGGCCGGATCACCGAGGGCATGGGTGAGCTGGTGGCGCTGAGTGACGTGCTGCTCGCCTCCGAGCGCTATGCGTCGGAGGTGGCCCCCAGAGGTGAGATCGAGGACTGCCTCGCCGAGCTGCACCGCATGGGCCCCCGGATCGTGGTGGTGACCATGGGGGAGGAAGGGAGCATCGGCCTGGAAGGTGAGAAGCTCGTCCGTCAGCCGCCGCTGCAGGTCGAGGTGGTGGACACCACCGGTGCGGGGGACGTGTATCTGGGCGGCTACTGCTACAGCCTGCTCAAGCAGTGGCCGCTCGAGCGCTGCATGCAGTTCGCCTCGGCCATCGCCGGACTGAGCTGCCGGGAACTTGGATCGCGCGCCGGGCTGCCCGACCTCGACGAGGTCGAGGCCATCAGCTGGCAGGAAGTCCACACCTGATCCGCTCCATGGTGTCGCGCACGGCAACCGAGGATCGTCCGCTTCTCGCCGCCACGGCGTTGTTTGGAGTGTGCGGCGTGGTGGTCGCGCTCGGAATGTCACTCGTGGAGACGGCGTGGATCCGTGGGGATCTGGGCGGGGCGGCTCCGTTGCTGGGCTCGCTGGGCCTGGCCGTCTGTCTGCTGCTGCCCGTGGGACTGGCCGTCGGCCTGACGCTGGGCCTGGTGGCGGGCGGGATCCGTGCCGCCGCCGGAGGGCCACTGTGGGCCCGGCTGCGTCGGGAACCCGAGACCGACACCGTGGTCGCGGCGGTGCTGCTCGGGGCAGCCGTGTTCGCCGTGGCCCAGGCCGCGCTGGTCGCGCTGTTTGCCGCCAGGGTGGCGGCGGCCATGGCTCGCCCCGGCCTGGCCGCGCTGTCCACCGGACTGGTGGCGGGTGGCGGTCTGGTTGGATGGGCGCTGGTGGCGCTGCCGTTGCACCAGCTCCTGCGACGGCACGTGGCATCGCATATCCCCCGCGTCGGGTTGCGGTCGGTCACGGTGCTCGGGTTGCTGGCGCTGGGGATGGTGGCGGCGGTGGTCCTGGTGCTGGGCTCCATGGACTGGCGGGTGTTGCGCCTTGGCCCCTGGATCGGCCTGTCGGTCCAGATCGCCGCGGTCCTGGTGCTGGGCTCGATGCTGTGGGCGCGTCAGACGGGATGGAGCCGGCCGCGGACGCTGGCGCTGGCGGTGGTGCTGGGGGTCGGCCTGCTGCTGGGGGCTCCCATGGCCGGTCGTCGGGACGCCACCGTGGCGGCGGCCAGCCGCGGCGGGCTCGTGCTGCCGCTTCTGATCTCGGTGGCGCGGTCGCTGGGCGACGCGGACGGTGACGACTACCCGGCCACGGGCTGGTTCGGGGGCAACGACTGCAACGACGAGAGCCCGGCGATTCACCCCGGTGCGCGCGACATTCCGGGCAATGGGATCGACGAGAACTGCCATGGCGGGGACACCCACGCCAGGTTGGCGAAGGCGCGGGCGCGACAGGATGCTCGCCCATCACAGCGCTTCGACGGCAACCTCCTGCTGGTGTGCATCGACACGCTGCGCGCCGACAAGCTCGGTGTGATGGGCAACACCGACGGTCTGACCCCGAACCTCGACCGTCTGGCGCGGCAGGGCGTGTTGTTCTCCCGGACGCTGGCGCAGGGGCCCAACACACCCCAGTCGTTCCCCGCGATCTTCACCTCGACCTATCCCGGCCGGATTCCGTTCCGCAAGCAGTTCGTCGGCTACCCCCAGCTGGAGCCCGCGGCGCTGACGGTGTTCGAGGTTCTTTCGCAGCACGGCGTGCAGACATCTGCCGTCACGTCGCACTTCTACTTCAAGCCCATGCGCGGCATCACCCAGGGAGTGGCGAGCTGGGACAACGAGGGGGCGACCAACATCAAGGACAGCAACAAGGACATATCAGCCCCGCGCATCGTGCCGCGGGCCATCGCCCGGCTCGAACAGCTCGCCCGGGCGAAGCAGCGCTTCGTGCTGTTCGTGCACCTCGCCGAGCCGCACAGCACCTACGTCACGCATCCCGAGTTCCCCATCACCCGGCGGGGAGTGGCCGGGCTGCAGCAAAAATACGACTTCGAGATCAAGTTCGCCGACATGTGGCTGGGCAAGCTGCTGGAGGGGCTGAAGCGGGCCAACCTCGCGGGCAGCACGGCGGTGGTCGTGTTTGCCGACCACGGGGAGTCCTTCGGCGAGCACACGTTCTACTTCCACGGTCAGGCGCTGTACAACGAGGTGCTTCATGTGCCGCTGGTGGTGACCCTGCCCGGTCCCCGCGCCGTGCACCGGGTCGTCGAGGAGCGGGTCGGGCTGATCGACCTCGCGCCGACGATGCTCGATCTGATGGGGGTCCCGATCCCGGACCGGTTCCAGGGGATGTCGCTCTGGGGGCTGGTCCAGGGTCGAGCAGACCCGTCCTTCGCCCGTCGGCGGCTGGGGGCGGTGCTGATGCCCTATCCGGCCTGGCCCAGGGGACAGCAGGCCATGGTGACAGGGCGCTACAAGGTGTTGCTCAGGACCACGGAGAATCGCCTCGAGGTCTACGATCTGCAGCGGGACCCACGGGAACAGCAGGATCTGGCGCTGACGCAGCCCGACCTGGCAAGTCGGCTGAAACAGCAACTGCTGGAGTTCGCCGAGGAGCAGATGTAGTTCTGGCATTTTTCTTCCTTCAGAAATCGTGGGATATTGCCGATATGGAATCTGGGAGGATTGCATGAGCCATGGTCAGCTTCTGATCTGCGGGCTGGAGGAATCCAGCGTCCTTGCCGGCTTGACCGACGGGCTTGGGCTCTCGGTGACGACAGCAGGGTCCTACGAGCAGTTCCTGGGGCAATCCGGCGGCGAGCAGCCAGCCTGCGCGCTGGTGGGCTACAACCAGCCGCAGGGCAAGATGCTGTGCCGTGACGTCCGTCTGACCCGTCAGCTGAACCTGCCGCTGGTGGCGGTGGTGGACGATCCATGGTCGGTGGAGGTGAAGGAGGCCTTCGCCGCGGGGGTCGACGACTATCTGCCCATCGACGCGCTTCCCCTGGCGCGCAACAAGATCATGGCGCTGCGATCCGAGGGGGCTCCGGCGGGGGCATACCTCAGCGGCGCCGTGGTGCTGGCCGATCCGGACCAGGATCGGCGTGTGGGGCTCGGCCGGCACCTGCGCAAGATGGGGCTGGCGGTGCAGTTTGCGGTGGACGACAACCTGCCCACCGGAACCGATGTCAAGCTCGTGGTGGCGCACGTCAACCTTCCACCGTCCGGAGTCGCCGCCTGTATCAGGCAGTACCGCCAGGGACCGGGGGCTCGCGTGCCGTGGATCATCACCGGCGCTCCAGACGAGCTGCAGGACCTGCGGACCGAGATGGAGGGGATGGAAGATGTGGCGTTCTGCGACCTGGACGCGGATCTGGCCCAGGTGGTGTTCTCGGCCAACAAGCTGCTCATCGGCGCCGGTCGCGCACTACGCCGCAGCGAGCGGTTGCCCTACGAGACCCCGGTGCGGGTGTGGATCTCCGCGGGGATGGTCGAGATCTGGGGCTACACCTACAACATCAACCTCGGCGGGCTGTACGTCCGTACGCTGACTCCGCCCGCGCTGGGGACCGAGATCGACCTGGAGCTCGTGCCGCCCCACGGCCGGGGGAGGGTGATGGTGGAGGGTAAGGTGGTGTGGCGTCAGGAATACTCGCCGGGCAAGGGCTACCCGGCGGGCTTCGGCGCGCAGTACACCGAGGAGCGCCTGCCGGTGGCGGACGGCGCCGCCCTGGAGCACGGATACCTCAGGCTGGTGGAAGAACAGGGCAGCGAGTCGGAGGGGTGAGGCGACGTTCAGTAGCCGTCGCGGGCCATGTCCATGTCGGAGATCATGTCCGCCATCTTCTTCCATAGATCTTCGACGGTGTTGGTCATGATCACCAGATCGTGCAGCCGCCCGTCGAGGTCCATGGTCTCTCCTGTCTCCTGTCTGTCTCGCTGAACAACGCCCACAGGGAATGCTAGTGCCTGCGAGCCCGGTGTCAAATGGGCGCGGTCAGTCTGTCCCCACCACCGCCATCCCCACCCGCTCGCGCAACGTCAGGTACTCCTCGCTGATGGCGAACGAGAGCAGCTGGCGCAGGCGAGGCCCGGCCATCCGGGCGTAGTCCTCCGGCGTCTCCAGCCTGGACTGCAGGTTGAGGCTCTCCTCCCGCAGCACGCACCGCAGCGCCGCGCTGATGTCGCCGCAGACGGCCAGCGCAACCCGGTCCTCGCTCTGCTGCATGGCCACGCGCCAGCGAGCCGGGTCGATCGTGCGGTCGCTGAGCTCCAGTGCAGGAGATTCCAGCTGGCGTCGGGTGCGTTTGCTCAGCGCCTTGTGGAATCCCAGCTGCAGGCGCTCCAGCTCCTGTGGCGGAAAGGGCGAGGCGAAGCTGTGGCACACCACCGCCAGCACGGCCGCCACGGTCCGGCCCAGCTCGGCCGGGTCGAGCCCCATGTAGAGCGTATGGTGCAGGCGGACGTGGGCCACCTGGCGTGCGAGCAGGAACGTCAGCTCGGTGTGGGACAGGTCGTCGACGGAGTCGCGACCGATGTTCAGGCTGGGAGTGGTCGTGTCCTCGACGTGGAGCCCCTCGCCCTCCGTCACGCAGGCGTTGAGGCTCACGCCTCCCAGCGCCCGGCGCAGGCGTGCCACGATCTCGGCCAGCTCGGGGTGCGATCGCGTGGTCAGCCGCTCGGACCGCACCGCGGAGCGCTCGAGGGGGGGGAACAGCTTGCGCAGCGTGCTCTCGGCCACGAGCATCACGCGGTACAGTGGCCCCTTCTCGTCGGGATGGGCCAGGACCTCCTCCACCTCCTCCGCAGACAGCGCGCGCGACGGAAAGGGCGGGGCGACGCGCCGTGTCTCCTCCACGGCCGCTTGATCCTGTGGGCTGGCCGCGCCGATCATCGCCAGCAGGCCGCGAACGACATGGATCGGATCGGCCACCTTGTGCCAGGAGAAGACCTTGATCAGCGCGCGGTAGGAGTCCACGCGGAACGGATCGCGGTCGAGCCGCGCGCGGTGCACCGCCAGCGTCGAGGCCAGGTGCGCGTCCAGCGCGCGCCCGTCGCCGGCATTGTACAGCAACTGCGCCATGAACTCGGTGGCATCCAGGTCGCCGGGGTCCAGCGAGAGAGCACGGCGGCAGCTCTCCACCGCCCGGGTATGATCGCGGAATCCGTCGGCGTAGATCCCGGCCAGACGCAGGTGGTATTGCTTGACCCGGTTGCGGTCGTCGTCCCGCTGCAGCAGCACCTTGGTCGTGTGCGCCGCTCCCTTCCAGTCGCGCTCCCTGAGTAGCAGCGCGCTCAGCCGCGTCAGCGCGCCGAGGTCGCTGGCGTCGAGCTCCAGCACCCGCTGGTAGGCCGTGATGGCCCGCGTGGTGTCGGGGAGCTTCTCCTCCCAGATTGTCCCCAGCTCGAAGTGCAGCGCCTTGAGCACGATCTGATCGGAGGTCAGCTCCAGCAGGCGCAGGCTCACGCGGACCAGCGCCTCCCAGTCGTTCTCCGCCCGACACAGCTCGGCCAGGGTGGTCAGCAGCGGCTGGTCGTTGGGGGCGATCTCCAGCGCCCGCTGCAGCGTTCGCCGGGCCCCGCCCAGATCGCTCAGGCGCGAGCGCTGCAGGTCGGCGATGCGTGCCAGCGTGGCCTTGATCCGGCGCGGATCCTCGAGGTGTTCGACCCACCGCTGCAGCACCTGCACCAGGCTGGGCCACTGCTTGCTCGAGGTGAAGAGGGCACACAGCTCGTCCAGCGCCCCCTGGTGCGTGGGGTCCACGGTCAGCACCGCCTGCAGCGCGGCCACGGCGCTGTCATTGCCCCCCTCACACCGCTGCCAGGTGCAACCGGCCTCGAACAGCGAGCTGGCCTTGCGCACGATGTCGATCGACGCCTCGGCCTCGGCCTCGAGCGCCTGCGCCAGGCTGGTCTCGTCCTCCATCTGCCGTGCGGCCCGCAGCCAGCTGCGAACGGCGGGGAGATACCCCGGCATGGCGTGGACCGCGGTGCGAAACAGCTTGATCGCCTGCTCCATCTCGCCCCGGGTCGCGTGCACCGATCCGATGGAGTTCAGGATCGCCGCCTGCTCGGAGGTGCTCTGCGACATCTCCAGCACCCGTCCCAGCACCTGGATCAGCCCCTCCGTGTTCTGACTGTGACGGTAGTGCTGCTCCAGCGAGCGAAGCGCCTCGAGGTTCGTCGGGTAGCGTTCCAGCACCTCGTAGCAGCTGTGCGCGGCCGAGGGCAGGTCATCGAGGCGGTCCTCTCTCAGCGTCGCTATCTCCAGGGCACAGGCCACCTTGTAGTCCACGTCCTCGCTGGGCTCACGGCTCAGCTCGAGCACCGACGTGAGCTTGCTCCAGCGCTCCAGCCGTGCCAGCTGCAGCTCGAGCTGGTGCAGCGCGACCTGGTTACGTGGGTCGAACTCGAGGATCCGCTCCAGGGCGCCCACCGCGCGCTCCAGATCGTACTCCGCTTCGCCCCACAGCCGGGCCAGCTTGTGATGCACCGCCATCAGCCCGCGCGGATCCTGCAGGCTCTTGACCTCCTGCAGGTGGATGTTGATCAGGCTCTGCCGGTCCCCGATGGAGGCGTAGATCTGCGCCAGCTGGTACAGCGCGGCGTCGTCGTTGGACGCATCCAGTGCCCGGCGCAGGTGTTCCACCGCCAGCGCCGGGCGCTGTCCAAGCTGAAGCACCTCGGCGATCCGGCGGTGATGCAGCGACCGGGCCCGGCCGGACTGTGGCACCGGCATGGCCTGCAGCACCGTGAGCAGGCCGGCGGGATCGTCCAGCTGGCGGTACAGGCGCAGCAGCTGGTCCGCCGCGGCCAGCTGCAAGCCGGAGCGTGGGTCACCGGCCTGCGTCGCCTGGACCGAGAGGCTCATCGCCTCGCCGTAGGCGGTCGCGGCGTCCGCGGCTCTGTTCATGCCCTCTGTCAGCAGCCGCCCGACCTTCATCAGCAACCAGACCCTGTGCTCCACATCATCCACGTGCTCCAGCTCGCGGCGGTGCAGCCCCAGCAGATCCTCGTGTCGGCCGGCGGCGTACAGGATCCGGCCGGCGGCCATCAGCGCCGGCTGGTGCGTCGGGGCCAGCTCGAGGACCGCGAGGTAGGTCTCGAGCGCGGCCGGCGAGTCGTTCATCTGCCGCTCCTGGAT